>Ga0126381_100000089_pt1 | contig 104512 bp, 89 predicted proteins | sample PanSoiMetPlot_28_FD_96465 | JGI IMG/M metagenome (GOLD analysis project Ga0126381, IMG submission 96465) | Tropical forest soil microbial communities from Panama - MetaG Plot_28 | ecosystem: Environmental > Terrestrial > Soil > Tropical forest > Bulk soil | place: Panama | collected 2016-02-17 | reverse complement strand
ACACTGCTGGTCGCGGGCATGCACTTCCAGGATGGCTATAACTACGATATCGAGCGGGTGAAGCGGTGCGTGATTCATTACGCCGCGCCTGATGGCAAGCTGTACCCCTTCTGCACCTATAACTCCGGGCCGTGTTACCGCGAGAAGATCGAGCGGCAGTTCTCGACGGCATGGGAGAAAAAAGCCGTTAACCCGGTTGGTGACTAGCTACCGGGGCCGGCTCCACGCATGCAAATTCGCCTCATCTTTTTCCCGGCATTGGCCGATGGAAAAGATGAGGCGCTTTATTGTTGCGAAGGAGTCATTGCAATGGTCAGAAGAATCTCGCTGGTTTTAATCATGCTTATGCTGAGCAGCCTGTTCGTCGCGGCCCAGCAAGGTGCGTCGAAGATCGATCTATTCGGCGGATATTCGTATTTCAACGGCAGTACGTCCGGCCTGACCAACCGCTTCAGCCTGAACGGCTGGAACGCATAGGCGAGCTACAACTTCAACGGCTGGTTGGGCGCGACGGCGGACTTTGGCGGCTACTATGGATCGCCCTTCAATATCAGTTCGCACGACTATACGTTCCTGTTTGGGCCGACCGTCAACATCCGTACGCCACATGCCACGCCCTTTATGCATGCCCTGTTCGGCGTAGATCGCTTTCATGCCACGGCCCTGGGCGGATCGATTAACAATACCGCTTTTGCCATGGCGCTCGGCGGCGGCCTGGATATTCCGGTGAAGGGGATGCTCTCGGTACGTGCCGGCCAGTTCGACTGGCTCCGTGCGAGCCATTTCAACAACACACAGAACAATTTCCGGTTCTCAACCGGTGTGGTCTTCCGCTTTGGCGAGTAATCGCTGCAAATAGAAGAGGCGCACGTCAGCCGCGTGCGCCTCGTATCAACTCTCCGCTTCCGCTAATTCGCCGGAACCAGCTTTGCCTTCGGCCAGGCCGCATTCTTCTCATGTGGCCGGCGCGGTCCGCAGGTTGTGCTGCGAACGAATTCCGGCGCGTGATCGTCGTCGCGTTTGAAGATGTAAGCGCGAATCCGGTAACACACATCATCCGAGGGTGACAGCACAAGATCGCCTTGTTGTCCCGCAGGCTGTGCCTGCCAAGCGCCCGCTTGATTCAACGGTGGAAGCGGCTCGGCGGTTGCAATCATCGGCGCGGATTGCGATGGTTTGGATTGCGCGATGGCTGTAAGGCCGCTGACGAGGATCAGAATCAAAATCAAAAGAAGGCTCGAGCGCGACATGAAGAGGCCTCCCATGCCGGATGATAGCACCGGCCCATCGGATCAAACGGAGTTTGGGACGAGCTGCAACGTACCGCGAGGAGATTCTCAGGAAATTTCGAAGTCCACCGTTCGCGCACGGGGAGCCATCGCGGTCACCAATCACGTGACATGAGTGGGGAGCCCCAGATAAATACACTCTGTGGCTCTCGGCTAGGCCGCTGGTTTGCGGCGCGATTTCGTCTTCTTCGCAGCCACCACCTTCACCTGCGATTCGCGCTGCGCCTCAGCCACGCGTTGCGGAGGACGCCTGGGCACACTGGCCAGGCTCTCCTTCAGGGCCGCCATCAGATCAACCACCGGCGCCATCTTCTTCGGCTTCTCGACCGGGGTAACCTCTTCACCTTCCAGGTGCGCCTTAATCAATGTCTTAAGGTTCTCTTCAAACGTATCGTGATATTTTTCCGGATCCCAGTCGCCCGCCAGAGCTTCGATGAGTTGATGCGCCACTTTCACCTCGGCTTCTTTCAACTCCACATCCGGACGGCCAAAGTTCTCCAGATCACGGACCTCTTCTTTGTAGTACATCGTGTGCAGCATCATGCCGCCTTTGTAGGGCCGCAGAAACACGGTGTACTCGCGATTGTGCATGGTGAGCTTCGCAATGGCGACGTAGTTGGTCTCTTCCAGCGCGCGGCACAACAGCGCATAAGGACGGCGGCCGGCCTCTTCCGGTGTCACGAAGTATGAAGACTCGAAGTAGATCGGGTCCACATCATCAGCCTTGACGAACTCCAGGATCTCCATCGCCTTCGCGGTCTTGGGCTCGATTTTCTTGATCTCTTCCGGTTCGATGATGACGTATTCGCCCTTGCGATACTCGTACCCTTTCACGATTTCGCTGCGCTCGACGACGCGCTCATCGTGTGGGCACCAGAGCTGCTGCTTAATACGGGTGTTGTCATCCCGGTGCAGCATGTGGAAGGAGATGTGGTTGCCACGCGCGCCGGAGAACAGGCGCACCGGCATGGAGATTAATCCAAACGTCAAGTATCCAGACCACACGGAAGATGCCATAAGTCGTCCTTTTCTAGCCAGCCTTTATTCCCGCGATGGGGCGCGAACTGAGACCCGGATTGCTGCAAAAGTGGGCACAATATAATCCGGCGCTGCCGACGGTCTCGTCAAGTCATATTCCGCAAAGCGCCGCTGACGCAGTCTCGATCCCAGCCCCGTTGGATGGGATGCGTGTTGTGACGCAGTCTGCTGTATTGCGGTGTTGCACATGCCGCGTGGATGCCTCTGACCTCGGTTGCAGCGTGCGATACTGGGCTAGCGGTGACGACTCTCATTCATGCAAGGGGATTACCTGCTGCCGTGGTAGCCATCGGGTTTGCTCTGGTGGCGCGCTTCATTGATTCGGTTACCGACGGCGGAGCGATCGCGGGCGTACTTGTGGCCTTTGTGCTCATGCTGGCCGGCGGCTTTGCGGGATTTATCCCTCTATTTACGCTGTTTCTGCTGACCTTGATCTCTACCCGGTGGGGCTACGCGCGCAAGCAACGGCTCGGGGTTGCGGAGCGCCGCCGCGGACGCAGGGCGTCGCAGGTCATCGCGAACCTGGGAGCGGCTACCGCCTGTGCGCTGCCCGCGATCTGGTTTGCGGATCTTTCGGACGTGTTGTTTGTGGCGTCAATGGCAGCACTAGCGGAAGCAGCTGCGGATACGGTTTCCAGCGAGCTGGGGCAGGCCACGGCGCGCAGCGCATATATGATCACCAACTTTCGCGACGCTCCCATCGGAACCAACGGCGCTATTAGCGTAGAAGGCACCCTTAGCGGATGCATAGCGGCCAGCATCGTGGCCTGGGTTGCTGCCCTCTGCGGACTGGTGGATTGGCGCTGGACGCCGGTGATCGCCTTTGCCGGCATCGGCGGCATGTTTGTCGACAGCATCATCGGCGCAACCTGGGAGAACGCCGGGAAGATTGGAAACGACGGGGTGAACTTCGTCAGCACCGTCTTTGCCGCGGACGCCACGCTGATTGTTGCCATGCTCATGCAGCGCATCACCGGTTGATCCCGCCCAGACAGCCTCAGACTCTCCTGTTCTGCATTACGTCCCATTCCTTAAATCCCCCTTCGCACAAGCGCGTCTGCTCAGGAGAGGCAAGCTGCGCGTCATGGAGATGTTGAATTGGAAGATATCTGCGATAGGCTGTAGTCTTGCGCTGACGCTGTTGCTGTTCGCACAGCATAGGCCTGCCATGCCTCGCCAGGACACATTTCGCGCGGTCATTGACCTCACGCATAATCTGAACGATCGCTCGCCCAACTGGGAAGGCACGGCGAAATCTCCATACGAAGCGACGCATCTCGGCAATATTGAGCGCGACGGTTACTACTCGCGAGTTTTCACCACGCAGGAGCACTACGGCACGCATCTGGACGCGCCGGCGCACTTCACCGCAGGGGCGTGGACGGTGGACCAGATCCCCGCGCAGCGATTGGTTCGTCCGCTGGTGGTGCTGGATGTGCGTCAGAACGTCAAGGGAAATCCCGATTACGAGATCAGCGTGCAGGACGTTGCTGGCTGGGAGGACGCTCACGGGCTGATTCCTTCAGGCGCCGTAGTGATGGCGTATACCGGATGGGACGAACTCTGGCATTCGGAGAAACAGTTCCGCAACGAAAAAGCTGATCGCCTGACGCACTATCCCGGTTTCTCGCTGGAGACGGCGAAGTTCCTCGTGAAGACTCGTGGCGTCGTCGGACTCGGAATCGACACCATGAGCGTCGATATCGGCGCAACCACGACGTATCCCGTCCACCTCTTTACATCGAAAGAAAATGTCTATCACCTGGAGAACGTAGCGAATCTGGCACTGGTTCCTCCGGCAGGGGCGACGGTAGTTGTCGCGCCCATCAAGCTGGAGAACGGCTCCGGTGGCCCGGCACGCATCCTGGCGCTGGTGAAGTAAAGCCGCTTTTCGCTATTCGCCTTTCGCCGTTCGCGCCAAGCGCAATAGTTGAGAATTTACTCCTGGCAAGAAATCAAGAAGCTAGGGCGAGGGGCGAAGAGCGGCCGCTAAGTGACGTGCGCTCGATACAGCAGATAACTCACGCTCTCCCTCAATGCCGCGAAATATCGTCCCACCAAAGTCTTCGGAATCGAACCGGGGCGCGGTGAAATATAGACCGTGATGCCCTGTGCGTTCATCATTTGCTTGGCGCGGAACATGTGGTAAGCGTCGCTCACCAACAGACAGGAGTGCATACCATTAGTGCGCAGGATAACAGCCACCCGCTGTGCGGATTGTTCGGTGTCGCCGCCCTGGGTTTCGGCGATGAGCTTTGCGTCCGGGACGCCTCGCGCTTCCAGGTAGTCGCGACCAACCTGGCCCTCACTGAAATGGGGATCGTTGCCCGCGCCGCCCGTGGTGATGATCACGGGCGCCAGGCGTCGCTCGAACAAGTTGTAAGCATGGTCCAGGCGGGCCCGAAGCACGGGCGAGGGGCGTCCGACATACTCCGCTGCACCGAAGACGACGATCGCGTCGGCGCTGTGCTCCTCGTCAACCTGCGCCTCGCGCATGATCTGGCGGCTGATGTACAGCAGGAATGCCGCGATGCCGATAACCACCAGCACCAGAATCCAGCGGACAGGATGAAATTTAGATTTCGCTACTGCCGTGGCGCTCACTCCCGCCCCAGGAGTTCGACGATTTGTTCCTCAGGAATAGCGCCGTGCCGCAGCAGTCGCCAACTGCCGTCACCCGTCAGATCGACGATGGTGGAGGGCATCACGCCCGGGGACGGACCGCCGTCAACGATGATCGACAGGCAATCGCCCAGCTGATCGCGTACCTGCATCGCGGTGGTGCATTCCACCTCGCCCCGGAGATTGGCCGACGTAGCGGTAATAGGCAGGCCGGCAGAGCGGATGATGGCCATCGGGACTTCGGCTGCGGGCACGCGCAAGGCTACGTTGCCGGTGTTAGCTGTGACCTTAAGCGGCAACCGTGGGTCGGCCTTAACGATGACCGTCAGCGGTCCCGGCCAGAAGCGGCGCGCCAGCAGATAGAAAATTTCCGGCACCGGCCAAGCTAATTCCGCCGCCTGGTCGACCGATTCGATGAGCAGCGACAACGGCTTATGTCGCGAACGCGTCTTGATGTCGTAAACGCGATCTACGGCGTGCAGGTTGAAGGGATCAACCGCCAGGCCGTAATAAGTGTCGGTAGGCATGCCCAGCACCTCCCCTGCGCGGATCTTCTCCGCCGCGTAGGTGACCAGGGACGACTCCGGCTCCTTACTGTTGATTTTGACGATTTCGGGGCGCACCCGTATCTCTTCCTCTTTCGTGAGGTGCTTGCGGAGCGAAACCCTACCACATTGCTCCGCCCAACGGCAACAAGCAGATTATCACGGCATGGTTCAAGAGGCTGTGACAGGGAGCAGCGGTGTACGATAGACGCCTGCCAGAAACATGCCTCGCACTGACAGCTCTGAAGACCGGTTGCGGCGGGTCGACAGCCGGCAGAACGCCCGGGTGAAGCAGTTGCGCCGCGCGTTCGCTGAGGCGGCCCCCAATGAACAGGGCGAAATCGCGGTTGAAGGCATGCACCTGGTCGAGGAGGCGATCCGGAGCGGCTTACGGCTGGGCACGGTCTTTTTCAGCGAGTCGGCGCGCGAGCGTGTGCACCGAGTGCTGCCTCAGCTCTCAACCCATACCGAGACCCTGCTTCTGCCTGACAACGTATTCGCCAGCGCCGTCCCAACCGACACGCCTCAAGGCGTGGCTGCCCTGGTTCGCATCAAGTCCTTCAGCCTGGAGAATATCTTGACGGTGCAGCCGGCGTTGCTGGTGATCACGGCTGGCCTGCAAGACCCCGGTAATCTGGGGACTGTCGCCCGCTCGGCTGAGGCCTTCGGGGCAACCGGCCTGCTGCTGGGCGAGCGCACCGTGAGCCCGTGGAATTGGAAGGCGATTCGCGCTTCGGCGGGATCGCTGTTTCGTCTGCCCAGTGCCAAGGCCGAGGTGGCGACAGTCTTGTCGAAGCTTCAGTCCCAGGGTGTACGCGTGCTGTCCACTTCGTCGCACAAGGGGGCCCCGATCTCCGAGGCTGACCTGCGCGGCCCGGTTGCATTCGTGGTAGGGAGTGAAGGCGCGGGTCTTCCCAAGCATGTGTTGGCGGAAGCCGGCGAAATCGTTGCTATTCCACAATCGTCGAAAGTGGAGTCGCTGAATGCGGGAATTGCCGCGTCAATCCTGCTTTATGAGGCGGCACGGCAGAGAAAAAGCTGATTTCACCACCGAGATCACAGAGCGCACTGAGAAGAAAGATTAAGATCGATTTGTTGACGCATCTAAAGGTGCTGCTTGTGAATAATCAACTTCCTCAGAGTTCGGACACTTATAGCAATCGCCACTACCTTCATTCTTCACTTACTAGCGAGATCATCGCAGCCGCTGTTGAGGTACATCGCGAGCTAGGACCTGGCTTGCTGGAATCGGCGTACCGACAGTGTTTATGTCGCGAACTGGCGGTCCGCGGGGTAGCTTTCTGCAGCGAAGTTCCCCTTCCTGTCGGTTACAAGGGCGTACATCTTGATTGTGGCTATAAGATGGATTTCGTTGTTGACAATAAGATTGTCATTGAGCTGAAGTCGATCGAAAAGATACTGCCTATTCACGAAGCCCAACTTCTAACTTACTTGCGACTGAGTCGTCTGCGGGTGGGCCTGTTAATCAACTTCAATGTCCGAATGCTGCGTCACGGGATCATCCGACGGATTCTCTAGTTCTTTGGTTTCTCAGTGCTCTCTGTGGTCTCTGTGGTGAGTGAAGCCCTTGAGCCTCTTTCAGAACAACCCGCCGACCGACGAAGCAGTCGACAAATCGCGACCGCTCGCTGATCGAATGCGCCCGCGGACGCTGGACGAATTTGTCGGCCAGGAACACATCCTCGGACCGGGCAAGGCGCTGCGCGTACAGATCGAGCGCGACGATACGGGCTCGCTGATCTTCTGGGGTCCGCCCGGTGTGGGCAAGACCACACTAGCGAAAATCATCGCGCGCATGACGCAGGCGGACTTCATCGAATTCTCCGCCGTGCTGAGCGGGATCAAAGAGATCAAACAGGTGATGGCTGACGCCGAGCGGGCGCGGCAGTACGGCACCCGAACCATCATCTTTGTCGATGAGGTGCATCGCTTCAATAAAGCGCAGCAGGACGCGTTCTTGCCTTATGTCGAGAAGGGCAGCATCCGCTTCATTGGCGCGACCACGGAAAATCCCTCGTTCGAGGTCATCTCGCCTCTGCTCTCGCGCTGCCGTGTGTACATCCTGAAAGCATTGAGTGAAGGCCAGATCGTTAGCCTCTTGCAGCGTGCACTCAAGGACGAAGAGCGAGGCCTGGGAGGTCTGCACCTCGAAGCGGAGGAATCGATTCTGCGCAAGATAGCAGCGTATTCCAGCGGAGACGCGCGAAGTGCCTACAACGTGCTCGAAGTCGCTGCAACGTTAGCTTCCGAGCAGGCGAAGGGCGCGGCGCACCGGATCACGGACGCGATTGTCACGGATGCGCTGCAGAAGCGCGTGCTGATGTATGACAAGGCGGGCGAGGAGCACTACAACCTGATCTCCGCCCTGCACAAGAGCGTGCGCAACAGCGATGCCGATGCCGCTCTGTACTGGCTGGCACGCATGCTCGAGGCCGGCGAGGACCGGTTGTACATTGCGCGTCGCGTAGTGCGGATGGCGGTGGAGGACATCGGCCTGGCCGATCCGAATGCGCTCGGCATTACGCTGGCGGCTCGCGATGCGTTTGATTTTCTCGGCATTCCCGAAGGGGACCTGGCGCTCGCGCAGGCTGTGGTTTATTTGTGCGCGGCCCCGAAGTCAAACGCCGTGTATCTCGCATACGGCGACGTGCTGCAGGATGTCGAGCGTACGGCACAGGACCCGGTGCCGCTGCATCTCCGCAATGCTCCGACGGGGTTGATGAAGGCCTTCGGTTACGGACAGGGATATCAATACGCGCACGACATGGATGACAAAGTCGCCGACATGCAGTGCTTGCCCGACAACTTGAAAGATCGCGTGTACTACCACCCGACAGATGAGGGGATTGAAAAGCGGATCAAGGCGCGCCTGGAAGAGATCAAGCAGGCGAAGGCGCGCTTTTCAGAGCGACAGAAAAATACAGGTGAATGAGACAGTACTAAGCGGTAGTGAACAACTAGCCGCTAACTCCTGCCCTTTTGACTAACTCACCGTGATAATTCAGCCCCTTCAATCCCAGGAATCGCGCCGCCGGGCCGAGTTCTTCCTCGATGCGCAGTAGCTGATTGTACTTGGCGATGCGGTCGGTGCGTGACGCGGAGCCCGTCTTGATCTGCCCCGCGCCGGTTGCGACAGCGAGATCGGCGATGAATGTGTCTTCCGTCTCGCCTGAGCGGTGAGAGATCACAGCTGTATACCGGTTCTCGCGCGCCAGATTAATTGCGTCGATGGTCTCGCTCACCGAGCCGATCTGATTCACCTTGATGAGAATCGAATTTGCCACTCCGGCGTCAATTCCGCGCTGAAGCCGCTCAACGTTGGTCACGAAAAGATCGTCTCCAACCAGCTGGATCTTGCCACCGAGTTCATCGGTCACCAGCTTCCAGCCGTCCCAATCGTCTTCCGCAAAGCCGTCTTCCAAAGACACGATTGGGTATTGCCGCGCCCAGTCGGCCCAAAACCTCACCATCTCTTCGCTGGAATGCTCGCTCTTATCGGATTTCTTGAAGACGTACTTCTTTTTCTCGCCATCGTAAAATTCACTGGCCGCAGGATCGAGGGCGACTGCGATCTGCTCGCCTGGTTTGTAGCCGGCCTGGGTTATAGCTTCCAACACAACTTCAATCGCTTCAGTGTTCGACTTGAGCGAAGGAGCAAAGCCGCCCTCGTCGCCAACGGCCGTGTTGTAGCCGCGCTTCTTCAGCACGCCTTTTAGGACATGAAAGATCTCGACGCCCCAGCGCAGCGCCTCGGCGAAAGATGTTGCGCCCACCGGCATGACCATGAATTCCTGGAAGTCGACGTTATTATCCGCGTGCGCGCCGCCGTTAAGGATGTTCATCATCGGCGTGGGAAGCAAGCCGGCGGTGAATCCGCCGAGGTATTGATACAGCTCCACACCGAGATGATCTGCGGTAGCGCGAGCCGCCGCCATCGATACCGCGAGGATGGCATTCGCCCCCAGCTTGCTCTTCGTCGGCGTGCCGTCGAGGGCGAGCATGGTATTGTCCAGCTCGCGTTGATCACTCGCATCCATTCCTTCGAGCTCGGGCGCGATGACTTCATTGACGTTGTTTACCGCTTTCAGCACACCTTTGCCGAGGTACCGCCCTTTATCGCCATCGCGCAGCTCCAGGGCTTCGTGCTCGCCGGTAGAGGCGCCGCTGGGCACCGCAGCGCGGCCACGCGCGCCGCTGGCCAGAATCACTTCCGCTTCGACGGTGGGATTTCCACGCGAGTCCAGAATTTCACGCCCAAGAATAAGTTCGATTTCCGTCATATGGATCCTGCTTCTCTCGCCGGTGGATTCGCTTACTGCGAGGCGGGAGTGATATGAGACCAGCCATTATAAGGGAGTTACGCGAGAGTATCTGTGATGCAGCATCCGATGACGAGGGCTTTCGAGCGGGGTGACGAACGGAAGGCTCTTTTTACGTTTACAATCACTACAGAAAGTATTTGCGGGCCTGGCGAAGGTTGAGTATCCTCTTGCGGAACGGTTTTCCCGCACTTAAATTGAGGCGTACCATCGGTGTCTGCTGGCCTGCGGCCGCCTATTGGAGTTCGAGAACATGTGGAAGCGAAAAGAAGACGACTACGCAAACGTACCGGAGACCAACATCGCCGGTAGCTCCTATGCGCCGACGGCGCCAGCGCCGCCACGTCCGCCAGAGCCGGTTCGCAACGAGAGCATTAGAAGCAGTGAGGTTGCGACCATCGGCAAATCCGTGGTCGTCAAAGGCGAACTTTCCGGCAGCGAGGACCTCATTGTGGATGGCGAGGTGGAAGGCTCGATCAGCCTGCGCGGGCAGAGCTTAACGGTGGGTCCCAACGGACGCGTACGCGCCAATATCGAAGCGCGCAACGTGATTGTGCACGGCCGGGTCGACGGCGACATTCATGCCACCGATCGTGTCGACCTGCGCAAGAGCGCTTCTCTGTCGGGCGACATCGCGACGGCGCGCATTTCCATTGAGGATGGCGCCTTCTTCAAGGGCGGAATCGACATTCAGCGGCCCGAGTCAGGTCAAAAGGTCGAGACCAAGCCTCAGGCTTCGGCTGCGGCAGCTCCAGCGGCGGGACCGGCTTCGGCAGCAGCACCGCCGGTCAGCGTCCAAGGCTCCTTGCTGGAATCGAAGAAGATGTAACTTACGGGGCGCGTCGTTAACGCGTCCCCGGATTCATGTCCGCGCTCGCTCCTGCTGCGGACGAGATTGATGCTTGCGCAGTCTGCTCCTACAATAATTTCTCGTGGCCCCCGGAATCTTCCAGAAACTGTTCGGTTCGCGCCGGCAATCCGCGGATGATGACATCGTCCCCGGACAAAAGATCAGCCGTCGTTCCACCGGCTTCGGGGAATTTATTCGCGGGATTTCGCGGGAAGAGAATCTGAAGATCCTCGACCTGGGATCCACCTCGCCCGCGAACATCACCTTCATGACCGGCTTGGGGCACCGATTCCAGCAAGAGGATCTGCTGCGGCTGGCAAGCGACAAGTCACTGGTTGTCCCCAACGGCGACGGTGGATCCACGATCGATGTCGATCGCTTCCTGCGCGAGAACCTCTCCTTCGAGCGCGAGGAATTCGATGCCGTGATGTTCTGGGACCTGGCGGACTTTCTGCCGGAGCCGCTGGTCAAACCGGTGATCGAGCGGATCCAGATCGCGATGAAACCGGGCGGCACCATGTTGGCCTTCTTCCACACCAAAGACGCCGGTCCGGACGCCCCTTTCTATCGCTACAACATCGTGTCGAAGGACACGCTTGAGCTGCAGCCGGTCCGTGGCTTCAAACTACAGCGTGTCTTCAATAACCGGCACGTGGAAAACCTCTTCCGCGACTATGCTTCCATCAAGTTCTTCCTGGGCCGCGACAACATTCGCGAAGTGCTGGTGGTGAGGTAGTCCGGACACAGCCCTGAATGTAGCTTCCCCGAAACGTATTCAGTCCGATGGCGCTGCTGCCTGGGATAGGTGTTGGCGGAGAAAACGAGTCGGCCGATTGGCAATGTGCTCGTTGTGAATGAGCTGCGGATTCACCCACTCGATGACGGCTGCATATCCGAGGCTCTCGGGATCGTCGCTCAGGTAGTGCGGCACCACCGCGAGCACGTGAAAGCCTTCATTGAGCTGAAAGGTCAGTGTTGGATCGTGTTCGCGGCCTTGCACAACAGCGACTACGTAATCGTCAGGCTTCATGGTAGCGGCACAGCGGCAATAGCCCCGCAGCCGCGAGCCAGCACGGATGCGCAACAGCTTGTGCGATTCCGTCAGGCTACGACGCGCGCCGTAAAGCTTGTCGCCGATGCCATGATGCCGCAATGTCGGGTCGACGATGACTTCGGCGCCGTATAAGGTCCGCCCACGCTTCGGGTCATGGTTGGTGAACATGCCGTCGGCGGTGAACTGCTCCCAATTTTCCAGCATGGTGTAGTCCTCCCAATCGACAATCAGGCTGGCGCTCATGCCCACCACTTTCTCGCCGGGGCCGTGCACCGCCACGAATTGTCCTTCGGGGAAGACACGCAGATGCGAAGAAAGCTGCTGGGAGTTCCAGGGAGGCGTGTCGGGATAGATTCGGAGGCATAAGTCCGTGATGCCAGGAAAATCGCGCGGTCCTGTGTTGCGGACGACGACCTCACTTTTGCATTCCGCCGGATTGGGAGTCATCGGACTCAAGGTGAACCGCGGAACGCATTTTACACGCATGTGCTTCGCAGGCGCGCCGATTCGCTCGCCCCAAAAACTGTCGCTGGGGGAAGCTCCGGAAACGTGCGATCACGATTGGTGACAGCCGACATCATCCGTGGCACTGCAGCGCAGTTGAAAATTTGCGTAACTCGACTCAGCGTGCGCCAGACCTTACTCATCTAAGGCGGGAATCGTTCTGCCCACAGGTGGAATTGGAAGCGCCACAGTTGGAAACAAGGCATTGCCATTTGAGGCCGCACAACAACGCTGATTTGCTGATTTCACTCGGACTTTCGCTGCTTTGCCTGTGTTTTAAAGGCTTTGCCGTTTGGAGGCATAGTTGCTATGACAAAGGCAGGTCGGTCCGGTGGAGTGCCGGCTGGACGAGCAATCCCGGAACCAGGGGAACAGCGGTCTTGCTCGTACGGAATCGGTCATAAAACCAATGGGACTGTTTCCGCCGGACCGACACTCATCACCCGAGATCAGCAGCCACCGAAGTTTTTGCCGGGCTTAACCTTCCAGTAGCACCATTCTTTTTCATCGTACGCAACCCAGCGCAGACTGCACCTGCATTGGTTGGCTTTTGTAAAAAAGCAACGGAAAACCCGTGTTCCTCGTCTAAATCTACAAAGGACTAATATCACTTCTTTTCCTGAAATGGTTTCCATCTACTCGCTTCGCAAGTGGCTGTGGCATTGTCTGACGACCCTTTTGCCCGTGCTCTCTGTGGCCGCAAGTCTCTCCGCTCAACAGAAGTTAGATATCGATCCGCTGGAGTTGGTCAGGCAGGCGTCGCGAAATGAAATCAAGGCGAGCGACATCGTCCACTACTACATGTTCAAGGACACAGCCGAGGACAAGGACCACTCGGTGGTACGCGAAATTGTCCGCACGAACCAGGGCGGCCTCTGGACCACACTGCTGATTAATGGCAAGCCCCTGAACACGGAGGAGCGCCAGAAGGACAACGAACGGCTGGAGAAGTTTGCCAACAATCCCGAGGCCAGGCGCAAACGGCGCGAGGCCAACAAGGCGGAGGACAAGCGCGCTGCGCTGATGCTGAGCAGTCTGCCCGACGCTTTCCTATACATCTACGACGGCACCGACCACGGTCCGAAGGGTGAGGAGTTGGTACGCCTGAAGTTCCGTCCCAATCCATCCTTTAACCCGCCTAATCACGAAACGGCGGTGTATGTGGGAATGCAGGGGGACATGATCGTCGATCGCAAGGCCATGCGCATTGCGAAGATTGATGGCACGCTCTTTAAGGACGTCGACTTCGGTTGGGGAATACTTGGCCGGCTCTACAAGGGCGGCAAGTTCATCATCGTGCAGCGGGACATCGGGAATGGCGACTGGGAAGAAGTGCAGGAAACCCTGCACTTCAATGGCAAGATTCTCATGGTCAAATCGCTGACGGTCTCGTCCAATGAAACGATGAGCGATTTCCGGCCGGTGTCGCCGGACATTACGACTGCGCAGGCTCTGGATCTGCTGCACAAGAGCACCGATGTCGTGGCGGAGAAGGGCAGTGGAGTGAAGGAAGCGCAGAATAACAGCCAGAAATAGCGTCGGCGCCACTTCTATTTCAGTATTTCCTTGCGGGCTGTCAGGTCGTCAATCAAGTCCCTTCTAAGTTCATAACCGCGACCAGGTTTGTCTCCGATGGCAATCGTTCCCTGCGGTGAGACGTGTACCTCAGGGTCAACGATGTCTTCCTTCCAATACCGTTTGGACGCGGAAACGTCGCCAGGCAATTTGAAGTTGGGTAAGGTCGAGAGCGCGATGTTATGCGAGCGGCCCACGCCGGCCTCAAGCATGCCTCCGCACCATACAGGAACTCCGAAGCGCTGTGCGACATCATGGACGGCGAGGGCCTCCGAAAAGCCACCGACGCGGCCGACCTTGATGTTGATGATGCGACAGGAACCCAGCTCCAGAGCCGCTTCTGCATCACGCGCATTGTGAATGGCTTCGTCCAGGCAGAGCGAGGTTTTGAGCATCTTCTGCAGACGCGCGTGAAAGTAGAAGTCGTTGTTCCACAGCGGTTGCTCGATCATCAGCAGCTTGAATCGGTCGAAGCTCTTCACGTGTTGCTCGTCCGTCAATGTATACGCTGAATTCGCGTCGCAGCTGAGAAGGATGTCAGGCCAGCGGGCGCGAATCTTCTCCAGCACCTCGACGTCCCAGCCAGGCTTTACCTTGACCTTGATGCGCTGATATCCGGCTGCGAGTTCAGTTTCGATTTTCTCCAACAACTGCTCGTGTGAATCCTGAATGCCGATGCTGACCCCGCATGCGATCTCGCGGCGCGAACCGCCCAATAAATGCCACAGAGGCGCCTTTTTTTCTTGGGCTTCGGCATCCCACACAGCGTTCTCAAGGGCGGCCTTCGCCATGCGATGCTCGCGTACCTGGGCCAGCAGCGCGGGAACGGCCCGTCCCGATTGCAGCGTTTTGCCCACCAGCGCCGGCCCCAGGTAACGCGCGATCACATCCCAGGCGCCGTCGATGTACTCCTCGCTGTAGTATGGGTTTTCCCCGGCCACGCACTCGCCCCAGCCCTCCAGGCCATCGCAATGTATCGTGATCAGCAGTATGCGGCGGGTATAGGTGCGTCCGAAACTCGTCTCAAAGAAGTGGACGAGTGGCATCTTCAGTTCGCGCAGCGTAATGGCTTCGATTTTCATTTGACACTGAAGTGTGACTGCATCCCGCAACCCGGCGCAACGACCAGCTGAGATCCCGTCAGCCGACCTCGCAAGCAATCCGCTGATCCGCGCCGCTGGAGCGGGATACAGGGAACAGTTATACTGCCCGCCATGCAGCAACTCCAAGCCGAAATCGAGTACTACTACGCGATGGGTGCGAAGGCGGTGGACCACCACGGCGCCTTCGAAACGTTTGTGCGGTTTCGCGACGCGCTGACCGCCGGCACAATCCGCGCGGCCGAGAAGGTCGACGGCCAATGGCGGACGAATGCCTGGGTAAAGCAGGGCATTCTGCTCGGTTTTCGGATCGGCAGGCTGGTCGAGACCGGCGAGCCTCGCAGTCTGTCATTCGTCGATAAGGGTACGTATCCCCTGCGGCGCTTTGCGGCGCGCGAAGAGATACGCGTGGTACCCGGCGGCTCCTCGGTGCGCACCGGTGCATATGTGGCGTCGTCGGTGATCTGCATGCCGCCGATGTTTATCAATGTCGGCGCTTATGTAGACGAAGGAACGATGGTCGATTCGCACGCTCTCGTGGGCTCGTGCGCGCAAGTGGGGAGGAGAGTACACATCAGCGCTGCGGCACAGGTTGGCGGGGTGCTGGAGCCGATCAATGCGTCGCCAGTGATTATCGAAGATGACGTGCTGCTGGGCGGCAATTGCGGTGTCTACGAAGGAACGCGGGTCGGCGCGCGGGCGGTGCTTGGCGCGGGTGTCATTCTGACCAGGTCGACACCGCTATTCGACACCGTCACAGGCGAGATCTATCGCGCGACCGAGGAGGAGCCGCTGCGTGTTCCCGAAGGCGCAGTCGTGGTGCCTGGCGCGCGAGCGATCACCAAGGGCAAGGCGGCCGAATGGGGTTTGTCGCTGTATTCGCCCGTGATTGTGAAATATCGTGACGAGCGGACCGAGCGTGGAGTGGAGCTTGAGGATGTGCTGCGATAAAGGAATCTAAATCGCTGCCGAACTTAATGAATCGCCGCTCTAATTCCGGACAGAAGATGCTACTGCTCATCGCGGCGGTGGCTGCTGTTGCTGCGTTGATTTGTTCACGGATCTCCGGAGCTTCTGTTAGCGCGATCTTTCCTGTGCTTCGCTGGATTTGCCTGGCTGCGCTGATCCTCTATGGCTGCCTGCGGCGGACGCTTACTGCCTGGATCTTCATCGCCATGCTGCTGGGCGCGGAGGTGGGTCACGACTTTCCTCTCGTGGCCGATCACCTGCGCGTGCTGGCGCTCATTTTCCTCCGCCTGATCAAGACCATCATTGCGCCACTCATCTTCGGAACGCTCGTCGTGGGCATAGCCGGGCACTCTGATCTGCGGCAAGTCGGGCGCATGGGGCTGCGCTCCATCATCTTCTTTGAAGTCGTCACCACGATCGCGATTTTCCTCGGGCTTGGCGCCATCAACCTCAGCAAAGCAGGAGTGGGGGTTCAATTGCCTCCTACGGCAGGCGCGGAGGCGGGCGCGGTCAAAAAGCTGAGCGGGGAAGAAACCGTTCTCAATGTCTTTCCTGAAAACATCGCGAAGGCGGTTGCCGATGGCGCGGTTTTGCAGGTGGTGGTCTTCAGTCTGATCTTCGCTATTGCGCTTGCGATGCTGAACGAGGCGAAGCGGCGGCCGATGCTGACATTTTGCGAAAGCCTCAGCGAGGTCATGTTCAAGTTCACCAACATCGTCATGTATATGGCGCCGCTTGGGGTGGGAGCGGCCGTGGCCTACACTGTGGGACACACGGGAATCGGCGTGCTGGGCAGCCTCGTCAAGCTCCTGCTCACGCTCTACGCGGCGCTGATTGTTTTCATCCTGGCGGTGCTGCTGCCGATAGCCTTGATGTTCCGTGTTCCGCTGCGCGCGTTTGTAAAGGCTGTGGCCGAGCCGGTCACGATTGCCTTCGGAACGGCCAGCTCCGAAGCCGCGCTGCCGCGCGCCATGGAGGCGATGGAAGCGATTGGAGTTCCACGGCAGATTGTTGCCTTTGTCATTCCCACCGGCTACAGCTTCAATCTCACCGGCAGCTCGCTCTATTTGTCCGTCGCGGCCATCTTTGTCGCGCAGGTTTCGGGCATTCATCTGTCGTTTGGACAGCAGCTGATGATGATGTTGACGTTGATGCTGACCAGCAAAGGCGTGGCGGGTGTTTCACGCGCGGCTCTGGTAATCCTGCTGGCGACCGCAGCGTCGACCGGCCTGCCGACCGAGCCGGTGTTTTTATTACTCGGAGTCGATCAATTGCTGGACATGGGACGGACCGCGGTGAATGTTCTGGGAAATTGCCTGGCGGCCGTCGTAATGGCGAAGTGGGAAGGCGAATTCCAGACGGAAGCGCCTTCAGCTGTTGTTGTTGATGCGGTGCGTTGACGCTAGCTCTTCGTCAAAGGTTGCTGGCCGGCAGCGCAATGGCATTCTTCTCGCGGCGAAGTTGCAGGTGCTTCTGCCGGAAGTGCCCGATAGCACGCTCGCCCCAGACCTTCACGAAGTAATAGTTCAACCCGGCGCCGATGGCTGAGCTGACGAGTGGGATGAGACGGGCCGTCCACTTCTCCACGATCTCACCGCTGGCGCTGACCGCGATGCGCTGAATCACTTTGGGCACAAACCTCTTTACGAACTGTTTCTCCACCAGTTCGCGGCTGATGTCGACGCCGGCAGCGCTGGCGGCTGCAATCCACAGCTCGGCTTCTTCTTCGTCGGTGTTGTAAGGAAAGCCGTAGAGCAGGCTCAGCTTCTGAATCATGCGCAGCGTGATTCCCGCCAGGATACCGAGGTCAGGCAGCATGGTGAGCAAGCCCCCCAGGCCCAGCCCCGCGCCTTCAGCCGCAGCCATGCGCATGTGAGCGCGAATAGTCTCTTCGGCTATGCGGTCAAGGATTTCGGGATTGACGGAGTACACGCCATCGTAAGTGAGGGCGGGCAAATTGTAGGCGATGCGAAGGTGTTCGAGGTAATTCTGCGGATCGACCTTGATGGTGTCGTAAGCCTTAAGGAATGCGTGACGGACTGCGTCTTCCACCCGGCGTCGGACCCAGCTCTTGTTGCCGTTGCGCGTCATCTCCATATTCAGTATAAGACGCGGCAACGGCCTGGCAGTGTTGGCAGGAGATTAATTCGGGCGCCAGGCAAATATCGTGTAGAGGAAAAGCGCGCCCCCAAAAAGGACGAAGGGCATCTCCCACATGCGGAAGCCGAATATGCGAATCGCAACCAGGAAGATGATGACCAGGACAGTCGCGACCAACCACATCCCCATCCTCGAATTTCGAGTCATTGGCGTTGTTTAAATCCTCCTCTGCGGATTGCACGGAGCTTCCATGCGAGATGCCGGAGCGCGGTGCGCGGGCGACTCTGGTGACCATGCGCAGTGTACGATGAAACCTCCTGAAGTAGTAGGCACATTTTGGTGGTTCCCCTCGGTCGCGGATGACAATGTAGGATCTCGGTGCTGCTGCGCCGTGCTGTGCTAGCATCGGATTTGCACATGCCAGCAGGTAAACTCCAGATAATTCCTCTCGGCGGGCTCGGCGAATTCGGCATGAATTGCATGGCGATTCGCTGGGGTGACGACATCATCGTCATCGATGCTGGATTGATGTTTCCCGAAGCCGAGCTGCTGGGCGTCGACATCGTCGTTCCCGACCTCACTTATCTCATCGAGAACCGCGAGCATGTTCGGGCCGTGGTGCTGACCCACGGACATGAAGACCACATCGGCGCGCTGCCGTGGCTGCTGTCCGAGTTCAACGTGCCGGTGTATGGGACGGAGTTCACGCTGGCCTATGTTGAAGGCAAGCTGGAAGAGCATGCCCTGCTCGACGACGCCGTACTGAACGAGATCAAAGCCGGCGAACGGTTCAAGATCGGACCGTTCACCATCAATCCGATCCAGGTGACACACAGCCTGGTGGATTGCGTTTCGTTGGCCATTCACACGCCGATTGGCATCCTGATCCACACCGGCGATTTCAAGGTTGATCCAACGCCCACCGATAACCGGTTGTTCGATCTGCACGCATTTGCCGAGTACGGGAAAGAAGGAGTGCTGGCGCTGTTCCAGGACTCGACCAACGTCGAGCGCCGCGGCTACACGCCGAGCGAGCGGGCGGTGCGGGCGCGCTTTCAGGAGATCTTCGCTCGAGCCGAGCGGCGGCTGTTCATTTCCTGCTTTTCGTCGTCGATTCATCGCATCAAGCTGGCGGTCGACCAGGCGCTGGAGAACGGGCGCAAGGTGGCGCTGGTCGGACGCTCGATGATGGAGTCGTTCGAGATTGCGCAGGACCTGGGCTACATCGAAGTGCCCGATGGGCTGATCATTCATCCGGCGCAGATGCGCGATTTTCCCGCGGACAAAGTTTGCGTGCTGATCAGCGGCACACAGGGCGAGCCGATGTCGGCTTTGTCGCGCGCAGCGGTGGACAATCACAAGCATGCGCGCATTCAGCCGGGCGATACGGTTGTGCTCTCGTCGCGCATCATTCCCGGAAACGAGAAGGCGATCTATCGCGTGGTCGACCACCTGTTCCGCCGGGAGGCGCACGTCATCTATGAGGACGGGTCGTCACCTCCGGTACATGTCAGCGGACACGCCAGCCAGGAGGAGTTGAAGCTCATCATCAACCTGGTGAAGCCGCAGTACTTCATCCCGATTCACGGCGAATACCGGCAATTGAAGCTGCACGCGGAGATGGCGGCAGCAATGCACGGCTCTGTCGGCAAGGTGATGATGATCGAGAGCGGCGAGATCCTGGAGTTCGACGAGTTGGGCGCGCGCAAGGCTGGGAAGATCAATGTCGGGCGAGTCTGCATCGATTCGAACTCCATGGGCGATGTGGTGGAGGACCTGGTGATTCGCGACCGGCGCCACCTCAGCGAGGACGGGATTGTGCTGCCGATCATCGCGATTAATAAGCTGACTGGCCGGGTGGAAACTTCGCCGGAGATCGTGATGCGCGGCTTCGGCGCCAGCATCGGCGATGATGGTTTCATGGACGCCGCAAGGCAGACGGTGCTGAGCACTCTGGAGTCGTCGAGCGATGAGGAAAAGGGCGACTACGGCATGATCAAGGAGAAGATCCGCCAGGACCTGAAGCGCTTTATCGTCAAGAATACTTCGCGGCGGCCTTTGATTATGCCGGTGATCCTGGAAGTGTAGCCTTCGCGCGCGGAGGCCCAAGCAAGACAAAACGACCGGCGGATGCATCGGCAGCCGCCGGTCGCATCAGGAGATCAAGCAGGTCTGGTTCTACCCGCTCGCTTCACCAGTGGTACAAACCCTAAAGCTAAGCCGCCTATGCGTTGACCGTGACCGAACGGGCAGCCTTCGCCATGGCGGTGATGTGCGCAGGCGTGGTGCCACAGCAGCCGCCGATGATGTTCGCGCCCGCCTGTACGAGCTCAGGCACATAGGACGCCATGAACTCGGGCGTCTCTTTGAACACAACGTGATCGCCTTCCATGACTGGCGGGCCGGCATTGGAATGGACCAGGATCGGCGTGTCAGGCACGGCCGCGCGGATCTGTTTGGTGATCTCGATCATCTTCTGGATGCCGTTTCCGCAATTGCATCCCACGATGTCGGCGCCCGCGGCGACTGCTGCCTTAGCGGCGCGGTCCGGCTTTGCCCCCATCATGGTGCGGAAGCCCTTGGCTCCGGCTTCGAAGGTAAAGGTGCAGATCACGGGCAGCTTCGTGTTCTCTTTCACCGCCTTGATCGCCTGCTCGGCTTCAACCAGGGATGACATCGTCTCGATGCAGATGGCATCAGCGCCGCCTTCAGCCAGAGCAACAACTTGCTCCTTGAAAGCGTTGTAGAGCGCTTCTGGCGTGGTGTCGCCGCCTTCGTCCTGCACGATGTGGCCGGTGGGACCCACGGACGCCGCTACGAAGCCCTTGTTGCCCATGGCCTGCTTGGCCAGGTTCGCGGCGGCGAAGTTGAACTCGCGCACTTTGTCGGCGAAGTTGTAGCTTTTCAGCTTGAAGGACGTCGCGCCGAAGGAGTTGGTCTCGATTATGTCGGAGCCGGCGCCGACATAGGCTTCGGCAATCTCCTTGACTGCCTTGGGATGGCTGACGCACCAGGACTCGGGGCATTCACCGCCCTGCAGCCCTTTTTCGTGCAGGAAAGTCCCCATCGCTCCATCGGAGATGAGGATCTCGCCCGCTTTGATCCGTTTCAGTAAATCGCTCATGATGCTTTTCTCCTTCGACTCTCGAACGTTGCTGCAACTGTGGGAAACTGCCCCAAGTCCGTGTGTGGAAGGAATAGAGCTTTTACGTAGCTATCCATGTATCGCGGATTGGAGCTGAGATCGACATAGGTGATACGGGCAGCGACCTCCGCCAATCGGCGGCGATGCTCCCGCGACAGTAGCGCCATATACGCGCCGGTGAGAGATGAATTGCCGATATAACAGAAGCGGTCGAGCGGCAGGTCGGGCAGCATGCCGATGGAGATTGCGTCGGCAATGCGGATGTAGCGCCCGAAGCCGCCGGCAATGTAGACGCGCGCAATCGCGTCCCAGGTAAGGCCGACATTCTCCAGCACCAGCGAGCAGGCGGCGTAGATAGCAGCCTTGGTGCGGATGAGGTTCTCGAGGTCGGCCTCGGTGATCATCAGGGCTTTGCCGGTCGCGGTTTCGTCTCCCGCAGCGAGGAGGAAGGCGCGGCGGTTTTCCTGCTCGATGACGCGGCCGGTTCCGGGAGCGTTGAAGAAGCGGCCGGAGCGATCGACGATCTCGTGGCGAAACAGTTCGCCGAGTAACGAGATGAGGCCGGAGCCGCAGATGCCCGCGGGCTTGCCGCCGCCGATGACGGAGTACTCTATCTTGCCGCCGTCGTCGCCGATGGCAACGCGCTCGATGGCGCCTTCCGCGGCGCGCATGCCGCATTTGATGCCGGCCCCTTCAAACGCCGGGCCCGCAGAGCACGCACAGGCGACCATCCACTCCGCATTACCGATGACGATCTCGCCGTTCGTGCCGATATCCATGAAGAGGAAGACATCGCTGTTGTTGCGCGGCAGATCGGTGCAGAGCAGGCCGGAGGTGATATCTCCGCCGACATAGCTTCCGACTCCGGGCGAGCAGGCGACGATGGCGTCGGGATGGATGTTGAGACCGACCGCGCGAGCGCGAAGCTCAGGAACGGAGTTGATCGTGGGCACGTAGGGCGTTTCGCGGATGTAGCGCGGCGGCAGTCCCAGCAGCAGGTGCGTCATGGTGGTGTTGCCGGCGAGGAACGCAGCGCGAACCTGCGATGCTTCGATTCCGGCGCTCGCCACCATCTGGCCGAGCAGCGTGTTGATGGTCTCCAGGACAAGGCCGCGGAGCTCTTCCAGGCGCTCGGGAGTGCGGGCGTAATCTATGCGGGTAATGATGTCGGCGCCGCGGCGGATTTGCAGGTTGTAGGAAGTTTGCGTGGCCAGCAGGGAGCCGTCGCTGAGATCGACCAGTTGCGTTGCGACGGTCGTGGTTCCTATGTCGACCGCGAGGCCCAGATCGTGGGTCGTCGACTTCCCGGCTTGCACATCGTAAATGGTGAGTCCCGTTGCCGACTCTTCTACTGCAATGGTGACACTGCCGTCGCTTTCCCGCAGAGCTGCGGCAATCGTTCTCAGTACAGCCACATCGCAATCGGCAGGAAGATTGCCGTTGCCGCGATTGATCTCGCGCACCAGGCGGCTCCAGTCGCTGTAATGCTCCTCAATGGAAGCCGGAGGGACGCTGAAATGCTGATGCCGGTACAGAGGGGTGAGATGAGAGCGATCCGGCAGCAGCCTGGGATCGATCAGCGACTGGCTGTCGCCCAAGACCCGAGCCCCCTGCCGGCGGTCGGCAAGATGTACCACAATGTCGGATCTTACTTTTGTTTGGCAGGCGAGAAGTGGAAGGTCCCGGCCTTCCACTTCCACCTTGCACAAGCCGCAGACGCCTTCGCCACCACACGGCAACTCGAGGTCGAGTACGCCCGCCCGGATCGCCGCTTCGTGAATCAGCGTTCCTTCGGGTACCTCGGCCACGATGTCGCCGGGCTGGAAGCGGACCAGGGGCATGGTGTCACCGCGCCGCCTGCAGCTTCAGGAAAGAGGCCAGGTCGGAGGCTTCACCTGGCCCCACCAACACCTCCCAGCCGGGCAACGCCTCTTCGACCTCACCGCTGATCTGCGAGACGTAGCCGGGAATAACAATGCGTTTGCGATCGAGCTGGTCAGGCAGACCACTGGCCTTCACAGCAGCGCCCACCTTCTCGCCGGAGAACTTGCCGGCCGCCCACCCTGTCAGCACGCTCATGCCTTCGGTGTCGACGGTGAGAAGGTTGGCGGGCACACCGGAGTTCTCGATCTCGCCGGAGACGAGGAAGTAGGTGAGCGAGAAGTTGGTGGTCACCAGCAAAGGAGCGTCCTTGCCGGGCTCGCCGATGGGATAGACCTTCGGGTCGACCTGGATCGGTTTCTGCGGATCGGTGTAGATGTTCTGCCGCAGCATCATCAGAGGCAGCAGCAGCTCCAGCTTCACGCGATCGAGCACAACGATAGAGCCGTACTTGCAAAGGTAGGTCGAAGCGTCGGCGACGATTGACGCGTCGTCCAGTTCGTTAACGAAGTTGATGATGGGATAGCCGAGCGGCTCGAAGGAGTTCTTCAGCGCCGCCTTGCGGATGATGGTGTTGTATTGCAGGGCCGCCGCAGGATTGTCGGCAGGGACATCGAGAACGATGTCCTTCACGCCCAGTCCGGCCAGTTTGGTGGTGAGTCCGATCAGTTCGTCGAGCGTCGCGGCGCGCGCTACGAGAGGAGCGTCATACTTCAGCGCGAGCGCCGCGACAGCATCGGCGTTAGCAGGAGTGGCGGCGTGGATCAACGGCCGCTTGCCCTGAAGCTCGTTCAGCGCAGCTTCCAGAGCTTCCAGGTTCGTACTCCTGAGGATGATGCCCATGCCGGTCGAGCCGGCCGCCGTCTTCACCAGATCGACGAACGGCTTGACCTGCTCGCTCACGTTGTCGATGAGCACCAGGTTGATGCGGAGTTGCTCGCCAACGCGCTCCAGGCAGTAGTCCCGGACCTCTGCGACCTTGTGGCCAAGTTCGGTCAAAGGGTCGCTGTCGGCGAAGGCCATGGCGAAGGCCGTGGGATGTACGAAGGTCTTGTCGTGGCGGAACATCACGGTTTCGTTGCCGACGAGCACTTCGTTTTCCGGCGGCCCAATCTTGACCAGGCGAATGGGCGGCTTCGAGGCTGCGCCAATGGTTTTCTTGGCTTCCTCGGAAGCGTAGGGGCAGGCCGCCAGTTCGGCGTTCTTGGCGGCCAGCTTCATTGCGAAGGCCATGCAGGTGGGCACACCACATTCGCCGCAATTGGTTTTAGGGAGCAGCTTGAAGATCTGTAAACCAGTCATTGCCATTTTGTGGTCACCTCACTTTGCACAGCACATCATTTCGTCGATCTTGCGCTTCATGGTGCGAGCCGCCAGCGGATGGTAGACCAACAGCATGTCGGCTCCGGAGTTCAGGTAGCACATCCCAGTTGCGATTTCGAGGAAAGCTTCACGCTCTTCCTCGCTGCCCCAGAGCGGGAAGTCCTTGCGCGGGGCGCGGCTCTCTTTAATCTTCGAGACTTCGAATCCCGTGTTGACGAGTACGGGCATGGCCAGCATGGGATCGCCGGTGAAGGCGGAGGTCCGTATGCGTTCCATGACCGAGTAGGTGTACTCCAGGCCGTAGCCGAGAGCGCTGGTGAGCGGGTCGACGATGATGCGCTCGGCAGGCACGCCCATAGTGGTCAGCAGGATGTTGAGCTGCTTGCACATGTTGACGTCGATGGGCGTCTGCGCCACCACGCAGTGCTGGTACGCCATGACGGTGGCGGCGATGGTCTTGTAGTTGTCGGTCTCCACCCAGTTGAGGAGCAGGTTCTCTCCCGCGAAGGTGGAGGCGATGTACTTCATCACCGCGTTGTTCTTCTCGAAGTGGCTGCAGCCGGTGACGATGATGGGCACGCCGACGGCAGCGAGAATGTCTTTCACGATGTTGCCGGCGGCTTCGGGTGAGAGGTCGCCGTTGTCGGGATGCGTGGTGCTCAGGCGGACGCTGATGATCTCGGCGCCCAGCTTGTCGACCAGGTGACGTGCCCACGCTACGGGATCTTTCACCAGATCGCCGTACTGGTTGCGCAGGCAGTCCGGGTAGGACTTCGGCACTTCGTCGAGCACTTCCATGGCAATCACCGGCTTGCGCCCGACGTTGCCTTCGTAGTGGCGGAAGGGCAGGACTTCGGCGCCGCCGACGGTGACGGAAGAGGTGCGGGTGCCGGTTCCGCCCAGGGTTACGGTACGGACCGCGACGTTGGCTTTGTCCGGCGCGATAGTCACCGACTTGGGTACGAGGATGGCCGCCGAGGTGATGGACTTCTCTACCGGCACATCGCGTGCCGATGTCACAGGACGGGCGGGAGTTTCGACCGGTTTCGTCTCCGTTGGACCAGCCATGGGAACGGTTACCGAGGCGATCTCCTCTTCCGTGGGGAAGCAGGTAGGACACGCTCCGGGCGGAGGCATGGGCGGAGCCGACATCGGCACAGGCGCTGCTGCTGCGGCTGCGAAGAAGCCGCTTTGCATCAGCAGCATGTTGGCGCCGGCATGCAGCAGGTGCATGGCTGTCGAAGCTTGCAGGGCAGCCATCTGTTCCATGGCCGACATGCCGGGCTGAATCTCGGTTGCGGGAGGCGCGTTGCGCAGCCGTTCCAGCATGGCGATGAGCGCGCCGACGCCGTCGGACTGCGGAACTGGAGCGCCCGTAGGAGGAGCCGGAGCCGCAGGCTGCACGACCGGCGCCTTTGGTGCCGCTGGGGCGGTGACGGCCGTGGTTGTGGGAGTTGACGGTGCCGAGGCTGGTGGTTCGGCAACCGCAACTGCGGTGTCTGACGTTGTGGTAGTCGCGCCGCCGGCGGAAGCTACCACCTGGCCGCTGCGGGCCGCTTTCTGAACATCTACGGCAGCCGCTTCTTCAGACGGAATCGTGATATCCCACATTGTCAGAGCAGGATGATTGACCTTCTGCATGAAAGCCTGAACAGAAGCCACATCGGTGCCGTTGGTCTCGTCGGCGATCATGTCGGTGAAGTTCTCGAGGCCGAGCGTCTTGCCGGCTTTGTCGAGGTCTTCCCGCAGGAACTCCTTCAGCTCTTTCGGCATCCAGACGATGCGACGGATGCCGCCTTCGGCGGAGATGAACTTGCGGCTGGTGACGTAGGCTTTGCCCACGCCGATGAAGCCAGGCACCTGCTGGCCGCCACCGGCGGTGTTGGCCATGGTGGAGAACTTCATGCCGGCGGGGGTCTCACCCAGGTACTCGCGGTTGACGATCATCACGCCGTTGGCTTCCGTCATCAGGCAGACAATGGCTTCAAAGCAGCCGCAGCTGGTCATGGGATCTTCCAGCATGGAGTAAGCGTTGAAGCGCGGCAGCGTCTGCTTCGAGTTGGCATAGACGTAGTCGTTGATGTTGACCCACTGACCGCGCACCGGGTCGAGGCATTCGCCCTTCACCAGCGGCTGGTTAGGACCGGTGGGATCGATCTCGTACGCCGCTTTGCCGTCCAGCCAGTTGTATGCGCCGCAGAGGCCCAGGCGTTCGGGCGTGATGACGCAGACGTGGTTGGGAGCGAAGCTCTGGCAGAGCAGGCAGGAGTAGAAGGTGTCGACGCTCTCGTCGGTCAGCGACTCCATGCGGGCGTTGCGCGCGCGATAGGCGTGGCGGGCGATGTCGATACGCTCCTCGACGTCCTTGGCGGTGGTGAAGATCTTCACCTGCACCTTGTCGACGATGGCGGGATAGTCGTTGAGGAACTTGGCATGCAGGATTTCGCCGAGATGGCGGATCTTGAAGCCCTTGTCCTTGGCTGCCTTGCTGATGCGGATCCAGTTGATGTCGCGCTGGCCCATGTGCCAGATGCCTTCGGCGCCGTTGATCAGGTGATGGATCTGGCGCTCGAGGATGGGTTCGAAGTCGGGCTGCATCTTGCGCCCGGCGACTTCAACCCAGATGCCGATGGGCAACGCGGCCAGCTCCGTGCTCGCGGGATCGATTACGACATCGTCGATCTCCGGGCCGATGACTTCGATCTTGCCGTCTTCGACGTCGGCGAGGTCGAGCGTGGTGCAGTATTCGAAGCCCGGCGTGCGGTTGCCGCCGAACTCCAGGTAGGTTTGCTCCTTACGGATGCGCTCGCCTTCGAAGGCAGCGCCATAGGCGACGGGGATCGGGACTTTCGCGACCTTGATTTTGCAGCCGCGGACTTCCAGACATTTTTCGACGATACGGTCGATGGGAACGCTGGAGACAACGTGCTCGTAGGTGCAGATGCCGGTGGGCAGGATCTGCGGGATGTCGGTGTCGGCGATGGTGGGGAAGCCGTAATTGATGGCCCCGGCTGCTGCTGCGTACTTCTCTTCGGTAACTTCGCCGAGCGCCATGACAAAAGCAAAAGTGCGGTTCTTGTTGTATTTAAGATTGCGCTCGTACTCGCCCGGCTTGACGCCGCCGAAGCTTAGGGCTACGCGGTTGGCAAAGCCAAGAGCGTAGATTGCCGCCGAGATCTCCTTGCCGTAGGGAACCAGGCGGGTTTCCCAGCCCATCTCGACGCCAGCTTCGGCCAACTGCTCGGCGAAAGAGACGCCCTTCGTGTGACCCGCGATGAAGACGTAGAGGTTCTTCTCCTGCAGCTCGCGAGCGATGCGGACTGCATCTTCAATCGTCGGAGCTGCGCCGACGACAGCGGCGAATCCCGGGGCCGATCCATCGACGAACTCAACACCGCGCTCGCGGATGATGACGTCGTTCGCCGCGCCCAGCCAGATGCCGTCAATCGGGTTTGGGCCGATGAGGTACTTGCAGGCTTCGATGATTTCGAAGGCGAAGAGCGTGGCCGCGCCGGCATCGAGCGTGTCGCCCAGATAGGGCAGCCAGAGATTCTCGCTGGGAATTTCCGGCAGCAGCCGGTGGCACTCGTCGAGAATCTTCCGCATGTCGGAGAGCTTGTCCACACGCTCGCCGAGGAGTGAATAGATGACCGGCAGCGAGTAGGCGGTATCGGGGAAGCCAACGGCGCAATCGGCGCCTTTAGCCGCGACCGCCCGTGCCAGGTAGTCTTCCGCGTCGCGCACAATCTGGTGAGCGCCGCGAATTGCGGAGGATGAGATGATTTTGCTCATTGCAGTTCGCGCCTCGATTTCATGTCGTACATCTTGCGTTCTTTCTGAGTGTTGATGTGGAGTGCGTCGCGCTTGCTCTCGATGTGGGCAAGGATCTTGTCGGCCGCGATGACCGGGTCAGGCTCCCATTCGAAGCGGCCGCCGGTGATGCTGGCCATCTCTTCGCAGAGCAGGTCATGCACCTTTTGGCTGCCTTCGACGTAAAGCGGATGACCGAGCACGACATACAGTCCGCTGGCCACGAAGTAGTGGCCGATCGCCACCGCCTTCTCGCTCATCCACTCCGGTGCCGCACCGGCGACGGGCAGATCGGAGAGATCTTCACCGAGACCGCCTTCATGCAGGACGTTGGTTGCCGCGAGCAGAATGCGGCTGTTGTCCACGCACGATCCCATGTGCAGAACGGGAGGAATGCCGACCGCCTCGCAGACCTCGCGCAAGGTGGGCCCAGCCTTGGCCAGCGCGGCCTCCGGCGTCAGCAGGCCCGCCTTGGCACAGGCAATGGCCGAGCATCCTGTCTGCAGCACCAGCACGTTGCGCTTGATCAGCTCTTCGGTCAGGCGCACGTGGCTGTGATCGGTAATGACCTTGGGATTGCTGCAACCGACGATTCCGACCACGCCGCGAATGCGGCCGTCGATGATGGCGTCGTTCAGCGGACGGAAGGTGGAGCGGAAGCGGCCGCCCAGCATGTGGTAGATGGTCTCGTTGGAGAAGCCGGCCACCAGCTCCATCGACTCGTTGGGGATGTGCACGCGGTCCTTGTCGCGCTTCTCGAAGTTGTCGATGGCGGTGCGGATCAGGTTGCACGCCTGCTCGTAGCCGGTCACCGGATTGAACTCGATTGCCTCGGTGTCGCCGGTGTGGGCGATCTCGGAGGTCGAGATGAGCTTGGTGTGGAAGCACTTGCTGACCTGCGCCAGGGATGGCATTACGCACTGAACATCGATGACCATCACTTCCACCGCGCCAGTGAGAATCGCCAGCTCCTGTTGCAGGAAGTTGCCGACGATGGGCAGTCCGTGCCGCATCAGGACTTCGTTGGCGGTGCAGCAGATGCCGGCGACGTTGATGCCGTTCGCGCCTTTGGACTTGGCGTAATCCAGCAGTTCCTGGCTCTGCGAAGCGATGGCCAGCATCTCCGACAATGTGGGCTCGTGGCCGTGAACGATGAGGTTCACCTTGTCGGCGGCGAGGACACCCAGGTTCACCTTGCTGCGAACCGGCTTGGGCGTGCCGAAGAGGATGTCCGACACTGTGGTAGCAATCATCGATCCCACCCAGCCGTCGGCCAGGCTGCACTTCAGACCGCCCATGATCAGGTGCTTGTAGTCATGGTCGACGCCCATGTGGGTGCGGTGCATCAGTTCGACGACGGCGGAGTCGATGCCGTCAGGGCTGATGTTCAGCTTCTTCCACAGCGCCTGGCGCTTCTCGGGAGCGAGCTTCAGGGTCACATTCGAGTCTTCCGACCAGGCAAACTGCGTCCTGAAGAAGTCGGCAAGGTCGCCGGCGATGACGAGATCGTCTTTGCCTTCGGTGGCGACTTCGAAGAACTTTGCCGCCTCCAGCAGCCGCCCGCGGTCGGCGATCTTATATTCGCCGCCCTTGCCCTGCGCGACCATCTTCAAGGTGCGCACCAGCATGCGGCCGTGGTCAGAGTGGGCGGCGGTGCCGGCTGCGATCTCGCGCAACAGGTTGCGCGCGGTTATGGTATGCGCGTCGGCGCCGCAGATACCCAATTGAGCTTTGGGGGTGATGCGGCACGGACCCATGTGGCAGAGCCGGCAGCAGACTCCGTCCGTGCCGAACTTGCACTGTGGATGTTGCGCCTGGTACCGGTCCCAGACCGTGCTTACCTCGGCAGTAGTTGCAACCTGCACCATATCGAGGATTGCCGGATCGGTGGAGACTGGCTGTCCCGATACTTTGCGGCCATTCGTGGACATCAGTGTTTCTCCTCTTTGGCTGCGTACAACGTGTCTAACAGTTCGTTCATGGCAAGCCGCGCCGGCGCGTCCGGCGGGATGGTAGAGACCGGCACACCGTCGGCATCGAGCGCGGCGACGTCCTGATCGAGGGGAATAGCGGCCAGCAGGGGCAAGCCCGTGGCCTTGACTGCATCGGCAATCGCCTCCGGCAAGATGCCGCCGGGCACGCGATTGACGATGAGGCCGCGCTGCTTTGCCGGCAGGGCGACTTCGTCCGCCAGGGCGGAGATGCGGCCCGCGGTGCGAACACCACGGACGGTGCAGTCGGAGACGATGACGAGGTAATCGACGGTGAGCAGGGTGCGGCGCGAGATGTGCTCGAGGCCTGCTTCGCTGTCGATGACGATGTTCTTGTAGTTGCGCGCCAGCTTGTCGAGCACTTCGCGCAGGACGTTGTTGGCAAAGCAGTAGCACCCCTGGCCTTCGGGCCGGCCCATGACGATCAGGTCATAGCCCTTCTGTTCGACCAGTGCTGACTGCACGCGAAGGTCGAGAAACTCCTGCTTGGAGACGCCCTTGAGCGCCGCAGCTTCTTTGCGCGCGCTCTCACGAATGCCGCCGACGGTCGCATCGTAGCCGATGCCCAGCGCTTCGTTGAGATTTGCGTTGGAGTCGGCGTCAACCGCCAGGATCGGCGATTGTCCGTTGGCGGTGAGCCAGCTTAGGGTGAGGGCGGAGAGGGTGGTTTTTCCGACTCCGCCTTTGCCTGTCATTGCCAAAATCATGGCGTTCACCTTCGAACTGTGGGTGGGCGACGAGGAGGTCCAGCAGCCTATTGCCGCCCGCGACTGGGTCGCACACCCACCGCGTTAACGTCTATGCCTTCGCAGCGAGCGCCGGCGCCCCGATTTCCTTCTGCATTCGGCTGCTGAGCTCGAAGAGCGTCTTGAAGACCAGCTCCGCATCGGCGACCGGCAACGATCCGGTGCCGCAAGACGGAGTGAGGAACGTCTGGCGGCGGATCTGTTCGGCGTCGATGCCGGTGGTCTTCGCGAGGCTCGTGACCAGCTCACCGTACTTCGCGGCCAGCGAGTCGACGGTTGCGGCCTGGATCTTGGCGCTGTTGGTCGGAACGATTCCGAACGCCAGATACTTGCCCGCCTTCAGGTGGGCCTTCATCGGCTCGGGATAGAGCAGGATGGTGTGCCCATAATCGAAGGCGTCGAAGTTGATGATGTCGACGTTGGAGTCCATAAGAATGGGCCACTCGGTATTGCCGCAGCAGTGCACGCCGGCAAGCGCTCCCTCGGTGTGGACGGCTTCGATGACCTCGCCCAGCTTGGCGACGGTGTCATCGCGCGTCACGCTGACATAGGTGGAGGAACCGAAGGCGGAGAGGATCGGCTCATCGACAAAGCAGATGATGTTCTCGGCAAATGGCTTGAACTTCTGGATTTGCCAGCGGCACTTCATCGCCATGCCCTTCACCACCACGTCGACGAATTCGGGGTTGTAGAAGATGGCGCGCTTTTTCTCGTCGACGATGCTGAGGCCGACGCTGAGCGGGCCCGTGGTTTGCACCTTCACGAAGGGGCGCTTTCCGCCGGCAGCTTTCAGCGCCTCTTCCAGGGCATAAATGCCTTTGGAAAATTCAGGAGTGATGCGGAAGGCCTCGAAGTCTTCGGCACAATACTTCTCGTAGAAGGTCGCCAGGTCTCCACTGGTGTCGCCGGTGGTGTCGAAGAACATGCGGCCCTTCTCGCGATCGATGACGACGCGGGGAATGCCTTCGCTGTACTGGATTTCCATCTGTTCGTTAAGGCCGTTGGCCGGCAACTGCGGCCAGATCGGCGCGTTGGGGATGCTCCGCAGGACGACGTCAACCGCCTGCTTCGGATCTTTATGCGGCAAGCTGCCGATTGCGGTGGCTAAGCAGCATGGCTCGAAGCTCATAACACACACTCCTTCTCGGTGCAGTAGGACTGCAAACTTGTCTGAAGCGATCGAAAGGGGTTGAGTAACTCCGGACAGCCGAGGTCGGCGAGCGCCACGCCCTGGCGGTCGGCCCGGGATATCCGGACATCGAAGGGAATGGCGCCGAGCAGATGCTCTGCACCGAATTCATTGGCGATCCAGCGACTGTCTTCGTCGGGGTCGGTGGACTTGTTGAGCACGACGCCGAAGCGCGCGATGCCCAGATCGTTTGACATGTCACGGACCCGTGCGGCCGTCTCGACGCTGCGCTGGCCGGGCTCGACGACGACCAGCATCAGGTCCACACCTCGGGCCGTTCCGCGGCCGAGATGCTCGATGCCGGCTTCCATATCGAGGATGACGACATCGCCTTCGCGCAGGATGAGGTGCGATACCAGGCTCTTCAGCAGAACACTCTCCGGGCAGGCACAGCCGCCCGCGGCGTGTTGCACTGCGCCCAGCACCAGCAGGTCAACGCCTTCATGGCGGATCGCGTACTTCTGGGCGACGTCGGAGACATCGGGATTGAGCTTGAACATCTGGCCGAACTCGCGCACCTTGGCGCCGGTGCGTTCTTCGATCAGCTTGCGTTCGGTGGAGATGGTGAGCAGTTGCGAGCGGAGCCAGAGAGGAAGTCCGATGGCGGAGGCGAGGTTGGCATCGGGGTCGGCGTCGACTGCGAGTACTCGATGTCCATCTGCTGCGTACAGGCGGGCCAGAGTTCCCGCCACGGTGGACTTGCCGACGCCGCCTTTGCCTGAGATCGCCAGTTTCATGGTTCAGGTCCCGACCGAGCCGCCGGTTGAGCGCCCGGTTTCTTCGCGCGCCTGGAGGAGGCTTTGCCCTCTCTGTGCGCTTCGTGGTCACGAATGACCTGTTCGACTGCCAGCATGGCAAAGCCGACGATCTCGTCTGCCGCGCGGCGAGCAGCCAGTGGGTTGCGCTGCTCGATGGCTTCGGAGAGCTGACGGTATTCTTCGAGCTCAACAGCGACAGAAGCGGGCAGGAGCAACGTGTAGGACAACGCCATGCGGAAGGAGCCGCGAATGGTCGCGTTCAGCTGCTGGAAGAGCGGATTGTGCGAAGCGGCGATGACCGCCGCATGGAACTGGAGGTCGGCGTCGACGGCGCCTTCCAGGTCCTCGGCGGCAACAATCTGAAGACGGCGTCCAAGGCACTCGCGGATGGTCCTGATTTCCTCTTCCGTAGCGCGCAGGGCGGCGAAGCCGGAGGCGACCGGCTCGATGGCCAGGCGGACCTCGCAGAGGTCGCGGAGGAAGCGCGGATCGGGCTTGAGCTCGGCCTGCCAGCCGAGGATGTCAGGGTCGAGCTGGTTCCAGTCGGCGCGCGGACGGGAGCGCGTCCCGGAGCGCGGTCGCACCTGCACCATGCCTTTGTCTTCCAGTACTTTGACGGCTTCGCGGAGAATGCTGCGGCTGACGCCGAGCTGGCGGCAGAGTTCGCCTTCGTTAGGAAAAACTACCTCTTCGCGGTTGCGTTCGGCTTTGATCACGTGCAGCGCGAGGGCGCGAGTTACGCGGTCATGGAGGCTCTCCATGTTTTCGAGCTGTGTAAACGCGATCACGTTCGTCTTCATTTCAGTCATATCATATGCTCAGATTGGAAGTATCCAAGGGAAATGCATTCCGCTTTGAAAGAATTCAGGCGCCGGGTTCCAAATTGGGAATCTGTCGTCAGCGTTGAGTTCCTCAATCAACATGCGGCGGGATTCTTGCGGCAATGTCAAGCTGGAAATCACGCTTGAACTGAGACAAGTGCTCACAGCGTTAACACGATCGGGAGCTTCAGAACGATAACCGCAGCGACAATTGCTGCACGCGTGGCGTGGTGAGCGCAGCGCCATAGACTCCGAACGATCCAGCCGTGGTCAGGTTCTGCAGCGAGTTCAGCGGGTTCACGTCGAAGCGGACTGAGTTGGTGACGTTAAAGACGTCCCAGGCAAACTGCAGGCCCGCGCGCTCGCTGAGCTTCCAATTCTTCGCCAGGCGCGCGTCCATGCCGAAGTAGCCGTCGCCGCGATAATTGTTGCGCTGGCCGGCTTCGCCGGGATAGGGATTGCGCATGTTGGCCAGCGCCAGCTCAGGATTGGCGAAGACGTCTGCCGCGCCGTTGGACAGGATTGTCGTGCCGGTCTGAATCGCGCCGGTCTGGATCATATTGCTCTTGTCCAGCCAGTTGGTTCCCCATCCGGCGCCGCTGGTGATGCTGAAGGGAAGACCACTGGTCCAGCGGGTGAGGCCGGAAAGCTGCCAGCCGCCGATGATTCCATTCACCCACGGACTTGCGCTGCCGCCGAGCAGCTTGCCTCTGCCGAAGGGCAGCTCAGCAACCCAGCTGGCGGTGACCAGATGGCGGACGTCGAAGTCGGATGGGCCATAGCTCAGTCCCGGTCTCCAAGCGTTGAGGATGGCGCTGAAGCTGCTGCCCACGCTGCTGCCGGTGCTGGAAGAGAAGACAGTGCGCTCGTCATCGGAGCCCATGTCCATCGACTTGGAATAGGTGTAGCTGAGCTCCATCTGGAAGCCGTGACGCATGGCGTGGCGCAGAGCGATTTGCCCGCCGTTGTAGTTCGCTTCGCCAATCGAGGCCCAGGAGTACATGCTGGCAAACTGCGTTGGCCAATAGCGGCCGGTTTTGCCGCCGCATCCCGGGTAGCAGAGGATGTCGAGCGCGTAGAGTGCCGCCGTTTCGTTGCCGAGCGCGTATTTCCAGACACTGTTGTAGATGTTCTGAGTCGCGCTCACACCGCCGGCTGCTGCGTCGGGAAACATGTTCTCGAAGTAAGGAATTGCCGGGACATTCGTCGCGCCTGCGTAACCGTACTTCGATAGCATCGTCGCCGCGGCGAAGTAGTCCATCCCCGACTTGGGATCGACCAGATCGAGCGGCTGCGCCAGATCAATCTGCTGCAAGGTGTGCCGGCTGAAGCGGCCGAGATAGGCAGCTTCGAGAACGAATCCGGAGGGAAGCTGACGCTGCCACGAGACGTTCACCACGTGCGCGTAGGGCGTTTTCATCTGGCTGTCGAGACCTTGCGTGATGGCGAAGCCATTGGTCAGCGGATCGGTGGGCGAGAGCGCGGGATAGCTGATGCTCTGCTGCGGCGTGCCGGTGAGGTTCGGGATATCGTGAATGCCGGTGAAGCGTGGGGATGTATCGGGCGTGAGGACATTGGTCGGATTCGTAATGCTCTCGGTAAGCCCGAAGGAACCGTACGCATTAAAGAGGTTGACGATGCTCTCGCCGAAGTGGTCGTAGTAGATCCCGTAGCCGGCACGCAGCACGCTGTCGCCGCCGCTGCCCAGCAGTTTGCGCCAGAAGCCTTGTCCCACATTGGGGGAGTAGGCGAAGGAAATGCGGGGACCGAGATTGTTCTTCTGCATCGGCCAGTAAGGTTGCAGGCCGCGCGCCTGGCCGGAGGGCGCAAAGGAGATGTAGGGCTGAACGCTATTGCCTAATGCGGCCTGCTGGCCGCGCGTCTGGAACCACTGGTAGAGGTCGGTCGTCGGCGCCACCTGCTGGCCGTTCACTTCGTAGGGCGTTTGCAGCAGGGTGTAGCGCAGGCCGAAGTTGAGCGTGAAATTCGGGCGAATGCGCCATGAGTCCTGGCCATAAATCTCGAATTCGTTGTTCTTGAAGTCCCGGTAGAGTGGCGTCCCCGTTGAGAACAGGCTTCCGGCCTTGCCATTCGGTGAGACGCGATAGTTTGCCTGCGTGGTTACGTAGTCAAGCAGGCCGGCGAGGTTCGTCATCGAGTAGTTGTACGAACCGGTAAAGTTGGGATCGACCGCCGGGAAGCCGAAGACCGTAGGATCGAAGCTCTGGCCGGTGCCGACGATTCCCCCGTTCACCAGGGCATAAGAATTCGTTACCGCCGAACCGTAGGAGAGCGTGTCGCCGTAGCTCTGGTTGTGGACCAGGCGATAGGTGCCGCCGAACTGCATGGTGTGCGGGCCGCGCGTCCAGGTGAGGTCGTCGACGAGGCTCTGCACCGGAACGGTGACGGAGTTCGATCGTGTCTCGGCCTGAATGCTGCTCATGCCGTAGAAATTTGCGTAGGCGCCCTGGCCGATGCCGGTGGTGGAGTAACTTTGCCGGATGTAGCCATAGCGCAGGCTGTTCACCAGGTTGGGTGAGAGCGTGGAGGTGAGACCCGCGGCCAGGCCTTTGCTGGTGTCGCTATTTCGTGAACTGGCGGGCTGGCCGGGAAACTGCGGCACGCCCTGCAACGTGTCATCTTGCAGGTTGCCGCGTAGGAAGAGCCAGTTCTTGTCGGAGACCATGTAGTCGAGCTTGGCGATGTAGGTGTTGAGTGTGGCCGGAGCGGGCGCCGACCATGTGTACGAAGCAGTATTAAGCCCATCACCGGCGGAAAATCCATTGGGCAAGGGATACTGCTTGAAGACGTCGAGCGCGTAAGGATCGACGCCCGGCCCCCAGGGGCATGTGCTGGCGCAGTTCGGATCCATGCTGGCGATCTGCGTGGGGCTGAGGGTGACAAGCTGCGTTGTGCCATTCTGCGTGCTGGGATACCTGATCTGTCCGGCGCGCAGCGAAGCTGTGGGCACGATCATCGTCGCCTGTTTGTTTTCGTCGATCTTCTCGCCTTCATAGGTGGTAAAGAAGAAGAGCTTATTTTTGACTATTGGGCCGCCGAGCGATGCGCCGTAGGTGTTGCGGTCGAGCGCGCCTGCGACATTCGGCAGTCCTTGCGCGATTTCTGCCTGCTTGTTGAACCAGTCGTTCGCGGGGCTGATTAGGTCACGCGTGCGGCCGTAGACGCTGCCATGAAAATTGTTGCTGCCGCTCTTGGTTGCAATGTTGATCTGCGCGCCTGATGACCGGCCGGTATCGGCGTTGTATCCGGCGGTAGTGACGCGGAACTCCTGCACCGAGTCGAGTGTCGAGCGCAAAACGCCGGTGAAGGCATAGCCGCGTGCCTGGTCGTTGTTGTCGAGGCCGTCGAGGGTGGAGTTGTTCTGGTCTGAGCGCGCGCCGGCGGCGGTGCCGCTGCGGCTGTCATGACTCTGATCGTTATGCAAGCCGAGATAGAGCACGCCCGGTTGCAGGCTTAGCAGATCGGGAATGTCGCCCTCGACCGGCAGGGCTTGAATTGTGAGGCCGTCGAATGCATTGCCCATGGATGCGTCGGTGGTGTTGAGCGCGGGTGCCTGGCCGCTGACGCTGATGGTGGTTGGCGCTGATTCCACGGCCAGCGAGAAGTTGATGGTCGCGGGCTCGTCGATGAGCAGTTCGATCGATCGCGTTTGCGTCGCGAAGGTTGCTGCTTTGGCACTGACCGTGTAGGCGCCGGGCGGAACTTGCTGGAACTGGTAGGCGCCGCCGGCATCGGAAAGACGAGTCTGGACGAAGCCGTTCGCGTTGTTGATCAGCGAAACCTGTGCGCCCTGAATCACCGCGCCGGAGCTGTCGGAGATGGCGCCGCGAAGCGAGGTGCTGGGGTTCTGTGCGATCGAGGAACTTGCGAAGCTAACGAGCGCGACGCTCACAGCGAATCGTAAGGCGAAGGTGAGGCGCGCAATCACATTCAATCTCCTACAAGACTTGCGCCATGCCATTGAGAGGCTGGGGTAAAGAAGTAGCGTCCTAAGGCCGACTGGCGGACCGAGAAAGCCCGCTCCAGCAGGTCAGGCCGCAGGACTTCGTCGGCCGAACCCGCCATCCAAGACGGCTCGGGCGTGAGCAGGATTACGGAGGAGAAGTTCTCCGCTACCAGATTCAGGTCGTGTACGGCGGCGATGATGGTGATGCCGCGCGCGTTGAGCTGGCCGAGCAGGGCGATGAGCTCAATCTGGCGGCCGATGTCCAGGTGCTGTGTCGGCTCGTCGAGCAGCATGACTTTGGGCTGCTGCGCCAGGCCGATGGCAATCTTCACGCGCTGACGCTCGCCGCCGGAAAGCTCGGAATAAACGCGATGACGCAGGCCGGTGATGTCGACCGCTTCCAAGGCGTTCTCGACGGCCTTGCGATCCACAGGCGTGCTGGCGCCGAAGAGCGGCTGATAAGGCACGCGTCCCTGGGCAACGATCTCCTCCACGCGGAAGCTGAAGGGGATCTCGAGCTCCTGAGGAACCAGGGCGATGGCGCGCGGCAGTTCGCGGCGTGACCAGGCTGCCAGGGGCTTGCCTTCGAGCAGGATTTCGCCGGAGGTCGGCGGGAGCAGGCGCGAGGCGAGCTTCAGCATGGTGGTCTTGCCGACGCCGTTGGGGCCGACCAGCGCGACCATCTCCTGCGCCTCGATGCCGAATGAGAGGCGGTCAAGGAGCAGGCGCGGGCCGCGCGAAAAAGAGACATTGCGGAATTCAAGCATGGTGGACGCGATCATTGACGAGACTCCCGCGAACGGTGATTGAGTAGGTAGAGAAATGCTGGCCCGCCGAGAAAGGCAGTAAAGACGCCGACTGGTATCTCGGTGGGTGCGAAAGCTGTGCGGGCCGCTGTGTCGGCCAGGATGAGGAATGTCGCGCCGCCAAGTGCGGCCGCGGGCAGCAGGCGAACGTGATTGGGACCGATGAGAATGCGGAGGAAGTGCGGTACGAGCAGTCCGACGAAGCCGATCAAGCCGCCGAGCGAGACGGCTGCCGCGGTGAGCAGCGATCCCAGGATGACAGTGGCCATGCGCACGCGGCCAACGCTGACGCCGAGTTGTGCCGCGTATTCTTCGCCCAGGGCAAGCGTGTTCAGGCGCCCGGCGACCGGTAATGCCAACACAACGGAGATAGCGACCAGCGGCGAGATCAGCGCGATCTGGCTCCAGGTCGGAATGCCGAGCTGGCCGTGCAACCACGCGGCCAGCACGCGCAGGCCGGAGTTGGAAGCTTCTTCGCGCAGCTCGAAGACGACCGTCGCTGCATTCAGCATGGTGCCGATGGCGAAACCGGCGAGCAGTAACGTCTCCATCGCGAAGCGGCCACTGGCGCGCGCCAGGTACCAGACCAGGATCATGGTCAGAACCGAGCCGCAGAAGGCGAGCACCGCCGTGGCGCTGAATCCGGCGAAGGAGAGCGTGGGAATGAGGAAGATGCCGACTGCTCCGCCGAGCGCCGCGCCGCCGGATGTGCCGAGGACGAAGGGATCGGCGAGCGGATTACGAAAGAGTCCTTGAAAGAGCACGCCGGTTGCCGACAGAGCTGCGCCCACTAGGGCTGCGGCAATCACGCGGGGAAGGCGCAGTCCGAAGATGATCTCCGCCGCTTCGGTTGCGCGTGTCGGGTGCAGCAGGGTGCGCACGACTTCGGAGACGGGCAGGCGTACAGCTCCCAGCGCGGTGGCGATAACGATCGCCAGCAGAAGCGCGGCAAAGAGCAGCAGGTTGAGGGCGCGAGTAGAGATTCGTGTTTGCAGTGTCGATTGGCCTCTGTCCGGCAAAGTGGCGATCTTATGGCCCCTGGTCCCAACGGCTTGCTCGCTCCGGGCAGCCGGCGACGATGGATCGGGCTGCAAGCGCGGACGCCGCTCTGTGCGCAGACCGTTCACGATGCCTTCTCCGATCTGTCAGGAGCTTGAGCGCAGGGTTCGGCATTTGCCGAAGCGAGCCCCGGCAAATGCCATTGCCCCGCCTCGTGCGAGATCTCCCAGCACGAAACGTAATCGCACGTTGTCCGGTCGAAAGGAGCGCCGTGCTGGGGCACGAGAGTGTTAAGAAATGTGCGAATAACTCCGCCGTGAGTAACGACGACCGCACAGCCGCCCGCGGCTTGCTCGACGATCGAGTCCATGGCCCGCTGAATGCGCGTGAGGAAGCTGGAAAAATCCTCACCTCCGGGAGCTGGAACGGAAGGATAGTGGTCCAGCCAGCGTTGCGCGTATGCGGAGTCGCGCGCCATGATCTGGTCCCAATCCAATCCCTCCCAGCTCCCGAAGGCGAGCTCATGGAGTGACTCAAGACAGTGAATTTCGAGGCCGCAGCGTTGCGCGATCGACTCCGCCGTCTGGAGGGCGCGCTGCAAATCGCTGCTGAAGATATGCGTGATGGGGTAGGTCTTCAACTTCTCGTTGAGGGCGGCCAGTTGAGCTACGCCCTCGGCGCTGAGCGGCGGATCGCTGGTGCCGCAGAACGTTCCGGCCATGTCGGTGTGGGCGTGACGCACCAATACCAGCGTTGTGCGAACGGCCTTCGATTGCGTTGAGCGGCTCATACCCACACCCCGCAGAGGTACACCGCGATCTCCGCCAGCTGATTGGTTGCGCCGAAGCAGTCGCCGGTGATGCCGCCGATCTGGGAGCGGTAGTAGAGGGCGCTCAAGAGCGTGATCACACTTACCGTAATTACGGGAATGATGGCCTGGGTGCGAAGCGCTGCGCCGACGATCGCGAAGGCGAAGACCGTTCCAACGGCGGCTGAGCTGAGCGGAATCTTGTGCGCCAGCTTCGCGCCGAGGCCGTCCGTGCGCGCGGATTCGACGAAGGTCCCTAGCGGCAGGGTGCTCCAGCGGCAGAGGACATGGGCGGCGAGGATATAGAGCGGGAAGCGCTCAGGCGCCATCGCCGAGAGCAGCACCCAGCGCGCCAATAGCGAGAGACATACGGCCAGGGTACCGAAGCTGCCGATGCGGCTGTCGTGCATGATCTCTAGCATGCGAGGACGGGTCCAGCCGCCGCCGAGAGCATCAGTCGTATCGGCGAGGCCGTCCTCGTGGAAGCCGCCGGTGATCGCGACCAGGTAGGCGAGCACTGCGAGCGCTGTGACCGGCTGCGGCAGATGCGAGCGCAGCAGGCGCTCGATCAGGATCGCGCCCAGCGCGACCACGAGCCCGACGAGGGGATAGAACTTCGCGCCGCCGAGCACCATCTCGGGCTCATAGCGGAACGCAGGCACGGGAATGCGCGTCATGAACTGCACAGCTGCCGCGAATTCCCGCAGGGTCTTCATGCTTCGCTGGCCTCGCTGACTCCGGCGGAGTCGAAGGTTGCCATCTCGTTGTAGATCCGGATTGCCGATTCGATGAGCGGGAAGGTCAGTACCGCGCCTGTGCCTTCGCCCAGCCGCATGTCGAGTTGCAGCACCGGCTTCACGCCCATGGCTTCGAGCAGGACACGATGTCCGGGTTCCTGAGAGAGGTGGCCGGCAATGATGCCGAAGCGCGCATCCGGGGCGATGGCGCACGCGATTGCGGCTCCGGCGGTGCAGATGAAGCCGTCGATCACGACTGCGATGCGCTTTGCGGCCGCGCCGAGGACTGCGCCGGTGATGGCGGCGATCTCCAGGCCTCCGACGCAGCGCAGCACGTCGAGTGGATCGGGGCGTGAGGTGGAGTCGCCGAAGTGGAGATGAAGGGCGTTGTCGATGATCTGCGCTTTGCGCACGCAGCGCGGAGCGTCCAGGCCGGTTCCGCGGCCGGTAAGCGCCGAAACCGGCTTGCCGGAGAGCGCCGCAGTGATGGCGGTCGCTGCGCTCGTGTTGCCGATGCCCATTTCGCCAAGCGCGATCAGGCTGCGGCCCTGCGCGGCGGCTTCTGTCGCCAGCTCGATCCCGACTTCCAGTGCTGCGTTGAGCTCCGCGTCGGTCATAGCCGCTTCACGCGCGAAGTTGCGCGTTCCGCGGCGGACTTTGCGACGCAGCAGCCCTGGCGCGCCATCGAAGTCCGCATCGACTCCGACGTCGACTACCACAATGTCGGAGTTTGTGTGCCGGGCCAGGACGTTGATCGCAGCGCCGCCGTTGAGGAAGTTGCGGACCATCTGCGGCGTTACCTCGCGCGGGTAGGCGCTGACGCCTTCATCGGTGATCCCGTGATCTCCGGCGAAGACAAAAACCGCTTTGCCGGTGACCTTCGGGACCTCTTCTTCGCGCCATGCGACGTATTGCGCGGCAACGGCTTCCAGTTGCCCGAGACTGCCCAGCGGCTTGGTAAGCGAATCCAGGTGCCGTTGCGCCTTTTCGCGATAGCGCTCATCGATGCCGCGAATCTCCGCGATTGTGCGCTCGACCGCTGCGCTCAGCTCCACGGCAGGTTTCAGTTCAGCTTCCACGACTCGCCTCCTAAGGTGAATTTCATGCCGCCGCGAATGGTGAAGGGCAGCGCCGGGAATCCGTAGACCTCCTGATATTTCTGGTTGAGCACGTTCTGCAGCGAGGTGTAGGCCGTGATGTGCTTGGCGACCTGATAGCTGCCGTAAATGTCGAGCTTCTGATAGGCAGAATCGAGATTGCGATTGGGCAGCAGCAGGGTATTGCCGAAGTTGGTATCGCTGAGGAAGGTGCTGTCGTCGCGGCGCGAGACGAATGTTCCCATGGCCGAGATGAACCAGCGGCGATAGTTCCAGTCGACTCCGGCGAAGCCCGTGTTGGGAGCGATGCGGAAGGGCCGCGCTCCCACCAGCGGCGAATACGCACCGATCGGAACATTGGGGAACAACGGATTGATTGCGGGCTGAAGCGCGCTGCTGGAGAAGGACTGCTGCACAACCGCGTCGGTGTAGGTCCAGCCGCCACGCACCGATACTTTGCGATTGATCCTGTACTGGAAGCCGACTTCGGCGCCCTGCGCGCGATAGTTGAGGGTGTTGACGGCCGCGCCGAAGAAACCTAACGCCTGCGCGACCTCCTCCGGAACGCCTAGTTGCACCAGATAGCTTGAGCTGACGTACTCGGCCTGGTTGGTGAACTCGTTGTGGAAGTAGACGGCCGAGAGGCGCGCATTGCCGCCGAAGAGCTGCTGCTCCACGCCGCCGTCATAGGTGCGAGAGTCTTCCGCCAGGAAGGGTTGGATGTGGTACCTCTGGATCAACTCCGGCCCGTTGGGAACGATGGAGGTGTTGCTGAGCAGTCCGAAGAGCGAATTGTTCTGGTAGTAAATGCTCGGTTCTTTGATGCCCTTGGCGAAATTAAAGGTCAGGCGGGTGCCGCTGAATATTCTGCTGTTGCCCGGACGCTTCAGATAATAAGCAAGCGAGGCGCGCGGCGTACCTGCTACACCGAAGACGGCGTTGTTCTCGATGCCGCCTCCCAGCGTATAGAACAGGCGATTCCACAAGCCGCCCTGAATTTCCATCATGTAGCTGAAGTTGTTGCGGTCGGTGGATTCCTTGCCGGTGAAGCCGTTGTAGGTGAATCCGTTTTCGTTGGTGTAGCGGAAGCCGAAGAGCGCCGTCAGCTTCTCGTTGAAGCGGTAGTCGGTCTGTGCGTAAACGAAGCTGGTGTTGGTGTAGTACGAAGACAGCTCAGGATAGTTGCCGGCGTACTGGTAGATCGCCTGGCCGGGTTGGGCAAGCGTGGGATCAACCTGCGCGATGGTCCAAGGCGTGATGACGTAGCCGTTTGCACCGCGTTGCGTGACCGGCAGTCCGAGATAGTACGAAGGGAAGCCGAGACCGTAGGGATCGTACGGAATGCCGGTGGGCGCCCAGTCGTTATATTGCTGGCGCATGCGCAGTCCGCCGTACTGCACCAGGCTGTGCCAGCGGTCGCCGGTGCGATTCTCCAGCGTCGCGCCGAAGGAAGTATCGCCCTCGAGAGTGGAGGCGTCGTCGGGAATTCCGTAAGCGTAGACCGCATTCGCCGAGTTGAATCCCGACGACAGGCGTCGCACCGTAGCGCGCAACGTGGTGTTGGGCGTGATCTGATAGCCGAGATTCCCGAGATAGACATTGCGGTGATACTGGCTGTCGGGGACGTTGTTCTGCGTGCCATAGCCGGAGAAGCCGGTGAAGTAATCGAGGCGCTTCCAGTATCCGCTGACGCTGTCGTCCTGATGATAGGTGCCGAAGGTTCCACCATCCGCGCCAAGGCTGAACAGCGGCAGAGGGGTGTTGCCGCGTTGCGTGCTGACGCTGACGACGCTGGCCAGCGCGTCGGAGCCATAGAGCGCGCTGTTGGGGCCGCGCTGGAATTCGACGCGATCGAAGCCGTCGGCCTGAAGATAGGAGAAGTCTACGGTGCCGCCGATGTCGTTGACGGGCACGCCGTCGATCAGGACTTTGTTGGCATCGGGCGGGCCGCCGCGAACAAACAGCGCGGAGAGACTGCCCATCTGTCCCGTCTGAACAACCTGCCCCCCCACTTCATTGCGTAAGGTCTGGTCAAGGTTCACGCGGGTAGAGAGCGTGGTGTCGTCGATCACGCTCACGGAGGTCCCCATCTGCGCTTCCGGGGTCGCGATGCCGGTGGCGGTCACCACAATGTTCTGCGATACAACCGAAGGGGAAAGGGTCAGGCTGAGGTCGACGCTGTGTCCGGGCTCGGCGAAGACTTCATCGCTTTGGCCGGGTGCGAAGGTCTTGGCCTCGGCGCGAACCGAGTAGCGGCCGGTGCGGTCGATCTTGAAGTGAAAATTGCCGGTGGCGTCGGAGGTGGTCTGCGCGATGTCCTTGCCGCCCTGGAGCAATGTGACAGTGGCGCCAGGGATGACCGCGCCGAGCGAATCGCTCACCGTCCCGGTAATCGTCGGCTCAGCGCACCAGGCTGAAACCGCGAGCAAAAGAAGCAGGACAGCAGTAATCAAGCGTTGCATGAACTCCCCCTCGGAAGTGTTGCGCGTCTTTCACCGGACCGGTCTCCTGACTCAGGACCCAACCGTCACCTTCCCGCTGGGCGCAGTGGTACTCGACGGCTGGTTGGTTGTCCATAACAGTTGCGGGGCAGTGGCGGAATCTCACCGCGCTTCCCGTACGTCCCGTGATTGCGTTGTTGTTTTCCATGCGATCTCAGTGAGACTGCACGGCGTGTATTTGCCGGGCGAAATCTTCTAATCCATCAAAGGCTACCGGGGCCGGAATCTGGATGCGGTCGTCGACGACGAGCACGCGGCCGCGCTTGACCGCCTCGAGCGAATTCCAGCCGGCGCTGCGCTGCAGGTCTTGCAGGGTTACCGGACCGCTCTTCATCAGCAGGATGTAGTCGGGCTTGCGCGGCAGAATCGCCTCGACATTCATCTGGAGCCAGTCCTGCTTCACGTCGTCGGTGACCGAGCGCGCGCCGGCGGCGGCAATCATCTCGGTGATGAAGGCGTTTCTGCCGGCGGTGATGAGCGGATCGATCGAGAGCACCAGCACCACGGTCAGCTTTTTGTCCGCGGCGGATTGCGCGCGAACCCTGGCCTCGCGCTGTCGCAACTGGGCGACCAGGGACTTGGCCTGCTGCTCACGGCCCAGGAGGCGTCCCACGGCTTCCACGCTGACGTAGATATTCGTAATGTCGCCGGTGGCAAAGAGAAATACCGGTATGCCCAGCCGCTTCAGGCCTTCGATCGTCGCAGCGCCGTTGAAGTCCGGAAGCGCCAGCACCAGGTCGGGATGCAGAGATACGATGCGCTCCAGCGACGGGTTCACCACCGCGCCCACGCTGGGCTTCTGGCGCGCGGCTTCGCTCGGGTAAACGGTGTAATCCGTAATACCGGCCAGGTCGTCCGCTGCCCCCAGCGCGTACACCGTGTTGGTGATGCTGGGCGAGAGCGATATCACGCGGTGCGGATGGTCGGGGACGGCAACGGCGCGGCCGGTTTCGTCACGCTCGTAACGCGCCGCCCATGCAGATGATGTCAACAGCAGCAGAAGCGGCAGAGCACGCCAGAATTTCTTCATTGCGCCACCGCCTTTGCCTGGCGGCAGTTTTGGACGAAGCGCGCGGCTGCTTCGGGGCTTGCCGCGAAGCTGAGATGGATGTAGCTGGCCAGCACATTGCCGGTACAGTAGCCCTCGTCATAGTTGACGCCAGTGAGCAGCTGATTGGCGCGATAACGCTTCGCGACATCGCCGGTGCGTGTAATCCGCGAGTAATGGAAGCTGTGGCCGCGCAGGCGCGCGCCGCGTGCGCCAACAAGGCAATCCGCGAGCAATTCGACTTCGGTGTAGCCGAAGGCTTCGAGGTGGTTGAGCATCTCGACCGCGATCGGCAGAACCGAGGCCATCGCGTGCGTGCGTCCGTCGAGTGTGGTCAAGGTTTCGGCCAGGTACATCAGGCCGCCGCATTCGGCGTAGAGCGGGCGGCCGCTGGCGACGAATTCGCGCAGCGATTGCAGGAACGGGCGGTTATCCGCGAGTTGATCGGCGAAAACTTCGGGATAGCCGCCGCCGAAGTAAAGGCCGTCGAGCGATGCGGGGAGGGAAGCATCGGTGAGCGGACTGATGTTCACCAGTTCCGCACCGGCGGCTTTTAGGGCGTCGAGCGACGACTGGTAGTAGAAGGAGAAGGCCTGATCCCGGGCGACGCCGATGCGGACAGGGTCGTCGTTCCTGGCCGCTTGAACTATCGCGGGGGCCGCTTTCGCGTTGATGTTGCAGTTCGCGAGAAGCAGGTCGAGATCGATGTGCTTCCGCGCGGCATCGACAAGCGCCGCAGCCTGCTCGGCTGACCAGGTCTTCTCGCCTGCGGTGATTAATCCCAGGTGACGCTCGGCCAATACGGCTTCTGGGACGTTGGGGAACGATCCCAGCAGAGGAACGCTTACGGATGAAATCGCATCGCGCAGCAGATTGAAGTGGGCGGGGCCGGCTGCGCCGTTCAGAATGACGCCGAGGATGCGAAGCTGCGGATCGAAGTCGCAGAAGCCCTTGATCAGCGCTGCAACGCTGCGCGCCGCATTCGAGGCGTCGACAATCAGCACAACCGGCAGGCTGAGCAGTTTCGCGATTTCGGCGGTGCTGCCTTCGTCTGTCTTACCGCTCGCGCCGTCGAACAGCCCCATCACACCCTCGACGACGGTAACGTCGGCTTTTTGGGCCGCCGTCCAGAAGATGGAGCGGTTCGTCTCGGCGGACATCATCCAGGTATCGAGGTTGTAGGAAGGACGGCCGGCGATGGCCGCGTGATGTGCGGGGTCGATGTAGTCGGGGCCACACTTGAAGGGCTGAACGGCCAATCCCCGCGCGCGCAATGCAGCCAGCAGCGCGGCGGTGATCGTCGTCTTGCCGACGCCCGTGCTTGTTCCGGCGATGACAAAGCCCTTCATGCCAGGGCCTCCGCCGGTTGTTTGATTATGAGAGGACAGCCGGCCACGAGCAGAACGACTTCGTCGGCTGCGGCGGCAACTCGCTGGTTCACGGCGCCAAGCAGATCGCGATAGGCGCGCCCGAGTTCGTTGTCGGGGACGATGCCGCTCCCCACTTCATTGGAAACCAGGATGACCGAGGCCGGCACAGCGCGCAGCGTGTTGGCGAGGCGATCGGCGAGGGTGACAACGTCTTCGTGGCTCCCGCTCTGCATCACGTTCGCAGTCCAGACGGTGAGGCAGTCGACGAGGATGGTGTCGCAGTTCTTGCCGGCTTCGAGCAGCGCGTTTTCAAGGGCCAGCGGCGCTTCCAGCGTGGTCCACGAGGCAGGCCGTTCGTCACGATGGCGGGCGATGCGCTGGCGCATCTCGTCGTCGCCGGCTTCGGCGGTGGCGATGAAGGCAACGCGCTTGCCGCGCGCAGCAAGCTCCTGCGCGTAACGGCTCTTTCCGCTGCGAACGCCTCCGAGCACGAGGACGACTCTTCGGCTCGACTCCTCAGACATACTTCATCCCGCGCACAAGTCGGTATCGGACGGGAAATCTCGTGCCGCAAATGTTCAAGACGACCCTAGCGAGTGGGTCCTCAAGACGCCGACAGGCCCTCCCATCGAGGCCTGATCGGTACCAAGGTAAGTGTCTGGCCGGAATCCTGACTTGCGCCTCAACGGTCGCGACCGCCTTCCCAGAGCTTTCGCTCCAGTGGCTTGCTGGTCGGACCTCCGCGCTCACAGTTGCGGGGCAGTGGCGGAATTTCACCGCCTTCCCAACTACCAGACAGAACGTTTGTAGTCTTCTTCGGGAGGGAGTGTCAACCGGCTTTCCCAATCCGGATACAACTTGCGGGGGATCGCTTCCCATACTGGGACTGTTCGGATCGATAGTGGGGAAAATCGCCCGCTCCCCGATCAACTTGGTGACCCGCATCACCTCATCGTGTGCCGCCCATCATATTGTGACCGCCGGTCCGGATTAGAAACTCAAGAGTCAGAGCCCCAGGTTCCCGAACGTTCGTTCGTACGGCATTCCCCGATCGGAGATACGCAGTGGCCCGCGATGATCAGAAACAACCTGTAACCATAGGCGAGCAGCTTCGCCGCGCCGGCATTCCTCGCAGAGACTTCCTGAAGTTTTGTACCGAGCTGATGATCATGGCTCCGGTTGGGCTGGCCATCACCAAGAAGGCCTGGGCGGGCGATGTCGCTGCCGATCTTCTGAAGACGGTGCGCCCGCCGGTCATCTGGCTGCACTTCCAGGACTGCACCGGCTGCACGGAGACGCTGCTGCGCACCTCAAAGCCAGGCGTCGCTGACCTGATCCTCAACATTATTTCGCTCGAATATCACGAGACGCTGATGCCCGGCTCGGGACGTCAGGCGGAGGAGCAACTGCACTCCGCGATGAAGACCTATGCCGGCAAGTATGTGCTGGTGTGCGAAGGATCGATTCCGACGAAGGGCGATGGGATCTATTTCAAGCTGGGCGGCAAACCGGGAACGCAGCTGCTGGAAGAGGCCGCTGCCAAGGCCGGCGAGATTGTTGCGATCGGCTCATGCGCATCATGGGGCGGGCTGCCTTCAGCCGGGGACAATCCAACGGGCGCGAACGGCGTTGCCGATCTGATCAAGGGCGTGCCGATCGTCAACCTGCCGGGCTGTCCGCCGCATCCCTACAACCTGCTGGGAACGGTGTTGGAGTTTGTGCGCACCGGGGCGTTGCCGGAGCTGGACAGCGCTCTGCGGCCGAAGTTTGCTTACGATCGCGTGATTCACGAGCATTGCCCGCGGCGTCCGCACTTCGACTCTGGCCGCTTTGCACAGCAGTTCGGAGATGATGGCCATCGTCACGGCTGGTGCCTGTACAAGCTGGGTTGCAAGGGGCCTGACACGCACGCCGGATGCTCGACGCGCCATTTCAATGAAATGCCCGATGTGTGGCCGATCGGCATCGGCGCGCCCTGCGTGGGCTGCACGGAGAAAGGCATCGCCTTCAATGTGCCGATCTTCCAGAACGCTTCCGTACACAACTTCACGCCGCCGGCAACCTATCCGCCGATCGCGACTGGCGCAGGACATCCCGCGCATATCGCGACCGGGCTTGCAGGCCTGATTGTCGGATCGGCCGTGGGCGCAGCGTGGACCGCGGCGCAGCGCTTCCAGAGCAGCCAGGAGAGCGCCGCTGTCAATCCGCCGGAGCCGCCAAAGGAGTTGGTGCCGGTCTCGCACGAGAAGTCGAACGAAGACGGCGGAGGCATCTGATGTCGATCACTCGCCGCCAGTTGATCAAGATCGGAATTGCGGGCGGAGCTTCGGCTGCGCTGACGGGCACGGCGGTTGCGGCGGAAGAGCCTTCGGCGCCACGCGATGCGGTCGGCATGCTGTACGACGCGACCCTGTGTGTGGGATGCAAGTCGTGCGTCGTGGCTTGCGCGAACGCGAATGGCTTGACGCCTGACACGCGACTCGATCCGCTGCACCAGTCGCCAGTCGATCTCAATTCATTCACCAAGAACATCATCAAGCTATACACGCCGGCGGCGGGCGAGAGCGGTCCGTACTCGTTCGTCAAGCGGCAGTGTATGCACTGCGTCGATCCTTTCTGTGCGGCGGCGTGCCCGTTCCACGCGCTGTCGAAAGATGCGGTCACCGGCATCGTCTCGTGGGACTCGGACAAGTGTATCGGCTGCCGCTACTGCCAGCTCGCTTGTCCTTTCGAGACGCCGAAGTTCGACTGGGACGCCTTCAACGCCAAGATCATCAAGTGCGAATTCTGCAAGGAGCGGCAGGCGCGCGGACTGGAGCCGGCTTGCACCTATGTCTGTCCGAAGAAGGCGGTGATCTTCGGCCGTCGCGATCTGCTGCTGAGGGAAGCGCATCGCCGCATCGAAAATTCGCCCGGCAAGTATTTTGACAACCGCGTCTATGGCGAGGTCGAAGGCGGCGGGACGCAGGTGCTGTATCTGTCCACCGTCAGCTTCGACAAGCTCGGCCTGCCGAACCTCAGTGCCGACGAGCATCCGAGTCACTGGCTGCGCTGGCAGGAGCGCGTGATGAAGGGCTTCGTTCTGCCGCTCACGGTGTACGGCGTGATTGTCGGCTTCCTGAAGCAGAACTTCCGCGAGCACGACAAGGAAATGAACGAAGAGCAAAAGAAGACGGGCTTGCTGCCGCAGATTTAAAGGCAGTTGTCAGTTGTCATTAGAGCGCAAGGAATTCGAGGCGGTACATGCAAGCCAATCGATATCAGGATCTGCGCGCATGGCGACGGGCGATTGAATTGGTTGGGAAAGTTTATTCGGTCACGGCGAAGTTGCCGCAGGAAGAAATGTTTGGGTTGAAGAGCCAAATGCGACGCTGTGCGGCTTCAATTCCCAGCAACATCGCAGAAGGGCAGGGACGGGCCACGCGCGGAGAATTTCAGCAGTTCCTGGGGCACGGGCGCGGGTCGCTCTACGAACTTGAAACGCAGATTGTCATCGCAGCAAGACTAGGATATGTCGAACCGGCTAACCGCGACTGCTTGCTTGCAGAGTGCAGAGAGCTCGGACGACTGGTCAAGGCGCTGATCGCTTCACTCAAGCGGCCAGCGTCTCATCGGGAACTGACAACCGACAACTGACAACTGATTTTTATGACTACTGGAAACCAAAGCGATCTTAGTGTTGTACGGTGGCAGCGAGGCGTGCCCATCTTCGGTATGCCTATCGTCACAAAGAATTTCATATTCCTCGCGGGCATCACGATTGTCGGCTTCGTCCTCATCATCTACCGGCAGATCTTCGGGCTGGGCGCGGCGACGGGTCTGAGCGACGGGTACCCCTGGGGAATCTGGAAGACCTTCAACGTGATGACGCTGACCGCGCTTGGCTCGGGTAGCTTCCCGATCGGCATTGCGGCGTGGATCTTTCACAAGCGCAAGTTGCACGCCGTGATGCGCGTGACGCTGCTCATCAGCTTCCTGATTTACTTCACTGGTCTGCTGGCGATTGCCGTCGATGTTTCGCGGCCATGGAATGTCTACAACCTGCTCTCGGTCTTCCGCTGGAATACGACGTCGCCGATGTGGGAAGTGCTGTGGTGCATGCCGTTGTACTGCCTCTTCCCCCTGTTTCTGGAGAACACGCCTCCGATCCTGGAGCAATGGTATTACTTCTTCCCGCCGATCCGCGGGCTGGTGATCTGGCTCATCCCGGTCATCCGCAAGACGTATCCCTACGTAGTGGCGCTGGCTTACACGCTGCCGATTCTTCATCAGTCGGCACTGGGCGGACTGATGCTGCTGGTCGGCAACCAGGTCTATCCGCTGTGGCAAACGCCGCTGCTGCCGCTGCTCTACGTGTGGGCCGCGGCGTTTATCGGAGTCGGGACTACGATCGGCGCGGTCATGTTGTGCTGTCTGGCATGGAAGCGTCCGCTCGACCAGTCGATCCTGGACGAGCTGGTACAGCTGATGAGCGTGCTGATCGTGCCGTGGGTCGGCATCAGGCTGCTGGACATCATCGTGCGCGGCAAGTTCCTGCTGATGTTTACCTCGGGCTTCCGCAGCTTCTTGTTCTGGGATGAGATCCTGCTCGTCCTGCTGCCGGTGCTCTTCCTGCGGAAGAAGAAGTATCGCGAGAGCCACTACCACCTGTTCTCTTCCTGCGTCTTCGTTGTGCTGGGTGGGATGGCGTATCGCTTCGACCCGACGACCTTCGCCTATCGGCCGTGGGACCTGACGTACTACACGCCGTCGGTGATCGAGATTCTGATCTCGCTTGGCTTCATTTCGACTTGCATCATTTTGTTCCTGCTCGCGGTCAAGCGCCTGCCGATTTTGCCGGCGCCGGTGGAGCAGTGGTATGACCTGGAAAATTATTACAAGCAAATTTATCCCTACATACAAATGAGTGGCTATGGCAACAAGGATCAATATCGACCCAGTTACGCGGATTGAAGGCCACCTCCGAGTTGACGTGGAGGTGGACAACGGCAGCGTCGCCAAGGCGTGGGCCAGCTGCACCATGTGGCGCGGCATTGAGAACATCCTGCTCGGACGCGACCCTCGCGAGGCGTGGCTGTTTACGCAGCGCTTCTGCGGTGTCTGCACGACCGTGCACGCGATGGCCAGCGTTCGCGCCGTCGAAGACGCGCTACGGCTGCCGATTCCGCCGAATGCGCAGTTCATCCGCAACCTGATTCTCATCAATCATGCGATGCACGATCACGTCGTGCACTTCTACCAGCTCTCGGCGCTGGACTGGGTCGACATCCTGACGATTCCGCGCGCCAATCCGAAGGCTGCGTCGTCATTGGCGGAGTCGCTTTCCGACTGGACCGACAACTCCGACAAGCAGCTTGCCGCGGCGCAGGACAAGGTGAAGGCGCTCGCCGCCAGCGGTCAGCTCGGCATGTTTGCCAGCGGCTATTGGGGCCATCCGGCGATGCATCTGCCGCCGGAGGTCAACCTCATCGCCTTCTCGCATTACCTGCAGGCGCTGGAGTATCAGCGGAAGGCGTTGCAGGTGGTCGGCATTCTCGGCGGGAAGACGCCGCACATCCAGAACCTCGCCGTCGGCGGGGTGATGAACGCCATCAATCTCGACAGCCAGGCGACGCTGAACATGGACCGGCTGTACACCATCAAGTCGCTGATGGATGAAGTCATCCCGTTTGTGCAGCAGGTGTACTTCAATGATGCTTGCGCGATTGCGGCGCTTTATCCCGAGTGGATGGCTTATGGCGGCGGCGTGCATAACTACCTCGCCGTTCCCGATCTGCCGCTGAATGCGCAGGCCTCGGCGTTTGATCTTCCCGGCGGTGTCATTCTCGATGGCAATCTTTCGAATGCGCAGACCTTCTACAGCGCGGCCGATACGCCCTTCCGCCATGCGGTGACGGAAGACCTGACGCATGCCTGGTACAAGGGCAACGAGCCGCAGCATCCGTGGCAGGGCGAGACCCAGCCGCACTACACCGACTTCGAAGAGAACGGAAAGTACTCGTGGGTGAAGGCACCGCGCTACGACGGACGGCCGATGCAGGTCGGGCCGCTGGCGCAGGTGCTGGTGGGATACGCGCAGGGGCATCCGCTGACAAAGAAGTGGACCGACCTGGCGCTGGCGAAGATCTCCGCGATCAGCAAGCGCAAGGTGACGGTGAACGATCTTCAATCGACGATGGGCCGGCACGTGGCGCGCGCGATCCGTTGCGCGATGATCTCCGAGCTGGCGACGAAGCACTGGGAGTACCTCGTCACCAACATCACCCGTGGCGATACGGCAATCTACAATCCGCCGAAGTTTCCCGATGGCGAAGTGGAAGGCGTGGGCACGCACGAAGCGCCGCGCGGCACGCTGTCGCATTGGGTGGTGGTGCGGAATGGGCGGCTGTCGAACTACCAGGCGGTGGTGCCGACGACGTGGAATGCCAGCCCGCGCGATAATCGTGGGCAGCCCGGCCCGTATGAGATGTCGCTGCTGGGTAATCCGATTGCCGATCCGGAGAAACCGCTGGAAGTGCTGCGCACGGTGCACTCGTTCGATCCGTGCATGGCATGCGCGTGTCACACCTTCGATCCCAGCGGCAAGCCGATCGCGTCGGTCAAGGTGCTGTGAATCCTCGAATTCTCATCGCCGGGGTCGGGAACGTCCTGTTGCAGGACGATGGCTTCGGCCCGCATGCCATCGCGGGGCTGCAATCGGAATATGAGATCGGCGAGGAAGTTGAGCTGCTCGATCTTGGCACGCCGGGACTGGACTTTGTCGACTACCTTGTCGGCCGCGATTTGCTGATCATCATCGATGCGCTGGCCTTTGGCGGCGAGCCGGGCGAGGTTCTGACCTTCGATCATCAGCAGCTTCGCGAACGGTTGCCGAATATCCGGCTGAGCGCGCATCAGCCATGCTTGCAGGAGACGCTGTTCACCGCGGAGACGGGCGGCGTCTGTCCGAAGGAAGTTGTGCTGGTGGGCGTCGTCGGAGCCAGCTTCGATGTGAGCACGGAGCTCAGCGCTGAAGTGGCAGGAGTAATGCCGAAGGTGCTGGAAGTGATTGTTGATGTGGTGATGCGGCATGGAGTGGAACTTCGCAAACGCAGCGAGCCGTTGCCGCTGAATTCGTGGTGGAGCGCTGCGGCAAAGTAGTGTGAAACTTGTCAGTTGTTAGTAAATTCAAAAACCCCACCCAAGCAAACGAAGCTTGGGTGGGGCACCCTCATCCTTCCCGTTCGAAGTTTCGTTCGCTAGTGCGGCCCACCCGCCCCGATAACGGCGGCGACTGCCCGAATGTGGACACTTCAGCAAGTGCGCTGCCCCTCTGCAGAGTTGGCCGTCCAATACCACCGAAGTAAAATTGGCGTTTTCGAATCGAGGACTCCATGCGTTCTTGCCGCTTTCTGCTGGTTCTTCTCCTTGCAGTCTGCTTTGCCGCATCTGCGCAGACGCCTGCTTCTAAGCCACCCGCGAGCTTCAGCATCGTAAACATCGACAAGACTGCCGATCCCTGCGTTGACTTTTATCAGTACGCCTGTGGCAATTGGCTGAAGAACAGCGAAATTCCAGCGGACCAGCCGGAGTGGGTCAGCTTTGTCGAGTTGGATGAAAGCAACAAGATCGTTTTGCGGGACATCCTGGTGAAGGCTTCCGTCGATAGTCCCTCGCGCACGCCGGTGGAGCAAAAGATCGGCGACTTCTACAGTTCGTGCATGGATGAAAAGGCAATCAATGCGAAAGGCATTACGCCGCTTAAGGCTGAGCTGGACCGTATTGCCGCTGCCAAGGACAAAGCGGCGCTGATTGAAGTTGTCGCGCGCGTGCACCTGATTGCGAGCAATGCACTCTTCAATTTCTATTCATCATCCGATTTGCATAATGCCGATTCGGTGATCGCGTTTATCGATCAGGGAGGACTGTCGCTGCCGGATCGCGATTTCTATCTCAAAGACGATCCTAAGACGGCGGAAATTCGAAAGGCCGCGGTGGAGTATGCAACGCAGCTGTTCACCCTGGCAGGCCAGACGCAAGCGCAGGCAACTGCCTCCGCCCAAACCGTAATGCGCATCGAGACCGCATTGGCCAAGGCCTCGATGGACAGGACCTCTCGCCGCGACCCGAAGAACCGCGATCACAAGATGGCGCGCACGGATGCTGTTGCCATGGCGCCAAATTTTTACCTGACGCAGTACTTTGTTGATATCGGAGCGCCAAACTTTTCCGAGTTGAACGTTTCCAATCCGGATTTCTTCAAGCAGGTGAATGGAGTATTGCAGTCCACCTCGCTGGAAGACCTCAAAACCTATGTCAGCTTCAAACTCATCAACGCCACCGCTCCGTGGCTCTCGCAGCCCTTCGTGGATGCGAACTTCAAGATGCAGCAGGCGCTCACCGGACAGGAGAAGATTCAGGACCGGTGGAAGCGCTGCGTTGACGCGACAGATGCTGCACCCGGCGAAGCTCTCGGGCAAAAGTATGTCGAGGAGACCTTTGGGCCCGAGGGCAAGCAGCGCATGCTGAAAATGGTCGATGCTCTGGAATCCTCGCTGAATCAGGACATCACGACACTGCCCTGGATGACCGAGGCCACCAAGAAGCAAGCCCAGGTCAAGCTGGAGGCAATTCGCAACAAGATCGGCTATCCCGATGTGTGGCGCGACTACAGTTCGCTCACCATCGTCCGGGGCGATATGGCTGGGAACTTTCTGCGGGCCAATGAATTCGAGTCCAAGCGCGACATTGCGAAGATCGGCAAACCGCTCGATCGCAAGGAATGGGGAATCAGTCCTCCCACGGTAAACGCCTTCTATAGCGGTTCGCGCAATGAGATCGTTTTTCCCGCGGGCATTTTGCAGCCGCCGTTCTTCGATAAACAGATGGACGATGCCGTGAACTTCGGCGGCATCGGTTTGGTGATTGGCCACGAACTGACGCACGGTTTTGACGACCAGGGCCGCAAGTTCGATCCGCAGGGCAATCTGCGCGACTGGTGGACGGCGGAAGATGGACAGGAGTTCGAAAAACGCGCCAGCTGCGTCGCCGACGAGTACAGCGGATTCACCGCTATCGACGACCTGAAGCTGAACGGGCGGCTGACGTTGGGCGAGAATACGGCCGACAATGGCGGCGCACGCATCGCGTTAATGGCGCTGGAACAGATGATCGCTCAAGACAAGACCGGGAAGGCCGGTCAGAAGATCGACGGCTACACACCGGAGCAGCGCTTCTTTCTGGGATTCGGGCGTGTGTGGTGCGAGAAGCGTCAGCCGGAGTTCTCTCGCATGCTGGTCACAGTCGATCCGCACTCGCCCGGCAAGTATCGCGTCAACGGTGTCGTGCAGAACATGCCGGAATTCCAGAAGGCGTGGGGCTGCAAAGCGGGGCAACCCATGGTCGCGCAGAACGCCTGCCGTGTCTGGTGAGGAGCTATCGGAGTTTGCTAGCGTGGGCCAGGGGAGAGGCCACGCTCTGCGAATCGGTTTGGAGCCCTCGTCGGGGATGAGAATCGTAACGGTGCGAGATGAAGCGGGCGGGAAGGCCCTCTCTATCCGCGTACGGCCTTGAATGGACACACAGCACGTATGTGGCTGCCAAGTCGGGAATCGCGGTTACCTTCGTTTTGCCGGTTGCGTTTTCTCGTCCGGGTGATTGGATTTCGCGACCTAAACTGGAAGAGCCAGAGGCTGAGCCTCGGCGCCGGGCTTTTCCGGCTAAGCAGCGATGAGTTAGGTGTTGCCGCAGTGTTCTTTGACATTTTAGAGGTGGTCAGCCGTGCTCTGTTGAGGGCTGTTACGGAGTGATGCCGACCCTACGGGGCTCCGATCCGATTTTTGGCTTCACGCAGCACGCCGGCCGGCTGCGCGGCCTCCGTACTGGGCTAGGATTGTGCCGTGCCTGCGGCACTCGTTTTCGTACCCAAATTGCTAAGGCCTTGAAGCATAGGGGCTTTTCGTTAAAAGCAAGTCATTTGTTATCAATATTTGCGATAAAGTCCTTAGAATCAACACTGGAAATCAGGGGGGTGGGGGGGCAGAATCTGCTGAAGCATCGCCGCCCGAATAGCCTCACCGCAACGCCGCCAGCTTATTCCAGCGCTCACACGTTCATATCTTCGTCGCGCGCGTCATCAGATAGCCTTGCTGCACGAGGTTGTCCTGAAGATACTTCGCCACGAGCGCCTCAAACTCCCGCCGAAACTCCTCAAGCTTGTTCGGAGCGGTAGCGGATAAGGATTCCACCATCTTGATGATCGGTCCCACCGTTCGCTCGACGTTGCTGCGATAGTGTTGTGGACTGAGTCCGGGTGCAAGCATGACCTCGCGGTCGAAGTGGATGTCCTTGACACCGTTGCCCAGGCGCTGGCGAATGACGGTGGGATCGCCCCAGAGGACCGGCGACGCAACGCCCGGCGGCGGAGGCGGCATGTAACGCGCCGTGAGTGCGAATGACTGACCGATGAGCAGCTCCGGCGGCCAGGTGGTGAATGCGATGGTGCCGCCCGGTTTGAGGACGCGAAGCATTTCGGCGATGGCGACTTCGGGCCGGGGCGCGAAGATGTGCGCAAACTGGCTGAGCACCGCATCGAACTGCGCGCCGGGAAAGGGTAGCTCTTCGGCGTCCGCTTCGAGGAAGTCGACCTCGACCTCGGAGATGCGCGCATTCTCTCGCGCGCGTTCCAGCAGTTGAGGCGTCAGGTCAATGGCGCTGGTGCGCGCTCCGAGGCGGGCCGCGGTGATCGCGACGACCCCGGTACCGCAGCCGACGTCCAGGACGCGCATCCCGGGCTTGATCTCGGCATGTTGCACCAGGCAGGCAGCAGCCGGGATGGTGCCGGCCTCGAGCGGGGCAAACGACACCCACATCTCTTTTTGCAGTCGCTTGAATTGAGCTAAGGCGTCCACGCTTGTCGTTCCCCCAGGCATCTATTTCACGGTCACGCCGCCGAGTGGTGTCTCGGAGAGATCCATCCAGCGCTCACCCACTCCCTTGACGAAAGTCAGCGATTCGAGGCGCACGGTTCGCGGTCCGTTATAGGCGATCCAGCGCTGACGGGAGATTTCCAGGATCTTGTGCGCCTCCTCCACGGTATCCATTTTGGCGATGGTGAGGTGGGGCATGTAAGGCCACGGCTCGTTGAAGTAAAGAGCGTCGCGATTGAGCTTGTCGTGCAATTCGCGCAGGCGATAGGCGCCGCGAGCGACGCGCAGGAAGACAGTTGGCGTGGTGGGAACGAAGGTCTCCACATCGCCGAGCGCCACGTCAAAGGAGGGAATCTGCTGGCAGACCTCGGAGAGCAGGTCGAGTGCAGCTCGTTCCGTGCCGGCCAGCGGCCGTGGAGGCAAAATGGTCACGTGCGCATCTGCGTGGGTGTGCGCAGGATGCAATTCGCGACGCAACTCCTCGACGAAGGACCCCACCGGGCTGCGCACATAGGCAACCGCGGCGTATACGAGTGCGGCCATGAAGCATCCATTATAGCGACGGTTGTGCTGTCCAGGCACACGCGGAGATTCCTGGCAGCCGTCAGCAGTTGGTCGAAGCCGGCCGGTTCGCCGCGTTGTTATACTGGAACGATATGGGAATCGTGAAGAACATAGCCGCGATCGCCAAGGGCATGAGCGTCACCTTTATGGAGATGTTCAAGCCTACCATCGTCGAGAACTATCCCGACGGCCCCGGTCCCACGCGCGGCGCGATGTTCCAGGACCGCTTCCGCGGGATGCACGTCCTGCAGCGTGACGAGAATGGCCTGGAGAAGTGCGTTGCCTGCTTCCTCTGCGCCGCGGCTTGCCCGTCGAACTGTATTTACATCGAAGCGGCGGAGAACACCGAAACCAATCGCATCAGCGGTGCTGAGCGATATGCGAAGGTCTACAACATCGACTACAACCGCTGCATCTTCTGCGGATATTGTGTGGAAGCCTGCCCCACGGATGCCATTACGCACGGCCACGGTTTCGAGCTGGCAACCTACAACGCCAGCAATCTCGTGTATCGCAAGGAGCAGCTGCTCTCCGGAACGCCGGCGCACATCGGCGCAAATGCGGTCTTCAACGCAGGCCAGAACTATCGGCTAGCGCCGAAGAAGTGAGCTTGCGAAAGCGATTGCCGGTCCAGGCGCGAAAAAATCTACGCGACATTCAGCTGCCCGAGTATTCCGTGCACCGGAATGCGGATCCACGCCGGCCGCTGTTCTAACTCGTACTCGATTTCCATCAGCGCCCGCTCGAGCATGTAAGCGCCAAGCAGAATGTTGAATTCGTCGGCCTGCTGCGGAAGGAAGAGCGCCCCGGCCGCCGCATGCAGATACTCCTTCAGGAATATCGTGCTTACCCAGCGATACCAGGTTCTGGCCCACTTCTCCAGTTGAGGATGCGCTTCACGGCTGGGCACGATTCCCGGCACATCGCCGAACAGCGCCGCGTGCGCCACGTAATGGAACGAGCGCAGCATAGTTGCAATATCGCGCAGCGCCGAGCGCTTGATGCGACGCTCGCTCAGTGAGCGGCTGAAGTCGCCTTCGAAGTTGGTGATGACCCAATCGCTCCCGGTAAAGAGGATGTTCGACAGATGGTAATCGCCATGAGCGCGAATGCGATTGCCCGACATGCGTTTGTCGCGCAATAACAGTAACTGCTGGCGGATATCTCCTTCGCGGTTGAGCGCCTCCGTAATGTCCACTTGCGCGTCTGCCGGTACAGAGCGAGCCCGGCTGCGCAGCAGTTCGAAGGAGCGGTTCAGCTGCCCCAGCATGCCGTGATAGACGCTATGCCGGTAAAACGTGGTGAATGGCTCAGGAGCGAAGTCGGGAATGTCCGGACGGCTGCTCAACGCAGCATGCAGTTCCGCGGTCCGGCGCCCCAGGATGCGAACGCTGTCAAGGTAGTTCCCTAACAGCTCGGCGATGAGCTGCGGCACCGGATCGTTGACCGGCTGCAAGAATTGCGGCTCCTGCAATTCGCGGACCCTGCCATCTTCCTGCGGAATCGCCAGCGCGTGCTCGAAGAACAGCCCGAGATGGTCCAACGTATATCGCCAGCCGCCGGTCGCGTTCGAGACATAGCTGATCAGCGTGCCGACGCAAGTCTCGCCGGCCACGCCGTTCTCTTCAAAGCGCCGAAAAACCAGCGATCCGAGCGCTCGCGGCGTCGGCTGGAAGGAGGTTTGCTCGCACAGAAACTCCGATACTTCTTTGCCGGGATTTGTGCCCTCTTCCAGCTTGCGATAAAGCTTGAGTACGAAATCCGTGCCGTAGTTGATGACCGTGAAGCACTGCTCGGTTTGCTGCGGGTTCGGCTCCAGGTTCGAGTGGACCGACTTCCACGCATGGCGAAATTCGCGCGTGTGCGCTCCTATCAGTTCACCTGCTCCACCGCGAATGCGCTTCCGCCGCACGATCGCGCGCAGCAGAGCGTCGCCGAAATCGCGGTCGATCATAGCCGAATACAGCACCGCCGACACCTGCTCGCCGAATCCTTCCAGCTGCGCCAGCACCGCGTTGGAATGGTCGCGCAAAACGGCATCGGCCTTCTCGCCCACCGCCATGGAAATGGGAGCGAGATAGATCTCGGGATCGCTGTCGCTGTACTCGACATTCAGCGCCAGCAGGTGCGACGAGGTTTCCGGCAGCCACAGCACGGCTTGCATTGAGACCGCCGTAATGTAACGTCGCTTGCCCAGGAACCACGGACGTTCGCGCAACATCCGCGGGATGATGTGTTGCAGCCCTTGCAGCGTCTCCTCGGTGAAGACATTCTCCACCGACTGCACGTGCAACACCGGCAACTTCTGCGCCTCGCCGCCCGCCTCGCGGAATTCTTCGGCGGCTTCCCGCGGTTGCAGATGGAACCAGTAATAAGCATGCGGGCCAAGCGAGAGCAGGTAAGGATTCTCGGTAATGGCCGGGAACTTCGCCCGTCCATACATTTCCACCGGCACCACACCCTTGAGTGCTGACAGATCGAGTTCGGCAAACTGCGTAAAGCGCGAGAGATTGGCAACCACCAGTACTCGCTCGTCCTGGAACTGGCGGATGAACGCCAGCACCTTGCGATTGCTGGGATAGAGAAACTCCAGCGTGCCGCGGCCGAAGGCCTGGAAGCGCTTCCGTTGCTGGATCAGCCGCTTCATGAACCAGAGCAGCGAGTGCGAGTTGTTCTGCTGCCCTTCGACGTTGATCGTTTCGTAGTGATAAGCCGGATCGATGTTGACCGGCAGATACAGCCGCTGCGGATTGGCGCGCGAGAAGCCGGCATTGCGGTCCGAGCTCCATTGCATCGGGGTGCGCACGCCATTGCGATCGCCGAGAAAAACGTTGTCGCCCATCCCGATTTCATCACCGTAATAGATCACCGGTGTGCCGGGCAGAGCGAACAGCAGCGCGTTCATCATCTCGATGCGCGGCCGGTCGTTCTCCAGCAGCGGCGCAAGCCTGCGCCGGATGCCGAGGTTGATCCGCATGCCGCGATCGCGCGCATACGTCCGGTACATGTAGTCACGCTCTTCGTCGGTGACCATTTCCAGCGTCAACTCGTCATGGTTGCGCAGAAACATCGCCCACTGGCAGCTCTCCGGGATTGGCGGCGTCAGCTTCAGAATGTCGGTGATCGGATACCGGTCTTCCATCCGCAATCCCATGAACAGCCGCGGCATCACCGGAAAATGGAATGCCATGTGGCACTCGTCACCGGCGCCGAAATAGGCGACAGCATCCTCGGGCCATTGATTCGCTTCCGCCAGCAGCATGCGATCGCGATATTTTTCGTCGACATGCTTGCGCAGTTCTCTTAACGCGGTATGCGTCTCCGGCAGGTTCTCGCAGTTCGTGCCTTCGCGTTCAAAGAGGTAGGGCACAGCGTCAAGCCGCAGTCCGTCAACTCCCAGGTCGAACCAGAAGTCCATGGCCGCGAACATGGCCTCGCGAACTTCCGCGTTGTCCCAGTTCAGGTCGGGTTGATGGGAGTAGAAACGGTGCCAGTAATACGCCTTGGCGACCGGGTCCCACGTCCAGTTCGAGGCTTCGAAGTCCTTAAAGATGATGCGCGCGTCGCGATACTTCTCCGGCGTATCGCTCCAAACATAGAAATTGCGCCACCTGGTGTCCGGAGCCGCCCGGCGTGAACGCTGAAACCAGACATGCTGATCCGAGGTGTGGTTCAGCACCAGTTCCGTGATAACGCGCAACCCCCGCCGGTGCGCCTCGCGCAGGAAGCGCTGGAAGTCCTTCAGCGTGCCATACATCGGATGGATATCTGTGTAATTCGAGATGTCGTATCCGTCATCGCGCAGCGGAGAAGGACAGAAGGGCAGCAGCCAGATGGCCGTGACCCCGAGATCTTCCAGGTAGTCGAGCTTCTGCGTCAGCCCGGCAAAATCGCCCATCCCGTCCGCGTCGTTGTCGTAAAACGCGCGCACGTGCACTTCATAGATGATCGCGTCCTTGTACCACGTTCCGTTGGACAAGTTCATGTCGGTCTGGGATTGCCCGCAGGTGCGGCCAATTCCCATTGGATGATCGTTGCCGCCCGATGGCTGCCGGTCACCAGGTCGCTCATTCTATCGCGACTGCGGGGTCCATTTCGCGCCCGGGGGGACTCCCTCTTGTCACGGGAGATCGTTGCCGGGGGCCAAAAAAATGTTTGCTGCCGTTCTTGACAGAGGGTTAAGATGTATTAATATACGTTAATGCGTATATTTATTCGATGTCCAAATTATCGCGCCAAGCCGCTATTCGGGAGCTGGTGGAAGAACGCCAAATCGCCAGCCAGGACGAGCTGCGGCGCTCGCTGTTCCGGCGCGGACATCGCGTAACCCAGGCCACGCTCTCGCGCGACATTCACGAGATGGGTCTGGTGAAGACGGGAGAAGGATACAAGCTGCAGCAGGGCGAGGAATCGGAGCTGTCGCTGCCCTCGATCGAACGCTTGATTCAGACCTTCGTCTACGACGTTAAGACGGCGCTGAACCAGGTCATCATCAAGACCAGCGCGGGCAGTGCCCAGCCGGTATCGGCAGCGATTGACGCAGAGGATTGGGAGGAGGTCGTCGGCACAATCGGCGGCGACGACACAATTCTGGCGATTGCCCCCAATGCCAAAGCAGCTGAGCAATTGGCGCAGCGCCTGCGCAAGTTGATGGCGTGAAGCAAATGCAGTTCGCTGCCAACGGAGTTACGAACCACAAAATCGTCATCCCGAGGAGGGCTTCAGCCCGACGAGGGATATGCGTTTCGATCGAATTGGAATGAACCGCACGCTCCAACCCGCAGTCTTCGGCGCAACCGGCTACTCCGGCTTCGAGCTGGTCCGCCTGCTCGCGAAGCATCCCGGGACGAAGAAGCCCATCCTGCTTCGCCGCAACGGCGAGAGCGGCGGCTACTCGGATCTGAGCGAGGCCTATCCGCAGCTCGCAGGCAACGGCGGCTTTCCCTTGCAGCCGTTCTCCTGGGAAGAGATGAAGCGCACGGGAGTGGACGTCGTCTTCTTCGCAACGCCGCATGAATTCTCGCGCGAGCTCGCACCGGAAGCCATTGCGCGGGGGTTCCGCGTGATCGATCTCAGCGGCGCTTGGCGACTAAAGCAGGCGGAGAACCGGTCCGTATACGGCTTCGAGCACAAACCGGAGGACGAAGAGCTGGACAGCTCTGCGGTCTATGGTCTGCCCGAGTTGCATCGCGAGCAGGTTGAAGACGCGGCCCTGCTGGCAAATCCCGGCTGCTACTCGACCTCGATCATCCTGGCCCTGGCCCCCTGGATTCGCGCCGGCTTCGTCGACGTGGAGCACGGCATCATCTGCGATTCGAAGTCAGGCGTCTCGGGGGCAGGGAAGACTCCAACGCAGAAAACTCATTTCGTCGAAGTTGATGGCGACCTCTCAGCGTACAGCGTTTTTGGACACCGGCACACGGGGGAAGTGCTGGAGCAGCTCGGGATTGGCGGCGGATCGCTGCAATTCACTCCGCATCTGCTGCCGATCCCGCGCGGCATCCTCTCCACCATTTACGTGAAGCTGGCGAAACCGGCGACGGCCGAGGAACTCGAGCAATCCCTGCGCGAATTCTATGCAGGTAAACCATGGGTCCGGGTATTCGGCGCCGTCCGCCTGCCGCAGATCAAGTTTTCGCTTAACACAAATTACTGCGATATCGGATTCGCGCTCTCGCCTGACAGGCAGCGCGCCGTGCTGGTGTCGTGTCTCGACAATCTGCTGAAAGGCGCGGCCGGTCAGGCCGTGCAGAACATGAACCTCATGTTCCGATTCGACGAAAAAGCAGGACTCGAATGAAGCTGGTGATCAAAATCGGTGGCGCGGCGCTGGACGACAAGGAGCTGGTCGGCACCTTTGCCAGGACTATTCCCAGTCTCTGCCGCGAAGGCCACAAGCTGGTGATCGTCCACGGCGGCGGCGCGGCGCTCACCCGCACGCTGAAACAGCTCGGCTGCGAGTCCAATTTCGTGAACGGCCTTCGTGTTACCGATTCGCAGACACGCGATGTCGCCATCATGGTCCTCGCCGGACAGCTCAACAAGCAATTGGTCGCAGCCATCGGCGACGCGGGACAGCCAGCCATCGGCATCTGCGGCGGCGATCTGCGACTGGTGCTCGCCTCGAAGAAGAAGCAGCCCGATCTTGGCTATGTAGGAGAAGTCTGCACTGTAGATGCACAGTGGATTGAGCGCCTCTGGGCGGCCGGCGTTGTGCCCGTGATCTCCAGCCTCGCCCTTGGCTTCGACGGCGAATACTACAACGTGAACGCCGACCAGATGGCCTCGGCTTGTGCTGTCGCCTGTAGCGCCGACGCCTTGGTGTACCTCACCGATGTTCAGGGAGTGAAAGACGCTGAAGGCAGCGTGATTCGCTGGCTTGATGTGAGCGCCATCGCGGCCATGGTGCAGGAAGCCATCGTGAGTGGAGGCATGCTCCCCAAACTTGAAGCTTGCACCACGGCACTGAAGAAGGGTGTTACGCGCGTCCGTATTCTGCCCGCTGATCGCGCCGAAGTTCTCCCTGGATTCTTCACCCATCCCATCGATTGTGGCACCGAGGTGATCGCGTCGTGAAACCTGCGAACCATCTCGGCTTCTTCTATCCGACGGAGCGCAAGGACGGCGCCTGGCCCGGTCCGCGCTTCGATCGCGCCCTCGAACGACGTAGCTGATTTTCCTCCCAAGCTTTGTCATCGCCCCAGCGACGCCGCAGGTGTTCGCTAATTGCTAATTGCTAATTGCTAATTGCTAATTGCTAATTGCTAATTGCTAATTACTTCTCTTCGAGGTGCGACATTGATTGCAACAACCATTCCACCAGGAGCCAGTCCCCGCGCATACGCTTATCGCAGCGTGACTGGCCGCGATCTGATCTCCATTCAGGATTTCTCGGCTGACGAGCTGGCCTGCGCGCTGGAGCTGGCCGCCGCAATGAAGGCCCGCCCGGCCGATTTTCGCGGCATTCTCTCCGGCAAGCAGATTGTGCTCTTCTTCGAGAAGCCCTCGCTGCGCACGCGCCTGACCTTTGAAGCCGGCATCAACAGTCTCGGCGGCACCTCGTTCTTTGTCGACCAGACGCAGTCGCGCCTGGGCGCGCGCGAGCCGCTTTGCGATGTCGCGCACAATCTGGAGCGCTGGATCGACGGCATCGTGCTGCGCACCTTCGCTCACGAAGCCGTTACGACCATGGCTCAGCACGCCTGCGTCCCGGTCATCAATGCGCTGAGCGAGCTGGAACATCCGTGTCAGGCAATGGCGGACATGCTCACCTTGCAGGAGCATTTCGGCGACCTGCGCGGCGCGCGCCTTGCGTACGTCGGCGACGGCAACAATGTCGCGCATTCACTGATGCTCGCCGCCGCGAGCCTGGGTGCTTCCATCTCGGTCGGCACCCCCGAGGGTTACGAACCAAATTCGGAGATCACGGAAGCTGCCCGCGAACTAGCCGCTGCATCGGGCGCGAGCGTGCAGATCGTTAACGATCCCATCGAAGCCGTCGCCGGCGCCGATGCCGTCTACACCGACGTCTGGGCCAGCATGGGCCAGGAAGAGGAAGCTGCCGATCGCAGCAAGATCTTCGCGCCCTTCCAGGTCAACCAGGAGCTCTTCTCCTATGCGGCGAAGCATGCAGTCTTCATGCATTGCCTGCCCGCACATCGCGGAGACGAGGTCACGGCGTCGGTGATCGATTCGTCGCGTTCCGTCGTCTTCGATCAGGCGGAAAACCGCCTGCACGTTCAAAAATCAATTCTTGTTCTGCTGCTGGAAGGCGGCGCTCACCGCTTCCCGCCGAGGAGTGCTAATGCGTGAGAAAGTCGTTCTTGCTTATTCGGGTGGGCTCGATACGTCCATCATCATCCCGTGGCTAAAAGAGAATTATGACTGCGAGGTCATCGCCTTCGTCGCCGATGTCGGCCAGGGCGACGACATCGAGGCCGTTGTAAGAAAGGCCTATGACACCGGCGCGAGCAAGGTCGTCGTCGAAGATCTGCGGCAGGAGTTCCTCACCGACTACGTCTTCCCCGCGATCCAGGCAGGCGCCGTCTACGAGCACAAGTATCTGCTCGGCACGTCTCTAGCCCGGCCGGTCATCGCGAAGTACCAGGTCGAGGTTGCGCTTCGTGAAGGCGCTACAGCCGTTGCTCACGGCTGTACCGGCAAGGGCAACGACCAGGTGCGCTTCGAGCACGCCTATCAGGCATTGGCGCCTGAGCTGAAAGTCATCGTGCCCTGGCGTGAGTGGTCGCTGCAATCGCGCGAAGACTGTCTCGATTACGCTGAGCAGCACGGAATTCCCGTGGCCCAGAGTCGCGAGAGGATCCACAGCCGCGATCGCAACCTGCTCCATGTCAGCCATGAGGGCGGCGAGCTGGAAGATCCCAACAATGCGCCGTTGCCGACAACGTGGACGTGGACGAATTCTCCGCAGGAGGCCCCCAACGCAGTCGAGAAGGTCACGATTCAGTTCAAGAACGGCGAGCCCGTTGCGGTGAACGGAATCGAACTAGATGCGGTGGCGCTCGTCGAAATTCTGAACGAAATTGGGGCGCGTAATGCGATCGGCCGCGTCGATCTGGTGGAGAGCCGCTTCGTCGGCATCAAGTCGCGCGGCTGCTACGAGACGCCCGGCGGTACGCTGCTGCTCACCGCGCATCGCGAGCTGGAAGCGCTCTGCCTCGATCGCGAGCTCTCCCACTTCAAGCAACATGTCGGACTGAAATATGCGGAGGTCGTCTACTTCGGCCTATGGTTTACGCCACTGCGAGAGGCATTGCAGGCCTTCGTCGAAAGCTCGCAAGCCGACGTGAACGGTACAGTCACGCTGGCGCTCTACAAGGGCAACATCGACATTGCCGGCCGCAAGTCGGAGACGTCGCTCTATCGCCCGGACATCGCCAGCTTCACCATGGGAGCGAGCTACAACCAGAAGGACGCGGAGGGTTTCATCCGCATCCTCGGATTGCCCGCGCGCTCGCGCGCCATCATTCGTGGGCAGTCAGAAGCGGTTCCCGCTGCGCAAAAGGAGTCGCTGCAATGAAGATGTGGTCGGGCCGCTTCAAACAAGAGCCTGATGCCGGGTTCGAGCAGTGGCAGCGATCGTTTCCCTTCGACCGCGTGCTTCTGCCGTACGAAGTCGCAGCCAGCAAGGCGCACGCGTCTGCGCTGGCGAAGGCCGGCGTGCTGGCAACTGACGAGCTGGCGACGACGCTCTTCGCACTCGATCAGATCGGTCGCGAGGGCGTCCCCGACGCCGACGATCCTTCGATCGAGGATGTCCACCACTACGTCGAGAAGCGCCTCGTCGAACTGATTGGCGAGGCCGGCCTCAAGCTGCACACCGGCCGCAGCCGCAACGAGCAGATCGCCACCGATCTTCGCATGTTCGTTCGCGAGCAGTTCGATGAAATCACGCAGCTCCTCGCGGACCTCGCCAGCGCCTTCGTGAAGCAGGCTGAAGATGCCGGTGAACGAGCCATGCCCGCCTACACGCACCTGCAACGCGCCGAGCCAGTGCTGATCGCGCACTGGCTGCTCGCTTACGTCGAGATGTTCCTGCGCGACATGGACCGGCTGACCGACTGCCGCAAGCGCGTGAATGTCTGCCCGCTGGGCTCAGGCGCAGTCGCCGGAACGATCCTGCAGCTGGATCGTTCCAGCATCGCTGATGAGTTGGAATTCGCGGCACCGACGGCGAACAGCATGGACGCGACCAGCGATCGCGACTTCGCCATCGAGTTCGTGCAGGCGCTGTCGCTCGTTGCCATCCACCTCAGCCGCTGGGCGGAAGAATTCATTCTCTTTTCCACGACCGAATTCGGCTTCGTGAAATTGCCGGAGGAGTACTCGACGGGCAGCAGCGCGATGCCGCAAAAGAAGAATCCCGACGCATTGGAATTAATTCGCGGCAAAGCAGGCAAGGTGTTCGCCGAGGCGACTGCACTCTTCGCCAGCGTCAAGGGCCTGCCACTCGCCTACAACAAAGATCTGCAGGAGACGCAGCAGCCGGTCTTCGCGGCGGCGCAGCAGGTGTCGAGCATGCTTCGCGTGGCCGCAGGCTTCATGTTGGCCGTCAAATTCAACTTCGACCGCATGCAGGAGGCCGCAAGCATGGGCTGCATGAACGCGCAGGCGGCTGCGGCCCATCTCGTACGCCAAGGTGTCCCCTTCCGGCGGGCGCACGAGCTGATCGGCAGAGCTGTCCGCCTCTCGATCGACCAAGGTTGCGAGCTCGAACAACTGTCGAAGGAAGACCTTGCCCTCTGCGGCATCGATGCCGACGACGACTTCTACAACGCGCTGGCACTCAAGCAAGTGCTCGCCATTCACGACGTCCCGGGAGGCACCGACCCTGCGCGTGTTCGCGAGGCCGTACACGCCGCAAAAGCAACACTATCCCACTATGTAGGAGCCGCCCATGCATGCACGTAGTGCCAAGCTTCCCGATGCCTTCGCTATCGAGCAGCTCATCCAGGTACACGTCGCCGACGGCACGCTGCTGCCGCGCTCCCTGGCCGAAATCTGCGAGAACATCCGCGACTTCATCATCATCGAACACGATGGCGAGATCGTCGGCTGCGGCGCGCTGCATCTCTATGGAATGCACCTGGCCGAGGTCCGCTCCATCACCGTAACCGGCAAAGCGAAGGGCAATGGCGCCGGGCGTGTACTCATCGACGCGCTGTTGAAAGAAGCGAAGAAGCAGAGCGTTACGTGCGTTTGCCTCTTCACGCGCATTCCAGGCTTCTTTGCGCGTCTGGGATTTCAGGAAGTAGAGAAAGAGGCCCTGCCCGATAAGGTGCTGAAAGACTGCGTACGTTGTCCACGGCAGAACGCTTGCGATGAAATCGCGATGTACCGTGGAACGTTGCCACGGACGGCGGCCCTTCGCCGCGCTCGCACGGCAGGCGCATACGTACAGATTTCGCCATTACAGGCGTAGCGGTAGCGGTCCGCTCATCCGAGCTATTTCAAATACTGCAACAGTTCCTTGAACTGCGGTGTCCCTGAGCAGCGCAGCAGCTCATACATCATCATCTCGGTGGAAGAAATTACCGCTCCCGCCGCGCGCATGCGGTCCAGTCCGACTCTCCAATTCCACTCCGCGCGCGAGCCCACCGCGTCGGACGCCACGTGCACCAGGTAGCCTTCATTCAGCGCGCCAAGCGCGGTCTGCATCACGCAGATATGCGATTCCATCCCGCAGAGCAGCAGAGTATTGCGGTTCGCGGGCAGCGATTTCACTTTCGCGCGGAATTGATCGCATCCGAACGAGCCGAACTCAAGCTTGTCGTACGCGACCACGTCAGCCAGCAGGTTTGCAATCTCGGGCACAGTCGAGCCCAGCCCCTTGCTGTACTGCGTCGTCACCATGATGGGCAGCGACAGGATATTGGCCAGCCGGATCAGCAGCTGCGAGTTCTTCACCAGCGCTTCCTTGTTGAAGATCGGCGGCAGCAGCTTCTCCTGAATATCGACGACAACCAGCGCGCACTGCTCCGCCTCAAGCGGCCGGCGCGCGACTTCGACGGAATCATTGGCAATTGCGACACTTCCCATCATCGATGACATGGCTTCATCTCCTCTGCGCTACACGTCCATTCTAATCTTGTAACCAACCTGCCCCGTGCCGGGCACGAGTCCGCGCCGCAGAATTGTTTTCTCTCGCTGCGATATACTTTTTTGTTTGCCAGATTCTGTCTGAAGCAGCAGTAGAACTGCCCTCATCAGGAAGGAGCCTTTATGTCGACCACAGCCGTTTCCTCCGCCATTTCTTACGCTCGCGATAATCAGCAGCGTTTTCTGGAAGAGTTGAAGGCCTTGCTGCGAATTCCCAGCGTCAGCACCACCGAAGAGCACAAGGACGATGTTCGCAAAGCTGCTGAGATGGTGGCAGCCGATCTGAAGCGCATCGGCTTCGAGAACGTCGAGATCACCAAGACCCAAGGCCATCCTCTGGTTTACGGCGATTGGCTGCACGCTCCCGGCAAGCCCACCGCGTTGTGCTACGCACACTTTGATGTTCAGCCCGCCGAGCCGCTGGATGAATGGAATTCGCCCCCATTCGTGGACAAGGATGCGTATCCGCTCAAGCCCGAGCAAGCGCAAGCCGCGGAAGCATGGAAATTGCCCAGTGAACGCAACAACAATATTTACGCTCGCGGCGCCGTCGACGACAAAGGCCAGCTCTGGATGCAGATGAAGGCTTACGAGTCCCTCTTCAAGACGGGCGGCGGCAAGCTGCCCATCAACGTTCGCGTCATCTTTGAAGGCGAAGAAGAAGTCGGCGGCGAGAGCATTGAAGAGTTCGTGAAGGCGAACGCCACGAACGGCAAGCTGAAATGCGATTTCGCCCTGGTGACCGATACCGAGCTCTTTGCCCCCGATCTCCCCACACTTTGTGTTGGCCTGCGTGGATTGCTCTACACCGAATTAGAGGCTCAAGGCCCGAAGGTCGATTTGCACTCGGGCGTCTACGGCGGCGCCGCGTCGAATGCAATCTTCGGACTCATCGAGATCATCGGCAAACTGAAAGACGAAAACGGTAAGATTCTGATTCCCGGCTTTTATGACGCGGTGCAAAAGCCCACCGACGACGAACTGAAAGCCTGGGAGAGTCTGCCGTTCAACGAAGAGGAATATCGCAAAGCCGAGGTTGGCTCCGAGGTCCTGACTGGCGAGCCCGGTTATTCGGTCCTGTATCGCACCTGGGCGCGGCCCACGCTGGAAGTACACGGCATCGTCGGCGGCTTCGTGGCGCCGGGAGCCAAGACGGTCATCCCCGCCAGGGCATCGGCAAAGGTGTCCATGCGCCTGGTGCCGAACCAGGACCCCGACGACATCTTCAAGAAGTACAGTGACTACGTTAAGAAACTCACCCCGAAGGGCATCAAGACCAACATCAAGGTCCACAGCAAGGGTCCGGCTTGCGTCGTGAATACCGACAATCCCTACGCGCGCGCGGCGGTCGAAGCCATGCACGAAATCTTCCACAAAGATACCGTGTACATCCGCTCTGGCGGCTCGATTCCCATCGTCACGCAGTTTGACAAAGACCTGAAAGTTCCAAGCATCATGATGGGAATGGGTCTGCCGGATGACAATCTCCATGCCCCGAACGAGAAGTTCCACATCCCGAACTTCTATCGCGGCATCGAGTCGATCATCCGCTTCTTCCAGATCCTGGGCGGAGAATAATCCGCGATCGAGCGGCGATAGATCCAGTTCAGCAGGCGCGAATTACTCCGCGCCTGCTGCGTCTGCAGTCCCCAAACTTCCCTGTATAATTTCGAGTTTGCACTAACCAATTCAGGAGTGTCTGGTTGCAACAGGCGGAGATTGGAATCATTGGCGGCAGTGGTCTGTACAGCATGCCGGGCTTTTCGGACGTGCATGAACTTTCGTTGCAGACCCCATTTGGCACGCCTTCCGATGCTTACGTGTTGGGTACGCTCTCAGGCCGCAAAGTCGCCTTCCTCTCGCGCCATGGCCGCGGCCATCGTTTCATGCCGACCGAGATCAACTATCGCGCAAATGTTCACGGCTTCAAACAGCTGGGGGCTGAGCGCATCATCTCTTTGTCGGCCGTCGGATCTCTGAAAGAAGAACATCGCCCGCTGGATTTCGTTATCCCTGACCAGTTCATCGATCGCACGCGGCATCGCATCGATACCTTCTTCGGCGACGGGCTGGTTGCGCACGTCGGCTTCGGCGAACCGATCTGTGCCGAACTGGCAAAGGTTGCCAGCGAGTCATGCCGCCGGGCCGGAGTGAATGTCAAGCAACGCGGCACCTACCTGAACATGGAAGGTCCGCAGTTCTCGACGAAAGCCGAGTCAAACCTCTATCGCAGCTGGGGACTCGACGTGATCGGCATGACCAACCTCACGGAAGCCCGCCTCGCGCGCGAGGCCGAACTCTGCTATGCGACGGTGGCGATGGTTACCGACTACGATTGCTGGCACGAAGAGCACGCCGCCGTCACCGTCGAGCAGATCATCGCCGTTCTGCTGAAGAACGCGGAACACGCCTGCACTGTTGTCCGCGAGGCAGTTGCTGCCATGCCGAAGACGCGCGAGTGCAAATGCGGCTCGGCCTTGAAGAATGCGATCATCACGCAGAAAGATGCTGTTCCGGCAGCCACGCTCGATCGCCTGCGCCTGCTGGTCGGCAAGTATTTCGACTCCGAACAGAAAGCGGGAACATAGCTCTTGTCCATCCTGGTGGTTGGTTCCGTTGCCTTCGACACCCTGAAAACTCCCTACGGCGAGCGCAAGAAGATTCTCGGCGGCGCGGCAACCTACTTTTCGTTGTCGGCAAGTTACTTCACCGATGTCCGTGTTGTCGCGGTCGTGGGCGAGGATTTTACGCCCGAGAATGAAGCTGTCATGACCAAGCGCGGCGTCGATACTCGCGGCATCCAGCACGCGAAAGGGAAGTCCTTTCACTGGACCGGCGAGTACGGCGAGAACGTCAACGAGGCCAAGACGCTCAATACCGAGCTGAATGTCTTCGAGACGTTTCAGCCGTCGATCCCGGCGGAGTACAACAATTCGGACTACCTCTTTTTGGCCAACATCGATCCCGTTCTGCAAGCCCGCGTGCGCGATGCCATGAAAGATGTGAAGCTCGTTGGCGGCGACACCATGAACTACTGGATCACCGGACATCGCCCGCAGCTCGCGCAGATGTTGAAGCGCGTCGACGTGCTGCTGATCAACGACACTGAAACCAAGATGCTGGCGGCCGACAACAGCCTGCCACGGGCGGCCCGTGCTGTCATGGACATGGGCCCGCGTGCTCTGGTCACGAAACATGGCGAATACGGCGCCACCATTTTCTTCCGCGATGGCCAGTTCGGAACGGGGCATCATCCCTTCCGCGCTCCGGCTATGCCCATCGACGAGGTTCGCGACCCCACCGGAGCTGGCGACAGCTTTGCCGGCGGCTTCATGGGCTACATTGCTTCGCAGGGCGAGATCAACCGCCGTGTGCTCAAGCACGCGATGTTCTATGGAAGCGTCATGGGCTCCTTCGCCGTCGAACGTTTTGGCACCGAGAGATTGCAGTCGCTCAGTCGCGAGGAGATCGACGAACGCTTCAACACCTTTCGCGAGCTGACGCATCTGGACTGAAATGCCAAAAGCTTCAGCGAAGCACGCCGATGCCGGCCTGCAAGACAGGTTCCAGCAGCAGCGCAACGAGGCACGCTTCTCCCTGATCTTGGGCGCGATCTCTGTCGCCGCCCTCCTTTACTACTATGCGCATCAGGAACTGCTTCTCTATGGCGACGCCGTAGCTCACCTCAATATCGCGCGCCGCGTCGTCGACAACCGTCATCCCCTCGAATCGTACGGGCAATTAGGTACGGTATGGCTTCCGTTGCAGCACATTGCGATGCTGCCCTTTGTCTGGGTCGACACTCTGTGGCGAAGCGGCATCGCAGGCGCGGTTCCGGGCATGGTGGCGTTCGTGCTCGGAACGCTGGGCGTCTTTCGGCTGGTGAACGCGCGCGCCGGTGCCCTTGCCGCCTATGTTTCGGCAGCTATTTACGCGCTCAATCCAAACCTGCTCTACATGCAGACCACGGCGATGAACGAGCCGATCTTCCTGGCTTTCTTCATCTGGTCGCTGGTGTTTCTGGACGAGTTTCTTCGCGGCGCTTTTCCCGCTACTGCTGACTCCAGCATTCGACCGGCGCAATTGAAGCCGCGCCGAGCGCTCGAGTACTGCGGCATTACGATGGCCGGCGGAGCGTTCACCCGCTACGACGGCTGGTTTTCCGCGGTGATTATCGGCGTTGCCCTGGCATGTGTCTTCTTCACCTGGCGATCCCAGATCACGGATCCACGCCTGCGCCGCTCGATGACGAAATCGTTTGCTGAAGTTCTTCTGCTGAACGCGCTCGTGCCCGTGCATTGGCTGATCCACACCTGGGCCGTGTCGGGGCACGCTCTCGACTTTGTTAACGGCCCTTACTCCGCGAAGGCGATTGCCTTGCGAAGCACCATGCAAGGAGCGCCACCTTATCCCGGGCAGGACCATGTCTCCACCGCTGCACTTTATTTTCTCAAAGCCGCACAACTGAATATCGGAACGGCATTTTGGGGACGACTGTTGCTGGCGATCGCTCTCCTGGGGAGCGCAATTGCAGTCTGGCGTTTTCGCCGCTATGGAGTCTTTCTTCTGCTCTGGCTGCCGTTGGTGTTCTACGCGTTATCGATTGCATATGGCAGCGTGCCGATTTACATACCAGTCTGGTACCCGTTCTCGTACTACAACGTGAGATATGGGCTGGAGTTGTTGCCTGTGTTTTCGGTGTTCGTGGTTGTCATCGCCGCGTTTCTAAGCGAACACGCCCGGAAAGCATTCGCCCACATCGTGATTTGGGGCGCTGTGCTCGTCCTGGTCGCGTCGAGCTACATCTCCGTTTACGCCGCATCGCCCATTACCTTGCGTGAAGCGCGCGTAAATTCGCGTGATCGGGTCGCGCTGGAACAAGGGCTGGCCCGCATTCTGGCCGACACTCCGCGCTCGGCCACGCTTTTGATGTACGAAGCCGAACATGCGGGAGCGCTGCGCGCGGCGGGCATTCCGCTGCGTCACGTGATCTCCGAGGCCGAGCATCCCGACTGGGAATGGGCGCTGCTCGATCCTGCGCATCATGCCGATTACATCGTTGCTTGCGAGGGTGATCCGGTGTGGTCTGCCGTTAAGCACGATAAGGCGGAGCTTACTCAGCTCGTACAGATCAGTGCGCCCGGGCAATCGAGTTGCGCGGTGTACAAGCCCAAATAACGCTTACCGCAGAGTCATAAATTCTTCGAGGCTAATTCCAAGCTGCCTGAGAATCTTGAAGAAGAGAGGCGGTCCAATCTCTCGACCGCCGTGCAGCGGGATCGTCACTGCGCGACCATCAGCATGATTCCAGCGTTAATGACTGCCGGTTTGTCGCGTCTGGACGAAACCTAATTTGCGCCGGCGTTTTGAAATTCGCGCGCGGTTGCACTAGGCATGTACGATTTCAGTGGTATCAGCTGGCAGAGGAATGCCCTTCTCGCGATATTCGTCCGCAATCATCTTGAAGACGTCTGCGAGTTCCTTTAACGCCTCTTCTCGTGAAGGCATAAGTGCGTAGCAACCAGGTAGAGCTGGAATTTCGGCCACCCAGGCACCGTCGGGCTGACGGTAGAGAACGGTTTTGTAATCGTCCAGATTCATATCAGCACCGGGTGAGTCTAGCGCGGAAGCATCACGGCATGCGTGCACATGCCCAGTCAATATCGCAGTTCTCCTTCCTTTGTTACAATCCGCGCAGCGCCTTCTGAGATGCCCAGTATCCCGTTTGTTAAAGCCACGGCTTGCGGCAATGACTTCCTGATCATCGACTTTGCCCATGCGCCCAGTGACATTTACTCGTTCACTCGCCGCGTTTGCGATCGGCACAACGGCATCGGCGCCGATGGAGTGGAATGGGTACTGCCTGCGCTGGACGCCGATCTGCGAGTTCGTTTGCTGAATGCAGATGGCTCGGAGGCGGAGATCTCGGGCAATGGTACGCGTTGTGTTGCGGCGTGGTACTGTGCGGAGAATCAGCGCAAATCGGCGGTCATCCGCACCGGCGCTGGACTGAAGACCTGCGAGCTCCGCGCGCGCGATGGGAACAATTTCGAGTTTCGGAGTTCGATGGGCTCGCCCGACGTCGGCGACGAATTCTCCATCAAGTTTACTTACGGTGAAATCTCCGGGACGCCGGTATCGATGGGCAATCCGCATTACGTGGTTTTCGTGCCGGAATTCGAACTGGGATGGCAGGCGGTCGCCGAGCAGATCTCCAAGCACCATGATTTCAAGCACGGGATGAATGTCGAGTTCGTAAAGGTTCGGAACCCGGGCGAAATCGAGGTGCGTTTCTGCGAGCGCGGTGTGGGCGAGACGATGTCGTCCGGCACGGGATCATGTGCGGCCGCTGTCGCGTCGATTCATAGTGGCAAGGCGAAGTCCCCCATCCGAGTACACGCGCCTGGCGGGGTGCAGACGGTCGAGTGGTCGGGAGAAGTTTATTTGACCGGCCCGGCCACGCTGCTCTGTCGAGGAGAGTTCTTCATATAGCAGAAGCGAATAGCATGACCATCGCCACTCAACCCGAGCGCATCCGACCCGCAGCTTTGCAGCCCGGCGATACCGTGGGCATCATCGCTCCCGCCAGCGGCTTCAGACGTGACGAATTCGAAGCTGGTTGTGCGGAACTGTTGCGGCTGGGCTACGAGCCGTTCTACCTGCCCTCAATCTTTGAACGCGCGCTCTATTTCGCCGGACCACCGGAGCGGCGAGTCCACGAGCTCCATGAGATGTTTCGGCGGCCCGCGGTGAAAGCCATTTTGTGCGCGCGAGGCGGCTATGGCTGCAATTACCTGTTGCCTCTGCTCGACCTGGATCTGATTCGCGCCAATCCCAAGATTTTCGTCGGCTGCAGCGATGTGACCACGCTGCTCACGTACCTCTGCGATGCCGCGAAGCTGGTTACATTTCATGGGCCCATGGTGGCAGGCGATCTCGCGCGTCCTGGAGGTATTGACGAGCGCAGCTGGCTGACGGCGCTCTCGTCAGGAGAGGCATACGAGCGGCAGTTCAGCGCCGACGAAGTGCAACCCCTGGCGCGGGGCAGCGCGGAGGGTGTGCTCTATGGCGGTTGCTTGTCGCTGCTGGTGGCATCGTTAGGGACGCCTTACGAGATAAGTACGAAAGGTACGATCTTATTCATCGAGGACCGGGCGGAGCGGCCGTATCGCATCGACCGCATGCTGATGCAACTGAAGCTGGCGGGAAAATTCGAGGGCGTACAGGGAATCATCTTCGGTGAGATGATCGACTGTGAGGAGCCTGGCGCGCGCGACTACACTCTCCAGCAGATCGTCATGCGAATTCTCGCCGACCTGCGAATTCCGATAGCGTTCGGGCTGAAGTCGGGACATGTCTCGAGCGGCAGCATGACTCTGCCCTTTGGAATCCCTGCAAAGCTTTCGGTTGGGGAGATCGTGTCGCTCAGTTACGGGCCGGCTGTGATGCGCGAGCGCGCTGCAATTCCGGGACAGAGTATGGGCAGAGCGCGCTCTTAATCGTTCAGACCTTGTTGCGCGTGCGGCAGTTCACGAAGCAGTGAGTTTAAGGGGCGAAGCAACGGCGAGCAAACATTTCATATGGCTTCTAAACACGTTCACCTGATCGGCATCTGCGGCACGGCAATGGCGTCGCTCGCCGGAATGCTGAAGCAACGCGGCTTTGTCGTTACCGGGTCTGACATTGCGGCATATCCCCCAATGTCAGACTTTCTGATCTCCCTCGGAATTCCCGTCTTGCAACCGTTTCGCGAATCCAATCTGCAGCCGCGACCGGATCTCGTGATCGTAGGCAATGCTATCTCGCGCGGTAACGTCGAGCTGGAGTATGTTCTCGACCAGCGTATTCCGTTCAAGTCGATGTCGCAGGTGGTGCACGAGGAGTTCCTGCTGGACAAAGAGCGGCTGGTCGTAGCCGGAACTCATGGCAAAACGACAACCTCCTCCATGCTGGCCTGGATTTTTCATTGCGCGGGCCGCTCACCCAGCTTTCTCATCGGCGGAATTCCGGAAAACCTCGGCAGCTCGTTCGCGCTGGGACCGGGACGCGAATTCATCCTGGAAGGTGACGAATACGACACTGCATTCTTCGACAAGGGGCCGAAGTTCCTGCACTACTTTCCCGACGCCGTCATTCTGACGTCGGTCGAATTCGATCACGCCGACATCTACAAGAACCTCGATGAGGTGAAGACCGCATTCAAGCGACTGGTCAATCTAATTCCGCGGCGGGGCGTCCTCGTCGCGTGGGACGGCCATCCGAATGTAGACGAGTGCGTCGGCCGCGCCTTTTGCCGCGTCGAGCACTACGGCTTCGCGGAAAATTCGACATGGCGAATCGCCGACGTTGAATACACCCCCGCTCGGACCCGCTGGACGCTGCTGCGCGAGGACAAGACCTTTGCCCAGTTGGAATTTCCACTGGCCGGGGAGTACAACGTCCTCAACGCGACCGCCGCAGCTGCGATGGCAACGAACTACGGCATTTCTATCGATGCGATTGCGGGCGCTCTCGGAGAGTTTCGCAGTGTGAAGCGCCGTCTTGAGGTAAAAGCCGAGATCCGCGGTATAACCATCATCGACGATTTTGCGCATCACCCCACAGCGATCGCGGCCACGCTTAAGGCGGTCCGCGCACGCTACGCTGGACGGCGACTGTGGGCCGTTCTGGAGCCGCGCTCCAACACGCTCCGCAGGAAAGTCTTTCAGCAGGAGCTGGTGGAGAGTCTTTCGATAGCGGACCAGATTGTGCTGGCTGACGTCTTCAAGTCGGAAGCAATTCCCGAAGGGGAGAGGCTTGCTCCGGGTAAAGTCATCGCTGACCTGGTCGGGCAGGGCAAACCGGCGCGGTTGCTGAATAACGCTGACGCGATCGTCGAATCGATTTCTCCCGAGCTTCAAAGTGGCGACGTGGTGGCGATCCTCTCCAATGGCGGCTTTGGCGGAATTTATGAGAAGCTGCCCGCAAAACTGAAATCTCTGCACGAGGTCGCGACCACGGCGTGAGCCACTTCCGATCTGCAATTTCCGCCAGAATCATTGCCTATCTCCCAATCGCCCTCTTTTTTCCTGCCGCACTCTGGAGCGCGACGCCAGTCACATGTAGCTCTCCAACGAGTGCTCAGCCGCAGCCCACGGAATATTTCGTCTCGTTGTCCGATTCGGCCTGGCAGATCGCCCATGTCAGCATTCGCCTGCGCGATGGCAGCGGCGTCCGCACGCTGAATATGCCGGTCTGGAACGCGCTCTACCAGGTTCGCAACTTTGCCGCGAACATCCAAGATGTGCGCGCGCAGGACGCGTCGGGCGCGGATGCCTCCGTGCGCAACAGCCAGACCAGTCAGTGGGAGATCACGGCGCCTGCGGGATGCGTGGTCGTCAGCTACGACATCCATTTGTCCTCGCCAGGTCCCTTTGGCAGCACACTAAGTCCTCAGCACGCTTTCTTTAACTGGGCCATGGTATTGATGTACTCGCCGGCACTGCGCTCACAACCTGTAAGTATTCGCCTGCTGGATGCTCCTACAACGTGGGAGTTGCGTGACTTGCATGTACTGGGATCGGCTCCTCCGGGCAAGGTTGACTCGACGGTAGGGATCGCCAAGGATTACGACGAACTGGTCGACAGTCCAGCGGAAGTGGGGACGTTTCAACAATCCAGTTTCCAGCAGGATGGCGCGACATACCACGTTGTGGTAGACGGCACTCCGGCGGACTTCGACATGTCCAAGGTCGATGAGCTGCTGGGCAGGATCACGCATGCAGCCGTCGACTGGATGCAGGACCGCCCTTACGACGAGTACACGTTCCTCTACCATTTTCCCCACGGGCCGGCAGGCGGCGGTATGGAGCATGCGTACGGCACCGCCATCGATTTGAATGCCGAGCAACTGCACGACAACCTGACACCGCTAGCCGGCGTGAGCGCACACGAGTTTTTCCATCTGTGGAATGTGAAGCGAATTCGTCCGCAGTCGCTTGAGCCCATCGATTATCAGCATGAGATGGATACGCGAGCACTCTGGTTCAGCGAAGGTGTGACCAGTACCGTTGGCGACATGCTGTTGGCGCGGGCGGGAATCATCGGCGAGCGCGAATATTTGCAGCGCGTTTCCGACGAGATTACGGAACTGCAGCGGCGGCCGGCGCACGGGTGGCAGTCGGTCGAAGATTCGAGCCTCGACGCGTGGTTCGAGGGCCTTCCCGCCTATCGTTCGCCCGAGCGCAGCATCAGCTACTACAACAAAGGTGAGTTAATCGGGATTCTCCTTGACCTCCGCATTCGGCAGCTTACTAATGGCACGAAGTCGCTTCGCGATCTGTTCCAGTGGATGAACGGGCACTACGCCAAGCAGCACCGATACTTCCCCGATTCGGCCGGCGTTCAAGAGGCGGCGGAGGTTGTAACAGGGCAGAGCTTCACGTCCTTCTTCCACGATTATGTCGCAGGGGTGAAAGACCTCCCCTATGACGATTTCCTTCGCTTTGCCGGAGTGCATGTCGTTCTCACGTCAGAAGTCGCCACGTCAGGCTTCATAACCACGGCAAATCTGGGCGCGCAGCCTGAGGTTCTGCGCGTCGATCCCAACAGCGAAGCGCAACGACTTGGGATACTTGTGGGAGATCGGGTGATCGCCGTCAATGGCGCTGCTGCGGACTGGCGCCTGGACCAACAACTCTCGCGCATGCAGCCGGGAACGATCGTTCATCTGCAACTGGAGAACCGCCGTGGAAGGCGGCAGGTAGATTTGAAGCTTGGCGCTCGCGAAGAGCAGACATATCAGCTGCAGGACCTCGCCAACGTCACAGCCGAGCAGCGCGCTCATCGCGCTGCATGGATTCACGGTGATGACGAAAAAGGCGGCGGCCATTGATTCGCGCGATCGCCCTGCTGTGCTTTTGGGGCCTCTCCATCCTCCTGGTCGGGCCACCATTAGTTTTGTATGCCGCGCTGACTGGAAACCTCGTTCCCCTCTACTACATTGCGACTCGCCTGGGCGGATGGGGAGTACAGCTGGTCGGCGTAAGGATCGAAGTCCGCGGGCGGGAACACCTGCAACCTGGCCGTAATTACATCTTCATGTCGAACCATGCTTCCAATCTCGATCCGCCTGTGCTCATTCCTGTTATTCCGGGTCGCTGCTCGGTTCTGGTGAAGAAGGAGTTGTTTCGCGTGCCTGTGCTTGGAACGGGTATGAGGCTTAGTCACCTTGTGCCGGTGGATCGCGGTGATCAGGAGGCGGCAATCGAAAGTGTGCGCGCCGCCACCGACGTGCTCCGGCAAGGATTCCACATGGTGATCTATCCGGAGGGCACGCGGACAAGCGATGGACATTTGCTTCCCTTCAAGAAAGGGCCCTTTCACCTCGCGATGGATTCAGGCGTGCCCGTCGTGCCGGTAACGATCCTGGGAACGTATGAGAGCTGGCCGAAAACGCGCTTTGCGCTGCGCCCCGGAACGGTGACCGTGATTTTCCATTCCGCACTGGATCCTCACAAATACACCGACCGTGAAGCGCTGATGAGGGATGTTCGCAATGCGATCAGCGGCTCGCTACCTGCCTAGCGCCGGCAGGCGGAATACCCCGGCCACACCTACTTGCGCTCGATCAAGCGTGCCGTCAGCACCGCGCCATCGCGGTCGTCGTGAAGTTTGATGGGGAAGATCAGGACATTCCATGTCCAGTGGGGACTTTTTTGCGGAAGGTGGGAAGCGCCGCGAAATCCGCGGCGATCGATGTAGGTCTCGCGTGTGTCGGCGACCGTGCGGATGATCTCGCGCCACTCCTCGCCTAATTGAGGAAACTGCTCAAACAGGTTTTTCCCGACGAACCAGGCGCGCTTATGGCCGTTCATCGCCGCGAAGTAATCGTTGACGAAGAGCCAGTTGCCCTCGCGGTCAAGGATTTCCAGCACGATATCGTCGCCCATGGCCATGGAGATGCGTGAGTAGTAAAAGTCGCGCGCATCGACCACAACTGGCCTCCCGCGCTTCTTCGCCTCAAACGTGCGCAGCGCATTCACCAGGTCGTCGACCGAACTGTACCCCTTGAGCAGGTGCATGTCGGCGATACCGCCGAATCTCCGCTCCAACGTGGCCGACAAGATGATGATCGGGACTTGCGGCCGTTTGCGGCGTAGCGTCTCGGCCACATCGGTACCGAACTTTCCCACGCCGAGATGGTAGTCAAGGACGGCGATGTCGATGCCCGCCAGCTTCGACTCGGCTTCCTCGATGGAGCTCGACGTGACGACGCGATAGCCTTTCTGGCGCAGAATTGCCGAGCGAAGTACCAGGTTCTCCTCGATGTCGTCGAGCAGCAGCACGCGAATGGGACTCGCAGGAACTGGCTGCGGGCCGAGCGCAGTCTGAGGTCCGGGATTGGACAGTTCTTCGCTCATTTAATAATTAGAAGCACTGGGGTTGCCTTGGCGTCACGAATTTGACAGATCAGGCAAGATCCCTGGTTTCGTCGATGCCGGGATTCGTTACGGCTTCTTGTCAGGCCGCTCACGTTTTACCTGCTCGGGCGCCAGACCGCGGATTGTTCTAGCTAATTCTGGCAGCTTATTGAAGATGCCCACGGCGCGCAACCATTGTTTGTGGTCGAAAGCGGGCGAACCGCTCACCATGGCTCCCGCCGGGATGTCTCCATGCGTACCACTCTGGGCCGTGACCACCACCCCGTCTCCGATATTGCAATGTCCGGCGACCCCAACCTGTCCGGCGAGAATGACGTTCTTGCCAACCACGGTAGAGCCGGCCAGTCCGACCTGTGCGCATAAAAGCGTGTTCTCGCCAACCGCGGAGCCGTGACCGACTTGCACGAGATTATCAATCTTCACGCCCCGCGCAATGTGCGTCTCGCCGACGCTGGCGCGGTCCACACACGCGTTCGCCTGCACTTCGATGTCGCTTTCCAGCACTGCCGGTCCGGATTGCGGGATCTTCTCCCAATGGTCCGTGTCGCGCGCAAAGCCAAAGCCGTCGCATCCAACGATCGCTCCATTTTGCAGAATGACGTTGTCGCCCAGCGTGCAGTACTCGCGAACCACCGAGTGCGCATGGGCAAAGAAGTTGTTTCCGATGCGCGCGCCACGATAGATCACGACATGCGGCAGCAGCACGGCACCGCTGCCGATTTCGACATCGTCGTCAATAACCACGTACGGTCCGACGTGTGCCCCAGCGCCGACGCGTGCAGTCGGCGCGATCACTGCGGTCGGGTGAATTCCCGGCTCATATCCCGGAGTTTGGTAGAACAGGCCGATGACGCGCGCGAACGCCAGATACGGATTCCGTGTGCGCAGCATTCCCGTCGGGATCGCAGGAAAATCCTGGCCAACGATTACCGCGGACGCGGCTGTGATCTTTGCAGAGGCGGCGTACTTCGGATTGGCAACGAAGGTAATCTGGCCTGCCGTGGCCTCCTCGATTCCCGCAACCCCGGTGATTTCGGTCTCGGGATCGGCATTCTCCAGTGTGGCGGCCAGCGCAGAGGCAATCGCGGAAAGTTTCATAGCCTATCGTGTAAGAGTCGCTGAATCTACGTGAACATCGGCACTTGCCGCGTGTCCTCCGGCCGGCGTCCACGTCTTCCCGGCCTCTTTTCGCCGATTACGCCAATCACGTTCATTTCCGCCAGAGCAGTGCGCGGCACGAAAATCCTTTGCGTGTTCGAAGTCGTATCCGCGGGAATGATCGAGAAGCCCTCGACACCTTCCTGCAGCAGGTCGTTCGGCATCACGCCTTCAATCACTTCGTTATCGCGAAATCGCAGACGCACCCAGAGTCCTTCAATACGCGGACGGGAGGTAAAGGTCTTGCGCGTGAGAGACTCGGAGTCGCCGAAGTCGCGTACGAAGTAGACGCCCTTCACGTCGCGCAAGTCGATGGAGACCACATTCCCGGACGTATTCAGCAGCTCAAGTTTGCCGTCAGATACAAACGTGGCATTGACGTAACCGTTGGCAGTATCACGGTCCATCTTGCGAACAATCACCTTCTTGTGTGTCGTAGCCATGTCTGCGAAGGGTAAAGGTCCTGAGGCTAGCCTCGATTGTCGCACTTTTACTGAAAATATGCCCTTTGAACCTACTCTGTAGCCAAAATGTCAACCATGTGTTATTGTTCGCTTTACAGCGGCCCGAGTGAAAAGCCACGTAAGTGCTAGATTTTGCTACACTTGCTATTTGTCCTTTGGCTGGCTTGCGATTTCGACAGAAAAGCCTGTGCGCTGCAAATGGCGGAGTAGTCGAGCCCCTCAAGCCGTCGGGCACCTAAGCCCTAGGGCCTACTTATCTTCTGGATCGGTCTTTAGAGTCATACACTTAGATGGCAGATTACATCTATAGCATGGAAACCCGGCTCACCCCGGATCAGCAGGCCGGTGTGAACCTGGTGCAGGAACTTGCCAAGCATGCGGGGTTGAACCTTTACCTCACCGGCGGCACCATTCGCGATCTGGTTACTGGCTTCCCAATCCGCGATATCGACCTCAGCATCCAGGGAAATCCCCTCAAGCTGCAGAATCAACTGGAGAAAGCTGGTATTTCCGTGCAGGGTATTGACGAAGACCTGCGCACTTTGCAGCTCCTGATGCCGGGTAATGTTCGCGCCGAGCTGAACATGACGCGAGCCGAGGCCTATGACAAGCCCGGCAAGCCGCCTGCCGTGACTCCGGCTACCATCAACGAGGATCTCCGGCGCCGTGATTTCACCGTCAACGCCATGGCGCTCTCGCTGAACCCGGGCTCGCGCGGCCTGCTGCTGGATCCCTTCAACGGCATCGCGGACGTGGAAGCGAAAGTCCTTCGCGTTCTGCATAATTATGCGTTCCTGGAAGAACCGATCCGCCTGATCCGCGCCACCCGTCTGAGCGCGCGATTCCATTGGCCGCTGGAAGAGCGCACACAGGCGCGTTACGACTCCGGCAAAGAGAACAACTACATCGAGTATGTGAACAAGCGCGCGATCGGCTATGAACTTGAGCAACTGGCGCACGAAGACGATCCGCTGAACATCATGCGCGCGCTCGAGAAGGAAGGCTGGCTGAAGATCCTGCATCCCCACTGGTCGATGGCAAAGATCGATTCCGGCGATCTCACGCAGCTGGTCAAAACTCGCCAGACGATGAATGAGGCCGGCTATTCGGTGGAGACCGGGCCGATCGTGATGTACTTCCTCACGCGGCGCATGAATGACAAGGACACGTCGGAGATCCAGCGCATGATCCCGCGCCGCGATTTCGTCGACAAGTGGAAGCATCTGGAAAGCAACGCCCACGACCTGGCCAAAAAGTTGAGCGGTAAAGAAGCCAACGTTCCATCGGGCGCATGGAAGATCCTCACGCATTCGGCTCCGGAGAACATTCTCTTCCTGAGCCTTACGACCAGGCAGCAGGCGGTCGATCAGAAGCTGAAGAACTTCTTCGGAAAGTGGCGGCAGGTGAAGGAAAAATTGCCCTTCCCGGAGATGGCGGAGCTACGCATCACGCCGCAACTGCCGGAGTATTCCGAGATCACGGAAAAAGCCTTTCTGCTGCTGATGGACGGCAGGCTGCGGTCGCATTCCGAGATCATGAATTTCTTGCGGCCATATGAGCCGCCGCCGCCTCCTCCTCCACCGGCGCCAAAGCGTGGACGGGCGAAAGCGGTTGCTGCACCGGCTGGAGTGGAAGCCGCAGCCCCGGCCAAGCGCGGACGCAAGCCCAAAGCCGCAGCCGCGCCCGCAACGCCGCTACAGGCTGCTGCGCCGGCGAATCCTCAAGCTGCCGCCATAGGCAATTCTCCAGCGGCGCCACAGGCGAGTGCCAAAGCGAAGGCCACCGGCAAAGCTGCCGCGCCAGTGAAGGCCGCCCAAAAGAAGCTGCCCGCTAAGCCGGCTCGCAAGGAATCGAAGCCCGCGAGGAAGGCAAAAGGAAAGAAGGCTCCGGCAGTCAAGAAGCCGGCCAAGAAAAGTGCTGCGAAGAAATCGCCTCGAAAGAGGCGCTAGTTGCAGACCTCAATTACGATTCGGCGCTTGTCGGCTTTCGCCTTCCTTTGTCTGACTGCAATATGCGTCTCGGCCCAGGTCGCGCCGCCATGGCAAGATCCTCTGGTCGACCATCTCGCCGGAAGCTGGAAAGTGGAAGGCAGCGTCATGGGACACGACGCCCATCACAGTTTGCAGGCTGAGTGGGTACTGAATCACCAGTTCCTGCGTATGCATGAGCAAACCTCTGCAACCGCGCCCAAGAGCGAGCACCCGTACGAAGCTGTCTGGTTCCTGGGCTACGACACGGTAAGCGACCGTTACGTACTGCATCTGATGGACGTCTTCGGGGCACGCTTTTCAGAGACCCTGGGCTACGGAGTCCGCGAGGGAAATCAGATTCGGTTCGTTTTTGAGTACCCTGACGGCCCCTTCCACACCACCTACATCTGGAATCCCGAGAACGGTACTTGGGAATGGCAGATGGACCAGAAGCGCGCTGACGGCAAGTGGTCTGCTTTCGCGGACTTGAAGCTGGTCAAGGCCCAACCCCAGTAGCCTGAGGCGGGTCCGATTCTTTTCTCCCCTCCAGGCATCTTTTCCTGCAGGCGGAGAAACCAATTACTTAACCGGAAGTGTGGTCCCTTCCGTGAAGGATCGCATATGAAGGCAATTCTCTTTGTCGACGACCACGAGGTCCTGGCTCGCCTCAGTTGTGAAATCCTCGAGACGCAAGGCTACCGCGCGGTGAGCGCTTATAACGCGAAGGAGGCTTTGGAGAAGTTCAAGCGCGAGAAGTTTGACATTCTGGTCACCGACTTCCGCATGGAAGGCATGAATGGACTGGAGTTGGCGCGTCAAATTCACGCCAGTGATCCTCACGTGCCCGTGATTATCGTCACCGGCTATGGCCACGTCGATGGCGGCAAAGACGTCAATGCCTGTCTTCCCAAGGAGCAGATGTTCCCAGCCTTGCTGGAGAAGATCAAGGTCTACCTGGGAGAGGGGGAGAGAGCGCTTAAGAGCGCCTGATAGCTTCGCCAAAAAACCATCGCTAGACCGACCGGTGTCTGTCCCACCGCACTGCCTGCCTTTTCACACAGATGAAGTTCAAACGGGTCGAGCCCTTCTACAGGTGTGAGTCCTGCACCCGCCGCTGCTTGTGCTTGCTACACTTGAAGCCGTGCGCCGGCTGATCATCAATGCTGACGATTTCGGCCTGACCGCGGGCGTCAATCGCGCCATCCTCGAAGCCCACAGCCGTGGAATTGTTACTTCGACCACGGTGATGGCGAATTCCCAGGCATTCCATGGCGCTGCCGACCTGAGAGGCGACTCGCGGACGAATGGCGCGGCCCCCATCAGTATTGGCTGTCATGTTGTCCTGCTTGACGGCGAGCCTCTGCTGCCGCCGCAACAGGTCGCCAGCCTTCTGGATCCCAAACAGCACGACCACCACCCGCATTTCCGGGATAGCCTGAACGATTTTGTTGTGGCATCGTTTCGCCACAGGCTCGACCCTGCGCAGATAGAAGCGGAGGCGACCGCGCAGATGCGGCGCATTCAAGCAGCGGGAATTCAGCTCTCGCATTTCGATACCCATAAGCATGCGCACATGTTTCCTGCAGTCTTGCGTCCTCTGCTGCGGGCGGCCACCGCATGCAACATTCCGGCTGTTCGCAATCCTTTCGGTCAGGTCTGGCCGCTCCCGCTGACCGGACTACTCCGCACGCGCAGGCTGTGGAAGCGCTTCGCTCAACTGAACGTGTTGCGCAACTTCGCCACGAACTTCCGGCGTGAGGTCGAGGCTCATGGCCTCCGTACTACCGAGGGATCGCTGGGCGTGCTGGTCACCGGCGAACTCGATCTGAAGCTCTTCACGGCCGTGACTGAAAGCATGCCTGAGGGAACGTGGGAATTCGTCTGCCATCCCGGGTACAACGATGCCGATCTCGAAAGGGTGCAGACTCGGCTGAGGCAATCGCGTGAACAGGAGCTGCGCTTGCTCACATCACCCGAAGCGAAGGAAGTCCTCCGTCAGCAGAAGATCGAGTTGATTAGCTATAACGAGCTGTAGGTCCGTCGCGCTACAATGAGTGTCCTGCCTGCTCCTTCAAAGTGCCGGACTAAGCACAATGAACCCACTTGTACTGCCGGAATCCGAGTATAAGGATGTCTTTGAGCGCCTGACGCGACTGTCTTTGGAATACCTCGCTAGCGTGCCTGGACGCAGAAGCTTTCCCGAGGTAACGGGCGGCGATATGGAAAGCTGGTTTGCAAAGCCGCTGCCGGAGAAGGGAAGCGGCAACGCTGCTTTTGATGATCTGGAAAAGGTCATCGACGCGTGCCGGCCGAATAGCCCGCGCTTCTTCGGGTACGTTTTTGGATCGGGCGAGCCGGTGGCGGCCGCGGCGGATTTGCTTGCCAGCGCCCTGAATCAGAACACGACGGCGTGGCGTTCAGCGCCTTCAGCCGTAACGTTGGAGCGCGTGGTTGTCGGCTGGCTGGCAGAAGCCATCGGCTGTCGCGGATTTACCGGCAGCTTGTGCGGCGGAGGCTCGCCTGCGAACCTCATGGCTCTGGCCAGGGCCCGCGAGGCTCGTCTTCCGGCGAACGAAAGCGGCGCTCGCCCCGGAACGGTGTACGCCTCCTGCGAGGTTCACATGTCGATCGGCAAAGCCGTCGCCCTGCTGGGAATCGGGCGCGACTACTTGCGGCTGATCGCCTGCAACGATGACTTCCGCATCCGCACCGGCGAGTTGCGCGATGCGATCGCTCGCGACCAGGCTGCCGGGTTTAAGCCTATCGCGATCGTGGGCTCGGCCGGTACGGTCACTACAGGCAGCATCGATCCACTGCCGGAGCTCGCCGAAATTGCGCGCGAATGCGGCGCATGGTTCCACGTCGACGGAGCTTATGGCGCGTTGGCCGCTATTGCCGAGCCACAGAAACTTATCGGACTCAACCAAGCCGATTCCGTTTCCCTCGATCCCCATAAGTGGCTCTACCAGCCGGTTGACTGCGGCTGTCTGTTGTATCGCGATAGCGCTCCCGCCCAACAGGCCTTCGCGCATACTGGCGACTACGCCAAAAGCCTGCTCAGGGACCCGATCGAAAGTTTCGCTTTCTTTGAGGAATCAATCGAGCTGTCGCGCCGCTTTCGTGCTTTGAAGCTGTGGCTGTCGCTTCGATATCACGGGCTGGAGAAGTTTCGCGAGTCGATTCGAAACGATCTCCACAACTCCCGGTTGCTGCGAGATTTGATCTCCGGACAACCAGAACTGGAAATTCTCGCGCCCGTGCCTCTGAGCGCGGTTTGCTTCCGTTATGTTTCGAAACGTGGTTCCTCCGCCGATCTGGACGCTCTGAATCAGGAGATTTTGCAGCGCACGGTGCGGCGCGGCAAGGTATTCTTATCCAACGCAAGTATTCAGGGTAAGTTTGCTCTCCGCGCGTGCTTTGTAAACCATCGAACGACGCCGGACGACGTGAAACAGATCATTAGCGAGGTCCTCGCGGTCGCGAGGGGACTCGCGGCTGGGGCCGAATCATAGGATGTCCTCCGTTGCGCAATTTCTATCGCAAGCTGGTGAGGATGCGATCGTCACCACTGCACCCTGTCGTGCCGACCTCGCGGGAGGAACCATCGACATCTGGCCGCTGTATCTGTTTCACCCGGGCGCGGTCAGCGTGAACATTGCGCTCGACATCAGGACCGCCTGCAGCATCCGGCCTGCCGATGGAAGAGAAATCGTCCTGCGCTCGCATGACACCGGGCGGGAAGGGCGCTTTGCATCATTCGAGGACCTGCTGGCGGCAGGCTGGTATGAACATCCTTTGGCGGCTTACCTGGTACGTTTCTTCCGGCCTGATGGCGGCTTTGTCCTGGACACCTATTCGGACTCGCCCGCAGGCGCCGGCATCTCAGGCTCTTCGGCCTTGATGATCGCCACCAGTGCAGCGCTTGCGCGTTTTGCCGGTCGCGAGATCGAGATTGAAGAGATACGGGTAATTGCGCAAAACGTGGAGGCCCAACTCATCCGCGTCCCGACGGGCTGTCAGGATTACTATCCGGCGATGTACGGAGGCGTCAGCGCCATACATCTGCAAGCGGACGGCATTCGATGGGAGCGGATTGACCTTCCGCCCGATGAGGTGAACCGGCGTTTCGCGCTGTTTTACACTGGAGCGCCACGGCAATCCGGTATCAACAACTGGGAAGTTTTCAAACAGCATATCAATGGCGAGAAGCAGGTGATCGCCAACTTTGCCGAGATCTCGCGGATTGCGCAGGCGATGCGAAATGCATTGGCGATGCAGGATTGGGACCGGGTTGGGCAGCTGATCAATGACGAATGGACGCTGCGGCGCACTAATGCTCCTGGGATCGCTACCCCGCAGATTGATATGCTGATTGAGATTGCGAAGCGGAATGGCGCCCGGGCGGCAAAGGTCTGTGGCGCCGGTGGTGGTGGTTGCGTGATTGCCCTGGTTGAGGAGGGAGCCCGCAAGCAAGTGGAAGATGCCATTCGCCGGCGTGGCGGGCAGCCGCTGGATTTTGGGGTGGCTGCCGAGGGATTGCAATTCCACTCCGTAGGGAAACGGCAAGCGGTTAAGGCTTAGGAATGTTTACTGACACCAAGGGAAAGTTAAAACCGATCTGGGCGTTTCTCTTCGCCGTCTTCCTCGCGGCGATCGCTTTTGTTGTCGCCGGCAATATCGCAACCGAAGCCTCCGGAGACCATCCCTTTCGGCGCGAGCTTGTATTTCGCGCGCTATGGACGCTGCTCCTGCTTGGCATCTTCATCTGGTTGCTGACCGTTGGCGATCACGTTGAGGAGCACCGTATCGCCGCGCAGGGGCTGCCGCGCGTAAAGGGGTGGCTGAAGCAACTTGTTCTGGGCACTCTGCTGGGCGCGGTCTTCACGATTCTGGCGGTTGTGCCCATCCATTTCCTGGGACGCTTCAGCACCGTGAATCTCTGGAACTGGCATCTGCTGCCCAATCTTGCCGCGCTCATCCTCACCATCCTGTGCGGCGCTCTGGCCGAAGAGTTGATGTTCCGCGGTTACCCTTTCCAGCAACTGGAGCGCGGTATCGGAACAACCCAGGCGGTGCTGGTCTTCTCAATCTTTTACGGAGTGCTCCACCTCCTGAATCCCGATGCCAGCCCCTGGGGAATCGTCAACACAGTTCTCATCGGTATTCTTTTCACCGTGGCTTATCTGCGTACGCGCGCGCTTTGGCTGCCCTGGGGCATTCATTTCGGCTGGAATGTGACCCTGGGCTTTGTCTTCGGGCTGCCCGTCAGCGGTTTCCGCGTCTTCAACCTTTGGATCTACACCCAGGCGTACGGCCCGAAGTGGCTGACCGGAGGAAAATATGGGGTAGAGGGCGCGGCAAGCGGGACGATGGCCATTCTCATTGCGCTGCTCGTCTTATGGAAACTTCCGCTGAAGAAGCTGCCTCAGCCGGAGCCCAAAGTCGCCCCCGAACCCGCCGTCCAAACTCTTTCCGGCATCAAATCCTAGTGCGATATCACTCACGTGACCAGCCATGCTGATGCTGATCGATCGGCATATAATGAGTCCTAACCGGGGTTTCCCATGAATCGCGTTTGTTACCAGCTTCTCGCGACAGCACTACTGCTGCCCCTTTGGCTTTTCGCCGGCGATCAAAAATCCAGTGCCAATCCGTCCGACAGGATGACACCCCAAACCAAGATACTGGTGATGCGCGACCTCACTGCCGAACGGGTCTTCGTGCGTACTCCGCTCCCCATGGGTGAGAAAGGCCTGGAAATTAAGGATGGCAAACTAACCCAGAGCGAGCAGCAGGTTGCATCCCTGGTTGGGGAACATGGCGTTGCCGCCAGGCCCGGCGATCGTGTGGTCATCACCAATGTCTTAATCAAAGACAAGGCGATCGTCTTCGAAATCAACGGTGGCGGAAAGAAACATCAGAAGTGGTATCAGCACATCTCCATGGGCACGGGAGGACAGACTGTCCCCATCGGTGGCGCCCCTCAGAGCCTCGGGGCGACCGGATCCAGCGTAACGTTGGAATTCGATAAATATGTCCCTGAGCTGACTGGTGAACAGGTTCGCGCGATGCTGGCGCCCGTCTTCGATTTCAAAGCTCTTAACCAGGCCGAGGCTTACGAGAAAACCTTGCCGCCAAAGGTCCGCGAAGCCATCAAGAACCATCAGGTCCTGGTAGGCATGGACCGCGAGATGGTGGTGTATGCGAAAGGCCGGGCCCCTAAGAAAGTTCGCGACAAAGACGACGCTGGTGTCGACTACGAGGAGTGGATCTACGGCAATCCACCCGAAGAGGTTGACTTCGTGCGCTTCCAGGGGACGTTCGTCACTCGCTTGGAGATCATGTCAGTCGATGGCGAGAAGATTGTCCGCACGAAAAAGGAAGTCGACCTGGAGTCGAGTGAGTCAGAAGTTGCGCAGAAGAAGGACGAGCTGAAGCCCACAAACGCTCCCTCCCTGTTGCGACCGGGGGAGAAGTCGGACAGTTCAGCAGATTCCCAGAAGATGCCGCAGACCCCTTATCCACCTCCCGTCGATAACCCAACCAGTACACCACCCGGCGGAAGTCCACCGCATTGGCAATTGGCAAGCGTGTACTGAGCGGCAGCGACGATTTGGCGGGCTGAAGGCCGCGCCGTTACACTTGTAGTGTGAGGATTGCACTCGGCCAGATCAATACCGTTGTTGGCGACTTCTCTGGCAACTCCGAAAAGATCATCGAATTCGCCTGTCGCGCGCGAAGCGGCGGGCTGGACGTCATACTCTTTCCCGAACTCTCGGTTTGTGGCTACCCTCCTCGCGATCTGGTGGAAAGGCCGTGGTTCGTCGAAAGCAATCAACGTGCGGTCGAACGTATTGCCGAGGCCACAAGTGGAATCACCGTCATCTGCGGCTTTGTTACCCAGGCGCACGCCTCGACCGGCAAATCGGTACTGAACTCCGCCGCATTGCTGCGCGACGGCAAGATCGCGTTCGTGCAATCGAAGCGCCTGCTGCCTACCTATGATGTCTTCGACGAGATGCGTAACTTTGCGCCTGCCGATCACCAGGAACTCTTCGCGATAGACGGCCGGCAGCTGGCGCTGACCATCTGCGAGGATGCCTGGAACGATAAGCACTTCTGGGACCGGAGACTTTACGGGGTCGATCCGGTGGAAGACCTGATTGGCGCCGGTGGGAAGGTGCTGCTGAATATCTCGGCGTCTCCGTTTTTCCTGCGCAAGCGCGAACTGCGCCGCGACATGCTGACCGCGATCGCGACCAATTACCGCGTGCCGGTAGCGATGGTCAACCAGGTCGGCGGCAACGATAGCCTGGTGTTTGACGGCTCCAGCTTCGTCATTGGACCTGACGGTAGCGTCATCGCGCAGGCGAAGTCCTTTGAAGAAGACCTCATTTGCTTCGATACCGACACACTCGCGGGCGACATACATTCTCGCGACGAAGGGCTGGAGGCAAGCGCCTACTCTGCGCTGGTTCTCGGCACGCGCGATTACGTGCACAAATGCGGTTTCCGCCAGGTAGTTCTCGGCTTGAGTGGCGGAATCGATTCGGCTCTCACCGCGTGTATTGCCGTCGACGCGCTTGGCCGCGAGAACGTCGTCGGCGTCGGAATGCCGGGACCGTACTCTTCTCGCGGCAGCATCGACGATGCCGCGGCATTGGCCCGCAATCTGGGTATCCGCTTTGAACTCGTTCCCATCGGCGACATCTTTGACTCGTATGGAGGGTCGCTGGCGCCTGTATTCGCCGGCCGGACGCCTGATGTGACCGAAGAAAATATACAGGCGCGTATTCGCGGCTCGCTGATGATGGCGATCTCCAACAAGTTTGGCTGCCTGCTTTTAACCACAGGAAATAAGTCTGAATTAGGTGTGGGTTATTGCACGCTCTACGGAGACATGTGCGGAGGTCTGGCTGTCATCTCAGACGTGCCGAAGACGCTGGTCTACAAGCTAGCGGAGTACGTGAACTCGCGCGCGCCGGTGATCCCACGTTCGACGATTGAGAAGCCTCCTTCGGCGGAGCTGCGACCCGACCAGAAAGACAGCGACTCTCTGCCGCCGTACGATGTTCTAGACACGATTTTGGAAGAATATATCGAGGACAATCGCTCGCCGGAAGCAATCGCCGTTGCCCATGGATTCGATCTGGCACTGGTGCGCAGAGTGGCTTGCATGGTGGACAAGAGCGAATACAAGCGCCAGCAGGCTGCGCCGGGCCTGAAGATCTCCGAGAAGGCATTCGGCTTCGGACGCCGGTATCCCATCGCCGCCAAAGTGGAAGTGTGCGGGCCAAGGAATTAGCTACCGGCGAGTAGAAGAATCAGCCGGAGCTGCAAGCTGGAATCCAGGAATTTGAATGGGTAGCCGGTGGTTTCCTGGCTGCTCTGATGTATTATCGCCAATTCGTCCCGTCCAGGAAAGGACTCATGAACCGTGTTGCGCGTGTAGTTTCCATCGTTACCTTTTGTGTTTTCAGCTTACAACTCATTGCCCAGAACAGCGCCCCTGCAAGTCAGGCAGGCTCTGCCAAACCTGCGCCGAATACCCCGGCGAACGCCTCGCTGCCGAGCGAAGCTACTGTCGATTCTTTCCTGAAGAAAATGTTCGGCTGGAATCCGGAGCTGAATTTCAAGGTGGTCGAGATAAAGCCGTCGGAGGCATCGGGTATCGCGCAGGCGACGGTGGTGTTCAGTACGCCGCGGGGAGCGCAGCCGGTGCGACTCTACATCACATCTGATCAGAAGTACGCCTTCATGGCCGAACTTCTTCCCTTCGGCGCCGATCCCTTCGCACACGACCGGGAGGTACTGAAGCAGGCAAACGGCCCGGCTCACGGCCCTGCCGACGCGACGATCACCATCGTTGAGTTTGGCGATCTGGAGTGTCCGGCCTGCAAAGCGGCGCAGCCAAATATCACGAAACTGATGGAAGAAGAGCCCAAGGCGAGGCTGGTCTTTCAAAATTATCCCTTAGAGAAGATTCATAAGTGGGCGCTCCAGGCAGCTAAGTATCTCGACTGTCTCGCTCGACAGAACAATGATGCTGTGTGGAAGTTCATCGCTACCACCTACGAGCACCAATCGGAGATCAACGAGCAAAATGTTGACCAGATGCTGAAGGGATACGTCAAAGACTCTGGTGGCGATCCCGATGCGGTTGCGGCCTGCGTCGCCAAGCCGGAGACGGAAAAGCGCGTACGGGACTCGATAGCGCTTGCCGAAAAGCTCGACGTCACCAGCACGCCTACATTTTTCATTAATGGCCGCAGGCTGGTAGGATTCTCCAACAACAATCCCCCGTACGATGCTGTTAAGGAGATGGTTGACTACGAGATCGCAAATCCAAAGTAGAAAGTTACCCGAGGTATGGAGTGTTGAGGTTTCGTCGAAAGATGTTGCTACGGGTGCTATTCGCAGTACTTGCAGTTTCGGCCTTGTGGCTGCTGAGCATCGAGGTCACGTATCAGCGTAATGTGCGCAATATGCCGGCTGACTTCCATTTACGCCGGCACGTGATTACGCGCGTGTCCAGGACTTAAGACCGGCATCGCCACAGGCGAGAGCTGCGAATTATTCCGATCACACTCTCTCCAGGATCATCGCCATCCCTTGTCCTACGCCGATACACATGGTGCACAGAGCGTAGCGGCCACCCGAGCGTTGCAGCTGTAGAACGGCAGTCGTCACCAGTCGCGCGCCACTGGCGCCCAAGGGATGTCCTAGCGCGATCGCTCCACCGTTCGGGTTCACGTGGGGAGCATCGTCGGGAATTCCCAGGTCGCGCAGCACGGCGAGGGCTTGTGAGGCGAAGGCCTCGTTCAACTCGACGACATCCATGTCGGCGATCGTGAGCCCCGCCAGGCCCAGCGCTTTGCGCGTCGCCGGAACCGGTCCCATTCCCATGATGCGTGGAGCTACACCTGCCGCTGCCGACGCCAGCACACGCGCCTTCGGCTTCAGGCCGTAGCGCTTTACGGCCTCTTCAGAAGCGAGCAGCACGGCGCAGGCGCCGTCATTGATGCCGGACGCGTTTCCAGCCGTGATTGTGCCGTTGGCTTTGACCACGGGCTTCAGGGCAGCTAATGCTTCCAGCGTGGTATCTGGCCGCGGATGTTCGTCGCTGTCCACCGTGATGGGCGGCTCTTTGCGCGGCGTCGTCGTGACCGGAGTGATTTCTTCTGCCAGAGCTCCGCTTTTCACCGCCGCCGCCGTTCGTTGCTGGCTGCGATAGGCAAAGGCGTCCTGGTCCTGACGCGAGACTCCGAACTCCTCCGCGACATTCTCGCCGGTCTCCGACATCGAATCCACGCCGTATCGGGCTTTCATCAGTGGATTGACGAAGCGCCAGCCAAGCGTCGTATCTTCGAGCTTCATTGCACGCGAAAATGCCGCATCAGCTTTGCCCATCACGAAAGGCGATCGGGACATACTCTCCACGCCGCCGGCGATCACCAGGGAGTTCTCGCCGACCTTGATGGCTCGGGCGGCGATGGCGATTGCATCCAGGCTGGAAGCACAAAGGCGATTGACGGTTGCGCCGGGCACGGTCTGGGGCAAGCCCGCCAGCAGCAAGGCCAAGCGGGCGACGTTACGGTTGTCCTCGCCGGCCTGATTCGCGCAGCCCAGGATCACGTCATCGACGGCGCCCCAATCGACGGCCGGATTGCGCTCCATCAAGGCTTGGATTGGAATGGCAGCAAGATCATCGGTGCGAACGGTGGACAGCGCGCCGCCGTAGCGGCCGAACGGAGTGCGAATTACATCGCAGATAAAGGCATCGGACATTCGGTATCAGCTCGAAGTGCAGAATTTGATGATGAACAGCGTTAAACCATCATAGCTTGAAGATGAGAGAAAACGCGGCAGGATGCAGGCCGTCGTGGCCTACCTGGTGAGGTGATACAGCACGAGACCGACGGTTGTCCAAAAGGGAGTCACAAGCAGAACGGAAACCAGCAATCCTTGCGGGAAATGCAGACTGGCTGCCACTTCGCCGGTAGCCCAAGTGCCATCGGCTGAGTGGTATGCCCTGTTGAATTCCGGAAGCCGGTGAAGAGCCCACATACGCTAGCTACTATACAGTAAGACGGGAGCTGGCAGGCAGAGGTTGGCTTAGCTGCCAGCCCCGCAAAGTCGAATCACAAGCGTCCGGTGCCCTGCGGGATTTCGAAGCGCTTCATCTTGTTGTAGAGAGAGCTGCGGGGAATGCCCAGGCGGCGGGCAGCCCGCTCAACCGAGCCACCCTCGACGTGCAGCACGTGATGGATGTAGGCGCGCTCCACCTGTTTCAAGGTCCCGCCCATGCCCATGCGCGAGACTTCCAGGGCCGGGGCTTGTAGGTATAAGTGCTCGGGCCGGATTGCGCCATCTGCGGCCACCAGCGCGGCCCGCTCCAGCACGTTGCGCAGTTCGCGGACATTCCCTGGCCAGGAATAGCTTTTCAGAGCCGTCATTGCTGTATTGGAGATCGACCACTCCCGCTGCCTGCGCACCCGGCTGATACTGCGAAGCAGGGTTTGGGCCAGGCAGGGTATGTCCTCCACACGTTCGCGAAGCGGCGGCACCTGAATGTAGATGATGTTCACGCGAAAGTAGAGATCGCTGCGGAAGCGCTGCTGGCGTACCAGGTCCAACAGCTCGCGGTGAGTGGCAGAAATGAGCCGAATATCCACTTCGCGGTCCCGAACATCGCCCAGCCGGCGGAAGGTGCGGTCTTCCAGCACCTTGAGGAGCTTGGGTTGTACCTGTAAATCGATATCGCCGATCTCGTCGAGAAAGACAGTGCCCTGATTCGCCACTTCCAGCAGGCCCTGCTTGGAATTTACGGCGCTGGTAAACGCTCCTTTTTCGTGCCCGAACAGTTCCGATTCCAGCAGCTCCCGCGAGAGGCCGGCACAGTTCAGATCGAGAAAGGGCCTATCAGCGCGCGGACCGTGGCGGTGGATCCAGTTGGCCAGCACTCCTTTGCCTGCGCCGGTTTCCCCTTGCAGCAAGATCGGGCTCTCGCTGCACAAAACGCGGTTCGCGAGCTCACGCAAGCGATGTATGGCAGCGCTCGTCCCGACGAACGGGTCCAAAGCATCGCGTTGCATCCGGGGAGCACAGGCCGGAGCGGGCGCGCTCTTCTGTCGTGAGATCAAGCGGAGAAGGGCGCTGTGAAGCTGGTCCAGCTCCACAGGTTTTGACATGATGTGATCGGCGCCCTGCCATATTGCCCGCTCCCCCAAACTCCAACCAGTTTGGCCGGTGAGTACCAGAACAGGGATCGCAGGCCTCGCCGCCTTGGCCTGGCGCACCAACTGCGGAGCATCGCCCTTGGGGAGGCAGCAGTCGAGGACAATCGCGTCAGGACGGAAGCGCTCAAATTGCAACTGCGCATCCTGGTAGTTGGAAGCCTCGGAAATAATGTGCCCCTGGCACGCAAGGAAATTGCAGATTCCAGAGCGAATGACGGGATCGGCATCGACTACAAGAATTCGATTTTGACTCAAGCACTCACCTGCTCGTGACGCGAAGAGCTGCTCGAGGGCCAGTAAAGTTCAAAATGGGAGTAGAGGGTTTACCACTGTAGATCGCCGCAGGTCTTTCCAAGCTGCTGGAGGGGATCAGCCAGCTTCCGCGGATCGAATGTATTAATCCTGTACGCTGATCGAAACAGTAGCAGTGATACGGGTCACAGTAATGCGTTCGTTCAGCGAATGAGGTGGCTGACCAGACTGTGAGCGGCGAAGGCTGCGAGATAGGCGACACACGTCATATACGAGAACTGCAGGGCCGGCCACTTCCAGCCATTGGTCTCGCGGCGAACGACTGCAATCGTCGACATGCATTGCATGGCGAAAGCGAAGAAAACCAGCAGAGCGACAGCGGCCGCAGGCGTGAGTTCGTGACGCAAGGCAGCCTGTAGATCGGTAGCATGCGATTCGGGATCGACGCCGTGCAGCGTGCCCAAAGTTGCGATGATGACCTCGCGTGCCGCAACCGACGTCAGCAGGCCAACACCGATCTTCCAGTCGAAGCCCAGCGGGCGAATGGCCGGTTCAATGGCATGTCCGACTTTAGCAACAACGCTGTCCTGGACTTGTGGCGGCTGGCCATGGTGCATGGGAAAGTTCGTGGCCGCCCATAGCAACAGCGAGACCAGCATGATGACGGTGCCGGCGCGATAGAGGAACGCCTTGCCGCGGTCGACCAGGCGCAGCCCCAGCGACGCCGGCGTCGGCCAGCGGTAGGGCGGCATCTCCAGAATGAAGGGAGCGTCTTTGCTCTTCAGGATGGTGGATTTCAGCAGCCGGGCGGTGGTGACGGCCATGAGGAAGCCGAGCACGTAGAGGCCAAGCATGGCGGCAGCACGGGTGCCGAGGAACACGCCGAAGAGCGGGCGGTCCGGCAGAAACGCTGCGATGATCATCGTATAGACGGGCAGCCGTGCTGAGCACGTCATGAACGGAGCAATCAGAATGGTGGCGATGCGATCGCGCTTGCTCTCGATCGTGCGCGTGGCCATGATCGCCGGGACCGCGCAGGCATAAGCCGAAAGCAGCGGAATGAAGCTCTTGCCGTTGAGACCTACACGCGACATCGTGCGGTCGGCAATGACTGCGGCTCGGGAGAGATATCCCGAGTCCTCCAGAATTCCGATTACCAGGAACAGCAACAGAATCTGCGGCAAAAAGACCAGTACCGATCCTGTGCCCTTCCACACGCCGTTGATGACCAGCGACTGAAACATTCCTGAGGGCAGGTGAGCGCCGAGCCGTGCCCCGGTGGTGTCGAGAAATTTCTGCAAGAGGTTCGAGAGCGGCTGACCGACGGCGAAAATCGTCTGGAAAACAGCGATGACCACCACGGCGAAGATGACCGGCCCCCAGATGCGATGCAGGAAGATCGAATCCAGCCGAGCCGTCCAGACGGGAGTGGCCGGGCGACGATACCCCGCGTTTGTTCCTACGCGAACTGCCCACTCGCGATAGCCCCGCGTACTGCCCACGACCGGCAACTCCAGTGGTTCGGGAGTGGCCGTTGCCGTCGACAGGAAGTTCTGCACCGCGATCAGGCCCTCGCCCGTCGTGGCGCTGACCAGCGCGACAGGAGTTCCCAGTTCCCGCGCCAGGGAGAGCACATCAACGTGCCCGTCCTGCTTGCGTAACTCGTCGGCCATATTCAGCAGGACCAGAGTCGGGATGCCAAGCGCAATGACCCGCGCAGCCAGCACCAGATGCGTGTGCAGGTTGGTGGAGTTCAGGACAAGGATGATGGCATCAGGACGCGGCGTTCCGGGCATGTTGCCGGTTAGAACGTCGACCGCAACCTTCTCGTCTTCAGATTTCGGAATGAGACTATAGACACCGGGCAGATCGATGAGCGCGATCTCGTCCCCATTGGCGTCGCGCAGATAGCCGGTGTGGTGCTCGACCGTGACGCCGGGGAAGTTGCCGACCTTCTGGCGCAGTTTGGTGAGACGATTGAAGAGAGTCGTCTTGCCGGAATTCGGTGGACCGACCACCGCTATGGTGCGGTATGAAGTACCAAGAGCTTCATCGCTGGGAGATGTCACCGCGTGACAGCTCATGCCCGGGGCTCCATTGCTAGTCTCCGAAAGCAGGAGCTCCGATGAGCTCGACGCGAATGTGGCGAGAAAGGTCGCGGCGCATGGCAACTTCCGTGCCGTCCACGCGATAAACGCGCGGATCGCCGCCGGGCCCGCTGCGCAGGACTTTGACGACGAGGCCGGGGACAAAGCCGAGGTTCATGAGATGCTCGGCAACGGGAGGGGACAACTCCAAGCCGGCGACAATTGCGCTCTCTCCTACATGGAGATCGGAGAGGGAGCCGGCTTGCGCCTGCCGCTCTTTCTTATGACGACCGAATATGAAGTTGAAAATCATTTTCAATTTCCATTTCTATTCTAATCCCGTTGCGCTGAGCGGCAACGACCAAAGTCACAGGCGTTTGTGACGCGTGAACTTTGCGGGCCGGCCTTCCTAAACCTGCAAATACAGGGTTTTCTATAACTTGCAACTCAGTTGCAACAATCGTTGCAAGAGGAATGCGACAGATCCCAGCGTCCATGCCTACAACTTTCGACGTAACACGCCGCGCTGGCGACGTTCTTGTACACGTGATCCTGGATGAACGCCAACTTTGTGTGGTCAAGATGCAAATTCAACTCCGGGGCATTCCGTCGTGTGGCACACTGGTTTTTACCGTCGCCGCGGTTGTATCGAGTCGCCGCGAACAGGAGCTGACCCTTCATGCTTGGACTAAGTGATATCGCGAGCCGCATTGCGCAGTCGACCATCCGCACCATGTCGGTGGAGTGCGACAAGGTGGGCGGGATCAACCTGGCACAGGGAGTGTGCGACACGGAAGTTCCGTCTGTGGTGCGTGCCGGAGCCGAAGCGGCGATCGAGGCCGGCTTCAACCAGTACACGCGCCTGGACGGCATCGCCCGGCTGCGCCATGCGATTGCGCGGAAACTTGAGCGCCAGAATGGCATCATCGCCGATCCGGAGAGCGAAATCCTGGCGACCTCCGGCGCGACCGGCGGATTCGACGCGGCGTGCCGGGCGCTGCTCAATCCCGGCGATGAAGTCATTCTCTTCGAGCCTTATTACGGTTATCACTACGCGACGCTGGTCGGACAGCACTGCCGGCCTGTACTGGTCGCTCTCGATCCGCCCGAGTACAAGCTGCAACCTGAACGCCTCGTCGCTGCAATTACTCCCAGGACGCGCGGCATCATGGTGAACACGCCGGCGAATCCCTCCGGGAAGATTTTCTCCCGCGAAGATCTGGAGAACCTTCTTGAAATCGCCACTACGAATGACCTGTTCGTATTCACGGACGAAATTTACGAGCACTTCGTCTACGACGGGCGGCGACACATTAGTCCGGCGAGCCTGCCTGGCGCAGCCGAGCGTACCATCACGATTTCGGGATTCTCGAAGACCTTCAGCATTACTGGCTGGCGGGTCGGGTTCCTCTATGCGTCGGCGCGTTGGATTCCGGCCATCAGTTATTTCCACGATCTGAGCTACGTGTGCGCGCCTTCCGCATTCCAGCACGGAGTTGCGGCCGGACTGGAGGAGCTGCCGGAGACGTTTTACTCCGAGCTTGTGCGCGACTATCAGCACAAGCGCGAGATGATCTGCGAGGCGCTGCGCTCGGCAGGACTGGAACCGCATGTCCCGGCGGGATCGTATTACGTGCTGGCGGATGCCTCCTCCGTGCCTGGAAGCAACTCCGCCGAGAAAGCGATGACATTGCTGCGGATCGCCGGTGTGGCGAGCGTGCCCGGAAGCGCATTCTTTCAGGGCGGACGCGGGGAGCACCTGTTGCGCTTCTGCTTTGCCAAGACCGATCGCGATCTGGAACAGGCCTGCGAGCGCCTGAGCAGAATTCGGCAGCATTCACAGGCAACGGCTATCGCACGTTGACTCTCAGGCTGAAGGTTTTTGCCGGCGGCATGTTGTATTCCCACGAACGGCGATAGACCAAGTTCAGCGTAGCGATCCCCGCCGTAGCGGCACTGAACTGGAAGATCTGTACTCCCGGCGCGCCCGTTATCTGCGATGATTTCGTGCTCTTGTGATAACTCATCTTCTCCAGCTTCAAGGGGGCTGGATCGCCCGATACCGTCCAACCATATCCCGTCGAACGATTGCTCGCCAGCTTCACCACCAGCTCCTCTCCGGATGTAAGATCGATGTCTTTACCATTGTTCTGATCGGTGACGGTGACGACGGTGGGTGAACTCTTCGACGACGGGGCGGAACTCGATGTTTGCAGCTCCAGTGCAGGGGACGCCGCCGTTACCGCGATAGCGAAAACGAGAATCGACCAGGCACGAATCACAAGCGAGACTCCGGCATGGATTTGAACTGGCGATGAGCGTGATCGCTTCGACGGAATTTGTCAATGCAAACGGGGCGGCGGCAACCAAACCGTTGCCGGGGCCAGGAGGGCACATCTCCCGCCGAGTTAGGACAGCGAGGACAGGTTTGCGATGGCTTTGACATTGGGCCATACGCTGTCGCACTGGCACATTGTTGTCGCCTGGCTCATCTTCCTGGCCAGCTACCTTGTCTTCGCCATCGGCAGACTTCCAGGGACCAAGATCGATCGTCCGGCGATGGCGGTGATCGGCGCCGTGCTGATGTTCGCCTTCGGCGTGCTCGGCCCGGCCGAGGCGATCGCAAGCATCGATTTCGCGACTCTGGTGCTGCTCTTTTCCATGATGCTGATCGTTGCCACGCTGCATCTGGCCGGCTTCTTTGAGTGGATCACCGATCGCGGCCTGCAACATCTGAGCGCGGCGCGCTTACTCCCGGCGGTGATCTTCGTCAGCGGGATCCTCTCAGCATTCCTGGTGAATGACATCGTTTGCCTCGTAATGGCGCCGCTGATACTGAGGTTGTGCAGGCGCATGAGCTTGCGTCCCGTGCCATACCTGCTTGCTCTGGCGACGGCATCGAACATTGGCAGCACGGCGACCATCACTGGCAATCCGCAAAACATTCTCATCGGCTCAATCTCCGGAATCGGCTACCGCGATTTTCTGGCACATCTCGGCCCCATAGCGGTCGTCGGGCTGTTCGTCGATTGGGCGGTGTTGCATTGGATTCATCTGCGGAACTCGGACGACGGCGCCGCGGTGCTGCCGAGAGAGGAAGAAGGCCCGGCGAACACGACGATTGACATGCATCCTGCGTGGCCGGTCGCAATCAGCGTGGGCGTCCTGATCGGATTTCTCCTGGGATTTCCTCCTGCGCTGGTTGCGGCCGCCGGCGGAGCCGTACTCCTTATCCAGCGTCGTCATTCGCCAAGAATCATTTACGAGGACGTCGACTGGTCTCTGTTGATGCTGTTCCTCGGCCTGTTTCTGGTGATTGGCGGGGCCGAGCAGGCGGGCATCACGCAGCAGTTGATCTCCGCGGCCGAGAAGCTGAATTTGCAGAATCACCTGATCTTCACTGCGATCGTAACTTTACTGTCGAACCTTGTCAGCAACGTGCCGGCGGTCATGCTGTTGAAAGGCCTCATACCGCAATTTCACAATCCGCATCACGCCTGGCTGCTGCTCGCGATGAGCAGCACATTGGCCGGCAACCTGACAATTACCGGCTCGGTCGCCAACATCATCGTGATCGAAAAAGCGCGGAAAGAGGTACACATTGGGTTTTTGGAGTACATGAAGATCGGCATTCCGGTTACGGTGGCAACTCTAGCGATTGGATTGGGCTGGCTGGCGATAAGTAACTAGCAATAGCAAGTCGTCACTGCGATGAGGTGAGTAGACTTTTTCGACGACGAAATCACCGCGAGGCTTCGTGAGCAGTGACAGAATCTGCGTAACTGCTCACCGACTCCCGGGTTTGGCTAATTGCTAATTGCTAATTGCTAATTGCTAATTGCTAATT
>Ga0126381_100000088_pt1 | contig 104537 bp, 82 predicted proteins | sample PanSoiMetPlot_28_FD_96465 | JGI IMG/M metagenome (GOLD analysis project Ga0126381, IMG submission 96465) | Tropical forest soil microbial communities from Panama - MetaG Plot_28 | ecosystem: Environmental > Terrestrial > Soil > Tropical forest > Bulk soil | place: Panama | collected 2016-02-17 | reverse complement strand
GCGGCTCGGCGCGCGAGCCGGCCTCGCCGCTTCCTTGTGCATTTGCCGGATCAGCGTTCATCTGCGTAAATCCGCGGCCTGCTCATCTTCCAAACTGCACACTCACATGGCCGCCTGGGGGGACCCTGGTTCCTGCCATCGGTGACTGAGTCTGGCCAACGCCGCTACCGCTCGCGTCAAGCTCCAGTCCGGCTGCTTCCGCTTCTTCCAGCGCAGTACGCAACGACTTGCCGTGAAAGTCCGGGACCAACACGCCACCAGCCACGTCCAGTACAACTGTGCCTCGAGCTTGTTCCGGTAGTTTGAGATTTGCTGATGCAGCTGGCGGAGCCGCCGGCTCGCGCTCGCTTTCGCGCGGCTGCGGCTGCGCGGGGAGTGCGCCGGGCTTGCTGCTCGCAGCCACGGTTTTCACCTGTGCACTCTGCGCTGCAGGCAAAGCGGGCTCGAGCGACGGGGCCGGAGCCGGAACATCCGCGGGCGACACTTCGCCGGCGATACGGTCGGGCGCGCCTTCTGAGATATCGTCCTCTTTGGCATGCGCCCGCAGATACATGCGCCGCGGATCCTGGACTTCGACATCATGTGGCACGTTCATATACGCCAAAACCTGCTGCGCGATGCGCGAAAAGACCGGCGCCGCAGTCTCTCCTCCGCCATCGCGCGGATAGCCGCCCTGAGGAGAATCGAGTACAACCAGCACGGTTACCGCCGGATTATTCACCGGCGCAAAACCGCCGAACGAGGCAATATGCTTTTGGTGCGAATAGTGTCCGCTGGCATCAATCTTTTGCGCAGTGCCGGTTTTGCCCGCCGAAGTATAACCATCCAGAATGGCGCGCTTACCTGTGCCCCGTAACACTACGCCTTCCATCATGTGCTTCATCTCCGCCGCGGTGAAAGGAGAAATCACGCGTCGTCCCAAAGCGGGGTGAAACTCAATCAACTGCGCCGTACTGCGTGGCGGCGTTGTCCCTGCAACAATCCTCGGTGGAACATACAGGCCATCATTGGCGATGGTCGAAACCATGGCTGCCAGCTGCACCGGTGATACGCCGATCTCCTGCCCCATGGAGATCGCACCAATACTCACCTTTGACCAGCGGCTTACCGGCTTGGTAATGCCGCGCGTCTCGCCGGGCAATTCAATATGAGTCTGCGCACCGAATCCAAAAGCGCGAATATAACGATCGAACCGGTCTTCTCCCAGGCGCAGCGCAACTTTGATCGCACCCACGTCGCTCGAGTGCTCCAGAATCTGCGCGACTGACAAGCCGGCGTAGGGATGATGATCGTGAATGCGCAAACCATTCACCACGATCGACCCCATCTGGCAGTCGATCACCTCATCTGGATTGGTGATTCTCTCTTCCAGCGCGCCTGCCAGTGTCACTAGTTTGAACGTGGACCCTGGTTCGTAAATGTCGCTCACCGCCCGGTTCTTCAGCGCCTGCGGATTCACCTTATTAAAAGAATTGGGATTGAAAGTCGGCCAGTTTGCCAGGGCCAGAACTTCTCCCGTATGCGGATTCTGTACGATCACTGTGCCCGCTTCGGCGCCAGTGTCAGAAATGGCCCTGGCCAGTTCCCGCTCCGCGATGTACTGGATCTTTTCATCAATAGTGAGCACCAGGTTCTCGCCTGGCTCCGGATTCTTTTCCGTGCGCCCCAGCCATTTATGCCGGTTGTCCATGGTGATGAGCATCTTGCCTGGCTTGCCGGTCAGAGTCTCATCGAACTCGCGCTCCACGCCGCCCAGACCCTCGTCGTCAAGACCCACATACCCCAGCGCCTGCGCCGCCAGTTCGCCTTTGGGATAGAAACGCTTTGACTCTTTCTGGGGGTAAATACCCTTGAGGTTGAGCGCGCGGATGCGAGCGCTGGTGGCGTTGTCGAGCTTTCGTGCGACCCAGGCAAAGGCGTGCGAGGCCCGCATGTGATTCTCAATCTCAGTGGAGTCGGCATTCAGCACGCGTCCAAGAATTTGCGCGGTTGAATGGATGTCCGGTACTTCCGAAGGGACTGCAAAAACTGAGTCCACGCTGACCGTCATCGCCAGTTCGTTGCCGCGGCGATCATAGATATTGCCCCGAACCGGGGAAACATCAATGGTCCGCTGCTGCTGGCGCGCGGCGCGCTGCGTAAAGTCGCCGTAGTCGACCACCTGCAACCACACAAGACGAACGCAGATGACCACGAACCAAAATGCCAGAAAACCGGCGAGGATGAGGAGGCGGCCTTTGTTTCTGTCGCTGCGCTCCAAACCGCTCAACAGTCTTCCCTCCCCTGTGGTTTATCAGCGCATGAACAGCAGGCTCGGCGCGCAAGCCAGCCTCGCCTTCCGGGTTGAATGAGCTGGGCCATTAGTCGTTTACAAGTCCACGCGGGCGAAGCCGAGTTACGCGCTGAGCCCGCTGCTCCGGGTGCGTCAAAACTTCAAAGCCGGTCCAAACTTTCGAGCGGTTTGGAGCGCAGCGACATAGTTACTTCACTTGCATATGCGGGCGAAGCCGAGTTACGCGCTGAGCGCGCTGCTGCAAGTGCCTCCGAAATCTCAGCGCCGACCCAAACTGTTTAGCGGTTTGGAGCGAAGCGACATTAAAAAACGACCCCGGCTGGTTTTCCGGAGTCGCTATCCAAGCTCCGGAAACTCCGGGGCCAAGGTTTACCAACCAAAACTTTACCGCGCCGCGATGACCGCTACCGGCGTTACTTGCGCCATGATCGGAACACTACCTTCATCCGGGTTCATCTGAATCACCTGTCCGGGTTCAGGAGACTCCAGGCCCATCTGGCGCGCCAATGCGTCAATACGGCCGGGATCGCGCAGCGAGGCCGCTTCCAGCTTGAGCGTGCGGTTCATCTCCACCAGGCGGTCGCGTTCGGCTTTCTGCGCCTCGATCCTGTATCCATACTCAATGGAACTGAAATGCTGCCAGGCATAGAACATCATCAGCAGGAAAAGAGCGGCCACGCCGGCGGAAAACATCCTGATCTCGCGCCGGCGCTGCGGATCGCTGATTTTGACCAGCCGGGAATTGTCGATGGTCTTCTGGAAGTAGAACTCCGGCGTGATCCCAGCGACACTACGCCGACCTGCCGAGCGAGCGTCCACCGGCGTGATCATTCCCGTGATGTGCATTGCCGTTGCGGCCATTTACGCTACCTCAATCATTTCCCGGCGCCATTCAAAGCGGCGCAATAGCTGCTGGTGTTCGCGTTCCGCAGCCTGTTTCTGTTCGCGCGCATGCTCTTCCGCGCGCTGTACGCTGTTGATCAGTTCTTCAATCGTGGTTCCTTGAAACATCTTCTTATCCTCATTTTCTCGAGGGAACTTTTATTCCGGGGCGACACCGTTACTGAAGGAAGGTGAAGTTTTCGCCCAAGTAGGAGGAAGGCAGTGCCTCCCCGGAAACCCATCGCTTTGCCTGCCTACCACGGCCAGCAAAGCAAACCTTATTTGCGCTCCGCGGCCCGCAGCTTCGCGCTGCGCGACCTCGGGTTGCGATCGATCTCTTCTTCTCTGGCGGTGAGGGGCTTTTTGGTTAAGACGTTATAAACGCCGTTTTCCCTTCCCTCGCGCAAAGAATCTTTGACGATGCGGTCTTCCAGGGAGTGGAAGCTGATCACCACCAGCCTGCCTCCCGGCTTCAAGACCTGCGGCGCTGCCTGCAGCAGCAGCTTCAGGTCGTCCAGTTCGCGGTTTACGAAGATTCGGATGGCCTGGAAAGTCCTGGTCGCCGGATGAATCTTTTCCCGAGCCCCGTGGTCACGTTTCATTGACCGGAGCGCAGCCGATATTACTTGTGCCAGATGAGCGGTTGTTCTTATCGGCCGCGCCCGGACAATGGCTCTGGCGATTCTCCGCGACCTCCTTTCCTCACCGAATTCGTAAATCACATTCGCGAGCTCTTCCTCGCGCATGTGGTTTACCACTTGATCGGCGGTTACTTCGCCCTCGGGGTTCATCCTCATATCCAAGGGTCCTTCCGCCTGAAAACTGAATCCGCGCGCCGCATCGCCGAACTGCAGCGAACTTACGCCCAAGTCCGCCAGCAGCCCGTCAGAGGCTGTAGGCGGGACATGCTGGGGGACTTCGGCGTAAGAGCCGTGCAGCAGCGTAATCTTCGGACGGTCATCACCTCCGATCCGAGATAACCTCTGCCGCGCCAGTTCGATCGCGTTGGTATCTTTATCGAAGCCAATCAAATGACCCTGTGGGCCGAGGCGCTTTGCGATTTCGAAACTGTGCCCGCCCAACCCCAGGGTCGCGTCGATATAGGTGCCGCCGCGCCGGATTGCCAAAAAGTCGATCGCTTCTTTTAAAAGAACTGAAACATGGCCAACTTCCCCACCATGCGCCCCCTCGGGGGCTTTGCCACCAAAATCCTCGTCCACCGTTAAATGCCCAGTTCGTCGAGAGTCTTCTCATCGTCAGACGTGAATGGGTTCTCTTCGATGTCCTTCTTGTAAGCCTCGATGCTCTGCACTTCGAGGTAGGTCAAATTGCCGACCACCGCAACTTCGCCCCGGATCCCGGCCGATTCCCTGAGCAGCGCCGGTATCAGAAGCCGTCCCTGCCCGTCGATCTCCACTTGCTGGCCGTAATAGTTCGTGCGATTCAGGAATTTCTTTTTGGTCGGATTGAAGTTCGATAACCGAGCCAGCTTTTCTTCGATCCGCTGCCACTCCTCGAAGGGATACACTTGAGCAACCTTCCCATCGAGCGAAGTGATGTAAAATTGCGTGCCGTACTTCTCGTCGATCAGACGCTTGAATTCCGCGGGGACCTTTAGACGTCCCTTCTCGTCGACGCGAGTTGGATGGTTTCCGCGAAACATTGTTTTTTATTGCTGCTCCGGCTAAAAACGCTATCAAGGAGGCGAAAACGGTAATTTCTAGCTCTTTTTCTGGCTCGGTCACCGCAATTTGGGGGTTTATCCGGTTCATTTGCCCTTCTGTCCGCTTTGGACCACTTACCCCGTGATTGAACCTAGCGCCATACTTTAGATACCACTTTCATCCACTTTTGACCACATCCTACGCCTAAATGGTTGTGTGTCAAGGGTTATTTTTTAGGTTCTGAGGAAAAAAGTTTCTTGACCACAGCCGGCCGCAGAGCCTGGCTTTCCCTTGTAGAAGCGCCTATCGCCGAATACCAGCTGTAGTGTTTACAAAAGCGGTTCCCCGACCGGCGCAAATGGAATTGTCTCGAAGAAAGGAATCTGGATGTTAATGCCCGGCGGTCAGCGCGTTCGCCTTGGAACGAATTTCGCGCGCAAGCTGCTCCAGTTTGAGTGAGTTGCTGAGGATCGAGAGCGAGTTTGGATCGAAATGGTCTTTGTCCGAAGCTTTTTGCAGTCCGGTAACCGAAACGGCTTGCTCGTTGTCGCTGGCAAGGTAGTTTTCAACCGCGCTCTTCAGTTGTGCTGCGGCTGAGGTGGCAGCGTTCACGCTTGCTTCCAATACCTGCTTGTCGTCGACGGTATTTTCAGCGCTTATTCCTAGCGTACTTATCGCCAACGGCTTGGCTCTGGGTACTCTGCCTCCACCCATGTTTTCGCGAATCTCATGAGCCAGCTTTTGCATTCTTCCCGCCTGGTCCACCAACTCACGAGTGCGCGGGGGATCACCGTTGCTTTCAAGAATGGCCTGCAAGGTCGACGTCAGCTGCACCAGTTGCACAGTATTTCTGCGGATGATCACATAGTGCTTGCGGAAGTTTTCCTGCAGCATCAGTTTCAATCGAATGCGTTCGGCGTCCAGATGCCAAATCCGCATCTGCAGGTCCTGGAGATCGTCGACCGGATGACGTAAAGCCTGGTCCTGTTGCTGCTGTTGTTGCAATTGCTGGTTTTGATCGTATTGCTGGGTTCGCTGGGTTTCAGCATCCCCGCCGGGGTTTTGTCCCCGCCCAGCCTGCAACGCATATCCAGGGATTCCGAAGACAAAAGCTGCAGTCAAAATTGAACCGGGCAGCATTCGGCGACCGAGGCAAAAACTTTTCAGATCGCGAATCAACGATGTGCCTCCTGGCATTGGACAACGCGCGTTCGTGCGCGACCAGCCACTTTTGGGGCCCGATTCAGCCTAGCACCGCGCATCTTAATTCATCGATAAGTTTTGTATAAATCGGTGCAGAACCGTTCAGCTCTGCACCCTTCAAGACAGGCATTTTCCTGGCTCTCAAACGGCTCTCAGGGTGAGAGATTTCCAATCTGGCAGCTCTCAGGTAAACAGGAATTCTTTGGTCCGCAGATCCCTTACTGCATCTCGCAACTTAGCGGCTTTTTCGAACTCAAATCTCTTGGCGGCTTCGCGCATGTCGTTTTCCATGTTGGCGATGTAGGTATCCAGTTCGTCCTGCGACTTGAAGTCCGGTAAGCCGTCCGATCCCTGAGTTACGTCCACGTAATCGGCCTCGGCAATTCCTGCCAGCGACATCATCAGCGGCCGGCTGATCGACTCCGGCGTGATCCCGTGCTCCTGGTTATATGCCTGCTGGATGGCCCGCCGCCGGTCCGTTTCATCCATTGCCCGCTTCATCGAATCAGTGATGTTATCGGCATAAAGAATGGCGCGGCCGTTCAGGTTGCGCGCGCAACGGCCAATGGTCTGAATCAGCGAGCCGCTGGAGCGCAAGAAGCCTTCCTTATCGGCATCAAGAATGGCGACCAGCGACACCTCGGGGAGATCCAGCCCTTCACGCAGCAGGTTAATGCCAATCAGGACGTCAAAGTCGCCTTTGCGCAGGTCCCGCAGCAGCTTGATGCGCTCAAGCGTTTCAATCTCGGAATGCATGTAGCGGCAGCGCACGCCGACCTCGGCGTAGTATTCAGCCAGGTCTTCTGCCATGCGTTTGGTCAGCGTTGTCACCAGCACGCGCTCACCGAGGCTGACCCGATCGCGGATCTCATGCAGCAGATCATCGATCTGCCCCTTCACCGGACGCACCTCCACCGGCGGATCCACCAGCCCGGTTGGACGGATAATCTGCTCCACCACAACGCCCGAGGATTTCGTCAGCTCATACGGCCCAGGCGTGGCGGAAACGTAGATCAGCTGGTTGGTTCGCTCTTCAAATTCTTCAAACTTCAGTGGACGGTTATCCAGCGCTGACGGCAACCGGAAACCGTATTGGACCAGGTTTTCCTTGCGCGAACGATCGCCATGCCACATGCCATGCAATTGCGGCACCGTCTGGTGCGACTCGTCGATGAACATGACGAAGTCTCGGGGGACATAGTCCAGCAAGGTCGGCGGCGGTTCACCCGGCTTGCGTCCGCTGAAGTGGCGCGAGTAGTTCTCAATGCCGTGGCAATAGCCCACCGACTTGATCATCTCCAGGTCAAAGCGGGTGCGCTGGTGCACTCGCTGCGATTCCACCAGCCGCCCTTCCTTCTCCAGTTCCTTCTCCCACCACGCCAGCTCTTCAAGGATCGTTTCGATGGCGTGGTTGCGCGTGACGTTCGACATCACGTAGTGGCTCTTGGGATAAATCGGCAGGCGCGTGTACTTCTGCTTGACCGTGCCGAAGAGCGGATCGATCTGCGAAAGCGAATCCACCTCGTCGCCAAACAGCTCGATCCTGTAAGCGTTGTCGTCGTAGGTGGGAAAGACTTCAATCACATCGCCGCGGACGCGGAAGGTTCCGCGCTTGAAGTCTGTATCGTTGCGCTCGTAAAGAATCTCCACCAGCTTGCTGAAGATGTCCTGGCGCCGGATCTTCTGTCCTTTTTCCAGAAAGAGCAGCATGCCGTAATAAGCTTCGGGGGATCCCAGACCGTAGATGCAGCTCACCGAAGCTACTATCACGCAGTCGCGCCGCTCAAAGAGAGACCGCGTCGCCGAGAGCCGGAGCTTATCCAGCTCATCGTTGATGGTGGCTTCTTTTTCTATGTAAACATCGCCGGCAGGGATATAGGCTTCAGGCTGGTAGTAGTCGTAGTAAGAGACAAAATATTCGACCGCGTTGTTGGGAAAGAACTGTTTGAACTCGTGATAGAGCTGCGCCGCCAGCGTCTTGTTATGCGCCAGCACCAACGCCGGCCGGTTGAGCTGCTCAATCACCTTGGCCATGGTGTAGGTCTTCCCCGACCCGGTCACCCCGAGCAGCACCTGGTGCTTTTCTCCGGCGTAGATGCCGCGGGTCAGTTCGTCGATGGCATTGGCCTGGTCGCCCTTGGGCTTGTAGTCGCTGACTAAACGAAAATCCATGTAGTTCCCTTATAAACCCAATCCACCACGGAGGCACAGAGACACGGAGGAAAATTGGGCGGATGCCTCTCCACTGGTGATTTTGAGGCCAGGAAATCTCTTTAGTGTGGCATGGCAGAGCTCAAGCACGCAAGGCAGGAGAGGCGGCGCGGCTTTCAAGAACCGTTTCCAGACTCAAGAACGAAATGATGGCACTTTATAAACTTAAGAGGATTTGCAAGTTGACGATCCTGATACCAAAATTATTTTCGTTTTTCTATTGCTTTTGCTTATTCTTTGCGCGTATAAGCTGAAGAACGGGCTGCGCCCGTGCGGATACACCGGCGCAGCCCTGACCACATCGCCTTAATAGGAGGCCACATGGCTGCGTTTGACGTTACCAAAAAACTCCGCATTTATCACATCCTCTACCGGATGAACCGAGCGTTTACGGCTATCGTGATGCACTGCCGCGCCCTCGAAGAAGCGGGGCTGGTCAAGACCAAAGCCAGGCGGCGATATCAGGGATTCGCACAGGAATTGCAAGCCGAAATCAACGGTGAGCTGCTGGAAACGCTGCATGGCAACGAATTGCATGAGTGGTATCTCTTCGGCAAAGTGCGCCAGGCATGGGAGAAAAGGCTACGCGACCCGCATGAATCTTCGGCCGATCAAGGCAAGGGCCGCAAAGAGTCACGGAAGAAACCTGCGCGTTAACCCCGGAAAGCACTTGGCAGCTACATTCGGGGCACGATCACAATATCCGTCGGCGCACTGTTGCCCTCGGGAACCGGGAAGCCGCTGAGAGGCGTTACCATTCCTGTCGTCGAATTCACTGAGAATCCGGCAATGCTGTTGTCGGCTTTGTTCACGACGTAAAGAAAGCTGCCCGTGGGATCAAGCGCCAGCCCAAAAGGGTGCGACCCGGTCGGCGTCTCGGCCACAAAGGAAAGGTTGCCGTTGTTGATGTTGAACGCTGAAACCGTACCGTTCTGCACATTGGTCCAGTAGACGAATTGGTCCTTGGGATCGACCGCCAGCCGCAGCGGATTGTGATGGCAGGAAACCCCGCAGCTTGCAGCCGGCGCCGGCAAAGCCGTAATCGGACTCAACGCGCCGTTCGCAGCGTTGACGCTGAATGAAACCACGCTTTCTGCCATGTGATCGGCGACGAAGAGGAACTTGCCGCTCGGATCGGCCAGCAGCCCAATCGATGCGGCAAAGCCGCTGGTTGAGTTTGCGTCGGCAAAGGGAGAGCCGGGAACCGCGGTCAAAGTTCCGTTGGGGCCGATCGTAAACGCCGACACGGTGTTGAGGTCGGAGACCTGCGAATCAGGGAAATTGTTTGCAAACAACACAGTGCCCGCAGGATTGATCGCAAGGCCAAAGGGACTGCCGGCAGCAAAAGGCGACCCGGCAACCGGCGTAAGCACGCCGTTGGCGCCGATACTGAAAACAGCAATGCTGTTCGCCGCCTGGTTGGCAACGAAGACAAACCGCCCCATCGAGTCCACCACCACCCCGGTGGGCCTGGCTCCGGTCGCAAAGGGCGAGCCCGGAACCGCGGTGAGCATGCCTGTGCCGGTATTCACTGAAAACGCCGAGACTGTATTCGCCTGCTGATTGCTCACAAACAGCAGCTTGTGCACGGAATCAAATGCCATGAACTCGGCGCCACCCGCGGCAGGAAATGGTGAACCTGAAACAACCGAGAGATTTCCTGTGGTGCTCACGGCAAAAGCGGAGACGGTTCCTGACCCCGAGTTGCTGACAAAGGCAAAGCTGGCGGTTTGCCCAGGAGTGCTGTTGCTTTTCATACTGCAGCCCCAGGCAAGCACGACGGCCATGCCGGTCAGGAAGGCAATCATTGTCTTGAGAAGCGGAGTCGGGCGATGGTGCAGGGGCGAGATCATGCGAACAATCTCCGTGCAGGCCTAGCTACCGGAAAGTATAAACCTCTGCAACAGCAGGAGAGCACGTCGGACGCCCGCTCGCCTTTTTGGGAAATTAAGAAAGTTTTCAGCCACCCAGTAGAAAGGTAGCCGACTTATGCTTCTGGTTGCTTTGGCGAATAAAAAGCGATACTATAGCTTTGGCGAACATTTCCACTCACTCCGCGGTGCCGCCCAGGCGGTCTACAACGACGGTCTTTGAAAATCTGCAAATAACATTCGCGGTCTGACAAGTACCACATTGCAGTCCTCTGCCGAATCATGGGTGAGATTGGGTGGATTGGGTGAACTTCCACCCAGTCCGCCAAAACCGGGCGCACCGGGGGCCCCGGTTGAGAGTATGGCGTGGCGAGATGTCATTGCGGCCCTCTGCCGGACCTTGGGTGAGATTGGGTGACCTTGGGTGAAATTGGGTGAATCCCGGGGGAGGGGGCTAGCTGCCTTCCACAGGTTGACCAGTTGTGGATCGCGTGATGAAAAGCAAGCAATTAACCAAAAACAGCCGACACGTCGAAACTGAAAAAGCGACACGAAAGCGTATGAATTTCGGCAAATTCAGCTTGACTAACCACGGCAGAAGCAGAGGGTTGCAGTGCGCCCGGAGTGCCCTGAGTCGCAGCACAGCCGGGGGTGCCACACGTTTCTACTCCGCCTTAAATTCCAGCCGGCATTGATCTCTTGGCCCTAGGACCGTCGCCAGCTCGTGCGGCTTGTCGATCAACACGTCAGGCGGCGCATCTTCCAGCGTGTGCGGCGCCAGTCCATAGGTCACGCCGACAGAGTAGATGCCGGCGTTCCGCGCCGTGAGCACATCAATATCCGAGTCGCCGATGATCACCGTCTCCTCCGGCTTCGTCCCCGACTCCTCCAGCAAAGCGTCCACGCCGGCGGGATCGGGCTTCTTCGTGTGAAAGCTATTGCCGCCATAAACCTGGAAGAAATAAGGTCCCAAGCCCAGGGCGTCGACAATCGCGCGCGAAGGACCAACCGGCTTATTGCTGAGAACCGCCATCTTCAAGGGTTGGCCGTTCCGGCTGGAGCGGATAGCGTCCAGCGCCTCCCGAACCCCTTCGTAAACATACGTGGAATCAAGCTTATGCTCGCGATACCAGGCCATGAAGTAAAGCAGTGCGTCCTGCACGTAGCCCTCATCGTCGGGATCGCCCAGCGCACGCCGCACCAGCATTGGTGCACCATTGCCGATATAGCCGGCGATCACCTGATGGGGCAGTTCCGGCTTTCCGTAGTGACGGAGCATGGCGTTTACTGAGTTGGCAAGGTCTTCACGTGAGTCGACCAGCGTGCCATCAAGGTCAAAAATCAACAACTTGGCGGTGTGGCCGGGGATGGGCCGATTTTTGCGAATCATCTACTTTCAGTATATCCCGGTAAACACCTTACGATTTAGAATGGAAGGTACACCCAAGTACGCCTGACCACCCACCCTGAACAACCAGAGGAGAAACATGGCAGTAACCAAGATCGACTCCCGGAAAAACGCGTCCGCAGTGGCCGATATCTCCGCAAGAAGCGAAAAAACCTATGAAGGGCTGACACGCCAGCAACTGGTGGAGATGTACCGCCTCATGTACCTTTCGCGCCGGCTCGATGACCGCGAAATTCTGCTTAAGCGGCAACAGAAGATCTTCTTCCAGATCTCCGGCGCTGGACACGAAGCTTTGACGGTGGCGGCGGCGTTGAACCTCAAACCGGGCTATGACTGGTTCTATCCTTATTATCGTGATCGCACGCTCTGCCTTGCCCTGGGCATGACGCCGTATGAGCAGCTTCTCCAAGCCGTCGGCGCGGCCGACGATCCCAGCTCAGGCGGGCGCCAAATGCCCTCGCACTGGGGCAACAAGAAGCTAAACATCGTGACCCAATCCTCGCCGACCGGCACACAGTTTCTGCAAGCGGTTGGATGTGCCGAAGCGGGGCGGTATTTCGCGCAACATCCTGAAGCAGCAGAGAAACACGCGGGCGACTACCGCCAGTTTAAAGAGGTCAAATTCCAGGGCGATGAAGTTGTCTACTGCTCGGCCGGCGATGGCACCACCAGTGAAGGCGAATTCTGGGAGGCTCTGAACTCTGCCACCAACCTAAAGCTGCCGGTGCTTTTCATGATCGAAGACAACGGATACGCCATCTCCGTTCCTGTGGAAGTTCAGACTGCTGGCGGAAGCGTCTCAAAACTTGTCAGCAATTTCCCCAACATCCAGATCGAAGAGTGTGATGGCACAGATCCACTTGCCGCGTATGCGGCGTGCAAGCGTGCTGTCGATTACATTCGCGCCGGCAAGGGTCCCGCCCTGGTGCACGGTCATGTGATCCGGCCATATTCGCACTCGCTCTCTGACGACGAGAGACTCTACCGCCCGGAATCTGAGCGCGAGAAGGACGCCAAGCGCGATCCGGTCACGCGGCTGCTGATGTTCCTGGTGCGGGAAAACATACTGGATGAAACCGGCGTCAACAAGCTGGAAAAATCAGTGGATGAAGAAGTGGAAGCCGCGGCCGATCGCGCGCTGGCCGCCACCATCCCGGCGACGGACACCGTCTACCGCTATGTCTATTCTGAAGACCTTGACCCGCGCAAGCTTGCTTCCGATCCGCAGCCGCAAGGCGCGGACAAGACCATGGCCGACCTGATCAACGCCTGTCTGAAAGACGAAATGCGCCACGATGATCGCATTGTGGTCTTCGGTGAAGATGTTGCCGATTGCAGCCGCGAAGAATATCTCAAGCAGAAGCAGATCAAGGGTAAAGGCGGCGTTTTCAAGCTCACTTCCGGATTGCAGCTTGAGTTCGGCAGTGACCGCGTTTTCAACTCGCCGCTGGCGGAAGCCAATATCGTTGGCCGCGCCGTGGGAATGGCCACCCGCGGACTCAAACCGGTCGTTGAAATCCAGTTCTTTGATTACATCTGGCCTGCGTATCACCAGATCAGAAACGAACTGTCCGTCATTCGCTGGCGCTCGAACGGCAACTTTTCCTGTCCCGCGGTGGTCCGCGTGGCCATCGGCGGATATCTTACCGGCGGCGCGGTCTATCATTCGCAATGCGGCGAAAGCCTCTTTACGCATATTCCCGGCCTGCGCGTTTGCTTCCCTTCCAATGCTCTCGACGCTAACGGGCTGCTGCGCACCGCTATTCGCTGTGATGATCCGGTGATGTTCCTGGAACACAAACGCCTCTATCGCGAAACCTTCGGTCGTGCCCCCTATCCCGGCCCCGAACACATGATTCCCTTCGGCAAAGCCAAGATCGTAAAAGAAGGCAAAGACTTGACGGTGATCACCTACGGCGCCGTAGTTCCCCGCGCTTTGCAGGCGGCGCAAAAGATTGAGCGCGAGCACAACGTCAGCGTGGAGTTGATCGATCTGCGCACCTTGAATCCTTATGACTGGGAAGCCATTGCCACCTCTGTCCGCAAAACCAGCCGCGTGATCGTGGCGCATGAAGACACGCTAAGCTGGGGTTATGGAGCGGAGATCGCTGCGCGCATTGCCGACGAGCTGTTTGAAGACCTGGATGCTCCGGTCAAACGCGTCGCCGCCACCGACACGTTTGTGGCGTATCAGCCTGTACTGGAGGATGTGATCCTGCCGCAGGCCGATGACCTGTATAAGGCAATGGAGAGTTTGGCCAGATTTTAATACCCGAATACCGCGCGGCCGTGTTAGGCTGCGCGGTGCTTCAGCCTGCAAACACCTTCATGAAAAAATCTAAGCGGCGTCCCCTACTGCTGGTATTTCTATTCTTGTCGCTGATCGCGGCAGGTAGTCCGGCCCAACAGAAATCGCAGCCGCCCGCCAAAAAGCCAAAGCTCGTGCTGGCCCTCGTGGTTGACCAGTTCCGCTATGACTATCTTCTGCGCTTTCGGGCCGACTATCACAGCGGCTTCGCGCGCCTGCTCTCTGACGGCGCCGTCTTCACTGACGCCCGCTACATGCACTATCCCACCGTAACTGCGGTGGGACACTCCACGTTCCTGAGCGGCGCCACGCCTTCTGTGAGCGGGATTATCGGCAACGCCTGGCTCGACCGCGAAGCGAACGAACAGGTCACCAGCGTCAGCGACAAATCCACGACGCTGCTGGGAGGTCCTCCGGGAGTGCAAGGATCCTCGCCGCATCGCTTGCTGGTGAGCACGCTAGGCGATGAACTCAAGATGTCGGGCCGGCCCTCCCACGTGATTGGGATTTCCATGAAAGACCGCAGCGCGATTCTTCCTGCCGGGCACATGGCTGACGCAGCGTACTGGTTCGATCCCGACTCACAACACTTTGTCACCAGCACCTACTACATGAAGCAGCTGCCGGCTTGGGTAAGCAAGGTAAACGCCGATCGTCCGGCATTCAAGTATCTGGGCGCTCGCTGGACAGCCCTCGACGCCAAGCCGGGGGACAAACCCTTCTGCAGCTTGACCGCCGGAACCGAGGTCCGTTATTGCGAAGGCATCGAGTTTACGCCGTTCGGCAATGAACTGGTGGAGGATTTTGCTGAGAAGGCCATCGAAGAGGAAAAGCTGGGATCCCATGAAGCCACCGACGTTCTGGCAGTGAGCTTTTCTGCGAATGATTACGTGGGCCACCAACGCGGGCCGGATTCGCCTGAAGTTCGCGATATTGCCCGCCGCACAGATCTGCTTTTGGGAAAACTTCTGGACTTCATTAACTCGAGAATTGGCGAGAACAATACTCTGATCGTTTTCACCGCCGACCACGGCGTTGCGCCCGTTCCCAAGGTTAATAATGACCGCAAAATGCCCGGCGGCTGGCTGACAGCTTCAGAATACTCCGCCAAAATCGCAGCCGAGCTTTCGCAGAAGTTCGGCAATGGCAATTGGTTTCGCTATGATGCTGATGGTTTTCTCTATCTCAATTACGCAACCGCAGCTCAAAACAAAGCCGACCTTGTTGAAGTACGACGCTTTGCCGCCGAAGCGGCGCGTACCCTGCCGCATATCGCGCGCGTTTACTCGAGCGATGACCTGCTGCACGGAGAGGCCGCCGCGGACTGGCCCGGTCGCGCGGTGCGACTCGGATTCTACGGGCCCCGCTCAGCCGATCTTGTGCTTCTGCCGGAGCCCTACTACATGTTCAGTTCGCCGCCCGGTACAACCCACGCAACCCCGTACAGCTATGACAATCACGTCCCGCTGATCTTCTATGGGCCGGGAATCCGTGCTGGCGTGCATTATGAACCGGCGACGGTCAACGACGTCGCTCCGACACTTGCGGCAATTCTGGGCGTGGAAACGCCAAGCGGGTCGTCGGGAAAGATTCTGGCGGAAATTTTCGAGTAGCTGATTCGTACCACTTACTTCTGCTGCTTCACGCGATCGAGCACAAACCTGTCCAGCGCCAGCAACAGCTCCTCGCGATTGGAATAAGGTCCGGGTTGATAACCCTTGGAACTGATTCCCTGCTGCGCCAGGTCTGACAACTCCCAGTCCTGCTTGTTGGTGATGTCCCAGAACTCGACCGCATCTCGCGGATTGAAGCCCGGCTTCCTGATCTCATCCGGATGAAAATGCCATTCGCAGATGATCTCCGTGTGGTCTACAGCGTGCGGCCACATCGTGAACGTCAGCATGTAGTCGGGATGAAGATTGAGAAAGAAGTTCGGCAGCAGGCAGTAGTAATAGACATGCCGTTGATCGTCGGTGCTGAGCCCGGGCAGCATACAGCGCTGAGTCGTGCCATCCATGGTCAGGCTGCTGACGCCTTCGCGCAGATCCATGCGGCCGCCGAGATAGGTCGGCTGCGGTGGCTCATTATCTCCGCTCATGTAATGCGACTGCTTCTGCAGCAGCGGATGGACGATCGGGCAGTGCAGGCACTCGGAATAATTCTGGATGATCAGCTTCCAGTTCGCTTTCAACTGGTACACGCGGCGCTCGACCATCTGCAGCTCTTCCATGCGCCACGGGCGGAATTTCTGATCGAGTCCGGCAAGCTGCTCCGCAAACGGAATCGGGTGCGCGGAGAGATTGACGAAGATGTGCCCGTCCCACTCGGCTGTTGCTACCGCGTTCAGTGGATAATCCTCTTCGCGAAAGCCCTGAACCTTTTCCATGTGCGGCGCATTGGCGAGCGTGCCATCGAGTTTGTAGGTCCAGGCGTGGTATTGGCACTGGATCCGCCCGGAAAACTTCCCTTCTTCCTCTTTGCAAAGCAAAGTTCCCCGATGGCGGCAAACGTTGTGAAAGGCGTGGATGCGCCCCTGCTCGTCGCGCGTGATAATCACGCTGGCGTTGGCCACATTGCGGACGAAGTAATCCCCCGGGTTCGGTATCTGCTTCGCGCGTCCAGCACAAAGCCACATATCAAAATGGATCGCATCCATCTCATGCTGGAACCAGGCGGGATCCGTGTAATAGCGCTGCGGCAGTGTTGTGGCTTCAGAAGCCACAATTTGAGGGCGCGTGTTGGAATACGAGGTAGACATGCTTAGCTGCCAGCTTAGCCTTATCGCCTGAGCTCTTTCAATATCTCCCGTGCCGCATTCGCACCCGAGCCTCCAGTCAGCCCCGCTCCAGGATGTGTGCCTGATCCGCACAGATAGAGTTTCTGAATCGGCGTGCGATACCTCGCCCAGTCGAGCAGCGGCCGCATAGTGAAAAACTGGTCGAGCGCGAGCTCACCGTGGAAGATGTGACCACCGGTAAGGCCATAGTTTTCTTCCAGGTCCTTTGGCGTGACGATCTGCGCGTCTTCCACCAGGTCCGCGAAATTCGGCGCGTACTGGCTCAGAGTTTTTACTACCGTGTTTCCCAGCGAGTCACGCCGGCTGTCCCAGTCGCCGCCCTTGAGCTTGAAAGGGGCATACTGCACGTACACTGACATTACGTGCTTGCCGGCCGGCGCCAGCGATGCGTCCGTCAACGTGGGAATCGCAGCTTCCAGGTAAGGGCTCTGCGAAAAATCGCCGTACTTGGATTCATCAAAAGCGCGTTCCAGGTAATCGATCTCCGGCCCAATGTGAATCCTGCTCTGCAATGCCGCTGCATTGCCGGTCCCACTGAGGGCAGTAAACCTAGGCAGCGCTGACAAGGCGAAGTTGACCTTAGCCACGGTCCCGGACATGCGATAGTTCTGCAACTTCATCACCGAATCAGGCGATAAGTGTGTTGGATCAACCAGCTTGAGCATCGTCCGGCGCGGATCGGCATTGGAAATAATGGCTCTTGCCGGAATCTCCTCGCCCGTGGCCAGGAGCACCGCGTTGGCAGACCCATCTTTCACACGAATTTCTTTTACTTCAGCGTCGGTGCGAATCTCCGCTCCAGCCTGTTTTGCTGCGGCCGCCATGGACTGAGTGATTGCGCCGGTTCCACCGATGGCGAAGGACGCAGAGCCCGCGGGATGTGAATCCCCCGCTGCGCGAATCAGCAGGACCAAACTGCTGCCGGCGGACCACGGCCCCAAAGCAGTGCCGAAAATTCCGCGAGCCGCGACTACGGCGCGCAGGAGCTCGGTCTCAAAGAACTCCGCCACCAGGTCGGCGACGGCCATCGGCCCCCAGCGCAACAACCGGTACATATCTTTTTTGCCCAGCTTGCGCAAGCTTCGTCCCGTTTGAAGCATGGCCCAGAGATCGGCGCGATTCGGATCATCAATGTCCGGCGGTGTCAGCTTAAGGACTTCCGCGATTACCCGCCCGATTTTGCTGAGCGATTCCTGCAACACCGGGTATTGCGCCGCGTCTTTTTGCGAGAAGCCGGCAATTTCCTGAGCAGCCAGCTTTGGATCGTTGTAGAGGCGCAATGCACGTCCGTCTGGCGAGAGCGCAGTCACGCCGATTTCCTGCGTCACCATCTTTAAACCATGGTGCTCCAGTTCCATGTCGCGAACAATTTCCGGCAGCAGTGGACCGGCGGAGTGAGCCAGAGTGGAACAGCGAAATCCGGGAGAAAACTCTTCCGTAATCGCAGCGCCACCAACCTGCGAACGCCGCTCCAGCACCAGCGGCCTGAATCCCGCTTTGGCCAGGTAGAAGGCGGTCACAAGCCCGTTGTGGCCGCCGCCAACAATGACGACGCCGCGAGTCTCAGCCATCGCTTAGCTGACCCCTTCGGAAACCGCGACTCGCGCGGGCTTGGTACGCGATGGGTTGGTCTTCACATCTTTCAGGATCTCAAGCGCCGCCAGACGGCCCGGCGCGCCCATGATGCCGCCGCCGGGATGCGTCGCCGATCCGCACATATAAAGGTTCTTGATGGGAGTGCGGAACTGCGCGTATCCGGGAACAGGCCGCAGGAAGAAAAGTTGCTCCAGAGACAGTTCACCCTGGAAAATGTTGCCTTCGCTCAAGCCGAACTCGCGCTCCAGGTCGAGCGGCGTGAGCACCTGCTTGTTGATGATGATGTTCTTCAGATTCGGTGCGTATTCGGAAATGGTATTGATCACGTTGTTGCCGAAAGCATCGCGTTCATCGTCCCAATTCAGCCCCGGACGCAGCTTGTACGGCGCGTACTGCACAAAGCACGACATCACGTGCTTGCCCGGCGGCGCGACCGAGGGATCCGTAAGCGACGGAATCACCATATCAATATAAGGACGGCGGGAGTAGTTACCATACTTGGCGTCGTCGTAAGCCCGCTCCATGTATTCAACGCTGGGCGAAATGGAGAGCGCGCCTCGGAGATGAGCACCTGGACCCGGCAGGCACTTGAAATCGGGCAACGCATCCAGCGCGATGTTGACTTTGCCCGACGAACCCCGGAATTTGTAGCGCCGGACATCTTCCAGAAACTCGCCCGGCAGCTGATTTTCTTCAATGAACTTGAGGAAAGTCAGTCGCGGATCGACGCTCGAGGAGATCACGTCGGCATAAAACTCATCGCCATTCTGGAGCGCCACACCGTGTGCACGGCCATTCTTCACGAAGATCTTCGCGATCGGCGATTGCGTGCGTATCTCCGCGCCCAGTTCGCGCGCCGCGCCGGCGATGGCATTGGATATAGCGCCGGTGCCTCCGCGGGCAAAGCCCCAGGAGCGAAACGCGCCGTCAATTTCACCCATATAGTGATGCAGCAGCACATAGGCTGTCCCCGGCGAACGCACGCCGAGAAAAGTGCCGATAATCCCCGACGCGGACATCGTCGCCTTGAGGACATCGGTTTCAAACCACTGATCCAGGAAGTCGATCGCGCTCATCGTCATGAGCTGTACCTGGTTGTACTTGTCCTCGCTGGCCAGCCCCTGGAAGCGTCTGCCCAGGAAGAGCAGCTTCATCAGTTCGCGCGGATTGAGCGTGGAAGGATCGGGCGGCACCATGCTCAGAATCGGCTTTACGAAACGACACATGGCCTGCATGGCTTTGCCGAACTCTTCATAGGCTTCGGCATCGAGCCGGGAATGTCTGGCGATTTCGCGGCGGGTCTTGCCATGGTCGTTCACACGCCAGAGATAGTCGCCGTTCGGCATGGGCGTGAAGGTCCCGTCCAAAGGCAGTATCTCCAGGCCGTGCCGCGGCAGGTCGAGATCGCGAATGATCTCCGGCCGAAGGAGCGAGACCACGTAGGAGCACACAGAAAACTTGAAGCCGGGAAACACTTCCTCCGTCACGGCGGCGCCGCCGAGCACGTGCCGGCGCTCCAGAACCAGCACTTTCTTTCCCGCCCGCGCGAGATAAGCGGCGTTGGTAAGGCCGTTATGGCCGCCCCCGATCACGATCACGTCGTATTTATTTGAAGCCATTAGCTTCCAGCTCCTGGCTTCTGGCTCAATCAGGACAGAAGCGAAATGAATCGGGAATTAATGTAAGTCGCAAGGAAAACTGTGCACGTATGATCTCCGAGTGGTTCAGAGGCCACTGAAGAGGACGCTCCATTGGATCAAGCGACGCATGTGGATAGATGATTTTAACATCCTCCGCTGTCAAATGGTTGTACCTCACACGGTGTGATGAATGTCCATCCGTGGTGTGGTTTCGTATAATCGGGATGTCACTGAGCTTAACTCTCGAGGTCTTTCTTTGCCGGTCGGAACTGCATTTCATGAGCGTACTTTTGCCCTCTGCCACAGCCTGAACTACCGCGAGTGGTCGGGCTACTACACGGTCAGCACCTATGAGGTGCACCACGAACACGAATACAACGCCATTCGCAACGCCGCTGCGCTGATTGATATTTCTCCACTGTACAAGTACATGGTTTCCGGCAAGGACGCTACCAAGCTGGTGAATCGCGTGATCACCCGCGACATCAACAAAGTAAGGCCCGGCCAGGTGATCTACTGCTGCTGGTGCGATGAGCAAGGCAAGGTCATTGATGACGGCACCATCACCCGACTGGAAGAAAACAGATACCGCTGGACCGCCGCAGACCCCAGCCTGCGCTGGTTTCGCCAGAACGGCCTCAACATGGACGTTCAGATTGAAGACATCTCAGAGCAAGTCGCAGCGCTCGCGCTGCAGGGCCCTACCTCGGGCAAACTGCTCAAGTCCGTCGCCGAGGCCGATATCGCCAATCTGAAATATTTCCGCGTGACCAGCGGAACCATCGCCGGCGTGCCGGTGGATATTTCCCGCACCGGTTACACCGGCGACCTCGGCTACGAAATCTGGATCCCCCTGCGAAACCAGAATGAAGCCATGAAGGTATGGGACACGCTGATGGAACGCGGCCGTCAATTTGATATTCACGCCGCGGGAATGCTGGCGCTTGACGTTGCGCGGATCGAGGCGGGACTGCTGCTGATTGAGATCGACTACATCAGCAGCAAGAAAGCGCTGATTCCCGAACAAAAATACTCGCCTTATGAGCTGGGCTTTGGCAGGATGGTACATCTTGACAAAGATAATTTCGTCGGCAAAGCAGAATTGACGCAGCAGCAGAAAACCGGTGTTCCGCGTCAGCTCGTTGGGCTGGAAATGGATTGGATCGAGATCGAAGAGCGCTATGAGAAGTTTGGACTCACACCGGCTGCACCGTCGCAGGCTTCGCGAGTGCACGTGCCGGTTTATCTCGACGGCAGACAGGTGGGCAAAGCGACTTCTACTACTTGGTCCCCGCTGCTAAAGAAGATGATTGCGCTGGGCAGCATCGAGACGCCTTATGCGCGGCCCGGCGCCAGGCTGCAGATGGAAATCACAATTGAGGCGGTACGCCAAAAGGTGGCAGCCAAGGTGGTAAAACTGCCGTTCTTCAATCCTGAACGAAAAACCAGGACGCCGGTATAAAGAGGATCGGCGAACCAGTCTTCGTTTTAGAATTTTGCAAAAACGACTCAGGCTTATAATCTGGCTGAGGGTAAGCACGTGAAAGTTCTCCTGCGCGCGGTTCTTGTCGTTCTTTCGACTTCAGTTTGTTTCGCCCAAATTGCACCGTTTGTGCCATGCAAGCCTGGCAAAGCCTCCACGGTTGGGCATGCTGACGGCATCAGCTTTCAGCGCGTTTCATTTACCGAAGCCGGCGGGGTAATAGGAGCCACGGTCCTCATTCCTGACAGCAAGACCCCGGTGCCCGGTATCATCTTCTCCCACTCGGCGATTCATGGGCCTCAAAATAGCGTTGATCTCACGCGCGTTGCCCTCGCTCTGGCTCGGGCCGGTGCTGCTTCCATCATTCTCGATGGGACAATTGAATGGTTAACGCCGAACGATGAGCATTGGCGCGATCCCCATGCTATGGCATGCGCGGGGCAATGGCTGCTGCTGAATGCCGAGCTGGATCGAAATCGGCTGGCAATAGTCGGGACGGTCGGCAAATGGGGTGGCGGGAACACGCCTTTGTGCCTGCCAGGAGAAAGACCTTGCTGGCAACCTAGCGGTGGCGTTGTTGGTTTTGGGCAAGCCTCACCAGCCGAGTGGTACAACACGGACGCCATGCTGACCTTTAAAGGCCGATTGCACATGGCTGAGTTCGCTCAAAAACACTTGCATCTGGCGAAGCTGAAGCCGGAGTGGTTCACCATTTCACAAGCTGCAGCTCAATGACTCATCTGCGTTTACTGTGGCTGAGCGCCTAGCTGTTTGAGTTTCTGCTGAGCGCTATCACGAATGCCATTCCGGCGATCTTCAGGATCGGTTGTATCATTTGGCAGCAACTCAAGCGCCTTGCGCGCATTTTGCGCGGCCAGCTTCTTCTGGCCATCAGCCAGGTAGGCGTCGGACAGGCTGTCGTAAACATTTGGTGAATCAGGGAACGCGTGGGCATTGAGCTTGAGAATTTCGATCGCACCCTTCACATCGCCCGCCTGCATATGTTCGTAGCCCATGATATTGACCAGGGTTTCAGAGAACAAAATCGCCCTAGGATCGTTCTTTCGTGCCTGTTCGAGCTTCTCTCGCGCCTGCTGCGGTCCACCCGGTTGATCGATAGTCGTGAGCATCTGGATCGGCGCAGGCGCCTGCCACTTATCTTTGTTGGCTGCAGCGTGCCCCGGGGACTTGATGAGCGTCGTCCTGTACCAATCTACGATTGCGTCACGCAGCTCCGGATGCACAGCGAAGATTTCAGCGCCATGGCCACCTGTGGTGTAACGTAGAAACTTGTTGCCGGCCGCTGGTGAGAGGCTGAAGATCCACTGCGTTGTGTCGATCGAGACAGGAAATTCATCGTCATCAGCGATTGCGGCCAGGATCGGTATTTGAGATTGGCGCAGGAACTTTCTGCCGGCGATATCAGTACTTCCGGCAAGGAGCACCAGCGACTTGACTTCTTTCGGATGCCGGATTGCGGCCTGTACTGAGTTGTCGACACCACAGCTCGCGCCGCCCACGCCGATAACGTCGCGCTTCACTCCGGGCTGGGACGTCAGGTAGCCGAGCGCGGCGTCAATATCGCCCGGCCACTTCCTCGCCTGCTCTTGCGCCTGCTGGGGAGTCGCCTTGTCGACCGGAATACCATCGCTCTCGCCGAAGCCGCGCAGGTCCACGGTAAGAACGTTGATTCCAGCCGCAGCCAGTTGCTTGGCCAGGTCATCCCAGATTTTGCGCTGGCGGTTGCACTGATGCAGCAGCATCACGCCCGGGCCGGGCTTGGCCGCCGGAAAGAACGTGGCCTTGAGATTCGCGCCATCAGGGGCCTTCAAATCAATCACGCGCAACTGTTGCGCGCCCGCAGCCAGTACCGCCCCGAAAAACATCGCCAGCAGAGGAAGGAGTCGAGAGCCGGATGAACGAATCATGGGAGACCTCGCCATTCTAATTTGACGGCTCGATTCAGAGAATGGGAGCAGGAAGCTGCCCTTCTCAAATCGCGCTTCCAACGTCGCACTATTGCTACCACTTTTTAAAGATAAAAAACGCTGCCACCACGATGAAAAAGAACCCCACCGCGTGGTTCCACTTGATGTCCTGTTTCAGATACCAGATGGAAAAGAACGAAAACACAACTAGTGTAATGATCTCCTGAATCGTCTTCAGTTGCGCCGCGTTAAACAAGTGGCTGCCGTAACGGTTCGCCGGAACCTGGAAACAGTACTCAAAAAACGCGATGCCCCAGCTCACAAGCGTTACCTTCCACAGCGGTACGTTCTGGTATTTGAGGTGTCCATACCAGGCAAAGGTCATAAAGATGTTGGAGATGGTAAGCAGAACAATAGTCAGCATTCTTGATCCTTGATTGGAGTTGACGAATTCAGCCAATTCCCAGGTCGGCTGAAGATTCGAGCGGTGTACCGCAGACGCGGCAGATCACGGCAGAGCAATCGCCGCAGATCAGTGGATCGGCAACCTCGCGCGCGCAGTTCGGACAGTAGAGCGCTTCTGGGGACGGATGTGCGGGATTCACCGGCTCAGTCATGATCGCTGCGCGAATAAAGCTTCCCAATGTAACATAGATGCATGGAACCCAACGTTGACATGCTCCCTTCCCCCGCCGATCAAAAGCTGCAGCAGGAATTCAACCAGTGGGCCGCGGCCGGCCGCGGCGACGAAATGGAAGACCACCATTCCGACATCACTGACCAGACCCTTGCCCTGATGGACCTTCAAACCCATGACCGCGTTCTTGACCTGGGCTGCGGAACCGGCTGGGCCTCGCGCCGTATGGCCAACGTGGCAGCCGAAGTTGTGGGCCTTGACGTGGCGGATGAAATGCTGCGCCGCGCAGAGCAATCCTCTTTCTCATTCAAGAACATTCGCTATCTTTGGGGATCAGCCGAGAGCATTCCCGCTACCGACCATTACTTCCATAAAGTTCTCTCCGTGGAATCGTTCTATTATTATGCCGACCAGGGCAAGGCGCTCGACGAATTGCGCCGCGTGCTGGCGCCTGGAGGTAAGCTCTTCATCCTGATCAATCTCTACAAAGACAACCATTATTCACTGCGCTGGGTGGGCGAATTGAAGGTGCCGGTCCAGGCCTTCTCGGAGAAGGAATACATGGAGTTGCTGCACCGCCACGGCTTCATCAACGTGCAGGCGCGTCGCATTCCCGATCGCAGCCCCACACCGGAAACCTATTCCGGAAAATGGTTCAAGAACGCTGAAGAATTGCGCGAATTCAAGAGAATTGGGGCACTGTTGCTGATCGCGGAAAAACCATAGCACTGGCTTTGAGGTGCTGTGCAGAAGTGATAATCTTAAAGCTGTCTCACCCGAAGCGCGCCCGTAGCTCAGCTGGATAGAGCGATTGCCTCCGGAGCAATAGGTCGGGAGTTCGAATCTCTCCGGGCGCGCCATTTAACCTCTCCCGCATCAACACTTGCAGCCGTTTTCGTGGACGGAACAAAACCCGCCGGTCCAGACTGAACAGGGCCAGAAATGCCATGTGCGCGTGGCGCAAGGCGTCTAGAAATGATCAGGACGCGGGCTCTTCTCCTCTCCCCTCGGAATTCACGATTTTTGCGGTCAGGCCATGGTCAATCTACTTAATTTGGTCTATCTACTTGATAGGAGGCGGCGCCGGTGCCTTGTCCCCGATTGCGACCACCAGCTGCGCAGAATCGGTGAGGGTTGAGCCTTCTTGAGACGCCACTACGGTGTATCGGGAAGGCATTAGGTCGATGGTGAAAGTCGCTTTGAACGTGCCATCACCAGCCACGGCGATGCCGCTTGCGACAACGTGCCCTCCGATAGTCAGCGTTACCGGACCACACCCGGAGCAGAAGTTGCTGCCGAACGCAGTGACCGTGTCTCCGTTGAACACCGTCGCCTGTCCTGTAATTGCAACCGTGCCGACCAATTGCAGGTACGCTTGAGGAGGTGTAGCGGCTGCCGCTATAGCAGTCCGGCTTTGTGCCGCGGTCTTCGCCGAGTTCGCAACTGCAGGCGCAATCACCTGCAAGGCTGAATTTGCCGGGTTCTTCGCACCTGCAGAAGCTCTCTCCGTCACGCCAGCACTAGCGGCTTTGGGCGGCACCGGACAGAGCACCGCAACCACGGTTCCGCTCCCTGAATGTCCTGGATTGGGCGCGTAGCCTGGCGCGGTTTGCACGATAACGATGGATTGGGTATCGCCGGAGATGGTGGAGCCTGACTGCACCACGCTGCTCGAAGCAATCACCGCCATGAATGACGGAATGCTGGCCGGCGGTCCTGAGCTGTTGCCCGGCCCAGTTGACCAGTTACCACCGCATGTCGGCGGCTCACTGCTCAGGGTGCTGGCAAAACCTTTGAAGGCGGCCGGAGCCGTTCCGCCGCTCAGCGAATTCAGCTTCCACCACTGCGCATCCCAGAACGTCACGGAGCCCGTATCACTCTGGTTTCCGACCACGAACGAGCCATGATCCGGGAAGGAGAACATCAGGGTATTGGCTGTGGCCGAAGAGGGCAGGTAGAACTGGTCACCGGCAAAGTTGACGGTTACCGTGCCCGCTCCCAGCGGCTGCGCTACCGGACTGATCAGGCACTGTCCGGTTCCGGTTCCATCCGTTACCGCCGAGCAGGTCTGGGTTGTGCCCAGCGTGAAGATGATGGTGCGACCGGCAATCGGCACTGTGCCGTCCTCCAACAGGACGCCGGAGAGATGCGCCGTCTGGCCATTCGCGATGAGCGTGTCGCCGGTGTAGCTGACGGTGGTCTCCTCGCGCGTAATGGTGAACGGCGTGGACGCGCTGCTCGCCAGCAATAAACCGTTCCCGGCAAAGACAGTGTTCACAGTGTAGCCGCCCGGCACCTGGTTTAGCAGGATGGTGCAGCCGGCGAGACCGTTCGCATCGGTCTGAGCCGAGCAACTCTGCGCTCCCAGAGAGAAGGTCAACGTCACGCCGGAGATGGGTGCGGCGGGCGAGACTGAAACATCCATCAATACCGCAGAGAGCTGGGCAACATCGTGGAAGTCCTCGCTTGTCTGGCCGGTGTAAGTAATCGCCGTGGCTCTCGGCACAAAGCTCAGCTTCCACAGTCCGCGACCGTAACTCGAGGCCAGAACGTTGTTCTGCACCTCGTCAAAGAAGAATGACGTGATGCCGGTGGCCTGCTCGGAAGCAAACATCTTGGCCCAGGTCTGCCCGCCATCGAGCGACGCGATCACGCCGTTGGCCTCGGTGCCGACCAGGATGCGATTGCTGTTCGCAGGATCAAAGGCGATTACGTGAGCCTGCGTACCGAAGTTCGGCTCGGAGAAGCGGAATTCTCCGTTGTTGGTGAGCAGGGTGGTGAGCGCAGAATCGACTTTCCATGTAGTGCCTCCATCCACGCTGACTTTCATCTGGTTCGTGCCCACGTCCGCCGCAATGATGTGTTGTGGGTTGTTGGGGTCTACGCCAAACACCGTTGGGCAGACAAAAGTCTCGAACCCCATGCAGTATCCGCCGATGCTAACGAGCCCGGCGTCAGCATTGCTGACCAGCGGCGTGGCAGTACCCACGCCGGTGACCTTCAGCAGCCCCACAAGGTTCCCAGGCTTGGTGATGCCTTGAAAGACAGTTGCATTCGCGGCGGGTCCGCTCACCCAGGGCCGTCCGCTGAGCGATTGCGAGATGGTGGTAACCGTACTCCAGGACGATCCCGTATTGGTTGTGATGTTCAGCGTATTCGAAGGCGGACTCGGTTGGTTGAACTGGACGTAGTTCGCCGGCTCGAGAAGGAACGGGTTGCCAGTGACGGCGCCGGCCGGATCAGGCCAGTTCGCGAACCCGGAGAAGTGCGCGGCTGTATCAAAGTTGCTGCAGCCGGCGCAGGCCACTCCAGTAACGGTCTGCCCGGAATCGTTGGCGCTGCTGTGCGGCACCTGGAAAAAGAAGCCTTCGCAACAGATGTTGGCAGGCCAGGTTGCGCCGTCATCGCCGGATGCCCAGATGTCGTTGTCCTGCGTGCCCATATAAAGGTCAGTGTGATCAGGATGCACCTGGCCGTCGACCTCGTAGAGTTGCAGCGCGTTGTAGCCGCCGGCCCCAGCGCCCGTGATAGTGAAGTTTGCGCCGCAGTCGCTGGTCTTGTGGACTCCACCGTCGGACACGATGAATTGCGCGCAGTTCGTACCGAAGGGGGCGAAGGCCATGCCGTTGTGGTCGGCATGGTCCACGTTCACGTTTGGTGACGTGGGCAGGGCCGTTGCGCAGCGCAGTCCAGGACCGCCAAACCCGGTACACGTGGTGCGGCGCGTATCAAGACCGCCGCTGAAATAGATATCAAAGTGGTTGGTTATGCCGTCAGTGGAAGGATGCAGAGCCACCCATGGTGGCCGGCTCTGGCATGCCTGCCCGATCTGCGTCCATGTGACGCCGCCATCATCTGATTCTGAAAGAAGCTGCAACCGCACAGCGCTGGTACTGCTGCAGGCGTTTGGCGCCGCAAGCACGGGTCCGACATTGACCGCAAAGAGCACGTTGCTTTCAAAGGGCGAGGCAGCAATACCGTGCACCGCGACGCCAGAGCAGGTCTGGATACTGCCCGCCGGACCAATAGGATCGGCCGCGCCAAAAGTTGCGCCGCTGTCGGTGGAGCGATGGTGCCCATCGTCACTGCAGGTATCCACGATGCCGCCGAAGGAAGTTGCAATCGACCAGGTGCGCGACAGCCCAACATGCGTCCATGTGGCGCCTTGATCGTGGCTCACCGCCACGCCGCAATCGGTGCCGACAAAAACGTCGCTGCCTTCCGAGACAAAGGCGATACCCCAGGTATTCGCGCGGGAAGTGCAGGCGGGTTCAGCGGTCGCCGGTTTTTGCCAGGTGACGCCGCCATCAGTGCTGCGCCAGATTCCGCCTCCGTTTGTCGTGCGGCTGTCAGCCCATGATGTGGCAATCACGATCAGCGAATTGCCGGGCGCAAACTTCACGTCAGACATGCGGAACGGCGGCAGCGAATCAATGTGCGACCAGGTTGCACCCGTGTCGTTTGTAATGAACAAGCCGCCGCTTTCGCTCGCAGCAATCGCGACCGCCGTATTGAGAGGGCTCACGGCCACGGCAAGGGTTCGGCCGCCCCACTTTACGCTGGGCTGGAACTGCGCGACCGAAGTTGCGGCTTTGGGAATGGGAGTGGGGGAAGTGAGTGGGTTCGGGCGAAAAGTTGTACCCAGGGACGCATTGCTTCCGCAGCCGGACACGCCGATCATGACCGCCAGCAACAACAGCACAAGAGCTGTTGCGGAACAGCGGCTGGAGAACAGCTTACAACTCGACAGCAGAGCGACACTGCTGAGTGACCGTGGCAACAACGGGGCAGGCTTCATCACGGTTCCTCCGTCAAAATTTGGCGTGCGGGACCGGGGGAGGTGTCATTGGTAAAATGTTGTCTTCCTGACGAAGGGCAGACACTCTGAATTCTGTTCTCAACGAGGCGCGCGACTCAAGCAAAAAAGACAGGAAAATGTACGTCCCGGCATTACTCACCTTCGTCATCTTGCCCTTCCGACCGGGGATGTAGACCTGCGACTCCTGATCAGTTCCCAGTGAACGTCGTAGGAGCCTCGAAATAGGTCAGTCGGAAACGGGGTCCTTGCAATGCGTTATACGAGACAATTCCCCTTCGATACGAAGAGATCGAGGCCGCATGCGTTTTGAGCGCTCCTGTAAGATTCGTACCACTCAATGATGAAAGTTCGTCCAGCCCGAATCGAAGATGCAGACAAGATTGCGTATGTTCACGTCGAGAGTTGGAAGACTACTTACATAGGAATCGTTCCCGAGGCCTACCTTGCGTCCCTCAGTACCGAGGCTCGAACCGACAGCTGGAGAAAGCAGCTGGGGGGTGAGACCACTCTGATTTTCGTTGTCGAAGACGAAGCCGGTATTTTTGGATTTGTGAGTGGTGGAGCCTTACGCGACCCAATCCCGGGGTATGACGCCGAACTCTATGCTATATATCTCCGGAAGCAGAAACAGAGAGAGGGCGCCGGCAGAAGTTTGGTAAGAAGATTAGCGGAGGCCCTACAGCGAAAGGGCTATCAAAGCTTGATTGCCTGGGTTCTCGAAAAAAATCCATCGCTTGGCTTTTACATACGCTTGAGGGGCGCTCCTGTATTGACGAAGGAGATTCAGATCGGCGGAGTTCAGCTCACGGAGATTGCTTTGGGCTGGTCAGATATTGCTGACCTTCAGTAGCTGGCGTAACATCGCCACTTGCCCATTGGTTGATCTTGCAAGCTTTGAACCGGATTCAAACTGCTTATGTCGATTTCATTCCAGTGCATCTAAACTCTCGTCTTTCGTGTTGCGTTCGCATCTGTCGAAGGCACGTTGATCTCTAATGTAGACGTGGCGAATACTCTTGTTTCGATCCCAGAGTCTCAGGTATCGGCGATACCTTTTTCCGCGCGACTGGCGCCGCGGATTGAGGATCACGCCCTCATCGGGGACATGCGTACCGCCGCGCTGGTGACGACAGGGGGAACGATCGACTGGCTCTGTGTTCCGGCATTCGATTCAGATGCCTGCTTTGCCGCTCTGCTGGGGAATGCAAACAATGGGCAGTGGACGATCACTCCGACGATTCCGGTCATTGAGGTTGAACGCCGCTATCGGAAAAATACGCTGATCCTCGAGACAGATTTTGTCACTGAAACCGGCACGGTCAGGCTGGTTGATTTCATGCCACCACGGCAAGGACGGGAGCACTCAGTGGTATGCAGGTCTGTTCGCTGTCTCAAGGGTACGGTGCCAATGCGCTCCGAACCTTCGCCGCGCCTGGCATTCGGCCGAGCCCTGCCCCGCATCATCTCCGTGGACGGCGCAACCAAGCTGTTCGCGGGTCCTGATGCTCTTTATCTGCGCGGCGGCCCGATTGAGGGCTATCCTGGTCTTGCTGCCGAATTTCTTCTGGCCGCTGGAGACCAGGTCTCGTATTCACTGGGCTACGGGCCTTCGTACGAAGAGCCGCCACGTGCGGTCGATGTCGGGCAGGCTGAGCGAACTACCGAACAATTCTGGACGCGCTGGTGCTCAACCCTTCACCTGCCGGAGCTCTACCGGGATCTGGTCGTCAGATCGCTGATCACGCTGAAGGCATGCATCTACGAACCGACGGGCGGCATTGTCGCCGCGCCTACGTCGTCGCTGCCGGAGACGCCCGGCGGCGTGCGCAATTGGGATTACCGCTTCTGCTGGCTGCGAGACGGCGTTCTCTCACTCCGCGCCCTGATTTTCGCCGGCCTGCGCCAGGAAGCGCAGGCATTCCTTCAGTGGATGTTGCGCGCGATCGCCGGCGATCCGGCTCAAGTACAGATCATGTATGGAATCCGCGGTGAACGCCGCCTTTCCGAAGTTGAGCTCTCGTGGCTCGCCGGCTACGAGGGCGCAAAGCCGGTTCGGGTGGGCAACGCCGCCTATGACCAGCATCAGCTCGACGTCTATGGAGAGGTGGCCATGGTCCTCTATGAGGCAGGCCACCGCCTCAACGCACAAGGCCCCGATGGTGTGCGAACACTCATCGGGATTGCGCGGCATGTGGCCAAAGTGTGGCACTTGCCCGACCGTGGCATCTGGGAGATGCGGGGGCCGGAGCGCTCCTTCACCGGATCCAAGGTCGCTGCGTGGACCGCACTGGATCGCGCCATCCGCTACATTGAAGAGTTTGGCATCAAAGAGCCGCATGACGACCTCCGTAGGACACGGCAGGCGATTTTCGATGAGGTGTGCCGCGATGGCTTCAATCACAAGCTCAACACGTTTACCCAGTATTACGGTGGCACGGGGTTGGATGCCAGTCTCCTCTTTATACCGCTGAGCGGCTTTCTCCCGGCAAACGATCCTCGCGTGGTCGGCACCATCAAAGCCATCGAGCGCGAGCTTCTGCAAGATGGGTTGCTGCTGCGATTCAGGCCCGAAGCAGACGTGGACGGGCTCTCCGGCGAAGAGGGTGTATTCCTCGCCTGCTCATTCTGGCTCGCCGGCGTCTATCAGATGATGGGTCGAGAGAGAGACGCTCGCGCGATATTTGATCGAGCTGCTTCCACCGCCAACGATCTTGGTTTGCTCGCCGAGGAGTACGACCCCAAAGGGCGCCGGCAGCTGGGGAATTTCCCGCAGGCCTTTAGTCATTTTGCGCTGGTGAACGCGGCCTTTGCGCTCGCAGAAGACAAGCCGATGGTTCATGGCTGACGTTACCCGATACCCTTTTCAACCATTGCGCATCTGCAGGTGGGACTCCGATGCCGCAGGATCCTTAGAGCGTCACGCGGCCTTGTGCCTTGAGGGAGCAGGCGCAGGTCTCGTTTCCTGGCCTCCTTTGCGCTCGTGCTTCTCAAAATGTATTTTCAGGACCTTGGCGCCTGGCTTTCTTATCTGGACCGGTTGTTCCCAAAGACGAAAGCCGCCAACGAATGCATTTGCGTTGTTCCCGAGGCGGGCTCCCTTGGGCAGTTTTTTTAAATGCTTGACCTCTCCGCCTCCGAGCACAATATCATCGGCATGAACCCTGTTAATAAATCCCGAAACGATCTTCTCCACGTGTTTCCGCCATTTCTTTTTCCCCAATCTCTTGCGCGCACGCACTCCGACGTAGTCCTCTAGACTTCTACCCTTTTTGTAGGGAACGTGGGCAATTTCCCTCGATTCGGCAACGCCATTGATAACCATGGCGGTGCCGAGTCCCGTTCCCAGGCCGAAGAACAGCAGCTTTCCGCCCTTGTAGCTTCCCAGGGCCTGCATGGCGGCATCATTGATGATTTTTACGGGCACCCCGAAAGCGCGTCTGAAGTCAAAGCCGACCCACCCGGAACCCAGGTTGGCTGGATCGAGAATCAGCTGGCCACGCAGAACCGGCCCCGGCAAGCCGATGGAAACCGCGTCATACTCCCAATCGGCAGTAAGCTTTTTTACCCCTGCTACCATTTTGGCAGGCGTCATATCGGGACCAGACGGAAACTTGATTGGCTCTGTCTGACCGGTGGCAAGAATTTTGACGTTGCTACCGCCAACGTCAATCACAAGTACCTTCATCGAACAACCTCTTTTCACCCAGTGCTGTTCGGCGCTTTCGTACTACGCTTCAAAGATTGCGGGCACAGACGCCAGCTCTCAAACAACTCGAGATTCGATAAACAGCAAGCTTGCATACTTTCGGCTCCATCGCCCGCCCGTTGTCTAGGCGGCCTCAATTCCCCGGGATGCGCGAGCTTTTTCAAAAATATCCACAAAGCTACGATAGCGACGCGTAATTTCCTTTACCACAGCCTCTCGCGCCGCCTTTTTGTCGCGAAGGGCTTCCAGCGGATCCCAGAAGGCGGTGCGGCCGACCGCAAAGCCGATAAAGCCATTCACCGGCGCTGCTGTCGCCAGCCACTCGCCGACTTTCTTGTCGTCCTCGCCGCGTCCCAGCACAATGCAACCCACTCTGTGGCGTCCATCCCGGCGCGCAGCGGCAGCCACTTTTTCACAATCTTCCCGGCGATCGAGACCCTCGATCTTCCAGACATCGGCTTCTACGCCCGCGTCTTGCAGCTGCTGGATAGCCTCGACCATGAGCCGCGGACGCAGCTCCCGGTCGTAAGCCTTCTTGTTTCCATTGAAACGGTCTAACTGTGCCTTCTCTGCGGGCACCAGCAGCTCGAACATGAACTGACTGCGGCCCTTGCTGTGAAGATAATCCGATAGGCGCTTCAAACGAGCCGCTTGCCGCTTGTTCATGGCGGTATCGCCCCCGGGGTTATAGCGCACCAGCACCTTGGAAAACGTCGGATTAAACGCTTCGAGATGCTTGCCAAAATCTTCCCCGTATTCAAAATCAAATTCATCCTGGCCGCTTTTCTCCGTGGTCATGGCGGTGAAATACCCGTTCTTCGCGGCATCACGCAGAATGGCAGCGCCGAATTGCTCGTCCACCAGGACTCCTGCTTTTTCCCGGGGCACGCCTTCGGCTACGGCAGCCTTTAAAGCGTCATAGATCACTTGTTTGAACTCTGAGATCCTAGCCGTTTGCTCTGCGGTTATCGGCTCCTTCCAGCCGAACATCTTTGCCCGGAACGTGGCGCGATGGTCGAACGGAAGAACATAAAGGTCTTGATCGAATCCAATGGTCATTGCGTGGTCTCCCTGCTCTTGCGATAGCGACGGATGAGGTTGTTGGTTGAGCTGTCATGTTCAAGTTTTGGTTCTGTTTTGCTTTCAAGCTCGGGGATGATGCGCTGAGCAAGCACCTTGCCCAGTTCAACGCCCCATTGGTCGAACGAGTCAAGGTTCCAGATGGCGCCCTGCGTGAACACCACATGCTCATAGAGCGCCACCAGCTTGCCGAGAATTTCCGGGGTAAGCCGTTCGGCAAGAATCATGTTGGATGGACGATTACCCTCAAACACACGATGCGGCACCAGCCATTCCGGCGTGCCTTCAGCTCTGACCTGCTCTCCGGTCTTGCCGAACGCCAACGCCTCGGCCTGGGCGAAAACGTTCGCCATAAGCACATCGTGATGCTTTCCCAGCGGGTTGAGCGTGTGAGTAAACGCAATAAAGTCACAAGGGATCAGCCGCGTTCCCTGATGGATGAGTTGATAGAAGGAATGCTGGCCGTTCGTGCCCGGCTCGCCCCAGTATATGGCGCTGGTCTGGTAGCCAACGGCGCTGCCGTCGAGCGTAACGTGCTTGCCGTTGCTCTCCATCGTCAACTGCTGCAGGTAAGCGGGAAATCTCTTCAGATATTGCTCATAAGGAAGAACAGCGACAGTGTGTGCGCCAAAGAAGTTGTTGTTCCAGAGGCTGATCAGCCCCATGAGTACGGGGAGGTTTTGTTGAAATGGAGCAGTGCGAAAATGCTCATCCAGCTGATGGAATCCGTCCAGCATGGCCCGGAAATGGTCGGGACCGATGGCCAACATCGTGGAAAGGCCAATCGCAGAATCCATGGAGTAGCGCCCGCCGACCCAATCCCAGAATTCAAACATGTTGGCCGTATCGATCCCGAATTTAGCTATCTCTGCGGCATTGGTTGACACCGCAACGAAGTGCCGGGCAACTGAGGCCTGGTTAGCGCCAAAGGCTTTGAGTGACCAGGCACGCGCCGTATGAGCGTTGGTCATGGTCTCCAGCGTGGTGAACGTCTTGGAAGAAACGATGAAGAGGGTTTCTTCGGGATCGAGATCGGAGACCGCTTCCGCGAAATCGGTGCCGTCGACGTTGGAAACGAAGCGGAACGTCATCGCGCGCTCGGTATACTGCCGCAGCGCTTCGTAGGCCATCACCGGGCCCAGGTCAGATCCGCCGATTCCGATGTTGACGACACTACGGATGCGCTTGCCGGTAAAGCCTTTCCACTCGCCGCTGCGCACACGGTTGCAAAAGGCGGCCATTTTGTCGAGCACGGCATGAACCTGCGGCACGACGTTCTCTCCATCGACCAGGATTGACGCTCCTTTCGGAGCACGCAGCGCGGTGTGGAGCACAGCCCGGTTCTCAGTGATGTTGATCTTCTCGCCATCGAACATAGCGTCGATACGGGATCGAAGATCCGATTCTTCGGCTAATTGAATCAGGAGCTTCAGCGTCTCGTCGGTGATCCGGTTTTTTGAATAGTCGAGGAAGATACCCACGGCTTCCGCGGTAAAGCGCTCGCCCCGCTTTGGATCGCTGGCGAAGAGCGTGCGGAGATGCTCCGGTTGAATTTTCTTATAGTGATCTTCCAGTGCCTTCCATGCTTTTCGCGCGGCGAGAGGCTTTATTCCTCCTGGTGGGATCGTGAATACGCGCGTTGCCATGTCTTGTTCCTCCACGTGACAGCGATGGTTGCGTTTAAGTGACAGCCCCGGATCTATTGCCAAGACGTCCGGTATCAGCCCGAATCCCAACCATGAAACGCTTGCTGTCCATCATGCCGCCTCCTGGTTGGAAGCTGGGCGGGCGCCAGCCACGCAGCGAACGGTATCGCGGGCGATCAGCAGTTCCTCATCGGTTGGAATTACAAACGCATGCAGTTTGGAATCGTTGGTGCTGATTCGGCCTTCGAATGCTCCGCTCTGCTGGTTCCGGTTGCGATCCAATTTTAGCCCCGCCCATTCCAGACCTGAGCAGATTTGCTCGCGGATCTCCGGCGAATTCTCACCGATTCCGCCGGTAAAAACAATCGCATCGGCTCCGCCCATGCAAGCCAGGAACGCTCCGACGTATTTCCTGGCACGATAGCAGAACATTTCAATCGCCAGCCGCGCACGCCGATCCTGATGATCTTTCACCTCGCGCTGCAATACGCGCATATCGTTCGTCAGGCCGGAGATGCCCAGCAGTCCCGACTGGGTATTGAGAACCGCCTCTACGTCGTGCGTGGAAAGGCCTTCCTTGGTGGCCATGACATTCACGATGGCGGGGTCGATATCGCCCGAACGTGTTCCCATGATCAAGCCTTCCAAGGGAGTCATCCCCATGGATGTATCGACAGACCGGCCGCCGCGAATGGCTGCGGCCGAGCAGCCATTTCCGAGGTGAAGTGTGATTACGTTGGTCTGCTCTATCGTCAATTCACGCAGGTCGCGGTATCGCTCGGATACAAATCGATGGGACGTCCCATGAAACCCGTAGCGGCGGATGTGATGCCGCCGGTACAGGTGATAAGGGAGAGCGTAGAGGTACGCGTACTCGGGAATGGTTTGGTGGAACGCGGTGTCGAAAACCGCAACCTGGGGAACGTCGGGACCAAATACACGCCGCGACGCCTGAATGCCCCTGATGTTGGTCGGATTGTGGAGCGGCGCCAGGTCGATACATTCCTCAATTCCCTTCAGCACCTCATCGGTGATCAGGGTGGACTCCGCAAACAATTCGCCGCCATGAACCACCCGGTGCCCTACAGCGTGGATATCAGGTGCAGCCTGGTTTTCCATAACGCCCGATCCATCGATCCAGTGCAGAATATATTCCAGCGCCGCTACAGCGTCGGAAAGGGGAGCCGTGCGCTTCTGTTTCGGGCCTTTGGGTGATTGCAGCGTGAGGATCGCTTCGTTTCCGGCCCATTCGATCAGCCCGCGGCACAAGCGTTCATCGGCGCTTTGTTTCATCCGCTCAAGATCGGTCGCGATGAGCTGGAACTTCAGGCTCGAACTGCCCGCGTTAAGTACCAGGATGTTCATCTCTACCACACAAACCGGCCCTGAAGCACCACGGATTCAGGGCCGAGCGTGAACTGCTTTGACATTGGCGCCACTGGAACTATGCAGCCTTGCGCGTCTTCTCATGGGGCCATTTCCAGTTTGCCTGTTCTGGCTTGTCGATGCCGTGCTTGAAAGCGTAGTTCCGGCACGCGATCTGTTCATTAAGAAAACTGGCCAGAGCGGAGCCGCCGGTTCGCTGCAGTCTTGGCACATGCTTGATGACATCGATGGCCTGGGTAAAACGATCAATTCCGTTCTCGATCGCCAGCTCCAGCGGCGTGTTGATGTTGCCCTGTTCGCGATAGCCGTGGACATGGAAGTTGTGATGGTTTGTACGGCTATAAGTCAGGCGATGGATGAGCCATGGGTACCCATGAAAATTAAAAATGACCGGCTTATCCACGCTGAAGAGTAAATCGAAATCTTCATCTGACAGGCCATGCGGATGATCGCGCTGTGGGAGCAACCGCAGCAGATCGACAACGTTGATGTAGCGAATTTTTAAGTCCGGAAACGCTTCCTGCAGCATCACGATCGCCGCCAGACTCTCCTGCGTAGGAATATCGCCGGCGGAGGCCATCACCACATCCGGCTCGACACCCTGGTCACTGCACGCTGCCTCCCACCTGCCAATTCCTTTGGTGCAATGGATGATGGCTTGATCCATGTTCATATACTGCAGGTGCTTCTGCTTGTCGCAGACAATCACGTTGACGTAGTTCTCGCTCCGCAGGCAATGATTGGCGACTGACAACAACGTGTTCACGTCCGGAGGTAGATAAACTCGCACGACAGCAGAGCTCTTGTTGAGCACCACATCCAGGAAACCGGGGTCTTGATGGGTAAAACCGTTGTGGTCCTGCCGCCAGACAGTGGAGGTAACGAGGATATTCAACGACGGGATACTGTGGCGCCACGGAAGATGATTGCAGATGGCGAGCCACTTCGCGTGCTGGTTGAACATGGAGTCGATGACATGGATAAACGCCTCATAGGAGGAGATGAAGCCGTGACGCCCTGTCAGCAAATATCCTTCAAGCATGCCTTCGAGCGTGTTTTCACTCAGCATTTCCATGACGCGACCATCCGGCGCCAGTTCACCGCCGTCAGAGTCCTCCGCGAAATAGTTCTCAATCCAGAACTTTTTGCTGACTTCGTAAATGGCTTGCAGCTTGTTTGAGGTGTTCTCGTCAGGCCCGAAGACGCGGAAGTTCTTCATATTCATTTTCATCGTATCGCGCAGGAATGCACCCAGTGGTGGTGTGTTTTCTGCTTCAACAACTCCCGGCTTGTCCACCTTTATGCCGTAGTCCCTGAAGTCCGGAAGATGCAGCGCCTTCTTCAGATGTCCCCCGTTCGCGTGAGGATTGGATCCCATGCGCCGCTCATCGGTCGGCGCAAGTTCCTTAAGCTCAGCAATGAGAGTGCCGTTGCTGTCAAAGAGCTCTTCCGGTTTGTAACTGCGCATCCAGTTTTCCAGTTCTTTCAGCCTCTTGGGATCGCCTTTGACGTCGGCCATCGGCACCTGATGTGCCCGCCAGAATCCTTCCAGCTTGTGGCCACCGACTTCTGCCGGACCGGTCCATCCCTTTGGGCTCCGCAATACAATCATCGGCCAGCGAGGGCGCTCGGCCTTTCCTGACTTCCGGGCCGTCTGCTGGATTTTCTTGATTTCGGCAACGCAATGCTCCATGGTTGCCGCCATTGCCTGGTGCATGCTCTCGGGATCCGATCCCTCCACGAAGTATGGAGTCCAACCATATCCGCGGAACAGGTTCTCCAGCTCTTCGTGGCTGATGCGCGCAAGCAACGTGGGATTATTAATCTTGTAGCCATTCAAATGCAGGATCGGCAGTACTACGCCGTCGCGAACAGGGTTCAGAAACTTATTGATGTGCCAGGAGGTTGCCAGAGATGCGGTTTCTGATTCACCATCACCGACAACAGCAGCAACAATCAAATCCGGATTGTCAAAAGCGGCGCCACAGGCATGCGAGAGCACATATCCCAGTTCGCCTCCCTCGTGGATCGAACCCGGAGTTTCCGGCGTGCAGTGGCTTCCAATACCGCCGGGAAACGAAAATTGTTTGAAAAAATTGTGCAAGCCCTGTTCGTCCTGACTCTTGTCAGGATAAATCTCAGAGTAACTGCCTTCCAGATAGACAGGACCAAGAACGCCGGGAGCGCCATGTCCAGGTCCGGCAAGATAGATGACGTTCAGGTCGTGCTCCTTAATGAGCCGGTTCAAGTGTATGTAAATGAACGAAAGGCCCGGGCTTGAGCCAAAATGGCCCAAAAGACGATTTTTGATGTGCTCGGCTTTCAGAGGCTCCCGCAGAAGAGGGTTCTCCTGCAGGTAGAACATGCCGAGCGTCAGATAGATGCAGGCGCGCCAGTAGGCATGAGTCTTGCGCAGCTCGTCAGCGCTCAGAGGTTTTCCTGCGACCGTTGACCTGGCTGGGCCATATGCACTCAAAGGATTGTTCTTGGTTTTGGTTTCGGCTTCCGCTACCGGTGGCATACGTTTCCTCCTTCACAACACATACGCCCAGAGCCCAGGGCCCGGGTCAGGACAAATATCATCTAAAATTCTAGGCGCGTTGCAATCGTCTCAATGTTAAAGAACGATGGATCACCGTGAAGTTTTGACCAGCATGAAAAACAGCTGTATTGCCTTCTCCTCGACGGCAATCTCTTTCTCCGCTTCCTTCAAGCGGCTGAAACATCTTCGCGCGGCAGGATGAATTTCTCCACCGCTGCCGAGAATCCCTCTTGCTCGTTGGATGCGGTGACAAACGTCGCGGCTTGCTGCACCTCAGGGCTGGCGTTCCCCATGGCGATGCTCACGCCGCTTTCTTTGAACATTGTGATGTCATTCGCCATGTCGCCGATCGTAGCGATTTCCTGCAGGGGGATCTTGCCGAACTCTGATGCCATTCGCACCACCTCGCCCTTGTTTGCCTTGGGGTGCGTGACATCCAGATAGAACGGCTGGGAGCGCGCTGCTGAGACGCGGGAGCCGAATCTCTGTTGCACATTCCTTTCGCACCGGGCAACAGCGTCGTAGTCCTTGCTGATGCCGACGATTTTTGCGACACGATCCAGGAAGCCATCAAACGTCGGCGTTACCCGTGGCGGGAACTGCACCGTCTTTGTTTCCTTATCGACGCGATACGCCTCTGGATCGCGCACGAGCCAGTCTTTCTCGGTATAGACCCATACATCCAGATCGTGCTCAAGAAGGATGTGCACCACTTCTTCGGCTTCTGTCTTCTCCAGCAGGTTCTGCTTGAAGAGCGAGAAGTCGCGCCGGACTACGATTCCTCCGTTGAACCCAGCTATAAACTTCAATCCCGGAAGTGAATCAACCAGCATTTTCGTGCCCTTGGGAGGACGCCCGGTGGTGATGCCGAACAGAATGCCGGTTTCTTGCAGCTTGCGGACTGCCTGCATGGACTTTGGCGTGAGCAGCTTTTCCTTGGTTACGAGTGTTCCGTCGATATCCGCAATCAGAAGCCGAATTCGTGCAGGTTTGTTGGTCAACGTTACCGTCATGAGTCATACCCCGCTTTGCCGCTCTGCGGCGGTTAGGTCGATTCGTTCCCGCACTAGGTCTTCCGGAAGCGCCAGGCACTGATGCCAAACAGCACGATCGAGAACAGCGTCAGCGCAAGCAGATTCGGCCATAACGCTGACCACGGCGCGGTTTTCAAAGTGACGCCTCTGACGATCGTGACCATGTAGCGCAAAGGGTCAAAATACGAAAGCTTCTGGAAGAGATCGGGCATGTTGTCAATCGGTGACGTTGCTCCCGAGAGCAGAGTCAACGGCGGGTTGACGAAGAACGTCAACAACTGCGCCTGCTGCTGCGACTTCGAAACGGTCGCTATCATCACGCCAATTCCGGTCCCAGCCAGCGCAGACAACGCGCCTGCGGCCGTAAACAACCACAAAGAACCTCGCGTCGGCAATCCAAATACCAGGATTCCAACAATGAGCGACAGAAAAAGGACGACCATCATCAGGACGAAAACCGGCGAGGTCTTGGCCATCAGCATTTCGCCGGTCTGTGCCGGAGTCATGAGCAGTTGCTCGATGGTGCCCGTTTCCTTCTCCTTAACCGCCAGGGCCGAGGCAACCAGCGAAGCGTTAATAAACATGATGATGCTCATAACGCCGGTCACGTAATACCACGATGTCACCAGGCCTGGGTTGTAGATGTAGGCCGATTGGACCTCTGGCGCGCCCGGCGGCCCGGCAGGATGCGATGCGCTGGCCAAAGCGATTTCATGGCGCACGCCGACGCTGGGTGTGGGTACGATTTCGGAGTTGTAGTCCGCCAAGGCCATTTCCAGATAGCCTTGTGCAATCTGTGCCGTGTTGGCATCCACTGCGTCGATCACCACCTGCACGGCAGAAGTCTGGCCGCGGTTGAGGGTACGGGAAAAATCTGCCGGAATAGTCAGGAATAAATCTAGTTTCAGGCTCTTGAGGGCGTCTTCCGCATCATGCCGGCTCACATAGACCTGCTTCACCGTAAAGTCCACGTTCCGTGAAAGCGAGTCGATAAAGTTCCGGCTTTCCACTGTGAAGCTTTCGTCCACCACACCCAAACGCAGGTCGCGGACCTTGGGGTTCAGAGCGTATCCAAAAATGACTAATACGATAGTCGGCGGCAACATCAGTTGGATGACCAGGCCGCGATTGCGCTTGAGCTGCTGGACTTCCTTGAGCAGCAGCGCGTAGTAACGACGTATTCGGGCCCGCATGAAGCCTCCTATCCCTTGAATTGCATCTTGCGCATCTGCATGGCGTTCACAAGGAAGAACGCAAACGTAAGAACCGCCAGCATCACGAACGGAAAAAATGATGTCCCCCAACTGGCATTGCGCAGGATTGAGTTGCGCACAATCTGTATGTAATGGGTAGCGGGCAGGAAATAAGATATCCAGCGAATCTGAATGGGAATGTTGCGAATGGCAATCAGGTATCCTGAAAGCAGGAGCGACAGCAGAAACGAACCCATCTGTACGCCTTGAATCGCGGCGCTTTGGTTGCCGGTGGCGTTTCCCATAATCATTCCGAAGAACACGCCCGCGAACAGATACAAGACGGTTGCAACCAGCAGGACGCTCGGATCCGAGGGAAAGCGGAACTCGAAAACCAGCAGTCCGAGAATAAAGCAAAGCACAAACTCCACCAAGCCGACCACGACATAGAGCAACGCCTTGCCCAGGATCCATTGCACGGCAGTCAGACTGGAGGCGTACGCCTGGATGATGGTCCCGCTCTCATACTCTTTGGCGGTGGTCAAGGCCCCCAGCAGCGCGGGAAAGATGATCAGCATCAGACCCAAACCGCCGGTACCAAAATAGACCCGGTCCGAGAGTCCAGGGTTGTACCAGAGCCGCTGCTGGAGAACTACTCCTTGCTGCGGCGCTTGGCTGATTTTTGGCACTGGCTGGGTAAGGCCGTTCTTTTCCGTGAACGCGGAGTTCAATGAAGCGGCATAGTTGCCTAGCGCTGTGGCTGAGTTGGAATCCGTAGCGTCAATCATCAACTGGACTACCGGCTGGGTTCCGCGAAGGAAATCACGCTCGAAGTTTTGCGGAATGATTAAGGCCGCGCGTCCACGCCAGCTGGCCAGTGCGCGCTCAGGCGATTCCTCCGGTGGATGCGGCTTGAGCCGGAACGTGAGCGCTGCCCCGTATGTTTCCAGGTAGGTCCGGCTGAGCGGCGTGTTGTCATAGTCGTACACCAGCAGAGATACGTTCCGCAGCCGCAAAGAGCCGGTGATTCCCGCCAGCAACATCAGCACAATCGGCATCAACACCGCCAGCATGTTGAGCAGCTTGTCACGCCGGAATAGCATGAATTCTTTCCAGGCCTGGGACAGGATCTTCTTCACAACGGAATCTCCGATCTGCGGGATTCGATGAGCGAAATAAAAACGTCTTCCAGCGAGAAGGGCACCGGCTTTTGCGCGAGAATCTTGACCCCGGCCTCTTCGAGCGCAGCTGCCGCCTCTCGTTTTTGCGCGTCGTTCTCCGTCACCACGTGCAGGCGGCTGCCGAACAATGAAACGCGCGAAGCGCCAAACTTGTTTTTCAACGCTGCCAGGGCGCGATCAGGATGGTCGGCTTCAATCTCGTAAAGCTCGCCCTTCATGTTGGCCTTCACCTCACTCGGGGAGCCCGAGGCGATGATTTCGCCTGCAACCATGAACCCAAGCCGGTTGCACTGCTCAGCTTCCTCCAGGTAATGCGTCACAACCACAATGCCGGCTCCACGGTCGGCAAATTCATTGATCATCCGCCACATGGCGCGACGAGCCAGCGGATCCACGCCGGAGGTAGGCTCGTCCAGGAAAATTGCGTCAGGCTCGTGCATCACAGCTGAGCCGAAGGCAACTCGCTGTTTCCAACCTCCAGGAAGAGACTTGGTCAGCATCTTTGACTCGCCTTTTAGCTCGGCGGCCTCCAGCACCCATTGTTTGCGCTCTTCGCGCACACTCTCATCCACGCCGTAGAGTCGGGCGTAAAAATCCAGGTTCTCGCCGATGGTGAGATCGTCATAGAGCGCGAACTTCTGCGACATGTAGCCGATCCGGGACCGTACCTCAGCCGACCGCAGCCCTTTCGACTGGCCCAGCAGAGTGACGCTCCCGGAAGTTGGATCAAGCAACCCGCAGATCAGCTTGATGGAAGTGGTTTTGCCAGCTCCGTTGGCGCCGAGCAGCCCATAGATATCGCCGTTGCGGACCTCCAACTGGAAGTTCTTCACGGCGCGGAACGATCCGAACGTCTTGTTCAAATCTTTGGCGCCGATCACAATTTCGTGCTTATTCAACGGTGGACGCGGTTTGGGAAAGTGCGGAACGGGATGAACGCCGCGCATTTTGCGCAACTGACCGACAAACGCGTTCTCCAGTGTCGGCTGGGAACGGCGTATCTCTGTGATCCGCCGCCCGTTGCTTTCCGCGCGCGCACGCAGGTCGACTTCCGCTGCGTCGGGCCGCGCCGCCATCACATCCAGGCGATCACCGTATCGCTGTACATCTTCCGCTTCCGGCGATGCGGCCAACACATCCTCCGCTCCGGCCAGGGGGTCTACTTTGACCTCCAGCCGCGTGACTCCCATCTTGGAACAAAAATGCGTCGGTGTGTCGATGTCGTAGATCCTGCCTCGCTCCATCAGCGCCACACGATGGCACCGTTCCGCTTCATCGAGGTATGGCGTCGCCACCACGATTGCCATTCCGCCGGTGGCGAGCGAGGTCAACGCATCCCAGAAGTCGCGGCGGGTGACTGGATCAACGCCCGTCGTAGGCTCATCTAACAGCAACAGCTTTGGATCGGCGATCAAGGCGCAGCTCAGGGCCAGCTTCTGCTTCATGCCGCCGCTCAGCCGGCCGGCCAGACGATCTGTGAACTTGATCAGCTCAAACAACTTGAAGTAGTGTTCTCGGCGCTTCGACAGGTCTTCTTGCGAAACCTCGCGCAGCCCGGCAGCGTAGGTGAGGTTTTCGTCGACGCTCATGTCTTGATAGAGGCTGAACGGCTGCGTGAGATATCCCACTCCCGGGCGCGCCGAGCGTGGGTCGGTAGTCAATACTTCCATCTCTCCGCTGTTCTGCTCCAGCACACCGCCCATGATTCGAAAAGAAGTGGTCTTGCCCGCACCATCCGCACCGATCAACCCAAAGATTTCGCCAGGCCGTACCTGGAAGCTGACGGCATCAAGCGCCTGGATGGGGCCATAGTTCTTGCTGAGCGCGCGCGAATCGACGACAAGCTCTGTGGACATCACTGTCTCCCGATCAGAATCTCGCCATCTGCCGGCATTCCCGGCTTGGCAAGACCATACGCGCCTTTCAACCCAAGCTTCACTCCCATCACCTGCTTCACGCGGTCATCTTTGAAGTACGTGTTTTCAGGGGTGAACATCACCTGCGGGTCTATGCGGATCACTTCGGCCTGGATGCTTTCCTTTGGATTGGAATCCAGGTAAACCTGTGCCGATTGGCCGACTTTCACCTGGCCGACATTGCCTTCCGGAATGAATCCCCGCAAATAGAGCTTGTGCAGGTCCACCATGGTAAAGATCGTTTGCCCGGCGGCAACCACCCTGCCTGGTTCAGCGGAGCGTGTGAGAATGGTGCCGGCGATTGGGGCCCTGATCGACAAATCGCTTACATTCGCCTCAAAGCGAAGAAGTTCGGCCCGGCTCGAAGCAAGGTTTGCTCTTGCAGTAGCGATCTGCTGCATTTGCGCTTTCGCCTGGGCCAGTGACGCTTCCGCCGACAACACCTGCTTGTGCGCCGCATCCGTAGAGGCGCGGGCAATCTTCATCCGGGTTTGCTGCTGGTCGGCTACCTGAACAGCGACGGCCCCCGATTCCGCCAGAGCAGGATATCTCTTGGCATCAGCTTCAGCCTGTTGGAGTTCGGCTTCCCAACGAACAAGGTCTGCCCGGGCGGCCGCAAGATTGGCTTCAGCCAGAGAAACGCGCGCGGGCGCAGCGGACTGTGCCTCCTCCAGCTTGCGCTCATCCTGGACCACATTCGCCTTCTGCGCCGCTACTTGCGCTTCATCCTGTGGGCTTGAGATATGGGCGATTATCTGGCCAGCTTCCACGGAGTCGCCTTCGCGCACCGTGAGTTCTACGATCTTGCCGTCTCTCTTCGAGGAGATGTCTACCGTATCTCCGTCAATCCGACCACTCACGAAGAGAGTATCTTTCTCGGCGCCCTTGGTAGTTCGCGCGCATCCAGCGAGCGCGAGCGGAAGAAGTATCGCCAGCGTAATCCATTTCCGATTCATAACATCCTCACTTGCCCTACTTGCGGTAGGTCTTCTCTGCTGCCCCCATCGCCCGGGCAAGGTTGGCGCGCGCCAGCCCGAGGGTATACATCGCGCGTACCCGCGCATCATCCGCTTTCGAAACGCGGTCCTGGGCGTTGACTACCTCGGTGTTGTCCGCCACGCCCTGGGCAAAGCGCTGGCGCGACAATTCAACTTCCTCGCGCGACAATTTCACGTTTGCGGCGCTGGTTTCCACTTGTTTGGCCGCCCACTCCACCCCGGCAATCGCCGTGAGCACGTCGGTTTCGATCTGTGACCGCAGCTGCTCTGCGCCGGCTTGCGTTTCGTGCAGGGCGCCTTCCGCCTCGTCAATCTGTCCGCGAATCCGGCCGCTGGTGTAGATGGGGATATTGAGCGTTCCAGCCAGCCTGTATGTGTTCTGGTTGTGCACGGGAGTCGAGCCACTTTGCCCGTCACTGAAGCTGGTGCTGATGGTCGGATAGCGGGTTCCTTTCGCCGCCTGTACTTGCAGTTCAGCAGCCCGGACACTGGATTTCGCGGCAAGAAAATCCGGTCGTGAAGCCAGCGCCGCGCTGATGGCGGAAGCGCGATCGACTGGCGCCTCGACCCCGTAGGCTGCCGGGTCGTCAACTTCATAATCCGCGGTAACGGCGGTTTGCAGAAGGTTCGCGAGGTTGAGCTTGGCCGCGATCAAATTCTGCTCGGCTTCCTGCCGTTGTTGCTCGAGCGAATTTACCTGCTCCTGCGCGCGAATGGCGTCCAGCTTGGCGGAGATGCCCTGCCTGACCCGATCTTCCGTGAGCTTGTAGAGATCGTCCGCCAGTTTGGTCTGCTCGATCAGCGAATCCCGCAGCGCCTTCACTTGCAGCGCCTGCAGATACCCGCCGACAACGTTCAACACGACAATCTCGCGCGAATTTCCCAAGAGCAGCCGGGAAGATTCTTGCCGGGCGCTGGAACTCTTCCAGGCCTCGCGGTTCGCGATGTTCAACAGATCCTGGCGTAGTGTGATTCGCGCATCCATGGATCCAAAGGGGTCTGTCTTTCCTTGCGGCACACTTGGAATATCAATGCCGATGCCTTTCAGATTGATCGTTAAATACGCCTGATGTGCGTTGCCTTCCACCTGGGGGAGCAATGCCGAACGCGATTGTGCGTTTTGGCCGGTCGCTTGGGCCAATCGTGCCTGGGCCTGCCGGATAACACTGTTGTTGGACAGCGCAATGGTCACTGCCTGGGAGAGCGTTAACGGATTCGGAATTTGCGGCAGAGCTTGCTGGCCTGCTGCTGCCGGTTGACCTGTGGCTGTCTGTTGAACAATAGTTGGCTGCGGGCTGGGCGAGGGTGGTGGGCTTGCCGCCGGCTGCTGGCTTATCGCTGTCGTCGACGCTGCCACAAGTATGATCGGCAACATCTTCATGATCGTTTCCAATCCTCTGATCTTTTCCTGGAACGACTTTCGGGACCCATCCTCAGCCGCTTGACCGCCGGAAAAATGCTCCGTAAGTCTCACAGGAAATCGAAGGAGTTCTTCACCAAAGCTCACAATCTCCTCCGTTTCGTCACAGCTCTTGCAGGCTCGCACACGGCAGCTTCAAATTCGTATTCGCAGTGGGCAGTGAACGAGTCCAGAAAATTCGATGCGACGTTGCTCGCTGGCAAACACCAAAAGACGCCAGAACCTCTGCGGACGGTTGACTCAAGTGAAAACCGGAACGGGATCTTGTCATCGGCTGCAAAGAAACGTCCGTCCGGAGAACGAGCACACAAAATCAATAACGATCCGGGCAATCCTAACTTAACAGCGGTATGCAGCCGTTCGCTGCCGCCCGTTGAAAAAGGATATGAGCTCCTTGCTCCATGCATTTTTCACTGCAGCTCCACTGGCGGCGATTGCGCTGGCAGTGGCGCTCGGTTATTTGTGTGGCAAGCTTCGCATCGGCACGTTCGTGCTTGGCCCGGTGGCAGCGACGCTGCTGGTGGCAATTGCTCTCGGCCAGGTAGGCGTCAAGATATCCGGAGAAGTTAAAACTTTCGCGTTTGCGCTTTTCATCTATGCGCTCGGTTACATGATCGGCCCGCAGTTCGTGAGCAGCCTGGGACGATCAACCTTGAAGCAGGTGCACCTGACGATCCTCTCTTCCGTGATCGTTGTTATCACCGTGTGGGCGGTGGCCAAAGGGTTCGGCCTGGACAAGGGAACCGCCGCGGGCGTGCTGGCAGGCGGCGCGACCGAGTCGGCGGCTATCGGCACAGCGAGCGACGCTCTGGCAACGCAGCCTCTGCCCCAGGAAGAGATTGCGCGCATGACGTCAAACATTGGGGTCACGTACGCGATCACGTACCTGTTCGGCACGTTCACGGTGATCTTTTTCGCGTCGACGCTGGCGCCGAAACTGCTTGGCATCGATCTGGCGCGAGCTTCAAGTGATTACGAGCGGGAGCTAAGCGGAGGCGTGTCCGAAATGCCCGCCGGCCATTTCAAGGCGCTTCCAACGGTGGTGGCCCGCGTTTACCAGATCAATTCCAGGTCCGGCGGCCACAAGGTGCGGGACCTGGAAAAAGAGGTCGATGGAATAGTCATCGAGCAGGTGGTGCGTGGCGCCACTGCTCTTGCTGTGCAGCCCGATCTGACGCTCCAGGCCGGCGACCGCGTAGCCGTGGCCGGCCGGCGGGGCCAGGTCGTCCGGCGGGTTGAGGAGATTTTGGGTCCGGAAAGCGCGGATGCCTCGGGGCTGAACCTAGTCGGCGAGGTGCGCGAAGTGGTAGTGACCAGCAAAGAGATCGCCGGCCACACCATTGGCGAGTTGCGAGCCAAAATCGATCCCAATGCACAGCGTGGCGTATTTGTTAGCGCGCTGACGCGACTGAATCAACCGCTTCCCCTCGCCATCAACACGAAGGTCGCGATCGGCGATGTCGCACGGCTTGTCGGCGTGCGCCCCGACGTGGAGCGGGCGGCAGGATTAATCGGTTACCCCACGCCCCCTGCAGACAAGACGGATTTTTTGTATTTCGGCCTTGGTCTCGCCCTGGGCTTCGCACTCGGTCTGCTGGGAATACGCTTCCGCGGATCATTGCTCGGTTTAGGCACGGGAGGAGGATGTCTGATCGCTGGTTTATTGTTTGGCTGGCTCAGGGCACGGCGTCCGACGTTTGGCCAACTGCCCGCCGCGGCAGCGCTTTATCTCAAGGACTTTGGACTCGCCGTGTTTGTCGCCTGCATCGGACTCGCAACCGGACCCGAGGCACTCAAGCAGATCATCCGATACGGCGTGGCTCTTCCTGTTGCCGGCGTCGCGGTCGCCCTGGTGCCCGGTCTTTTTAGCCTCTACTACGGAAAGTACGTGTTGAAGATGCCCCCGGTGATCCTGATCGGCGCATTGTGCGGCCGGCAGGCGAGCACGCCGGCCATCAATGCCGTAACTCTCGCTGCCGGCAACAATGTCCCTGTGCTGGGATACACCGTGCCTTACACCATCGCCAACATATTGCTCACGCTAGCCGGACCGGTGGTTGTACTGATCGTAAAAGGCTGATGATCATGTTCTTTCTTAATCAAGTCGTAGGCTCGAGCGTCTGGCAGCAAGCCCGACGCAAGAGGAAAGGAGCATCATGAAACCCTTTCGTAGATTCTCGGCAACCTTCCTGATTCTTGTTCTCACCATCGGTTACCTCGATGCTCTTGGCCAGGGCAAGAAACCGAACGTCGTTGTTCTGGCAACGGGAGGAACGATCGCCGGCGCTGCAGCCAGCGGTACGCAGTCCGGTTACACCTCCGGCCAGGTGACGATCGACACAATGCTGGATTCAGTGCCGGGAATCAGGGAACTGGCTAACCTCAAGGGTGAGCAAGTCGCCAACGTTGGATCGCAGGATATGTCGTTCGAGATCATGCTCAAGCTTGCCAAGCGTATTAACGAATTGCTGGCAGGCAATGATGTCGACGGTGTCGTCGTCACGCACGGCACTGACACCATGGAAGAAACCGCATTCTTTCTCAACCTGACGGTCAAGAGCGACAAACCGGTAGTGATGGTCGGATCCATGCGGCCATCCACGGCCGTCAGCGCCGATGGCCCGCTGAACCTCTACGATGCTGTAGCCGTGGCCGCTGACCCGCGCGCCAAGGGCCGCGGCGTTCTCGTCGTTATGAACGATTGGATTCAGGGAGCGCATTCGCTGACCAAGACAAGCACAACCGCAGTGCAAACTTTTATGTCGCCGCTGCGAGGGCTGGTGGGCGTCTCTGCCTACGGCAAGAACGATTTCTACAATAACCCGGTCTGGAAGCACACGACGGCGAGCGAGTTCGATGTATCCAACGTGACCAGGATGCCGCGAGTGGATGTGATCTTTGCCGACGCCGACATGTCGCCGGATTTGATTGATTGCAGCGTAAACAATGGCGCCAAGGGGATCGTCATCGCCGGCGTAGGCAACGGCAACATGAATAAAGCGTCACTCGACGCTGCCGCCAGGGCCGTAAAGAAGGGCGTGATTGTGGTACGCAGCAGCCGCGTGCCCACCGGAACGGTCGGCCGCAACGTGGAGGTCAAAGATGACGAGCTCGGCTTCGTCGCTTCCGATGAACTGAATCCTCAGAAATCGCGCATCCTGCTCTCGTTGGCGCTTCTGAAACCGCACACCGCGGCGCAGGTGCAAGAGCTCTTCAACACCTACTGATGATCCGACGACATGCTGGCGGGAGGAGGAACCGTGGATGTTTTAGCTCTTCGCAAGTTTGAAACTCTGAGTCCGTTTGAGATCAAGGATGAGTTGATCAAGCTGGCTAAGAACTCATCGCGAATGGCGCAATCGGCATTCCTCAATGCCGGCCGCGGCAACCCGAACTGGGTTGCAACCACGCCGCGCGAGGGCTACTTTCTGCTCGGCCAGTTCGCCGTCACTGAGAGCAAACGGGTGATGGATCATCCGGCCGGCCTCGGCGGAATGCCACAGCCCCAGGGCATCGCCGGCCGCCTTGAAGCGTGGCTGGCCAAACACTCTGACATGCCAGGCGCCTCTTTCCTTTCGGCGATGGTGCCGTTCGCTGTCAAAAAATTTGGGTTTGAACCCGACGCCTTCGTTCATGAGTTGGTGGATTCAATTATCGGCGACAACTATCCGGTTCCCGACCGCATGCTGGTCCATAACGAACGCATTGCTCATGAGTATCTGCAGTGGGCTATGTGCGGAAATCCTCCGCCTGCCGGCAAGTTTGATCTCTACGCGGTGGAAGGCGGCACCGCCGCCATGTGCTATATCTTCAAATCGCTGAAAGCCAACCGTCTCCTGGTTTCCGGCGACACCATCGCGCTGGGCACTCCGATCTTTACCCCCTACATCGAAATGACCAAACTGGAAGACTATGACTTCAACGTGGTTCAGATCCAGTCTCCCCAGGAAAACCGCTTCCAGTTCACTGCGGAAGAACTTAAAAAGCTCGAGAACCCTAAGATCAAGGCATTCTTCCTGGTGAATCCGGGAAATCCGACCAGCGTAGCGCTCAGCCAGGAAACGATCTCCAGGATCGCAAATATCGTAAAGACGAAGCGTCCGGATCTCATTCTCCTGACCGATGATGTATACGGAACATTCGTTTCGGGCTTTCGTTCTCTGCTCGGCGAGCTGCCCCAGAACACGATCGGCGTGTATTCCTACTCCAAGTATTTTGGCGCCACAGGCTGGCGGCTGGGCGTGATAGCAATTCACGAAGATAATATCTTCGACGCGAAGATCGCAAAACTGAGTCAGTCCGACCTGAAAGCCCTGGACAAGCGCTACGGCGCTTTGACTCTCGAGCCGCGCAAGATCAAGTTCATTGATCGCATAGTGGCAGATAGCCGGGACGTAGCTCTCAACCATACGGCCGGCCTTTCCCTCCCGCAACAGGTAATGATGAGCATGTTCTCGCTGGCCGAACTGATGGACGTCGCCAAGCGCTATCAGAAGGCTTGCATGGAGATCGTGCAGCGGCGCGCATGGTCCATGATCAAAGGCCTGGGCCTGGAACTCAGTCCGAACCCGCTCTACGACGCCTACTACGGCCTGATCGACTTCGAGTTCTGGGCGCGCAAAAACATCGGAACCGACGCGGTCGAGTATCTGAAGAAAAATGTTCATCCCCTCGATCTGGCCTTCCGCCTGGCTGAGGCCTACGGAATCGTTCTGCTCAACGGGGGCGGCTTTGACGCACCGAACTGGTCTCTGCGAGTGTCGCTGGCCAATTTGGGCGACGATGTTTACGAAGACATCGGACGCGGGGTCCGGTCGATCGCGCGCGGCTATCGCGACGCTTTTGAGGCTTCCAAGCGCGCCAAGAGACCTGAGCAAGACGCGGCGTGATCAAGTGGAAGGGGCGCAGGCGTTGGTGCTCCTGCGCCTCTGCTTCGTAGACGGTCTTCGCCCATTCCGTCGAACACAAACTAGGGAGCGATCGACACTCTCTGGCCGGTGTTGCCGCCAATATTGCTGCGATTCCCGCTCGACCCGCACCATATAGCCCATGCTGCGGCTGCGCGTGACTTCTGTCCTCCATGCCCTACAATTGCTCACGTGACCTCCTGGCAAGCACGTTGGCCTATCCGCTACCTGATCGCGACCATCGCTATGGGTGCGTCCATCGCCGCTCTGGAATTGCTGCGCGGCAGTCTAAGCCAGACCACGGTCGCGCTGCTGTTGGTGCTGCCGGTCATTCTCGTCGCTGTAACGTCGGGCCGGGGACCGGCGCTCTATGTCTCCATCCTCGGCGGACTCTCATTCAATTATTTCTTCATCGGTCCGTTCTACTCCTTCCGGATCAATCGCGCGGAAGACGTGGTGGCATTCTTCGTTTTCGTGACGACCGCTGTACTGGTCGGCCAACTCTCATCACGGCTGGAAAAACGCGTGAAGCTGACCGAAGAGCAGCGTAAGGAATTAGTCCATGTCCGCGGCGAGTTTGAACGCGCCTCTGCCCAGGCAGCCGAAGCCGATGCGCTGCGCAAGAGCGAACAACTCAAAGCTGCATTGCTTGACGCCGTCACCCACGATCTGCGCACCCCTCTCACTTCGATCAAGGCAGCCATCACTACCATCCGCGTGGAACCGGTGACCCCCGATGTGCAGCGCGAGCTTTTCGAGGTGATTGAACAGGAGTGCGACCGGCTGAACCATTTCATCCAGGGCATGATGGATCTGGCCAAGCTGGAAGCACGCGAGGTTACGCTGGCGAGCAGAGAAGTTTCCGTCGACGAAATCGTAGAAGACGCGCTGTCTCGCGCCGAGCGGCTTCTGCGCGAACACCGCGTGGATGTCGAAATCCAGCCCGGCCTGCCGCCGCTGCAGGTTGATCCTCGCTTGATCTCGCAGGTAGTCTTCACGCTGGTGGAGAACGCGGCCAAATACTCCGGCTCGAACTCCAGGATCAATGTTGCTGTGGAGCGCGATGCCGATCACATTCGTTTTGCCGTGAATGATGAAGGGCCCGGCATTCCTCCTGAGCTACGCGCCCAGGTATTCCAGAAGTTTTTCCGGGCCGGCTTTCAGCCTGGCTTCGGCGTTGGCCTGGCCATCGCCCGTGGTATCGTTCAGGCGCACGGCGGCACAATTCGTATTGAAGAGGGCCCCGGCGGAAGAGGCTCCAGCGTTCAATTCCGCCTTCCGTTGGAAAGTGGACATGACTGACGATCCCAAGAAGATTCTCGTGGTGGATGATGAAGCGCAGATCACGCGTGTCCTGCTGCGCGGGCTGGAATCGGCGGGATATCATGTCCGCACCGCGAATGACGGACGCGCCGGCCTGGAAAGTTTTCGCGCCTGGCTGCCTGACCTGGTCATCACCGATCTCTCCATGCCCGGCTACGATGGCCTGGAGTTGTGTTCGCGCATCCGCCAGATTTCGGAAGTACCTTTGCTCGTGCTCTCGGTCAGGGAAGATGAACCGACCAAGGTCAAGGCCTTTGACCTGGGTGCCGATGACTATGTCTCCAAACCGTTTGGCATGGCCGAACTCACTGCGCGTGTGCGCGCTCTGCTCCGCCGCTCCGCCGCTCCGCAGGGCGATTCGGCGTATGCCGTGGGCGACTTCAGAATCGATCCCCAACAACGGCGCCTGGAAGTCAGCGGCAAGCCCATTCACCTGACACCCAAGGAATATGACCTGATCCAGTACTTCATGGCCAATCGCGGCAAGGTGCTCACGCACCGTGCGATTCTTTCCGCGGTCTGGGGCAGCAACAGCACGGAGCAGCCGGAATACCTGCGCGTCTTCATCGCCAACCTGCGCAAGAAGCTCGAAGCTGATCCGCGCTCGCCCCGGTATATCACCACCGAGCCCTGGATCGGCTACAGATTTGATCCGGAATAAGCCTGAATAAACATTGCATCCCTGCCGGAAATTACCGTTCTATAATTGCCGAGCTTGCACTCCCATAACCAAGGAGAGCCCATGTTTCGTCGCTTTGCCATCGCTCTTATCCTCACCGCCGTTTGCCTGGCGCAAGATAAACCGCAGAGCGAGACGGTCGCGCGCATGGAGCAGATTGTCCAATCGTACGTCCCAGGCAAGCAATTCATGGGGTCGGTGCTGGTAGCGCAAAACGGGAAGATTCTTCTGGACAAGGGGTACGGCTTCGCCAATCTGGAGTGGCAGGTTCCTAACACGCCTACCACCAAGTTTCGCCTGGGATCGATCACCAAGCAGTTCACCGCAGCTTCCATCCTTTTGTTGGAAGAGCGGGGCAAGCTGAAAGTGGAAGACCAGGTCAAGAAGTACATCCCGGACGCACCCGCCGCTTGGGACAAGATCACCATCTTCCATCTGCTGACACACACCTCGGGTATCCCCAGCTTCACCGGCTTTCCCGACTACGAGACGAAACAGGCGCAGACGATGACGCCTCAGCAACTGGTCGACTGGTTTCGCGATAAACCCCTCGAATTCGAGCCGGGAACCAAGTGGAACTACTCCAACTCCGGGTATGTCCTGCTGGGGTACCTGATCGAAAAGATCAGCGGCCAAAGCTACGCCGATTTTGTGCAGCAGAACATCTTCACGCCGCTGGGAATGAAGGACTCTGGTTATGACTCCAATTCCGCGCTGATCGCGCATCGTGCTGCCGGTTACTCACGCGGCAAAGACGGCAACCCCCAGAATGCCGGCTTCGTCAATATGACCGTTCCGCTCTCGGCAGGCGGCCTCTACTCCACCACGGAAGACCTCTTGCGCTGGGAAGAGGGTTTGTTTGGCGGTAAGGTGCTCAAGCCGGAATCGCTCGCCAAAATGACCACGCCTTTCAAGGAAGACTACGCATTCGGGCTCGGCGTAACCACGGAAAATGGCCACAGGATTATCAGCCACAACGGCGGCATTCAAGGCTTCAATACTGCCTTGGCTTACTTTCCTGACGACAAACTGGTGGTCGCCGTGCTGGCCAACTTGAATGGTCCCTTCGCCGATCAACTGGCAGCGCAGTTGGGGAAGGTCGCGCACGGCGAGAAGGTGGTGCTGACCTCGGAACGCAAAGAGATCGCTCTCTCGTCCAAAACCCTGGCCCAGTATGTGGGCACCTACGAACTGGCGCCAACATTCAGCATCGCCATCACGCTGGAAGGCGACCAACTGATGGCCCAAGCCACCAACCAACGCAAGAACCCGCTCTTCGCCGAATCGGAGACTCTGTTCTTCCTCAAGGTTGTCGATGCCCAGGTTGAATTCGTGAAAAACGATAAAGGCGAGGTCACGGCGATGATCTTGCATCAAAACGGTCACGACACCAAGGGCGCGAAGAAATAAGGCTTTCAGGGCCGCGCCAAAAGGCTCTGCTGCGCGAACGGGAACGCGCCTATCCATCTTCGATTTCCCACTTGCAGCCGCACGACAACACTTTCTTTCTGGATTCTTTATAACTTCTTAATGCGCCGTGGACCGATCATAAAAGTGGTAACCAATCATGGCGCATTTATTTGTTCGGATTTTGGAAATGATTTTTTTCATCGGGCTCGGGGGCTCAATGGTCGTGGCCGTCATGGCCTTTGTCGGCGACATCCACGAATTCTTTGAGAAGGACCGGCCTGAAAATGCAGCCAGTCAGGCCATTGGGGATTGACGAACGCGCGGTAGCGTCTCTCCTGGAAGCGCATAGCTCGACTCAGCTGTGCGCTTTTTTGCTGCTAGTACAAGGACGGTTCGCCTGGCGGCCGTGTCTTCCATCGCCGATGGACCCATAGCCACTGCTCCGGATATTGCCTGGCATAGTTTTCAATCACCTTGGTGAACATCGCGGTGTTGGCGATTGCATCCGCTTCAGCGTTCCCGGTGGAGACCAGTTGCAGCGCGGGATCGAAGCGGATCTTATATTTGCCCTGATTTGTGTCCCATATGCTGAATGACGGCACCACCGCCGCACCGGTATGCAACGCTACGCGTGCCAGGCCAGTTGCAGTGCAAGCTGGTATCCCAAAATAGTCCACAAACTCGCCCTGCGGCGGCGTCATGTTGGTGTCCATGAGAATGCCAACGGCCTCGCCGCGCTTCATTGCGGTCAACAAGCCGCGGGCGAAATCCCGTTTGCCGAAGGTGCTGTTCCCGTGGAGCGTGCGATAGCGATCCACCAACGCGTTGACGTAAGGATTATCCAGGGGCCGCACCACGATGTTCATGGGATGGCCGTTGAGCGAGTGCCCAAATGAGCTGACCTCCCATCCGCCGAAGTGCGCCGTGAGATAGATAACACCTTTGCCGCGCGCGTTGGCCTCGGCAAAATTCTGGAAGCCTTCGTAAATCGCGACCTGCGAGACATTGTCTTTGGTGTATCGCGGGAAAAGAGCGAACTCGGCCAACTGGCGTCCCAGTCCCTGAAAGAGCCGGCGCAGAATCTGCAATTTCGCCTTGCGGCTTTTTTCCGGAAAGGCCAGGTCGAGGTTGCGCAGGCCTACAGCGCGCAACCGGCGATGCACTCCATAGATCGCCATGGCCAGCGTTTCACAGAATGCGCGAGCCAGCGGTCGCGGCAGCGCGCCAACGAAGCGTGCCAGCAGCCAGACGGGAAAATATTCAAGCTTGTGCCGGAGTTTAGGCAACTTTGGACGGTACCATCCAGCGGAAAATAATTCAAATAGACGTAACCATTGTCGCGCTCCGGGCCTCCAATTATATTGGCGTGTACCTTTTTTGTTATGGCCCCTTGTTATCTTCCCCGGTTTCAAGAATCTGAATCTCAAGATCGCTTAAGCAAGGAGAACATGCAATGAAACTTCCCCAGACCCTGATCGCTCTCACCGGCATTTTGGCGCTCTTAGGCTGCAAAGCAAGCGCACCCAGCAAGGTCGAGAGCACCGTAGCCAATGAGGTCAAACACGAAGTCACCGTCGGCGGCAAGGATGTGAAGAATCCCATCCCGTACTCCGCTGACGCGGTCAAAGAGGGCGAAGAACATTTTGGGCATCATTGCGGCATCTGTCACGGCTTGGATGGCCAGGCCACGGGCGTTCCTTTTGCCAGCAAGATGCAGCCGCCCGTCCCGGATCTCACCTCAAAAGACGTGCAGGACTACGCGGACGGGCAGTTGAAGTGGATCATTGAAAACGGCATCGGACCTTCCGGCATGCCGGGCTGGAAAGGCGAATTAAGCGACGAAGAGATGTGGAACGTCGTTCACTTCCTCCGCCATCTGCCGGCCAAAGGCAGCCTGGGCATACCGGCAATCTACAAAGAAGAAGCTGAAGAGCACGAACATGCGGAGCATGAACATGGACAGCCCGCAGCCACGCCCCACACACACAAGCACTAAGCCACATTCTCTGTGCAGAGTGGATTCAGAGAAGCAGAAACGGGAGCTGAACGCTCCCGTTTTCAGTCGATTCTCTAGACGTCCTCAGAACCTCTGCCCGGAAGGCGGAGGAGTGGCCGCAGGCGTTGCCGCCGGCGCAGGTTCAGCAGCAGGCGTTGGTTCAGCTGCGGGAGTTGGCGTTGGGACAGGCGGCGGGTTTACCGGGGCCGACGCAGGCGGAGGCGGAGCAGACGGATTCGAATGCGAGGGGGTAGACGCGGTAGTGTCAGTGCCCACGGCTTTACGCACAGCGGCCACAAACGGCTCGGCAGGCTGCGGCGTCGGCACCGATCCGGTCAGGATCGTCTTAAAATCCACCATGCGGCCATAGAGTTCGCGCGTGGCATCTTCATCCTGTTTAATAACGGCGCCGTTGAGACTGATGCCGGCGAACAAACCCCGAGCACGCGAATACGTCAAGACTTCGGCGTGCAACTTCCAATCGGTGGAACCTTCAGCGTGCCGCCCCACAGGTCCCGCCGCGACGGAAGCATCTGCGCCCAGCTTGAATTTGTTGGTGAGCAGGGCATTCATGCCGCGATCATTCATGATCACCATCACCAGATCGACGGCTTGACCGCCGATTTGAAAACCGATGCTTCCACCGGTCGTCGTAAGCGGCGCGGGTGCGCTCCAGCCAGAGGCCAGCCGGCAAGTTGCCATACCGCGACCATGCGCGCCACCGACCACAAAGCCGCCTTTGATCAAGGAAGGCACTACAGCTACGCACTTGGCGGAGCCGAGGATCTCTTCCGGAATGCCTTTATCCGGTGTAGCCATGATTTCATTCAGGACCGTGGCCGCTGATTCGACCCGGCCCGCTGCGGTCTCCGAGAACGACACACTCGTGACCAGGAGTGCAAACAGCACAACGCGAAACATCAATTTCATAATCCCCTCAAAATGATTTTATCCGTGGGAGCAAGGTAAGAAGATGCTGAAAAATAATAAAGGGTTGGATACGGTGACCCTCGTAACCGTGTCCAACCCCGTCTCCCAGGTTCTGTGGTAGGTGGGTAGAGTATCCACCCGCACTATTTTCACGGCAAGTAACCGGGGTTCCGGCAAAAATCCGATTGGGGACATGTACCTGGGAGATACCTTTTTAGTTAACAGTGCCCTGGCGTTTTTTGCCGTGGAAAAGACCCGGCTAACAGGCTCCGGGCCTTTCAAAATCCGAACCAGCTTTTACTTGGACGATGTAACCAGCGAATGCGTGATGGCGTGAACCGAAAGCGCAATGCGATTCTGTACGCCGACCTTCCTCATCAGCTTGGCAACGTGCGCCTTCACCGTGCGTTCTTCAATCCCCAGCACCGAGCCGATCTCCTTGTTCGACCTCCCCACCACGAGCAGCTCAAGGACCTCTTTTTCACGATCGGTGAAGGTAACGCGGCCTGCCGGGAAAATGCGTCCCGGTGAAGAAGTCACGCGCTCGATGAAAATCGAGAGCACGCGCCGCGGCGCCCACACCGAACCGGCATGGACGATCCGCATGGCCTGTATGAACTCCGCTGGCGACGCGGCTTCATCCACGTAGCCCTTGGCGCCCGCAGCCAGTGCTTTCAAAATCGTCTCGTCGTCAGCTCCGCTGCCGGTGACGATAATCCGCAGATCAGGACGCGCCGCTTTGAGTCCGGCCATCACGTCAAAAAGATTTTGCCCGGCGCGGGTACCCAACAATACCAGATCAATATCCTTGCGCGGACCCAACTCTGCCAGACTGCAGGAGACCAACTCCAGATCAGTTTCCGTATCGAACAAAGATTTCAATCCAATAAAACGCAGGGGGTCACTCTCGACCACAGCGATGCGAATCGTTCTCTTCGATGCGCCTGCTTTCATCAATGCTCCTTCCGAGACCGTGGCGTATTAGCTTTGCATTGTAAGCAAAAAAAGGCTTGCACGATCTGAAAGTATCATGAACCTCAGACCAAGCCCATTAGTTAGCAGGGTACATGTCCGGAGGTTCGAGCGCAAGATTCAGGGATTTGCTTTAGGAGGTTACCTGCTGGCTTCTAACCTGGTCGTGCCTGGACGCAGCACAAAGCCATCGGCGTGGCCAAGCACAAAGCCGCGGCGATAGCCTTCGCAGTAGCTTGCCGTGGTCGGCGGGTCAGATTCATTGTTTGAATGCCATCGGCCGCAGCCTACGTAACGAAAATCCATCTGGGAGGAATTGTCGGTACCCCCACGTTCATATCCATCGTTGTAGCCGGTAAGAAAGCCCTGATCAAAATAAGTGTGGTTCGGATCTGCGGGGAACGGAGATGCTTCCAAATCATCGGCGGCGGCGCGCAAGGTATCCACTGCGCGAAAAGAGCTGCCCTGATAGCCATCTATGTATCCGGCCTTTAATCCTGCCTGGAAACCCTTGTCAAAAACCGCGCGCGAACCAAACTGGGAGGAATACCCGGTCTTCACATCGTGGAGAGTGAAGGATTTCTCTCGCAAAGCCCGGCCCATATTGATATCGGTATTCCCCTGGTGATAGCCCTCTTCATAGCCGTGACGATATCCGTGAGCAAAGGTTGAATGGACCAGAACTGCAGCTGAGCCGGCTTCCTGAAGATGAATTTCCTGCGCCGGACTTTGCGCGAAGGCGCACGCGGCAAAGATGGCCACGGAGAGCAAAAGACGAAGCGTTCTGGCCAGGAGTACACCCCCACCGATCTCTTCATGGTGAGATGAACATTGGTAACCATGGGATGTGCCCCAATCTCCCCCTACCTAAGGTCAAATTAGGTACCCTCTAAGACATTCCCTGAATGGCCGTAAATTGTAAGTAGCTGGATACTTACGTCACCTTAACCCAATCATGAAAGAGTCAGCAGCTTCTCCGGCACCGGCAGACTAAAAACCTGGGGGAAACGGAGCGGGAGAAGAAGGCGACTCAGACTGATTTGCGATTTTCCCCGGGCGGTAAAACAGCCGCCTGGGGCATTCGTACCTCCCCGAGGTTAAGCGCTTCCGGAAAAAGACATGCTCAACCTGCGACACATGCCGCTGGTTTGTCTTATTGCGCTCTCCCTGGCGCTTCAGGCGCAGACTCGCAATCCTTACGATTTTGAGTTTCAGCAGCTGCAAGCAAAGTGGGCCTCGGCCGGCAAACCCGAAAAACTGGTTCTGCTCAGCCAAATACAGCATCTCCGCGACTACGTAAATGACCGCGCTCAGGTGCAACGCTCTCTGGAGACCATCCGACAGTCCAGCACCGAAGATCCCGCCATCAGGTCGGAAGCGGCGGCCTGCATCGACGATCTGCGCGCCTTCCGACTGCCGTCACAGCCGCGCACACAGCATTGGTATGCCGAACCGGAATCGCGTAAGCGCGTGCTGGCAGAAGCCATTGAGAATGCGGGCTCGCAACAGGCCTTGAACGTCGAAATTCTGGCGGAACTCGAACACCTCGCCGGCCACTCCGACGCGGGCGAACACATGTTACAAGCCGCTCGGCTTGACCCTACCGCTTCTCGCTGGCAACGCGTTGCCGAACTGAGTGACGAACCGCTGCGCAAATTTGCTGCGTTGCAATCCGGGCTGGCGCTTGCGCCGGAAAATCCACAGATCAAGTTGCAGCTGGCAACGTATTACATCGGCCGCCAGCAGCTGGAGAAAGCGCGCGACCTGCTGAACGCAGCGGCTCTTTCGACACCCGATGATTTTGTGATCCGCGAACGCCGCGCCGGCCTTTATCTCAACCTCGGGCTGCGTTCTGCCGCACTGGCTGAACTGCGCGGTCTGGAAAAGCAGTGGCCTGAGCCGTTGTGGCTGCAGGCACGCATGGCGGCCGACTATGAGCAGATCGGTCTGCTGGATGATGCGGCGCGTCTCGCCGCAGCCGTGCTTGCCGAAAAAGGCGACGATCTCGAGCAGCTTGAACTCTTGGCGCGATTCCATGAACGCCGCCACATGAAATATGACCTTCAGGCCGACTACCTCGCGCTCTCGCGGCTGGAGCCGGGCTTGGCGGACACCTGGTCGCGGCTGGCCCAGGTGCAAATGGATTGCGGCGATGCAGATGGCGCAAGGAATTCCCTGCTCCATTTGCTCGCGATCGATAACGGCAATGCCGAAGCCCACCGCCGCCTCGCCCAGGTATATGAGCAACTGCATCTCGCTCGCGAAGCACAGCAGGAACTAGCCATCGCCGACGGCACGGCGCACCACGATGCCATCAAGGCCGACGCAGATTACCTGGCCGATGCACACGCTTTGGCGATGGAAGCGCAGGCGCATCCGCCGGAAGCCGTTGACCTTGCTCTGGCCGATATCCGCGTCCAGGAGCTTCTTCCCAGCGGTCTGGACCGCGTTCACGTGCAGCAGGTCTATTATCTCGGCTCTGATGCCGCGGTGGATGCCCACCGCGTGAGCTCGATTCGCTACTCGCCCTCGACGCAGGAGCTGAAGGTTGTCCGCGCACGTGTGTGGAAGAAAGACGGCAACGTCTTCGATGCCCAGGAACTGGGCGATCGCGAACTCGCCGATTATTCTTCGATGTATTACGACATGCGCTCCCGGCAGCTGCGTTACGGCAGCCTGGAGAAGGGTGACGTCGTTGAATTGGAGTATTCGATCACGCCGAAACTGCGGACCAGCGCCTACAACGGGTACTTTGGCGAACTCGTCCTCTTCGCCGGCCGCGGTCCGGCACAGTTGAAACGCTACGTCTTGCTGGCGCCGGCGGCACAAAAGGTTTTTGTGCATGCTGAGAAACTCGCTCCGGCTGTGGTTTCGGAGAAGAATGACCTGCAGGTCTTCACCTGGGAAGCTCATTCAATCCCCGCTTTGCCGCGCGAGCCGCACAGCCCGGGAATCACCGAGATCTCACCCTATGTGCATGTTTCCACCATGGGCGATTGGAAGCAGCTCGGCGCCTGGTATGCCGATCTCATCCGGCCGCAGTTTGCGCTTGATCCATCCCTGGAGAGCGAAGTTGAGCGCGCAACCCGGGAGGCGCACAATGATCGGGAAAAGATCGCCGCAATCCAGGAATTTGTACTGCGCAGCACTCACTATGTTGCGCTCGAATTCGGCATTTACAGTTATAAGCCCTATCCGGTCACACAGATTTACACTCGGCGCTTTGGCGATTGCAAAGACAAGGCCAGCCTGATGATCGCGTTGTTGCGGGCAGCGGGCATTGAAGCGGAAATTGCGCTCGTCCGCACGCGCTCGCTGGGCGATGTCGCTTCGGATCCGGCGTCGATCGCTTTGTTCAATCACGCTATCGTCTACGTGCCGCGATATGAACTGTGGCTTGACGGCACGGCAGAGTATGCCGGCCGCGAACTTCCTCTGGAAGACCAGGGAGCGCTTGCCTTGACGGTAAGTTTGAGCGGATCGGCGCAGCTCCGGCACATTCCTGTGAGCCGAGCCGGGGACAATTACACCAAACACACGATTCGAGCTTCGGTTTCGCCCCAGGGGGTAATCCAGTTCAGCGGATCAACGGTCACTCGCGGCGAAGATGCTCCCGGGCTGCGCCATGACCTGGCGGTTCGCGAACAGCAACTGGACATGTTTCGTCGCGAACTTGCCGAGGTCTTCCCTTCCGTGCAGGTGGATCACGTCGCGGTTCGTGGCGCCGATGAGCTTTCTACAGCCGTAAGCGTGGATTTTCAGGGAGCTTTGAATTCGTTTGAGCAAAAACGCGTCGTCTCGCTCAGCTCTTCTTGGATGCCGCGCTCTTACGTGGGTGCACTGGCCGCTGCCAGCACCCGCACACAAGACCTGGTCTTGCCTTCGCCCTGGACTACGGAAGAAGAAATCCATATCGCTCTGCCGCAGGGGGCAGAGATTGCGGCCTTGCCTCATGATCAAAACGTCAGCGGCCCGTTTGGTTCGGTACGGCTGCACTACAAGAAATCGGGCGGGGAGATTCTGGTGCAAAGTCACGTTGAATTTGCAACCGCGCGCGTCAGCGCCCAGGACTATCCCGCCTTCCGGCAATTCTGTTCGCAAGTGGAGCGGAGCTTCCGCAGCGAAATCGTCGTGAGTCTCCCCCAATGAGATTACGGTTTGCTCTATTTCTGGTCTTGTGTTCTCTCATGGCCCGCCGCGTGCCGGCTCAAACCAGCAAAGCATGGCAGACTCAAGATGCTCCTGATCGGCTCGTACAAAGCTTTGTTTCGGATTTTGATTTGCCTTCCGCCGCACGGGGGGCTGAGGCGCGACTGCAAACGGACCGAAATGACGTTGACGCGCTCTTCGTTCGCATGGAAACCGCGGAGCTGCAGGAGCACCCGGAGTTGGTCCTGGATTCCGCTTTGCGGCTCTGCATGCTGCAGGTGAACAGCGTCGTCCAGGAAGTCGCTTCCAACCGGGTCCTGGAGCATGCCGGGAATAGCCGCGTGTTCAACTCGATCCTCCGCCGTGTTCGCCTGGCGGCCGCTCTGGACAATTCCTGCACCTTCAACCTGCGGCTTGCCTTGGTAGCCGCCGCCATGGATGGCAATCCCAAGGTCGATCTTGACCAGGCTACCCGCTCTGCCGGCCTGATCACGCACTGGCGCATCGCCGGGCCTTTCGGCCAGTACAGCAATGTCGACTTCGAACGGCGCTGGACGCCTGAAACCGATCAGCTTTCGCAGGGGCAGTATGCGAACGAAGTAATCCAGACGGCGCCGGCTGACGCTGCCAGGAAAAAGCCGGCATCAACTAGTGACACATCGAAAACCGTCCAGACGGAGCGTTTCTGGTTTCGCGATGGAATGCTTTCCTTCCCGGATTATCTTGTTGCCCCCGGTGTTTTCTATGCCGCCGGAGAAGTAGAGACTCCGGGGTCACAGACCTTCCAGTTGGAAGTCTTGAGTTCCGGCACCTATGCTGTCGTGGTCGACGGCCGCGAGACCCTGCTGCGCGACAGCCGGTCTGCCAACGGGTCCAGCCGAAATTCTGTTTCCCTGAAACTCAGTGCCGGGCGGCACCGGATTCTGTTGAAGTTCGCGGCCGAGGCTGCACCTCTGAGCCTTGCCGCGTATCCACGGTTTACCACAACGGCCAGGACGCCGAATCTGCCCCTGGTTTTGGAGAACTATGCCCAGGAGTTGGCGGGGTATTTTCGCGGCGACTTCGTATCGATGGATCGCCTGCTGCAGGCTGACGTGGATCACGGCTCCGGCGCTACGCAGTATCTGCGTGCCTTGCTTTATTCCGGGGCCGAAGATCGCTCGCCGCGAGCTGATGCCGCATGGAAGGCAGTAGGGTCTTCCCAACCTTCGGCATTGCTGGCGCGGCTGAGGTCCACCGAGAGCGCTGCGGAGCGCGGACAAACGGAAGACGCGCGGCTTGAAGCGGCGAACATTCTGGCCGAACGGCCGCAGTCGGAAACAGCACTGCAACTGGCATTTGATTTGTCCCGCAACCAGACAAATGCTCCGCAGTTACTGTCCCGTTTGCTTGAGGTGCATCCCTCATGTGCGCATTTGGTGGAAGCGGTGAAGTTCTACAGCTCCACTGCCGAGCAGGACGTAGCGGCACAACTTGAGCAACAACTCGCCACGTGCGCACCCGACTCGCTGCAGTATGCCCGGCTTCTCGCCGATGCCGGCCGGCATGGTGCAGCGGCAGCATATCTTCAGCAGTTGGTCACGCGGAATCCTCTCCATCGTGGAGCGCGACGGATGCTGATTCAACAGTTAGTGCTGGCGAACCAGCAAAGCGCAGCCCAATTGCAGGCCAAACAACTGCATGACCTGGCGCCCAGCGCGCACACCTATGACGGCCTGGTGCAAGATCCTGGCTTGTCGCAGGACAGCAAGAGCCAGCGGGCGGCGGGATTCACCCAGAGCCAGGAGTTCTATGTTCCTTATCGCCGCGATGGCCTTGAGCTGGTTCAGCGTGTAGCGCAGCGGAGTTTCTCCGGCGGTTCTGCAGTAATTCTGCTGTCTGACAAGGTCATCCTGGTTCACCGGGACGGCGCGGTCTCGCTGTATGTCCACCGCATTACCCGTCCGTTGAATAAGGACGGCATCGGCCGCTACGGTGAAATTCAACTGCCTCGCGGTGCAGACCTGCTGGAGCTGCGCACGATCAAATCTTCCGGCCAGGTGATTGAGCCCGAACTGGCACAGCAGAAGGCCTCCATCTCCATGCCGGCGCTGGAACCGGGCGATGCAATCGAGGAAGAGTATGTTCTACAGTACCCCGAGCTGGAGCAATCGCCGGAAGGCGCACTTGCCATGACATTCGGCTCGTTTGAAGCGCCGGTTCTCTATTCCCGCATGGTCGTGCTTGGCGCTCCCGACGCCAAGTTGAACATCCGTGAACAAGCCGGTGCGCCGCAGCCGATGGTGGGAGAAAACCATGGCGTTGTGATCCGCATTTGGCAGCGCGACAACATCCCACAGACCGTTGCCGAGTCTTTCCTGCCTTCCATGGATCTGCTGCCCACCGTGACTTTGTCTGCTGTGGAGGTAAGCAACGATCGCCTGCGCGATGAACTGTTTGACGCTACGCGGGCAGGCTTGCACGTGAACGAGGCAAATCTGGAGCTCCATCTCTCGCCCGACTCAAGCGAGACGGAAAAAGCAAAGCGTATCTATCGCTTTGCCACGACCCGTATTGATTCCGCTGGTCCTGACTGGGCGGCCAACCCGGCTGAAGACACGCTGCAGAACGGCCAAGGCAGCCGCACCGCCGCGCTGCTGGCTCTCTCGCGCGCTGCCGGACTCAAAACCGGGCTGCTGCTGGCGCATAGAGTGGATGAGCCTTGCACCCGGCAAAGCGAATTCTCCTGCTATACCGAGCCGCTGGTGCGCTTCTGGTTCTCTAACGGCGAAATCTCCGACGTGGACGCCGAATCGGACGATCTTCCTTTTGGCAGCATCTCCCCGCTGTTGGAGACGCACGAAGCATTGCTGGTGCCGCTTACAGTTGAAGACGCAAAACGGCCGGAAATCGTAACTCTGGCCATGAAACCGGAGAGTCAACGAAGCGTGGCTGACGGCGAGCTTTATTTGCAGCAAAGCGATCTTGTGGCCGATCTCGAGATCCGCCTGGGAGCGGCGCGTTCACAAGAGATCCGCGGCTTGCTGCATAACGCTGGTGAGCGCGAACGCCAGGCTTTCTTCGAGCAGCTGGCGATGCGCATATTTCCTGAAGCTGTGTCTGTAACTGGTTCCACCCGGCATGACAATGATCCGGAGCAAGCGCTGGAGCTATCACTGCACTGCACAGTGCCCCAATTCATCAACCGCCAAACCGGCGCTTTCGACATTGACCAGCTGGTTCCCACGCTCGGCCTGCGCGCGCAGTACGCCAGGACACCGGCGCGCAAGTTTCCACTCTATATTGAATCACTCTTCTTTGAGAGCACGACCTTCCACCTGCGTCTTCCCGCCGGCATACGCGTGCGGGCGGTCCCTTCTGATTTTGCCCATAAGAGTGAATTTGGCGAGTATGCGGTGCGGTTTACGTATGCAGCCGGCCAGGTTGACATTCATCGCGAGTTCCACATCCCTGTGCAGGTAATCGCGCCGGAAAAGTATGCCGCGTTCTCACATTTTGCACAGCAAATTGATGAAGCGGAGCGTCAACGGATATCCCTGGAAGCCGCGAAAGATGGATTAACCACGGATCAATACCGCGTACCCCCGGCGACAGGCATGTTCCGATAACCTCCGGCCCGATGTTCGCCTAACCGCTCAAGGAAACTTGCAGCCATGTTGACGAACCGTTCGCCCTTCTCAATGTACTCAGGCATCCGGTCCCAGAGCTCTTCAAATTTTTCCGGGTGCTCGGCGGCGAAGGTAGCTATGCCAATGCCCGCTACTGCCAACCCGGCAGGCCGGCGACCGGTCAAGAAGAGAATTGCGCCGGCGGCAAACGATCCGTACATCAGTGTCTTTTTCCAATCCATTTCTCTTTCCTCCTGAGTACAGGTAATTGAACTCTAATATATTCCCGGGACCTCAAAAGCGGCAGGGCTTTTTCTGGACTCGTCTGCTTACGTTGTTAAGAATCAAAGTCACTCCCCGCTGTTGCCCCCTGAAGCGACGCAAACACGGTTGAGCCGATGCCGCGGGCGTTCGCCGCGTCTGATCTCGAGGGCGGGGATATCTTGACACAAAAAGAAAGTGGGCGCCGGTATAGGGGCGACGCCCACGTGGGGGTACTGCGTATGTTGTTACTAGGATAGACGCAAGAATCCGAAAAAAGTTTCAATCCCTATGGAAATTAACATAAATAAACACTCTCAAAGTTAATAGGACAATTTTGGGAATTCTAAATGCTCTCCAATAAAAAACCCCTTCCGTTCCGAAGGGGTTGGAGAGTAAGGAGAGAGGAGATGAATCACCACAACATTTGCGAAACCAATTCCCGGATTTCAACCCGAGCTTGATGCAATCCAAATTGCGACTCCTTTTCATCGATGCCAAGAAGACGCGCGATTCTCTGGTGGTCGTAGCCTTCCACATCATGCAACAGGAAGATCAGTTTTTCCGTTGCGGGTAGTTGCACGACCGCACGTTCCAGGTGAACACGTTTCACGTTGCCATGAACGCTCTTCGCTGGCGAAGTTCTGCGGTTCAGGCTAAGCGTGCCCACGGACGCGAATTCACGAACCGCGTCAAGAAAAGCCTGGTCGATATGCTCAGCTTTCGGGCTGATGCTGGTAGCAAAGGCGCGCACAAAAACCTTGGCAGCCATTTGCTCTGCGGTGAGTTCATTGCCCGTCATCCAGAACGCCAGAGAATAAATCCTGTGGCGATGCTCGTTATAAATGGCTTCGTATTCTGCTGTGCGACTTTCAACGGCGGGAATCAGAATTCCCAAATTGCTCATCACACCCAAGCTGCTAGACATTTTTTAACCACCTTTTTCGGCCCGTTGAGGGTCCCCAGTTTTTGAATACTGTCAGTCAAATCGAACATGAGGACTACAGCAATCTGCTTGCCCAAGGAACGTAGGTGCCTATGAAGTTTTGCAATGAAATTAACTCTTTTGTTTTCAATACTTAAACAATGACAAGAATGGTGACCTCCAAGCAGTCGATCAGCCCCATGTGGCTGGCGAGGTGAGTGGAATCTATTTGTGAGCATCTCGGTACCACTTGTATTGATTGGGATTCTCACCACGGAGTTTCGCACAGGTAAAATTTACAGTTCCTAAGGGTTCGATTTTAGCTGGTGGCTCTTAGCGGACCATCAGAACTTCGCGGATGTTGTCGCGGCCGAGAAAGAATTTGCGGGAGGCAAAATCTTTAAAGAGGTTCTCGATGTGGCGATTGTTGAAGATACGCTGTAGGCGGAAGCCCTGAATCGGTTCCAGCTCCAGAATATCGGGCGGTACGATGTGATGGCGGCTATAAAGGGACTCTGGGCCTGCATCCTTGGCGTGGAAAAAAGCCAGCAGGTTGCCTTTAACCTTAAGCATCACCTGCAGACGTTCCACCAGTGGCTTGACCAGGCTTTCCGGCAGGTAATCGGGCACATCCCAGCAAAGGATGGCGTCAAACTGGTCGGGGGCATAGTTGAGGTTTTCAACAAAGAATTTTGACGGATCGATCTGCAGTGAGCCATCCTCTTGTTTCACCAGGTAGCTGGGATCCTGAGACTCGCGCAGCACATCCTCATTAAAAACGCGAGCTCCCATTTCGGTCAGAAAGGCTATGTTGGCTGGCGAAGTGGGTCCAAGATCAAGGACACACAGTTTTTGCTCGCCTGCGCTCTTGAGATTGCGCAGTAGCTCGCCCAAGCCAATACAACGACGCGTGGTCCGTGGCGCAGCCTTGCTTGGCCCGGCAGACTTTGCCTGGGGAGCGTCCGCTCCACGGAACCATCGCTTCAAATTGTCAGAGGAGCTCAAAGCTCCTCTAATTTACCTTATTTGGGATCCAAAAAGGAACCTTGGGTACCCGACGCGGCGTTGTAACTAATGCCGGAGCCAGTGCCCGAACTCATCCCAGACCCGGCAGATGTTGCGGCGGCCATGGGTTTGCGCGTTTCAGGTTTTGCTTCATTATCATCCCGCTCGCGAATATCGATGGCGCCCTTAAAGAATGCTCCATCTTCAATCACGATGCGCCCCGTAGCCACGTCGCCCATCAGGGTGCAGGATTTGCGCAGTTCTACGCGGCCAGTTGCGTTGACGTTGCCTTCCACTCTTCCGTGCACGATCAGGTCACGGGCTGAGATTGTGGCCTTGATTCTGCCGTTGGGGCCGATAATGAGGCTGTGGTCGCGCAGATCAACCGTGCCTTCAATTTCTCCATCGAGATAAAGATCTTCGCTGCCGGTAAGTTCACCGCGAATCGAAACTGACTTGCCGATATGACCTACGTCTGCACGATGTGGTTCCATAACTTTAGGGGTCTCCTTCTGCGGGACCGGCGCTTGCGCCGGTGTTGAGGGTGTAGTCGAGGTTGCAGCGAGGGGGGACGCCGGCTGCGCAGGCTGGGGCGGATTCACGCTCACGGGCTTGTTGTCTTCAGGACGTGCTTTCCACATTGTTGCACCTTTTTCTTTGGTTTGCTCTCTTCAGACCAAATTCAAATTGAACGTACGATTGGGGTCGCCTGTCGCAGATCAATCAGGATTTGCGAGCTAGTTTACTGCTGAGTTCAGAAATGAAGTAGTTACTCAAGGGTGCACCCCAAAGGCAATCCTGTGCTTATTGGCGGCATCCTCGTGCCTAGTTTTTCGTATTTATAAAAAAGTAAACATTAACCAATTTGTTACATTCACAAATGCCGCACTAAGGGCTTTATTCTTGTATCATTTACAGAAATCTCAAAATCGAGAGCTGCTGGCCAGTTTGGCCGTCTGTTTGCACATAAGTAAAGCGTCGACCGGGACGGAATGTCGCGGCAGCGAGCGGGACCGAAAACCAGGGGAACAGCGGTCCTGATCGAGGTTGCGGCTATCGAGCCAATGGGACTGCCTTTCCGGAGAGGTCGATAAAACAGAGAGGCGGGCTGCAATGCCGCCTCTCTTTGTTTTTCTCCTAACGGTTCCCGTTGCTCCTAAGCCATGCTCAATGACGTGACCCAAACCGTTCGAAGCCCAAGTGGGCCTTTTCGACGCTCTGATGGATGTAAAATGCAACTAGCTGCTGGTTTTGCGGCGTCTAAGAAGTAAGTATCTGCTCGTTGATCAAGGTATGAGTTCTCGCCGGCCCCTGGGGCTTATTGTGGTTTTCCTGTTTTCGGCGAACCTGGCGTTCGCTTTGCAGCATAGCCAGACTCCGTCTGAAAACCTGCCGCCCCTCCCCAAAGATGCCACGCAATATGTGAGGGACATGGTGGCGCACCAAATCGCGGCCAACGACGCCGACCACTCCCACTGGCGCTACCGCATTCATCGTGAGGATGAAAAGGGCACACAGGATCGTGATGTCATCGACACGAAGGAAGGTCAAATTGCCCGGACTCTTACGATCAACGGCCAGCCTCTCACGGCCGATGAGCGCGCCAGCGATGAAGCGCGGATGAGGAAGCTGGTGGAAGATCCGTCCGAGCGCGCCAAGCGTAAAAAGCGCGCTCGCGACGATGAAGAGAAGGCGACGCAAATGTTCAAGGCCATTCCTGATGCCTTCATTTTTAAATATGACGGCGAGGACAACGGCCAGCTTCGCCTCACCTTTTTCCCCAATCCTCACTACGATGCGCCCACCCGGGAACTACAGGTGTTTCGCTCGATGAGCGGCAAAATGTGGATCGATCGCGCGGCAGAAAGAATGACGCGCCTGGAGGGCACGCTCTTTGAGGATGTCACCTTTGGCTGGGGTCTGCTGGGACGGCTCAACAAGGGCGGCACATTCTCGGTCACTCAATCCAAGGTTGGTGACACCCATTGGGAGATCGTTTCTCTTGACGTCAAGATGACCGGTCATGCCATCATTTTTAAGAACATCAATGTCAGACAGGTGGAGCGTCTCACCGATTTTCGCAGGGTGAGCGATGATCTGACCATTGCCCAGGCCTACCAACTGCTGCTGAAGCCTGAGAACGCTGTTTCCGCCGAAAGCCAGCCTGGCGTCATCAAACCGCACGGCAAAAACTGACCTTCCCTCACAAGTCCAGCAATTCTGACCAGCAGCAACTCTGCTTTCCAGCAACTCTGGCCGGCAGCAACTCTGGCTTGTTTTGTGGGCTTTTCACGCGCCGCAAATCTCGCGCGATTCCGTTCTTAGGAGGCAAACCCGGCTGTATTCAGATTCCTCTAATTGAAATAGCGCTGCTTCTGACTACTCTCAATGGCCGCGTCCGCCGGCCGGAAAGTAATTAGGAGGACCTAAATGAGAAAGGTATACCTGATCACATCAATCCTGCTGCTGTCGAGTGTTTGGCTCGTCGCGCAAACCAGTCCCAGCAGCTCCGGGAGTGCAACGCAACAACCGTCGACGGACCAATCCAGCCCATCGACAACATCTCCGTCACAGACTTCTCCATCACAAACTTATCCGAGCACAACAACCCAGACTACAACCACACAAACAACAGAAACTTCCACCGGCACTTCCATCGAGGGATGCCTCAGTGGCTCATCAGGGAATTACACACTGACGGATACTGCCGGAAAGACCTGGCAACTGGCGGGTGATACTTCCAAATTAACTGAACATGTTGGCCACCAGGTTCGCCTTACCGGATCAGAAGGCGCCGGATCGGCAGGCGCGGGAGGATCGAGCGCCGCAGGTTCATCCGCTTCCAGTGGAGCCGGTGCCTCTTCTGGCGCCGGATCACAATCCACCTTTACCGTACAAAAGGTAAAGATGATCTCCAGCAGCTGCCCCGCGAGCAAATAGACGAGCTGCGAGCTTTTACCAAACCCCCGCATCGTGCGGGGGTTTTCTTTTTGGCAGGAAACAGATTTCAGGGATTCACGTGCAGGCGTCCGTCACGCAGAACCGTGCATTTGCGGTCGCGCCAGACGATGGTGTCCCCGGCAAACCCGCTGATCCACACCAGTACGCCCAAAATGTCCTGTACCGGCAAGAGCCACCACTGACGACGAATCATAGGATCGCGCAGAACAAAGTGGGCAGTGGCAGCGGCTGCGGCGCCGCGCAAAATCAGGGTGATGGGAATCACCGGCCAGGCGGCAGGCAATGTCGCCCAGAGCAGAAGCGCCCAGGCCAGTGGATAAGTGAAAATTTGCCCCCAGTACCCCGCCGGACGCGAGCGGCGCGTACTGCGCGCCCAGCGAGTGCGATGACCAAAGTTGGCCAGCAGTCCCTGGCTGCCGATGCGATGCTCAATCACGCAGGAGGAAAGCAGAACTCCGTGGCCGAGTATGGCGGCTCGCTGCCCAATCACAAAATCTTCCGCCAGGAAATCCTGCAGATAACTGAACCCTCCCATGTCATTGAGTACCGCGCGACGCACCGCAACGGTGCAGCCCAGAGCGAAGCGCATTCCCTCAACCAGCCGCGCCACCAGCACGCCGGCCAGCAGTTCAGTGTTCATTCCGATAGCTTCCAGTCGCGACCAGAAGCTTCGCCCCGGCACAGCGCGGTATGGACAGGTGATAAGCCCAACGCTCTTGTCCTGAAATTCCTGCGCCAGATGCGACAGCAGGCAGGGTTTCACGCGGATATCGCTGTCACTCATCACCAGCAGTTCATGTTGTGCCTCGCGGACCAGCCGGTTGAGGCTGTAGGCTTTGGCATTGGGAATAGGCGATTCTCCAGTGATAATCAGACGCGCCTTCACCCTGCTCGAATATTCGCTGATGATCTTTGCGGCCAGGGTGGCGGCAGGATCATCTTCTCGATGGACGCCGAGCAGCACCTCATAGTCGGGATAATCCTGCGCAAAAATGCTGCGCAGGTTTTCTTCCAGGCCATCGTCATGGCCGCAGAGCGGTCTGAGAACGCTAACGGGAGGTTGGTTCCCTGGAGCGGGCAGAGGAACGCGAAGGTAATGCCTGGTGGCTACGCAAATAAGTACGCAGTAAACGAGGGAACCGGCAAGCAACACAGCCAATACGGTACTGAGAATTACCATAATGCGGGTCCGTTCTCCGTTGAATTGGAACCATCGGCAGTCGCGCCGGAACGATTATTGGTTAAAAGAAACTTGCCGCCGCTCGCAGCGACCGGGTAAAGGTTGTCACGGCCAACCAGCGCGTTGACACGGCCTATGTGCTGGCTATCTGTCACCAGATAGCAGCGCCCAGCACCCGACCACGCGCGCACAAAATCAGAATCATCAATGAAAACAGCGGGCGCCGCGGGCGCATAAGAACCATACTCCAAATTATTGATACGCCCGTTCAGGAGCAGAGCACCCTTGTTGGCATAAAACAATACAGAAGAATACGGATAATAAGCGCCATCAATAATCAGACTGCCCTCGGGAGAATGTAGTAGGGCATCCGCCAACGGGCGTGACGAAAGGTAAGGATCAAAGACGGTCAGGGCCAACCGGCTTGCCTGGAAAAACAGGACCATCATCGCCGCCAGGGCCAAAAATACGCGACGCCCGCGCAGGGCCCATGCTCCAATCGCGCCTATCAGAAAGGCGACTGTTGCCAGGGCCAGGGGCAGGCGGAGGTAAGCAAAAGCTTTAATCGTCAGATCGCCTAGGTGGCCGAGGGAAAGCGTGTAGGCCTCAGGATGCTGCTGGAGCGCGCTCGAAATATCGCCCCGGGCAGCTTCGTGGCGAACAACAAACAAGAGCGTCGCGGTGACCACAGCGGCAACGGTCGTCACGGCCGCCAGCGTCTTAGACGACACCGTCATCCATTTGCTCTCACCTACCATGGCACAGGCCAACAACAGCGCCAGCGCTGGATAAATGGGCATGGAGTAATACTCTTGCGTGGTGGAGAACGTGAAAAACAGCAGAAGGAACCCGGCCCAGCACAAAGCCAACAGGCGCGTGCGTCCGGAACGGTCGACCGGCTTGTAACTCAGTTTGGCTGCCGCCGGAAGATAGGCGCTCCAGGGGAACAGCCACACCAGGTTCAGCAGCCAAAAGGCCGCGCGCGGGACCGTGTTGTAATCGTGGGGATAACGCAGACCCAGAAAGCGCAGCACGTGCTCGTTCATGAAATAGAACCAGAAGAACCCGTGATACTCGCCCGGCCCGCTGTGCATACTGAAATTGAATGGGGGCGGCATGAGCAAAGTTGCCAGAACATGCCAGGGCGCCGCAATTGCAAGAAAAATGAGAATTCCCGAAATAGGACGCAGGCTGCGCCAGGTCCGGCGCGAAAAGAGCTGCCGCGTCAAGGCCAGGTAAAGCACCGCGCCGCCGACCGGCAGCACCACGGCAATCAGTCCCTTGAGTAGAACGCCAACGGCCATCGATGCGGCCAGGAGCGCTGCCCAACGCCGGGGATGGAGTTCTTCACCGTCTTCATTCAGGGCGCGTTGAAAGGCCAGGAAACAGACACACGTGGTTAGCGTCAACATCACGTCCGGGATCAGAATGCGGGTGAAGAGGAAAAGCCCAATACACGTTGCGAGGACCAGCCCCGCGTAAAATCCCGCCTGGCGGCCGAAAGCCCAGCGACCGTAACGCGCGGTAGTCCAGCACAACAAAATGGCGGCAAGCGCGGTGGGAATGCGCGCTACCCAGTCATGCACGCCAAAAAGCAGATAGCTGATGGCGATCAGCCAATAAGGGAGTGGCGCCTTCTCCATGTAAGCCACGCCATCGAGATGTGGAATAACCCAATCGCCTGACTGGATCATATTGCGGCCAATCTGCGCGTGCACCGCGTCTACATCATCCATCAAGGCTGGAGGGGACATGATACCGGCGAGAAAAATGATGGAAGCAATCACTATCAGCGCCAGCTCATAGCGTGGGTGCTTCGGCAGAGAAGGCTGCGCGCTGGTTTCCACCCTAGCGTTTTCCAATTGTTGCAAAAGTTCGCTCACGGCAATACGCGCAGCCCTTCAACCATAATTTTCGCAGATGCGCTCGATGCGCTCAAACACGTTACGTGTGCGGCTGCTAACGCAAAGCGGCAAGTTCTTTTCTGTGCCAGCCGTCCTTTTCAAAAATAAGCTCACCAGCAGTTTTAAATGATTCGTGTGTCCGAGGGAACACGGGATTTGTAAAAAACTGTAAGCAGAATGAACACTTCATTAACTAACGTAAAGTCCGGGGATTCCAGGATGGAAAGAAAGCGAAAGCCCGGGCAGCAGCATCCATGCGATTACGACAAAAGAAATAAAGCGTGTATTTTTATCGTCTTCCGGTTGTAAGATCATTTTGGAAACGGTGCCGTACGCGAAAAGCAGCTTACAGCCACGAAACATCTACTTGGCTTTTGTGTTTCAGTTATGAAGAGCGGGCCTCAATCGCCTGGGCCGGGACGGTTCGAAGGTCAATGGAGAACAGGTCATGGGTCTGGCAAAGTTGAAACTTCCGGTTGCATTGGCCCTCGTATGCATGGCTTTTTTTGTCACCTTCATGCAAGTCAAAGCAAACGAGGATACTGATGATCCTGTGGGCACTTCCGCCATCTGGAGCCCTGAAAATGAAGACCTGTCGGAAATCGCCCAATCCTGCAAAGCCGAAGCTGCTACGGCGTACAACAAATGCTTCATCGAGCAGATGGGCAGCTACGCATCTTCCGAAGCGGTGACATTCAGCGAGTTTCTTTTCCAGCAAACGCCAGCGCGCGTGGGTTATCTCTCCGGATTGCACGAGGCCGGCCCGATCGATTTGGGTCTGGTGACATATCCCAACTCCGCAGGCCTGAATCGCGGATGGGTTCTGGTGAATGGCGCGCCGGCCATCGTCGACGTGGATAACCTCAAGCTACTTCCCCAATCCGCCATGGAAAAAGATGCGCATTTCAGCGCATTGCGCACGCATTACCCGCAACTTCACCTTGCGATTGCGGATGACGATCGAGGCACTGAAACATTGCCCGAAATGCAAGCCCTGGGCAATGGAAGCCAGCGTTTCGTGATCAATTATTCTCTCAAGGAGCCTTGCCCGGCCTGCCAGGCCGTAGCTCACGCCAGCTTCGGGTTTGATTTCGACCCGACCGGTAAATTCCTTGGAGTAAAGTTCATCAAAGTAGTCCCGGCCATCTAAAAAGACGGGATTCCTCGCAAGCGCATCTCGCTTTTGGCCGATCAGACGCCAAAAAGATTGGGCTGAATCTTCTGGTAGTTGTTTTCCTCAGCCCATATGTTGAGAGAAACCGTGGCAAGTTCATCCACAACCGGAATCGCTCTGCCATTCTTGCTGAGATCGATCGATTTGATGTAGGTACGGCAGGTATCGCAGGCGTCCACGCGAACGTAGTCAAATTCCTCTGCGGTAAAGACCGGCAACTTCTCTTTGTTTTCTTCCGCGCAATTTGGGCAAAGGACCCGGCGAAAAAACCATTCGGTTCCGCACAGAGAGCAAAGCAGGAAGCGCTTGGCGCCATCGCCTTCCGGCCGGAGCACGGCCAACTGGGGCTTGGAGCCGCAAAAAGGGCAGATGGGCGGAGAAGCTTCGGTCGCGGAGTTGGTTCGCTCAGCCAGGTACTCCGCGAAGGGCTGCAGCAGCGCGTGAGCAAAAAATGCGTATTCCGCCGCAAGCTCGCTGCTTTCAATTTCGTGCTGCCAGAATCCGGTCAGCAACGCCAGTCTTTCTTCCTCAGACGAGGCCTCCACCGCCGCAGCGGCTTCCTTGAGCGCAGGCGAGCCGGACTGCTGAATCAGGGCAATGAGCGCGGGAAAGTGGCGCAGCAGGCAGGAAACCTCATGATCGGCGGACGCCGAGAGAGACTGATACACCGTCTTCTGCAAGCGGGCGAGACTCTGGTAAAAGTCCAGCAGCTCAGAAACGGCAGAGTGCTTTTGGGAAAGCTCGCTCGCCCGCGCGATCCTCAGGTCCCAGGTCATTCCAGACATCCAGCTCTAGCCTTTGCGGCCGGTGATCTTCTCATACCAGAGCCGGTGATGCGTGCGCGCCCAGTTGGCAGAGACATTTCCTTCAATCATGGCCTTCATGCTGCCCGGCGTTACCCAGATGCTCATGTAGACGTGAATGATGAAAGCTGCAATAGCGACCAGCGCCGTGGTCGAGTGGATGAATACCGTGATCGGCAAAATCCAATGCTCGCTACCAGGAATTCTCTCCGGGAACCACATGATGATGCCGGTGATCAGCAGGATGAGCGTGCAATAGAACATCACCCACCAGAACTGTTTTTGGCCGGCGTTAAAGCGGCTCTGCGGCGGCATCTGCTCGTCGTGGTTTTCGACGTAGGCCTTCAGGTTTTTGCTCCACTGTTTGTCCGCAGGGATCGCCTTCATGTCGGACTTCCACTTGGAGTACATCCAGAAAATGGTAACCACGTAAACCAGGCCAACCCATGGATGCCAGTAGCGGATGGTACCGCCTCCGCCGAGAACGGAAGCCAGCCACCAGAGAAACGGCGTGAACAGGGCCAGCCCGGTCAAGAGGAGATAAGTAAAGGCGATCGCGTTGATCCAATGGTAGACCCGCTCCTTGTAGGTGTAGCGCTGGATCTGGTCTTCAGGTGTCGACGTGGTTGGACGTGCTATCACTCCGCCGCTCATCGCTTCACCTCCTCATTCTTGTCAACTTCCTTCGGACCGTAGCGCACGTAGTGCATGAACACGCCGAGAACTCCGGCAGCCATACCTATACCTCCCAGCCACTTCAACGGGCCTTTCCACATCCTCACGAAGAATGGCACAGTGGGATCCGCCGGCAATTGGTAGTCATCGGTCTTGTTCATATCGTGCAGCACGTAGACCACATGCGTGCCGCCGACTCCGGAAGGATCGTAAACACCTGCGTTCTTGTGCGACGTCTCTCTCTTGATCTGGTCTACACGCTTGTTGGCGATATCGAGCATGTCCTCTTTGCTGCCGAAGTGCAGACAACCCGTGGGGCATGACTTGATGCAGGCGGGCTCAAGCCCGGCGCCCACACGGTCAGAGCACAGCGTGCACTTGTAAACCTTCTTGGTCTCCTGATTGAACTTGGGGATATTGAACGGGCAGCCGGTAACGCAATACTCGCAGCCAATGCAGTTTTCCTGGTTAAAATCGACGATGCCGTTGGTGTACTGCACAATTGCGCCGTCGGCCGGACAAGCGATCAGGCAACCAGGCTCTTCGCAGTGCATGCACTGGTCCTTGCGCATGAGCCATTGCAGGTTGCCGTTCTCATCCTCAGTTTCTTTGAATTTGATCAGATTCCAGAAGTTCCACGCCGTCTCCGGCATGGTTTGGTAGGTGTTGTCAAAAACGGTTTCACGGAACTCATACCCGTTCCACTCCAGGCAGGCAACCTCGCAGGCCTTGCAACCGATGCACGTGGTGGTATCCACCAGCTTGCAAACGTCATAGTCGCGGGAAACACCTTTGCCCGGTGTTCCCCCGCGATGACCGGAGATCGCTTTGATTTCCAGATTTCCATTGCTCATGGCGTATCTCCTTTTAGACCTTCTCGATGTTCACCAGAAATCCCTTGAACTCTGGCGTGTAAGCGTTGGGATCAATCACCGTCGGCGAAAGCAGGTTGGCCGGGGTGCGCTCTCCTTCAGGACGATTGTCGCCCAGCCCCTTGTAACCCCAGTGGATCGGAATGCCGACCTGATAATGTTCCTGGCCGGCGATCGTCATCTTCTTGATGCGCTTGGTCACCATCGCCTTGCAGTAATAGGCACTTCGGGCGCTTGTGACCTTGACCCTGTCACCTCCGTTGATCCCCTTCTCCTTTGCCAGCTCCTCCGGAATCTCAACGAACGGCTCCGGCTGCAGCTGCATGTTCATCTTGTTGTTTTTGGTCCAGTAGTGATAGTGCTCGGTCAACCGGTACGTGGTGCAGACGTACGGGAACTTGTCCGGCGTTCCGTACTTATCCATATCCGACTTGAATTTCTTGACCACCGGGCTGTTCGACTGCTGCGGATGCAGCGGGTTCGCCACCGGGCTCTCGATCGGCTCGTAGTGTTCGGGGAAAGGCCCGTCAGCCATTCCGGCGAGCGGGACGAACAGACGCGCCAAGCCTTCCGGAGTCATGATGAACGGGCCCATGTGGTCTTTGGGATTGGAATCGGCCTTGAAGTCAGGCACGTCATTGCCGACCCACTTTCCAGTGCCTTCATTCCACCAGACCTGCTTGCGGCTGGGATCCCACGGCTTGCCGGTGAGGTCGCACGATGCACGGTTGTACATCACACGGCGATTCGCTGGCCAGGACCATCCCCACTGAGGATGAATACCGAGACCGGATGGATCCGCCGGATCGCGCCGCTGCATGGCCGCCCCGGCATCCGGCCACGAACCACAATAGAGCCAATTGCCGCATGAAGTCGTGCCATCGTCGCGCAGCCAGGCAAAGCCAGGCAGCTGTTGACCGGCTTTCCATTCGGAAGGCGTTTGCTTCTCGTCTTTAACATCCGCCAGCGCTTTGCCGTTGATCTCTTTAGCAACCTCCCCCAGCGATGGATTGTTGGGATTGGTATAAGCCCAGGTTGCATTGAGCATGGCATCCGGGAACTTGCCGCCTTCTTTCTGGTAGAGCGCTTTCACTGCCAGGAAGATTCGCGCCAGGATTTCCTGATCCACTTTGGCATCTCCTGGAGGCGGCACAGCGGACCACTTCCACTGCAGCCAGCGCGCGGAATTGACGAAGGTTCCGTCTTTCTCGGCAAAACCCGCGCCCGGCAGACGATAGACCTCGGTCTTGATTTGCGCCTGATCGTCTGGCGTAATCCCCGGCGACTCCCAGAAGCTTGAAGTCTCTTCCGGATAAATGTCGCAGACGACCAGCCATTCGGCCTTCTTGAGCGCATCAATGTTCTTTTGCGAGTTCGGGCCAATGGCCACGCCGTTCATGCCAAAGCTCATCAGGCCTTTGACCTTGCCGGCGTACATGGCGTCCCACTGCTCTACCCAGGAGTACTTGCGGTCAATCTTGGGAAGATAGTTGAACGCCCAACCGTTCTCCTTTTTGGCGGCGTCGCCGAACATCGCTTTCATAAATGACACGGCGAATTTAGGAGTGTTGGACCAATAGTTGTACGAATCCCACTCTTTCGGCTTCGAGGCTGTCGGCGTCGAGCGTTTGAGGTAAGCGGCCCAATCTGCATCTGCCGGGACTGGAACTTTAAGATATCCAGGCAAAATATCGAAGACGCCGGCCAGATCGGTTGCGCCCTGAATGTTGGAGTGCCCACGAAGAGCGTTGACGCCGCCGCCGGCCCGGCCAACATTGCCCAGCAGCAGCTGTGTCATGGCAGCGGTGCGGATGATCTGCGAGCCAAAGGTATGCTGCGTCCAGCCCACCGAGTAAATGATCGTCCCGACCTTCTTCATGTCTCCACCTTCGCGGATGGAAGTAAACATTTTGTAGGCGGTCTCAAGCTTTCCCTGATCAATACCGGTGATGCTGGAAACCATTTCCGGCGTATAGCGCGAGAAATGTTTTTTCATCAGCTGGAAGATGCAGCGCGGATGCTCGAGGGAAAGATCGTATGCGGTGTTAGGCGGCAAGCTTGGAGGCGGCGGGGCAGCAGTGGCTGCGCCTTTCGCGCCGGCAGGACCACCCGCGGTGTGTCCCTGGCCCGTAGCCGGGGCCACAGCGGCGGCGGTCACGGCCTTGGCAGCCGTTGGTGCGGTCCCGGGGCCATCGCCTGCTGCAATAGCGGCCGCTGCCGTACCGGTTACATTTCCGCCTTCCTCGTAGTTCCAACTGGAGGCGTCATACTTCATACCAGCCGGATCAAAGCCGGAGAAGAAACCGTCTTCCGGCAGTTTGAAGCCCTTCTTCACGATCAGCGGCGCATTGGTGTAATTAATGACGTAGTCTTTGGCGTAGCGGTTGTTCTGGATCGCGTAATTGATCAGGCCGCCGAGGAAGGCGATGTCTGTGCCTGCTCGAATCTGGCAGAAATGATCTGACTGCGACGCCGTGCGCTGGAAACGCGGATCAACAACGATCACTTTGGCATTGCGAACGCGCTTGGCCTCCACAACCCATTTGAAACCGCAAGGATGGTTTTCCGCCGGGTTACCGCCCATGATCAGCATCATGTCGGTATTTTTGATATCTATCCAGCCATTGGTCATCGCCCCGCGTCCGAACGTTGGTCCCAAACTTGAGACCGTGGGGCCGTGTCAAACACGGGCCTGGTTTTCTATGTAACACAGGCCCATACTCCTCATAGTTTTTACGACCAGATAATTGAATTCGTTTGTGTCAGTGCAACCGCCGTTGAATGCGATATTCTCGCAGCGATTGACGGTCTTGCCATTGGCATCAGTGTCGACGAAGCCTTCGTCGCGCGTCTTCTTGATGTGGCGCGCAATCTCGCTGATGGCATCGTCCCAGGAAATGTCTTCCCACTTGGTGGAACCCGGACGCCGCACCTGCGGCTTGAGCAGGCGGCGCTCATTCAGGATGTCCTGGTAGAGCGATGCCCCTTTCGGGCACAGGGTTCCACGATTGATCGGATGATCGGGATCGCCTTCCACGTGGACTACTTGAGCAGTCACGTTCTTGGCTTTGTCCCCCAGCGTGTGGATGATCACGCCGCAGCTCACCGAGCAATATGGGCATGTTGAGCGCGTCTCTGTTGTACGCGCTATTTTAAGTTCTTTTGCTTGAGCCAGAACCGGGCGGGCGTCAAAACCCAGCAGAAATGCAGCGGCGCTTCCGGTTCCTACTTTGAAGAATTCACGTCTCGATAAGCCCATAGAGGTGGCCTCCTGTAAGGCAAATCACGCGCGACTAATTGTTCGAGCCGAATCGGTTCGGGCAACCGAGTTACTTCACCAACATCGAATTACCAACATGCTAGAACCGTATATACGAAATGTCCATAGCTCTTTTTCAGAAGGCGGATTTGAGTCGAATTGGTAGTCACCTCTGAGCTTTCAGCTACTCCCTTTGTCCCCGGCTTCTGTTATCCTGACCAGTTTCATTCGAGGCTGAGGAAAGCCGTATGCTGAGCATGCAAGGTAAGAACGTCGTCATTTTTGGCGTGGCAAATAAGCGGAGTATTGCCTGGGCCATTGCCCAGGCCCTGAGCGCGGCCGGTGCGCGACTTGCCGTCACCTATCAGAATGAGCGTCTGAAAGCGGAGGCGCACGAGCTCATCTCTTCACTGCCCGGCGCAGAGCCTTTTCAGTGCGACGTCTCCAGCGACGCAGAAATCGATCAACTCTACGCCCAACTCAAGCAGCATTTCGGCCAAATTGACGTTGTTGTTCATTCCGTGGCTTATGCACCCGCCGAAGACCTCAAAGGCGACTTTCTGAATACTTCGCGCGAGGGCTTTCGCGTCGCTCACGACATAAGCGTGTATTCGCTGATCGCGGTCACCCGCGCTGCCGTTCCGCTGATGGCCAATGGCGGTAGCGTGATCACACTCACCTACTTTGGCGCACAGAAAGTAGTTCCCGGATACAACGTGATGGGCGTCGCCAAAGCTTCACTGGAGGCTACAGTTCGTTATCTGGCTAACACTTTGGGACCGAAAAAGGTTCGCGTGAACGCGATCTCTGCCGGCCCCATCAAGACTTTGGCCGCGCGCGGCGTGGGTGATTTCTCGCAGATGCTCAAGAACCACGCCGAACATGCTCCTCTGAAGCGCAACGTGGAACCCAAGGAAGTGGGAGACACCGCTCTTTTCCTGGCCTCAGACCTTGGCTCCGGCATCACCGGAGAAACGCTCTACGTCGACTGCGGCTACAACATCATGGGATTCTGAACCGCATGTCACGCGGCCGGATTTTCACCATTTTTGTTTTACTCGATCTGGCCATCATCGCCGGCGTGGTTTGGTGTGTCTTTCAGCATGTGCCGGTCGGCAGATATCTGATCCCGGCCTTCATCCTGTTTACGCTGAACGGGGTCTGGCTGGTATTTATGACGGTAAGGAACACGCCGCCGCGATCAAGGTAGGCACCCGGAGAAAAAGTGATTTCGAATGTGGAAGAGTGTTGATCGATGACGCACGGGGTTGAAATCAGCCGCAGGCCTGCCCTTCCCCCGTTGTACCCGATCATCGATTTTTCTTTTTTTGCGGCCGTTCCCGATCCCATCTCGGCGGTTGCTCGGTTTGCAAAAGAGTTGATCGCGGGAGGCGCGACGCTCATCCAGCTCCGCGATAAGTCTGAGCCAGCCAATCTGCAGCGATTTCTGAGCTGCGCCCGCGAACTTCGCCGCCTTACCTGGGACCGCGCCACCCTGATCATCAATGATCGCGTGGATCTCTGCCTTGCCGCCCACGCAGACGGCGTTCACCTGGGTCAGGATGATCTCTCTCCTCCAGCGGCGAGAAAGATCTTCGATCAGGTGTTGCAGGCACCTCCTTTCGCCGCTAAACGGCCAATGCATGCCTCCGTCGCCCAGCAGTCAAAGCCCCCAGGGTTCTCGCGCGAAAAGGTGGAAGGCAAAAGCCATGTTCTCATCGGCTTCTCCACCCACAATGTCGAGCAGGTACGCGAAGCCGACGATCTGCCCATCGACTACATTGCCATTGGGCCGGTGTTTGCAACTTTGTCCAAAGCCAATCTCGACCCCGTGGTCGGACTTGAAGGCGTGCGGGCGGCACGCCGGGTTACGGCAAAGCCCTTAGTGGCAATTGGGGGAATCACCCGCGAGAATTGCCGTCAGGCCGGGGAAGCAGGCGCCGACTCGGTAGCCGTGATCTCTGATCTTTTTGAGTCCCCAGGTAAAGCAGTTGCGGATTTTCTGCGCATTTTGGGGTAAAACATACCTAACAATATGCCTTCATCAGCGGAAGTTCACACGCCGCCTCGGGCCGCAGCCTCGTCTGCCGCGCCACAACTAGTTCAGGGACTTGGCCTCACCAGCGCTACCACGCTGGTCATGGGGTCGATGATCGGCTCCGGCATCTTCATTGTGTCGGCGGAAATCGCTCGTGAAGTTAACTCGCCTGCGTTGTTGATTGGCGCGTGGCTGGTTACCGGCTTCATGACCATCGTCGGAGCGCTCTCCTACGGCGAACTTGCCGCCATGATGCCTCGCGCCGGCGGGCAGTACGTTTACCTGCGTGAATCGCTCGGATCTCTGTGGGGCTTTCTCTATGGCTGGACGCTCTTCCTGGTGATTCAAACCGGGACGATCGCCGCCGTGGGCGTCGCTTTTGGCAAGTTCATGGGACATTTCTTTCCCGCGATCTCGGCCGACGAGTGGATCCTTGGACCGGTCCATGTTGGCGTCTGGAGTCCTTTCGGCATCTCTCTCGGCGGCATGGCCATGGGACTGAACTGGCAGAACCTGTGCGGAATTGTGGTTGTCATCTTCCTCACTGTCCTCAACACGTTTGGCCTGAAGCTGGGCGCGGCGGTGCAGAATGTATTTACGATTGCCAAGGTTTCCGCTCTCGCCGCTTTGGTACTTGCGGGAATCGTTGTTGCCCGGAATCCGCAGGCCATCGCCGCGAATTTCGGCAACTTCTGGCGGTTCGATCTTGCGCACTCCGCCAGTGGCACTTCGGCAGGGCCATTTGTCGGTATTCTTACAATTTTGGCCGTAGCCCAGGTGGGCTCGCTCTTCTCTTCCGACGCCTGGAACAACGTGACCTTTACCGCCGGCGAAGTGAAAAATCCTAAGCGCAATCTACCGCTGGCCCTGGCGATGGGCACCGGTGTGGTGACCCTGCTCTATGTGGCGGCAAATTTCATCTACCTGATGCATTTGCCCTTTGATGGCACCATGAGCGGCGGCGATGTGGTCGCGCGCGGCATCAAGTACGCGACGTCAGATCGCGTCGGCACAGCCGCTCTGCAGCAGATGTTCGGCGCTCCGGGCGCGGGGCTCATGGCCATCGCCATCCTGATTTCGACTTTCGGTTGCTGTAACGGCCTGATCCTCTCCGGCGCCCGCGTCTATTACGCGATGGCGAAAGACGGGCTGTTCTTCAAGTCGACCGGCGCGGTCCACCCCAAATACCTGACCCCCAAGAATGCATTGATCGTGCAAGGCATCTGGACTTGCATTCTTTGCCTTTCGGGTACGTACAATGACCTTTTGAATTACGTGATCTTTGCCGTATTGGTCTTCTATATCCTGACCATCGCTGGTCTGTTTGTGTTAAGGCGCACGCAGCCCAACGCCGAAAGGCCGTACCGCGCCATCGGCTATCCGGTACTACCCGCCATTTATATTGTGATGGCGTTATTCATTGATATCGTATTATTGCGCTACAAACCGCAATACACGTGGCCTGGCCTGATTATTGTGCTGTTGGGGATCCCGGTGTACCTGATCTGGTCGCGCCGGAAACCCGTAGCCACACAAGCCTGAGCCTATTCAACAAGGAGAAAACTTCGCATGGCCGATATCCTGGCAAAGAAGCCGCTCAACACCCTGCTTGCGGAAGCGAGCGAGACGGGCGAGCATAGCCTGAAGCGCGCTCTCGGACCGATCAACCTCATCACGCTCGGCATTGGCGCCATCATCGGCGCAGGCATTTTTGTGCTCACCGGGCATGCTGCTGCAGCGAACGCGGGACCCGCGATTGTGTTTTCCTACATTCTCGCTGGGGTCGGCTGTGGTTTTGCCGGTTTGTGTTACGCGGAGTTTGCTTCCTTGATCCCCATCGCCGGCTCAGCCTATACCTATGGTTATGCCACGCTCGGCGAATTGTTCGCCTGGATCATCGGGTGGGACCTGATCCTCGAATACGCTTTTGGCGCCGCCACGGTGGCTGCCGGTTGGGCAGGGACCGTCGTAGCGTTTCTGCAGGGCTTCGGCATCAATCTTCCGCCTCAGCTCATTGATACTCCCGGCACCCAGATGGTGTTTTACGACCATAAGTGGGTCCAACTGGTGACGGTGCAAAAGACGCTCACCGACGCCGGCATTGACTGGCACACTCTGCCCCACGTTACCGCCGTCTTTAACCTGGTGGCGTTCCTTGGTATTGCGATCGTCACCACGATCCTGGTCGTCGGCATCAAGGAATCCGCCAACTTCAACACCGTCGTGGTTTTCATCAAGCTGGCAGCTGTGCTCATATTCATTGCCGTTGCGGGCAATTATGTGATGCACCATATGACCGAAGCCAAAGCCAACTGGACGCCCTTTATCCCGCCCAACAGCGGTGCGTTCGGCATTTTCGGCTGGTCAGGAATTGCGCGAGGGGCAGCCGTAGTCTTCTTCGCTTATATCGGCTTTGATGCCGTCTCTACGGCGGCGCAGGAAGCCAAGAATCCGCAGAAAGACATGCCGACCGGCATCTTGGGCTCTCTGGCCATCTGCACTGTGCTGTACATCGTGGTTTCCTGGCTGCTGACCGGTGTGAAGCACTACAGCACTCTCAATGTTGCCGCTCCGGTCTCTTCCGCCATGTTGCAAACCGGCGTCTGGTGGGGCACATTCCTGGTGAACGCCGGCGCCATCGCCGGTCTGAGCACCGTGATGCTGGTGATGTTACTTGGTCAATCGCGCGTCTTCTTCTCCATGTCGCGTGACGGACTGCTCTGGAAGTGGGCCGGCGAGATTCATCCCAAGTTTCGCACCCCGTGGAAATCCAGCATCATCGTCGGCATCTTTGTGGCGTTGTTTGCCGCGCTGATTCCGATCGGCATTCTCGGCGAACTGGTGAGCATTGGCACGCTGCTGGCATTCGTGATCGTCTGCGCCGGTATTCTGGTGCTGCGCAAGAGACAGCCTGATCTGCACCGTCCGTTCCGCGCGCCGTGGGTACCTTTCACTCCGATCATGGGCATTCTGGTTTCATTTGCCATGATGGCAGCTCTGCCGCTCAGCACCTGGCTACGTATGGTTGGATGGCTGATCATCGGCATGGTCATCTATTACACTTACGGTCGCCATCACAGCAAAGTCCAACAGGCGCAGGCCGCTGTGTCCGCCGGCAAAGCAGGCGACTAAACAAGCTATCCAAGCAATTCGTCCCAACCCTCCGCCACGGCGGAGGGTTTTGTTTTAGAATGGCGAGTCTTTTCATCAGGCATCTTTCTACTAAGTGAGGAACCGCGAAGATGGCCAAGCTGCTTGCCACCAAGCCACTGAAAACCATTCTGGACGAAGCCCACGAAACCGGCGAACACAGTTTGCGCCGCGCGTTGGGGCCGACCAACCTGATTACTCTGGGTATCGGTGCCATTATCGGAACCGGCATCTTCGTGCTCACCGGAACGGCCACGGCGTTGCACGCGGGGCCGGCAATCATTATTTCTTTCGCGCTGGTTGGATTGAGCTGTGTCTTTGCCGGACTGTGCTACGCCGAATTCGCCTCCATGATCCCCGTGGCCGGTTCCGCCTACACCTATGGTTATGCGACGCTGGGCGAGATCTTCGCCTGGATCATCGGCTGGGATCTGGTGCTGGAATACGCTTTCGGCGCGGCCACCGTGGCTTCCGGATGGAGCGGATACCTCATCAGCCTGCTCGGGGACTTCCACATCAAATTGCCCGCTGCTATCGCCGGCACGCGCTGGGATGAATTCGTCTACTATGACAATCACTGGGAAAACCTCACGCGCATTGCTCCCAAGCTGAAGATTCTGGGCGTCGATCCAGCCACGTTGCCGCACGCGCATGGCGTCTTCAACCTGCTGGGCTTTCTGGCGATTGTGTTTTGCACTCTGGTTCTGGTGGTGGGCATCAAAGAGTCCGCCAACTTCAACAGCACCATCGTTATCGTGAAGGTAGGCGTGCTGCTGGTTTTTATTGGTCTCGGCGCGATGTACCTGTTTCAACACCCGCAGCTCACCGCGGCGAACTGGCATCCTTTCATTCCGCCGAGCAGTGGAGGCGAGTTCGGATGGATAGGAATCAGCCACGGTGCGGCGATCATTTTCTTTGCTTACATCGGCTTTGACGCCGTCTCCACCGCGGCGCAGGAAGCGAAAAACCCGGCCCGGGACATGCCGATCGGCATTCTGGGCTCGCTGGTGATCTGTACCATCCTCTACGTACTTACGGCTGCCGTGCTCACCGGCCTGGTCAACTACAAGTCGCTGAATGTGCCCGATCCGCTGGCTATCGGCGTTGATGCTACGCACAACAGCTTTGGCAGCTTGTTGGTGAAACTCGGGGCCCTCATGGGCCTGACCAGCACGATTGTGGTCATGCTGCTGGGGCAATCGCGCGTCTTCTTTTCCATGTCGCGCGATAGGCTTCTGCCCGGGTTTTTCAGCGCAATCCATCCCCGCTTCCGCACGCCCTGGATTTCCACGCTCAGCGTAGGCTTTTTCGTGGCATTGCTGGCAGCGTCTCTTCCCATCAATCAACTTGGCGACATGGTCAACATCGGCACGCTGCTGGCATTTGCCATTGTCTCCGGGGGTGTATGGGTGCTGCGGCGCCGCAATCCTGGTTTGCCCCGCCCGTTCAAGACGCCGTGGGTTCCGCTCGTCCCCATTCTGGGCATACTGTTTTCCCTCTGGTGGATGTACAACCTGCCCGGCGTTACCTGGCTCCGCTTGATCATATGGCTGATCCTCGGCATGTTTATCTATTTCGGCTACGGTCGCAAACATAGCCGCGTGCAGACAGGAGAAGTCAGCTAGCCAGAGCATGGACGACAGCGGCGACAGACATTCCTCGCCGATCTGTTATCCGGCAATGGCAGAGCCGCATACGCGGCGAATCTCGGTGCTGATCTAGAATTGATACCGCGCCAAGGTCGCTTTCCGTGAACCTGCATCGCTTTCGATTGGTAAAGATCTTTACCCTGGCCCTGCTGCTGCTGACTGCAGCCGGCACGGTTGGGTTTCATTTCATCGAAGGCTGGAGCTGGTTTGACAGCTTTTACATGGTGATCATCACGCTGAGCACCATCGGCTACCAGGAGGTCCATCAGCTGTCTCACGATGGCCGCGTGTTCAACGTCTTTCTGATCACGGCCGGCGTCTCGCTGGTCTTTCTGATGATCGGAGCGCTGACCCAGGCTTTGTTAGAATTCGAATTGTTCAGGGTTTTCGGAAGACGTCGCATGGAGCGCGAAGCCAGCAGCCTGAAAGGTCACTACATTATCTGCGGCGCGGGACGCGTGGGGCACAGCGTCGCCCGCGAACTTGCGCTTAAGCCTTGTCCCTTTGTCATTGTGGAGAGCGACGAAAAGAGCCTCTCTGATCTTGATCCCAAGTGGCTGGCCGTGCAGGGCGATGCCGCCAGCGAAAAGACCCTGCGCGCTGCCGGCATTGAGCGCGCCGCCGGTCTGGTGGCCGCCACTACTACCGACGCAACCAACATCTATATCGTTTTGACCGCGCGCGGACTCAATCCCCGGCTCAAGATCATTGCCCGGGCCAGTGAGGAGCGTGCTGAACGACACCTGAAAACCGCCGGCGCCGACACCGTGATCTCGCCGTATGCCGCGGCTGGACATCGCATCGCGCAGAGTTTTTTGCGGCCGCATCTCCTGGATTTTCTGGATATCGCCGGTGACCGCTCCGGCCAGATGGAGATGGTGATTGAGGAGATTCGCATTACCTCGCAGTCCCCGCTGGTCTCTGCCACCGTGGGCAGCTCGGGAATCCACCATCAGTTCGGCATCATGATTCTCGCCATCCGGCGAACCAGCGGTGAGACCCGCTTCAATCCCGAAGCACGTGAACCCATCTGCTCCGGTGACACCCTGATCGCGATGGGCGAACCTGCCCAGCTGACGAAACTGGAAACCCTGGCGGCAGGCGCCGCCCCAGTGCGCTCATGAAAATCGTCACCGCGGAAGAGATGCGGGCGATTGACCGCGCCACCACTGAGAAATACGGCGTCCCTTCCCTCACATTGATGGAAAACGCCGGTACCACGGTGGCCGAGTTCGCCCAGAAGCACTTCGACTTCGACTCCGTTTGTGCTGTCTGCGGCAAGGGCAACAACGGCGGCGACGGCTTTGTCGCAGCGCGCAAGCTGCACGAAGCGGGCAAGAAAGTTTCTGTCATCGTGCTGGCTAAAGGGCCGGAAGAGCTGCGCGGTGATGCAGCGGAGATGTTCAAAAAAATTCCCGTTTCCGTTCTGTGGCTCGGCGACGAGAAAGACCTTCAGAAGCCTGAAATAGAACGCGCGTTAACGGCGCAACTGATTCTGGACGCAGTCCTGGGCACAGGCTTCAAGCCTCCGCTCAAAGGGTTGACTGAAAAAGTAATCGTCCGCATCAACAAAGCGCCGGGCTGGCTTGTTGCTGTTGACCTTCCCTCCGGAATCGACTCGGATCTCGACGGTCCTGCAGAATCCGGAAGTCTTTGCGTTCACAGCGACGGAATCATTTCTTTCACCGCTCCCAAGCCGGCACTGGTTTTCGCCAACCTGACACAAGGTCCTATCGCAATAGCTCCTATTGGAACACCGGACAAGGTGATCGCTGAGAATTCTCATCTGCTGGAAGAAATTCTTACCTGCCGCGATGTACATTCAATCTCGATGCCACGCCGGCCGGATGCTCATAAAGGCGACTTCGGCCACGTGCTGGTAATTGGCGGGTCAGTTGGAAAATCCGGCGCTGCTGCCATGGCTGGAATGGCTGCTCTCCGCGCAGGCGCTGGCCTCGTAACTGTGGCAACGCCGAAATCCATCCAGCCTTTGATCGCCGCTTATGCCCCTGAATTGATGACTGAGCCGCTACCGGAAACCCATGAAGGCACCATAGCTTTGCTGGCCCTGGCAGACAGAGAGAGATTGCTCAAAGGAAAATCTGTTGTTGTCGTCGGACCGGGCCTTTCCGGCAATGCGGAGACAGCTGAGTTTGTTCGCGATCTGATAAGTGTTTGCCCTGCAGCCGTGGTCGTAGACGCCGACGGTCTGAACGCTTTTGCCGGCAAGCGCGAAGAACTGGGGCCGGACTCTGAAACCTCGCCATTCTCCGTGCATGTTCTCACGCCGCATCCCGGTGAGATGGCCAGACTCACAGGACTGTCGACTGGCGAGGTCCAGAGCAATCGTGTCGGACTGGCAAAGAAGACAGCCCTCGAAACTCAATGCTGGATTGCCCTCAAAGGCCATCGCACGGTGATAGCGTCACCGCATGGCCGCGTTTGGATCAATACCACCGGCAATCCGGGCATGGCTAAGGGAGGATCGGGAGATGTACTCTCCGGCATCATGGCTGCAACCCTCGCTCAGTTTGTCCAGTTGAACAGTGATAACTTTCTGGAAGCGGAATTTGAGCTTCCGGGCGGCAACCTTCCTCCGTCTTCGATTTTCCGCTGGATCTCAACGCATGATCCTGAAGCGGAAAAGATTCGCTCGCTGCGCCGTGAATACACTAAGACCCCCAGCCCTGCTCTGCTCAAACAGATACAGACGCTCATGGACGAGAAGGCTAAACAGGCTGTGGCTCTCGTTGCTTCACTGCACGTGGCAAAAGCCGTATACCTTCATGGGTTGGCAGGCGATATCGCAGCATCAAGACATGGCGAACAATCCATGATTGCCACCGACATCATCAACGGGTTGGGTGAGGCGTTCTCTCTGTGTGAGGAAGAAGCGCACGACAAGTTCACTTACATCCAGCGATGAAGAACTACTCTACCCACTCCTCCGACGAAACCACCGAAGTCGGCCGGCAACTTGCCGCGCAGCTCAAGCCCGGAACCATCGTGCTTTTGCGCGGCGACCTGGGCGCGGGAAAAACTACGCTGGTCAAGGGCATTGCCGAAGGTTTCAAGGCAGCGCGCGCCGAAGACGTCACCAGCCCTACCTTTACGCTGATCCACGAATATCGCGCGCCGGAAATTACGCTCTATCACATCGATCTTTACCGCATTGATACTCAACGCGAGCTCGACACACTGGCTCTCGACGACCTGATGACGGCCAAAAGCATTCTGCTGATCGAGTGGGGAGAGAAGTTCGAGCGCTTTACACGAGAGCGCGACGTGGAGATCGCGATAGAATACAAGGGCGGGGATGACCGAGCGATCGCGCTCACAAGTCGCTGATCACCTGCAGGCCAGTGTAGCTGTCCGGGTCGCTCACAGGGATTCGAGTTGCCTCCCCCGGAAATTGTACTTGCTCCGGCAGAGGCAATCAGGAATGGTAAAAAACGTTGACGGTCAGCGGCGTTCACCGGACGTTTACGTTCTCCGTCACGCGATAGAGCCTGCCGTCGACATCCCAGGCCTGCAGTGTAAGGATATGCGTGCCCTTGGCGGCGCTGAGCGACTGATGGAACGTCGGCCCAAACGACTCAGCCACTACACGGCCGTCCAGATATGCCTTAATCGCGCTGATAGAGACGGTATTGAAGTCCACGTGGGCGGACACCAGGAACGGTGATTTCACATCATCGCCGTCTACAGGCGTGTCTGAGGTAAGCACAGGCGTACAGACATTCCCCTTGGGCGGACAGCCGCCATCAAAGAACGCTTTGAAGACGACGCTGTTCTTCACGGTCTTGCCGTGAATATCCCAGGCAATCGCCGTCATATTGTGCTGGCCGGCGGAAACCGGCCCGGCAGAGCCGAGAATCTCGCCCGGCGGACTGAAGGGAGGGCTGAAATCGGCGAAACGGACACTATCTATATAAATGCGCACGTGGCCGATGGCGGCAAGCCCTCGAAAACCGAGAGAGAATTCCAGGTTCTGTGAAACCGCGCCACTCGCAATGGGAGCACAGATGGACATTCCCTCGGCGGGAGGCGGACAGAACTGGATGTTGCCAATCACGCTAAACGGTTCGCTGGCGCGAAGGTGGCGGCCAAAAGAGTCTGTGGCATCAATCTGCAAGGTGTGTTTGCCGTTACTGACGGGCTGGAAGAGGTCGAGCACCGCTCCGGAGCTGTCGAAGACGTCTTTTCCGTCGATCAAGACTTTGATATCCGTGATGCTTCCCGAAGCGGGATTGGCCGCCGCTTCAAAATGCGGCGTTTGAAATACCGTGGAGTTTGAACTGGGCTGGCAAATCACCACGCCCGCGCTTGCCGGCGGAGGGCAATCAGCGGCCGCGATGCGCGGCAGCAGGCAAACAACAAACAGAATGACAAAGAACAAACAATGACGAAGCGGGGACTTCATGCTACCGACCTTAGTGAGACGATGTTTGCAGTGAGGAATACCTGCAGGCCAGAGTAGAGCAATTCGAAGACCAAATTTTTTTCTCTAAGTAAGCTCAGAAGCAGCTGAAGCGGAGTAGAACAAGTTCAACGATAAGCACACGCGTGCTCATCCACAGCAAGAGCAGGCAATCTACTTTTACACTCGTTGCGCGTCGGGTTTTTCGCGGGAATAAATTCTTGCCGGATCTATTTCGTCTGCATCAACTGCGGGGCGCTCTATTGGTCCACCGCAGCCATCGCACGTTCGGGATAGCGCATGCCTGCTGCGGCGCCCTTGGGCGCGACACGATCAATCCGCTCTAAATCGCCCTGGGTCAGCCGGATGTTGGCGGCATCAAGGTTTTGCTCCAGGTATTTGCGCCGCTTGGTTCCCGGAATGGGAACAAGGTCCTCGCCCTGGGCCATTACCCAGGCCAGGGCAAGCTGGGCCGCAGTGCACTTTTTTTCGCGCGCGATCTCTTCAATCTTCGCTACCAGATCAAGGTTCTTCTGAAAGTTCTCGCCCTGGAAGCGGGGGGACTGCCGGCGGAAATCGTCTGCCGCCAGATCGTCAAAGCTCTTGAACTGTCCGGTGAGAAAACCGCGCCCGAGCGGGCTATAGGGTACAAAGCCAATCCCTAGTTCGCGGACGGTCGGCAGGATTTCATCTTCTGGATCGCGCGTCCAAAGTGAGTACTCGGTTTGCAGCGCGGAAATCGGGTGCACCTTGTGGGCGCGGCGAATGGTTTTGGGCGAAGCCTCGGAAAGTCCCAGGTAACGGACTTTCCCCCTGCGCACCAGCTCAGCCATGGCGCCTACGGTTTCTTCTATCGGAACGGTTTTATCGACGCGGTGCTGGTAATAGAGATCGATCGTGTCGACGCCCAACCGCTTCAGGCTCGCATCACATGCGTGTTTCACGTATTCCGGCGTGCCTTTTACGCCAAGAAACTCGCCGTTCGGACCGCGCACGTTGCCGAACTTGGTAGCCAGCACAACCTGATCGCGACGGCCCTTGATGGCGCGCCCCACCAGCTCTTCATTCTTGCCTGAGCCGTACATGTCGGCTGTGTCGAGGAAGGTACAGCCGAGATCAAGAGAGCGATGAATGGTAGCAACGGATTCCGCGTCGTCGCGTCCACCATAAAACTCCGACATGCCCATACAGCCCAGCCCAAGCGGTGAAACCTTAAGGCCTTGAGTGCCAAGTTTTCTTTCTGCCAGCATATTCAGTGTGATGTCCTTTCAGTGAACGGCGACTTGCAAGAAATGTTAAATGAAGGATTGAATCAAGAACAAAGATCCTGCCGTTGAACAACAGGAATCTATGAGATTGCAAAACTGCAAACTTTTCCGCGGTTTAAATGCACTACCGGTGATTGCTTAGGCGATTTCAGCAGGCGCGTGAAGGACAGCGTTGAACATTTTTTCCGAGTGAACGGTCAGACTGTACCTTGGGGTTCTGGAACGGCGCGGGTTCCGAAGCTCGACCGTGGACGAACTCCACCCATTTGAGGTCGTACTTGATGAAGTCATTAAAGGCATCTGCTGCTACTTCAATGTGGGTACCGTCTGCAAAAGTAATTGTCATTCGACCTCCTCTAAAAAATTATCTGGTTCTACACTCAGTAGATGCTCTGAACAGGCTGCGCGGTTCAAAAACTTCTGTAAGACGTTGTGCCAATGCGAAATGCGCATTATTCATCGGCTTGATCGGAATTGGAATCGGAAATCGCACGCAGACGAGCGCACTGCGGAACGAGTAACAGATGGCAGGGGTTCCGCAGCTGCGTGGTCAGGCGATCTGTGCTTCTTCGCGTCGTTCGTCATTCATGCGCGCCAGAAGCCGCTCCACGTACTTGGTATCGATATTGCCCGCTTGAAATTCAGGGTCGGCCAGGATCCGCCGGTGCAACGGAATCGTAGTGTGAATGCCTTCGACAATGAACATCTCCAGCGCACGCTGCATGCGCATGATGGCCTCAGCCCGATCTTTCCCGAAGGTGATGAGCTTGGCGATCAGGGAGTCATAATAAGGTGGAATGACACCTTCAGCGTAGGCCGCGGTATCCACGCGCACACCCAGCCCGCCTGGGACATGGAAGGTCTTGATCTTACCTGCAGAAGGAGTGAACTTCTCCGGATGCTCGGCGTTAATGCGGCATTCAATGGAGTGTCCGCGCTGCCCCTTGCGATCCAGCTTGGGAATAACCTCGGTCATTTTGCCGCCCGCAGCCAGAAGAATTTGCGATTTGACCAGGTCAAGGCTGGTGACCATCTCGGTGACCGGATGCTCTACCTGAATGCGCGTGTTCATTTCAATGAAATGCAGGCTGCCGTCTTCATCCATCAGAAACTCGACGGTGCCGGCGTTCACGTAGCCGATCTCCGACAGTGATTCTTCCAGCTTTTTGCCGATGTCGGCGCGCAACTCCGGAGTGACCCGGGTGGAGGGAGACTCTTCCAGCAGCTTCTGATGGCGGCGCTGGATGCTGCATTCGCGCTCGCCCAGGCTGATCACGCGTCCGAACGAGTCACCCAGAACCTGGAATTCGATGTGGCGCGGGCGCTCGATAAACTTCTCCATGTACAGATTGCCGTTGCCGAAAGCGGCCGCTGCTTCTGATTGCGCAGCGTTGAAAAGCTGCTCCAGTTCTCCCTCAGCGCGGATCACGCGCATGCCGCGTCCACCCCCGCCGGCAGAAGCTTTGACGATCACGGGATAGCCAATCTGTTTCGCCCACTCACGCGCTTCTTCGGTGGATCCAATCACGCCATCCGACCCGGGAAGAATCGGGACGTTGGCTTTCTTCATCGCCTGCCGAGCTTTTTCCTTCTCGCCCATCAGGCGGATGACCTCAGGCGGCGGGCCAATGAACTTGATATGCGAGCTCTCGCACACTTCGGCAAAGTTGGCGTTCTCGCTCAACAGTCCGTAGCCGGGATGGATGGCGTCAACGTTGGTGATCTCCGCCGCGCTGATCACCGCAGGAATGTTGAGATAGCTCTCGGAAGACCGCGGGGGACCGATGCAGATCGCTTCGTCGGCAAAGCGGACATGCAGCGAGTTGCGGTCAGCGTCGCTATAGACTGCGACGGTCTTGACCCCCAGCTCTTTGCATGCACAAATCACGCGCAGAGCAATTTCACCGCGATTGGCAATCAGGATCTTTTTAAACATTATTTTCTGTCGCTCCGCTCCACACCGCCGCCAGGGTCTTCACCAGCTAAGATTCTCGTGCGCCTGTTGCCAGGGGCTCGGCGCGCAAGCCGGCCTCGCCCACTTGTTCGTTGAGTTCAACTGATGCAGCTCTGGCGCGCCGGCTACTTCGCTGCTATCTCCTTGGCCGGATGGCGAACAATGCCTGGCCGTATTCCACCGGCTGGCTGTTGTTGACCAGCACTTTGACGACCTCGCCAGAGACATCGGATTCAATCTCGTTCATGAGCTTCATGGCTTCAATGATGCATAGCACCTGGCCTGCGGCCACCTGATCGCCCGGTTTCACAAAGGGCAAGGAACCCGGCGAAGGGGATTCATAGAATGTGCCGACGATCGGCGACTTAACCTGATGCAGCTCTTCTTCTGGAGCCGCTGGCGGCGCTGCAGGCGGGGGCGCGGTCGGAACCGCAGGAGCATGAACCGCAGGAGCCACTGTGGGTGCTGCGATCGGAACCGAAGCCATAGGAACGGGAGTCATCGGAATGGTATGGGTCAAGATCGGCGCTGACGCATCTACGCCGCGTTTAATACGGACTTTAACGTCACCACGCTCCAGTTCGAACTCGGAGATGTCTTTTTCGATCAGGAAATCAATAAGCTCTTTCAGCTCTTTCTGATTCATGAATGTTTCGGTTCTCCTCTGCCCGCCGGCGCATCTCTCGCCAGGCTGGGCCTGCCGCGGAGCTAAAGCGTGATCAGGTCCTTTGTCGTGGGCGTCAGGACTTCGTGTCCCGTTTCAGTAACCAGGACCATATCTTCGATTCTGACCCCACCTTCATCAGGAATGTAGATGCCAGGTTCTATTGTGATGACCATCCCCGGCGCAAGCTTCTGGGTCTGGCCCCTAGCCAGTCGAGGTAGCTCATGCACCTCAATTCCCACACCGTGGCCAGTGGAATGGGTAAAGTAAGCGTCGTAACCTGCTTTTCGTAGCACTTCTCGCCCGGCGTGGTCCACTATACCTGTTTCTACCCCAGGCTTTACCGCTCCTATCGAGGCAAGCTGAGCTTCCCGCACAGCGTTATACATGCGACGATGCGACCGCGAAACCGGTCCCGCATGTACAGTGCGAGTCATGTCAGAACAGTAACCTGCGAGTATAACACCGTAATCCAGGATTATAAATCCTTCTGCAGGAATGGTTTGCGCAGATGCTCGTCCATGGGGCAGAGCTGAACGGTGGCCCGCGGCAACAATTGTGTCAAAAGACATCCCTTCCGCTCCGGCACGTCGCGCCTGCAATTCGAGCTCTCCCGCGACTTGGGCTTCGGCTACGCCGGGCCTTATCACCGACAACGCCGTTTGAAACAAACTGGCAGCCAGCAGAACAGACGCGCGTATCTGGCCGATCTCATCGGCGTCTTTGATCAGCCGCAGCGTCTCCACCATGGCGCCGGCCGGCTTCAGCTTGGTTCGTGCGCCCACGGCTTTTCCCAGCTCTTTGAACTCGCTATAGGAAAGATGCTCCGCCTCAAACCCCAGGACCTTGATACCGGCCTTCTGCGCTCCTTCACAAGCCTCGGCGAACGCCGCTCGCTTTCCGATGACGACCTTGGCGTCCCGAACCTCTTCCTGCGCTTGCTGGGTATAGCGACCGTCAGTGTAAAACCGTGCCTTATGCGTCCGTTGGCCCGTCAGCAAAAGCAATACGCCGGCGGAGCCGGTGAAGCCGCTCAGGTAGCGAATGTTGGGTAGATGCGTCACCAGGAGCGCGTCCATTCCGGATTGACGCAGGACGGCTGCCAGTTTCTTTTGTCGACCGAGAAAGTCCATTGTTTCTGTCGCTACGCTCCAAACCGCCCTAAGGGGTTTCTTGGCTGCGATTCTCGTGCTCTTGCTGCCTGGGGCTCGGCGCGCAAGCCGGCCTCGCCCGCCTGTTTCAGCCTTAACCTCTGTCGCTACGCTCCAAACCGCCCTAAGGGGTTTCTTGGCTGCATACTCGTGCTCTTGCTGCCTGGGGCTCGGCGCGCAAGCCGGCCTCGCCCGCTTGTTTCAGCTTAACCTCTGTGATTACGCTCCGAACCGCCCTAAGGGGTTCCCTGGCTGCATACTCGTGCGCCTGTTGTCCGCGCCAGTTCCCCAGACCGGACTCAGTATCCTCCAAAAACGATTCCCCTTACCAGATTGTATGGGGAATCGGCGGCCCTGGGATCATCACGAAGACAAAGAAAAATTTCAGAAACAAAAATCCCCGGGGCTAACTGCTCCCCGGGGCGTTAGTCTTGCGTGACACTAAGTTTGAATGATCTTCGGAGTGATGAAGAAGATCAGCTCCGCGGTTGATGTGTTTACGTTGGTGTGTTTGAACAGGTTTCCGAGAAGAGGAATGCTACCGAGAAATGGGACTTGAGCGATCGCCACGCTGTTTTGCGTCTGGATTACGCCGCCGATCACCACTGTGCCGCCATCGGTCACCAGTACCTGCGTGGTGGCCTGTTGCGTATTCAGGGTGGGGTTCAATTGCGAACCGCTCACACGGCTGAAATCTGGCACCGTATTCTCAACGTCGATGTTGAGGAAGATGGTGTTTTCGGCTGTGATCTGCGGGGTTACGGTCAACCGCAGGAAGGCGTCAACATAGGTGACGGTAGGCGGTCCACCCAACTGCGCCTGCGTAACCACCGGGATGCGCGAACCCTGGCGGATCAGAGCGGAAATGTTGTTCTGCACGGTAATCGTCGGGCGTGACAGGATCTTCAACAAGCCGCGGCTTTCTGCGGCCGTGAGAATGAAGTCGAGACGGAAACCGGCGGTTGCGTTGCTGAATTCAATACCGCTGGTGGGTCCGGAAGCGCCCAAGTTGGAGAACAGCGGAATCGTTGATGGAGCGCCCTGACCCGTAATAAACCGTGGCACCTGGCCGCCGGGCAGAGTCACGTTGATCGGGCTGTTCGCTCCCAAGCCGCCGCCCACAGCATTGTTACCGCTACCGAAACCTGCCGCCAGCTGCGTACCGATGTCGCGAGCGAAGGTCCGGGTGGAAGCGACCACGCGGGCTTCAATCTCAACTTCCGGCGCTTTTCGATCCAGCAAGCGGATCAAATCCTGCACCTTGGGCAGCACGCTGGGGATATCTTCAATGATCAGCGCGTTGCTGCGGTCGTCTGCCACCACGTCACCGCGGGCAGAGAGGAATTTCTTGACCAGAGTGGCCGCATCTTTGGCATGGCCGTAGCTGAGATAGTAGGTAAAGGTCTGTTTGGGAACGGCCAGCGCCTGCGCTTCCTGTTGTGCGCGCCGTGCCTCTGCTTCCGTCTTCATGGTTTCCAGCGTGGCAATGCGCAGAACATTGCCCTGCAAGGTGCAAGCCAAACCATTGTTGTCGAGCACGATGGCAAGGGCCTGGTCCCACGGAACGTCATCCAGCACGATGGTGACGCTGCCATGCACCGATGGATCAAGAACCACGTTTAAGCCGCTGATTTCGTGAATCAGCCGGAAGAAATCCTTGAGATCAAGGTCTTTGAAATTCATCCCAAACGGCTCGCCGGTATAGCGGCCGGTTGTGCAGTTGCCGCCGGCAGGTGAACTAACAGCCACCGCCGTGCCTGCTGAGGTTGACTGCACGGGCTGCGGCATCGCTTGCGGCATGGCCTGAGGTTGTTGTTGTTGCTGTTGCAGCGCTGCGTTGATAGCCGCAGGCTGAGCCGCCATACTGCCATGCACAGCAAACGGAGGCTGATTGCTGGCGGGGAGGGGCGCCGGGGCATGCGCAAAATGCGAGGCGGCAACTTCGGCCCGTGAAGGTATCGCTTCCACGTTCTTTGCTTCTGTCTTGTCTATCGCTGTAGAAGCAGAAACAGCGGGCACGGTTTCGGGCTGGTTACTCTGTTTGGACGCGGGCGCAGCATTGGTGTTGCCTGCAACCACGCTCGATCTTGTTTCCGGAAGCGTCGCCGGCGTTGTGCTGGAGCCGTCATGCAGCTTCACTACGAGTCTGTTGCCATTGGGCACGATTTGAAAGTCTCGCATTTGTGCCATGTCCAGCACCACGCGAGTCACTCCGGCGTCAAAGCGCGCCACACGCACCGATTTCACATCAGCGCTGTTCACGGCGATTTCACGGGCGCGTCCCTGCAGCAGCGAATTCGGGATGTCTACGACAAGGCGGTCAGGGTGCACCAGCTTCATGGTCGTGGCCGTCATCGGGCCGCTTCCGCTGATCTCGATGTTGAGCGAGTCCGTGTCGCGAGCGACGGAGATGTCCCTGATCCGGCTTACCGGGCCGGTTTTCTCAGGCGAGGAGGCAACCGGCTTCGCAGCCGCCGCTCCTGCGACGCGTATCTCCAGCCCACCTTCTACACCCGCCACGTTGACCTTGACTCCAGGAACCAGGGTCAACTCCATCCGCGCCACCTCAGTGCCGTCAGGCGTGCGGTAGCCGGCAATGCGATAGGAGAGCACGCCAGGAGCTGAAACGGCGTGAACCTTGGCGTCAGGATGGGCTATCGAAACCCCTGCCAGATCAACCAGCATCAAGTTGTCGGTTGGACGATACTCAGTATGAGTAAAGGTCCCGTTCGCCAGGATAGTAATCACTGCGGCGCTGTCCTGGTTCTTCACCAGCACGCCCCCCAGTTGCGAAACGGCAGCTGTTGCCATGGATGCTGTGCCCATGGCCAACAGGACGATTCCTAGCAGTTGCTTAAGCCTCATCTCTTTTGTCTCCCCATGCGGCGGTCGCTTTCCCGCCCGTCATGCGCGGCGTCGCTGGAGCGTGCAAACATCTTCCAGCCGCTCAGAAAATTAGTCCGTACGTTCTACAACGTGGTACTACTTCCCCTGGGTTCGGCCCTATTGCTTTACTGCTCGATCTCGTGCTCTCTCAAACTTTCTTGCTCCTGGCTGCTTAGGAAGCCGGGATCAATTTCTTTACAACCTCGCGAGCGGTTTCCCGCCCCAATGCGTCTTTCACGTATTCACGGAAAATGATGGAATCGCTCGTGATTTTCTCCACACTGCCGTTGAATACCTGATCGTTCTCACGCAGAAAATACGTCTTCTTGGTGCTGTTGGCGACCACCGCCATCATCTTTCCCGTCGTATCCTTCACCGTGCCCTGCAGAACCAGTTCAGGAATCGACAGGCAGCGTTTTCCACTCGTGCAGTTGGGCGAAGGGCCGTTGTTCACGCTACCGGTGCGGATCGGACTCACGAACGGATCGCGCCGGCCGTGCGCCCCGAATACACGGGCTACCGGTTTGGGCTTTTCTTCCGCTTTGGCCGGTGTCGCCGCGCCAACCTGCTTTACCTTGGGCGCTGGCGTTGGAGCCGCCGGAGCCTTCTTGGCTTGAGCCTTAGGCTGAGTTGTCCCCGTCTTCTTTTTTGCCGGAGTGGCCTGCGCAGGCTTCACCGCTATCACAGCCGGAGCCTTGCCGCCGGTTTTCGCATCAACCTTCGCAGCCGCGCCGCTCTTGGCTGCAACCACCGGCGTTGGCACCTTGCCTTTTGCCGGACTGCTCTGAGCCCCAGTCTGTGCCTTCACCGCCGTGCTGGTGACTTTTACAGCAGGCTTGCCGGCCGCAGTTCCGTTTTGTGCGGGCTTGGCTGCTGACGCTTGACCGCTGGTTCCCGTGGCTGAAACGGTTGTGCTCTTCTTGGCAGCCGTGCCAGGCGCCGCGGTTTTTGCCGGAGCCTTGCCGTTCGCTGCCGCAGGTGTGGCCGTAGGGCTGGGTTTGGCGTTGGTTTGGCCGTTCGTGCTGGAATTCTGCGCCGTGGCCATCGTCGCCATGGCTGTTGCGAGCGCAAGAATTTGAATCAGCTTCATCTCGATTCCCTTTTGGTGCGTTGCTTCATAACTTGTTACTTCACCGTTTGCGCCGCGGCAGGCTGAGCAGCCGGTGCTGCTGGCTGTCCGGGCTTGGCGGGTGTTGCCGGCGTCTCTTCCGGTTCGTGACTGAAGAAAGTTGTAGCGGTACAGCTAGCCAGGACGGTTTCATTGGCCTTCCACGTATAGGCAGCAGCGTGTACCTTGGCTGCCGATGCGTTCTTCATGTTGCCCATCTGCATGTTGCTGACGTTGACGATGCGCTCCAACTCGGCCACGCGCTGGAAGAAATTCAGTACCGAGTAATACGGACCGTCAATATCAATGGCGAACGGCACTTCGCTATAGAACTCTTTGTTGGCAACCGGCAGCGCTGTATACCGCCGGATATCAATGCCCGAGGTGGCGGCGGTATCGTGCAGCAGCTTGATGAACTGATCCGCGTCCTTGTCGTCCGGCACGATCTTTTTCTGGATTTCCAACTGCTGCTGCAGAATCGCCATGGTCCGTGTCAAATCAGCCAGTTTGGGCTCATAGGTCCGCAGCCGATCATTCTCCGCTTTCTTATCGGCAATTTGGCTGGCGAGCTGCTGGTTCCCCTGGTACACCGGATTGAAATAAACGTAGTAGTAGGCAGCGCCCACCATCAGAGCCGCAACCGCCAGGACACCCAGCCGCGCACCCAACGACATTTCATTGAATTTAGCCATATAAAAACCCCCGACTCTTACCCTGCTGCCTTACGACTGCTTCTGTACCTTCCCCGTAAACGTGGGGGCCAGTTCACAATTCAATTCAAATTTGAAAGCCTCGACCTCTTTTACATTGCTGTCCTGCAAGGTCTCCTTGATCTCGACTGACTTGAAAGCTCCGGTCTTTCGCAGGTTGGCCATCAGATCCGCAACTGAGTTCGGGCTCAGCGCCATGCCGGTAAAGTTCAGCGTCTTGCCGTCATTGGTCATGGTTTCAAGCCAGACCGCATCGGTGCTGTTGACCGTATCCGCGACCAGATTCAACAGATTGACCGGGCCTGCCTGCGCCGCCTTGAGTTCGTCAATCACCTTGACCCGGCGCTCATACAAATCAGCCTTTTTCTTGCTGGCTTCATACTTCGCTTTCACTTCCGCCAGGCGCTGATTTTCCAGGAGGGCCTTCCGCAGATCACCCTCCAAACGATCATGCTCGTGCTGGACCCAGACCTGCGCCACGCCGATCAGCACCGCGAGTACGCCGACAAAGATCACACCCAGAACTACGGTGCTGGATCCTTCTCCTCCCGACACTGAAGCTGAGGGAGCGCGCCGGCCGCCTCCACGCGACGTTTTTTTGGGTATTCCGAGCAGGTTTATGCGAATCATAGGTCTTCAAAGCTCCTAAGGGCCAAACCCACCGCAACTGCGAGCTGTCCCGGGTTCTGTTCCAGAATTTGGTTCTCGGAGGAATCCATCGGCGGCATGATGCGCTGGAACGGATTCAGCACTTCCACCGGCAATGAGAATTCCTGGCGCAACGCCTCCACCAGCCCGGGGACCCTGGAGGAGCCTCCGGCCAGGTAAATACGCTCAATGTGCTCGCCCGACGCCGTGGCGCGGAAGAAGTCAAACGTCTTCTGGATTTCGAGCACGATAATTTCCGTCACCTGTTGCAGGATCGGCAGCTTGGCATCTTCACTGACCGTTCCTACCCGCCGGCCCAACTTCAGCGACTCGGCATCGTCAAAGCTGAGATCCAGCTCCTTCTGCAATGAATCGGTGTACTGGTTGCCGCCGACGCTCACGTCGCGGGTAAACAGCGGCGTGGTGCCTTTCACGATGTTGATGTTCATCACGCTCGCGCCAAGATTGAGGAGGGCTACCGTGGAATCATGGTGCGGCTGGTAGTTGTATTCGTAACAGTTCTGCAGCGCGAAGGCGTCAATATCCACCACCGCGGGCGCCTTGCCTGCCAGCGACAAGACGTTCGTGTAGTTCAGAATTTTGTCTTTCTTGACCGCGACCAGCAGCACGTCCATCTGCGGGCCGGTATCGTCAGGATTCAGAATGTCAAAGTCCACATTCACGTCGGCGATATCGAACGGAATGTGCTGCGCCGCCTCGGTTGTGATGCTCTCTGCCAGCTCGCCTTCGCTCATGGGCTGCACGCTGATCTTTTTCACGATCACCGAGTGGCCGCTCACTGAGGTGGCCACGGCCTTGGTCTTGATGCTGTGTTCACCAAAGATCTTGCTGATTGCGCTGGAGACGCTGCCGGAGTCGACGATCATGGAGTCCACCACAATGTCACTGGCCAGCGGTTCCACACCCAGGTGCGAAACCACGATCTCTCCCTTGGAGCGCTTCAGTTCGATCGCCTTGATGCAACTGGAGCCTATGTCCAATCCCACAATCGATTTTCCTGATCCAAACATGCCGTCCGCCTTGTTTCTTGAATTC
>Ga0126381_100000087_pt1 | contig 104664 bp, 97 predicted proteins | sample PanSoiMetPlot_28_FD_96465 | JGI IMG/M metagenome (GOLD analysis project Ga0126381, IMG submission 96465) | Tropical forest soil microbial communities from Panama - MetaG Plot_28 | ecosystem: Environmental > Terrestrial > Soil > Tropical forest > Bulk soil | place: Panama | collected 2016-02-17 | reverse complement strand
TCGAAACTCCGCAACCCTGAACGCGCCCAAATCAGGTGCATCGAGTTGGTTTATCGCGCGGCCAGTGCCTGCACCCGGCCGGCTCCAAGGCCCACGCCGAGCTTGGTTAATTGAAATGGCTGAGCGGGACAGATTTTCCAAGCTGTCGGCGGTGTTTATACATTGCGCCGACTACCGCGCTTGCTTGCGCAGGGATTTTCTTTGTCACCCGGAGCGACGCCCAAGGGTCAACGCGAAGCTTTGTCCGGAGCGCAGAGTGATTCAGTCCTTGTTAAAGACTGGCTTACGCTTCTCCACGAAAGCGCGCGCGGCTTCCAGATGGTCGGGCATCTTCATGGTCACTTCTTCAAACGCCAGCGAGGTGTCGAGCACCAAATTGACCGATTCCTTGAGCGTCTTGTTAACCGAGACCTTGGTCCAGCGGATGGCCCAGCGGGGGCCGTCGGCCAGTTCGCGCGCCAACTCGTTGGCCTTTTTCATTACATCGGCCGCCGGCACCGCGTAATTGACCAGCCCCAGGCGCGCCGCCTCGGTTGCGTTGATCATGTTGCCTCTCATCAAAAATTCCTTGGCGCGATTGGGTCCGATCAGATGCGGCCAGATCACCGCTCCGCCGTCGCCGGCGACCAGGCCCACGCGTACATGCGGATCGGCGATACGGGCGGTCTCGGCGGCCACGGTGATATCGCAAAACAACCCGATGGTCGCACCCAGTCCGATCGCGTCGCCGTTGATCGCGGCAATAATGGGCTGCTCGACATCAAGCAACGTAGTGATTAGGAGCCGCGCTTCGGTGGTCATGCTGCCGCGATGTTTGAATGCGCCGGCGTCCATCCCTTTGACGTCGCCGCCGGCACAAAAGGCCTTACCAGCGCCGGTCAGTATGATGGCGTCGATTTCCGGGTCGGCCGAAATGCGCGGCCACATTTCTGAAAGCTCGGAATGCATGCGCGGACTCACGGCGTTGCGGGCTTCCGGGCGGTTGAGGGTTATGGTGGCAACGCCGTTGTCCTTGCTGACCAGGATGGTTTCCAGACCCTTGTAATACGAATCCATGAATCTTCTCTTTGGCTTCCAGGCGACCTGACCGGCTGCATCCGGCCGGGAACCATCGGTGTTCCCGCTGCTCGCTGAGCGGGTGTTTCGTTTGTTATCCGAGCGCGGGCGGCCGGTCAATCGAAGTCCCGTCCTGATTGGGACTGACTTGAGTTGCCCTCACTGTATCCGACACAATGTCTTGGTTGGCCTCCCGCCCTGTCTATGTATAATTCACGGGACCGCCACAAGATTAGCAGGCGGCCATCGGAGCCCGGACAACTCCTGAAAAAGGCCCCTTGATTGCGGCGCCTGATGGTACGATGTCCGTATAAACGGCGATCCGCCGCCGGAGAAAACCGAAGGTGCGATGTAATGCTGAGCCATATCATCATCGAGGGAATTACGCCGATGGTCGATGGCGGCCGCTACCCCGCCAAAGGCATCGTGGGCGAATCGTGCGTAGTGGAGGCCGACATCTTTCGCGACGGCCATCAATTGCTGCGCGCCGCGGTGAAATGGCGGCGCAAAAATGACGAGGCGTTCAACGAAGCGCCAATGGCGGCGCTGGACAACGACCGCTGGCGCGGTGAATTCGTCCCGACCGACAATGCGCGCTATGTGTTCACGATCGAAGCCTGGACCGACCTGTACGCGTCATGGCTTGCCGACTTCGCGAAAAAAGTCGCCGCAGGCAAAGATGTGGCCTCCGACCTGCTGGAAGGAATTGATCTGCTGGAAGCGATTCGCCGCCAGGCCAAGGGCGATGACCTCGAAGTGGTGACTGTCAGCCTCAACGCGCTGCGTCAGACCCGGGAGCCCGAACCGGCCCTGGCGATCGTTTCGGCGCCCGGCCTGACCGAAGCGGCCACGCGGCGCGGCGAGCGGTTTGGGGCGACCCAATACCAACCCCTGATCGATTTGACCGTGGACCGCACCAAGGCGCTCTTTGGATCGTGGTACGAGATGTTCGTCCGCTCCCAGTCGCAGAGGCCTGACCGTCCCGGCACTTTCGCCGACGCGGAACGCCGGCTAACCGATATCCACGGGATGGGTTTCGACGTAGTGTACCTGCCGCCAATCCATCCGATCGGCCAGACCAACCGCAAAGGTCCCAACAACACGCTCAATGGCGGGCGCGAGGCCGTCGGCAGTCCCTGGGCAATCGGCAACAGCGCGGGCGGTCATACCGGGGTGGAACCGGCGCTCGGAACGCCATCCGATTTCGACCGCTTCGTCGGCGCCGTCAGCCGGCTCGGAATGGAAGTGGCGTTGGACTTTGCCGTGCAATGCTCCCCGGACCATCCCTGGGTCAAGCAGCATCCGCAGTGGTTCAAGCATCGGCCAGATGGCTCGATCAAATACGCGGAAAACCCGCCGAAGGAATATCAGGACATCTATCCGATAGATTTTGACACTCCTGATCAGAAGGGGCTGATACAGGCGCTGCTCGATGTGATATGGTTCTGGGTCGAGCACGGGGTGAGGATTTTCCGTGTTGACAATCCGCACACCAAGCCTGTGGCATTTTGGGAATGGCTAATCGCGGAGGTCCAGTCGCGGCGGCCGGACGTGATTTTTCTGGGCGAAGCATTTACCCGGCCCAAGATGATGAAAGCACTGGCCAAGGCAGGTTTCAGCCAGTCCTATAGCTATTTCACTTGGCGCAATAGCAAGTATGAATTGACAGAATATTTGACCGAGCTTGCCACCACCGAAATGCACGATTACTACCGGCCCAATTTCTTTACCAATACGCCGGACATCCTGACCGCGATTCTCCAGACCGCCGGGCGGCCGGCCTTCAAGATGCGCCTGGTGCTGGCGGCCACGCTGTCCCCCGCCTACGGGATTTACAGCGGATACGAACTCTGCGAGAACCAGGCGGTGGCGCCGGGAAGCGAGGAGTATCTCAATTCCGAGAAATACCAAATCAAACCGCGGGACTGGAACCAGCCCGGCAACATCAAAGAGTTCGTGGCGCAGGTCAACATGATTCGGCGCGAGAATAGGGCATTGCAACATTTTCGCAACCTGCGTTTTCTGCCGGCGGATAACGACCAGATCCTGTTTTACGCCAAGACCGCGCCGGGGGGCTCCAACGTACTGTTGATTCCCGTGAACCTGGACCCGTTCAATTCCCAGGCCTGTACGGTTACGGTTCCTCCAGAGGTCGTGGGGGTGGCGCCGGGCCAGACTTACCGAGTCACGGATCTGCTTACCAACGCGAGCTACGAATGGTCGCAATATAACTACGTGCGGCTGGACCCGGCCTACCAGCCGGCCCATATCCTGCGCGTGGAACAACGCCTATGAAACGACTCAAGGAAATTCAGGCTCCGGCCGTTCCGCTGTGGTACAAGGACGCCGTCTTTTACGAGCTGCGGGTGCGGTCGTTTTTCGATAGCAACGGCGACGGTATCGGCGACTTCCCCGGCCTCACGGCGAAGCTTCCCTACCTGCAGTCCCTCGGCGTGACCGCGCTGTGGCTGCTGCCCTTTTATCCTTCGCCCCTGCGCGATGACGGCTACGACATTTCCAGTTACACCGAGATTCATCCCGACTGCGGCACTCTGAACGATTTCAAGGTGTTCCTGCGCGAGGCTCACAGCCGTGGACTGCACGTGGTCACCGAGTTGGTGGTCAACCATACTTCAAGCCAGCACGAATGGTTCCAGCGCGCGCGGCGCGCGCCCGCCGGCAGCAACCATCGCAACTACTACATCTGGAACGACACGCCGGAGAAGTACAAGGACGCGCGTATAATCTTCCAGGACTTCGAGCCCTCCAACTGGTCGTGGGACACGGTTGCCAAGGCCTACTATTTTCATCGCTTCTATTCCCATCAGCCGGACCTCAATTACGATAATCCCGCCGTGCAGCGCGAAGTGTTCCGGGTGATGGACTTCTGGCTGGGCATGGGCGTGGATGGACTTCGCCTTGACGCCGTGCCGTATCTTTACAAACGCGACGGCACCAACTGCGAGAACCTGCCCGAGACGCACGAATTTCTGCGCCAGCTGCGACGGCACGTGGATGAAAATTTTTCCAACCGGATGCTGCTGGCCGAGGCGAATCAATGGCCCGAAGACGCGGTCGCCTACTTCGGCAACGGCGACGAATGCAATATGGCGTTTCATTTTCCCCTGATGCCGCGGATGTTCATGGCAGTGCGGATGGAAGACCGCTTTCCCATAACCGATATCTGGGCGCAGACGCCGCCGATTGCCGACAACTGCCAGTGGGCGCTCTTCCTGCGTAATCATGACGAACTCACGCTGGAGATGGTTAGCGACGAGGAACGCGATTACATGTACCGCGCCTTTGCCAGGGAGCCGCGCACGCTGCTCAACCTCGGCATCCGGCGCCGCCTTGCGCCCCTGCTCGGCAACAACCGCCGCACCATCGAACTCAACAACGGATTGCTCTTCTCCCTGCCCGGCACCCCGGTTATCTATTACGGCGATGAACTGGGCATGGGCGACTACCTGTCGTTAGGGGATCGCGACGGTGTGCGCACGCCGATGCAGTGGAGCGCCGATCGCAACGCAGGCTTCTCCACCTCCAGTCCGCAAAAGCTGATCCTGCCGGTGGTGATTGACTACGAATATCACTACCAGACCGTCAACGTGGAGGCGCAGGACAGCAATCTCCATTCGCTGCTGTGGTGGATGCGCCGCCTGATCCTGCTGCGCCGTCAATTCAAGGCCTTCGGGCGCGGCACTATCGAGTTTCTCAGTCCCGAAAACACCCACGTGCTCGCCTTCATTCGCAGCTTTGAGGATGAGCGCATCCTGGTCGTGGCCAACCTGTCGCGCTTCGTGCAGTACACAGAACTGGACCTCTCGAAATTCAATTCGATGGTGCCGGTGGAGCTGTTCGGCCGCAACCCGTTCCCGGCCATCGGCGAGCATCCATATCCTTTCACTCTGGGCCCGCACGTGTTCCTGTGGTTCTCGATCCAACCCCCGCATGGCGATTCGCACGCCGCCGCTACCGGGTATCGCGCGCCGCAGATCGAGATCTCGACCACCTTCGATCACTTCATGCGTACTCCGCTGCGCAGCAAGATCAATTTCGTGCTGCCCGATTACCTCCCGCATTGCCGCTGGTTTCGCGGCAAGGCGCGCACGATCAGGTCGGCGAACATAACCGACGCGCTGCCGCTGTCGGAGCACCCGGGCGCGACCCATCTGACCCTCATCAACGTGGACTACCGCAACGCCGAGTCCGAAACCTACGTGCTGCCTATCGCGATGGCGACCGGCGAGAGCGCCGCCGCGGTGAAATCGCGCTGGCCGGAGCGAATAATCGCTCAGATCAGACTCAACGAACGCGATGGCGCCGGCGAGGGAGTCCTTTATGACGCCGTCTCCGATCCGGAGTTCGGCAACGCCATGCTCGGCATGATTGAACGCCATCGCAGGATCAAGGGCACCACCGGAGAGCTGACGGCCTTGACGGCCAGGCACTTCAACGACTTGCGTGGTCCCAGGGATACACCGTGCGAGGCGCACGTGCTCAGCGCCGAACAGACCAATACCTCGATTGTCTTCGGCGATCGCCTGATTCTGAAACTCTTCCGCAGGCTCGATTCGGGGCTTAACCCGGACATCGAAATGAGCCGCTTCCTCACCGAGCGCCATCAATTCGCACACATGCCCAAGCTCGCCGGAACCATCGATTTCCGGATGCCCCGGGCTGAAAGCCGCGATCTCGGAATACTGCTCTCCTTTGTTCCAAACCAGGGCGACGCGTGGCAATTTACCGTTGCGGAACTCAACCGCTACTTCGAGGTCGCCGCCACGGCGCCGGAGCCGCCGGCACTGCCGCAGAAGCCTTTGGCCGAGTTGATCGACGAGGAGCCCAGCCCCGACGCCATCCATTTCGTGGGCGCCTACCTTGACGCCGCGCGCTTGCTTGGACAGCGCATTGCGGAGCTGCATCTTGCCTTGCTCGAGGATGGCGACGACCCCGATTTCACGCCTGAACCGTTCTCGGCGCTATACCAGCGCTCGCTCTACCAATCGATGCGCAATTTGCTGGGCCAGGTCATGCGCACGATGAGCAGCCGGATGTCGGTGATGCCCGATGTGCTGCGCGCGCAGGCTCAGGCGATTATGGCCAACCAAACCCAGATCGGAGCTCGCTTTGACAACTTCCTCAAGCATCGCCTGAGTGTGGCGCGGATGCGGACGCACGGCGACCTGCACCTGGGACAAGTGCTCTATACCGGCAAGGACTTCGTCATCATCGACTTCGAGGGTGAGCCCGCGCGCTCGCTGAGCGAGCGGCGCCGCAAACGGCCCGCCCTTCGCGACGTTGCCGGCATGATCCGCTCATTTCACTACGGCGCTTATACCGCTTTGATCGAGCAACTGCGCGTGGGCGCCTTGGGCAAGGTCGATTTTGCCACCGTCGAGCCGTGGGCCAAACTGTGGGTGACCTGGACTTCGCAGGCGTTCCTGAAGTCCTACATCATGGTGGGCGATCGACCCTCGCTCGTGCCGCGCGACCGCTCAGACCTGGCCGCCTTGCTCGACGCACTGCTGATGGAGAAGGCGGTATACGAGGTCGGCTACGAACTCAACAACCGTCCCGAGTGGCTGAGGCTGCCGCTGTATGGAATCGCCGACATGCTGGGAATCGCGCTGGCCGGCGGCCAGGGATGAGCCGATTAACCCGAAAACTTCGGCTAATTGCTTGAAGTATATCGGTCATGCCCACGCTCTCTCCCACGAGTGAATGTGGGCAGAGGGAGAGAACAGAAAGGAGACGGCGCATAGTTTTGTGCTGCCCCGCTGCCCGGGCGTGTCAGTTCTTTTGCTTATCGATTAGCGGCGAATACCTGCATGAGCTGGATCACGGCCGGACCCAGGATTACGAGCAGCATCGCGGGCAGGATAAAGAACACCAGCGGAAAAAGCATCTTGATCGACGTCTTCCGCGCCGCCTCTTCAGCGGCGAGGCGGCGGCGTGAATTGAGTAATTCGGCGGCCGCGCGCAGTGCGGGAGCAAGGCGTGCGCCGATTTTTTCGCTCTGGATCAGCAGCGCCGACAGCGATCTGATTTCGTCCACCCCGGTGCGGGCGCCGAAATCGCGCAACGTGTCTTCGAAACTCATCCCCGCCGCCATCTGAGCCGAAGTGGTGGACAATTCACGTCCCAGCTCCTGGCCCTGTCGCTGCGTCTCGCGTCCGACCAGCTTAAGCACTTCCGCCACGCCGATTCCCGCCTCCAGACTCACAACCATCAGGGCAAGAACGTCGGGCAGTTCGCGGGTCATTCTCCGCTTGCGCGACCGCGCCAACCTGCCTAACACGATTGTGGGAACGACGTATCCCACCAGGAAGCCACCCGCAAGGCCCAACAGCCACGACCTTCCGGTTGCCAAACAAAAGACCAGCCCGATCACGGTCCCCGCGGCCATGAGGGCAAACCGCCCCAGTTGGAAGCGCGCAACTGATTCGATTCCCCTGAATCCGGCCTGGGTGAGGGTGTCGGGCAATTTCTGCTCCGGCGAGCTTTTAGCTTGTGTCTCGCGCAGCCGCCGGATTTGCCATCGCAACAGCCGGTCGCCATGGGGAGAGGTCCCTTTGGGGCCTTTGGGAGCGGAGGTCGGTAGCATCTCGTCGAGATGTTGCCCGGTGCCGAATACCGTTTGATACAGGGTAATGCCGCCCAGCACGGTTAGGGCGAAGATCAAAATGGAGAGCAGGACCGGATCCATCGCTCACCTCCGGCAAAGCTGCGCTGTCAGTCCACCTGGCACATGCGCCGTATGATCAGCATCGACACGGCGTCGAGGACGATAGCGGCCTCGAGCATCTTTTTACCCAACGGGTCGTGAAACAGCGGATAGGTATAATTGGGCCGGATCAGCGTGAAGAATCCGAGCAACAAGAAAGGCAGCGCGGCGACGATCATGCCGCTCATGCGCGACTGCGCCGTAAGCGTCTTGATTTCCTGCTGGAGGCGCTGGCGGCCCCGAATCGTGTCGGTGACGCGATCGAGAATTTCCGAAATGCTGCTGCCCACCTCCGCTTGCACCCGTATCGCGGCGACCAGAAAGCCCAGGCTTTCCTCGGGCACACGCCTGAACATATTGTCCAACGCATCTGCCAGGCTGGTGCCGAGCGAAATCTGATCGACCACCAGCCGCAGCTCCGTGGCAATCGGTTCGGGCGAATTTTCGGTGGCCATTTGAACGCCCCGCAAAAGCGTGTGTCCGGCCGACAGCGACGAACGCAGGAAATCCAGCACGTAGGGCAACTGCTGGCTGAAAGTCGCCAGGCGCTGTCTACGTTCAAAAAACACGTACCCAACCGGCAGCGCCCCCGCCGCCAGTCCGTACACCCCGGCGATCGTCGGATCGACCCAGATCGCGGTCAATCCGGTCACAACGCCAGCAAGCAGCACGACGAAGGCCAGAAATTTTGCTGCCGGAATAGCCAATCCACCCTGCGCCAGCCAGCGATCGACATGGCGCAACAGATTCGCGGTAATGCTCAAACCTCCCGCCGCAGGCTGCGACCGTGCACGTACTTCCTGCCCTCTGGCAGCGCCCATATCCGTCGGGGATGGTTCAAAGGTCCTGATGCGGCGGCTGAGCGCCGCTTCGCGCTCGAGCTCTTCGCGCCGGCTGCCGAGATAGAGCACCAGCGCAAGCGTACCAATCAGCATCACGGTCAGGACGGGAACCAGCATTTCCATGACTAGGCTGCGCCATTTCCCGTGTGACTGGCGGTGGGCGAAAAGCCCGCCTTCACCATCCGCTCGGTAAAAATCGATTTGATCCCGGTAGGGCGGAAGTCGCCCAGGACCTTTCCGGAAGGCGAAACCCCGGTGGTTACGAATTCAAACAGGTCCTGCATCAGGACCACATCACCCTCCATTCCGGTGATTTCCGAAATCCTGGTGACCTTCCTGCTGCCGTCCGGAAACCGGCTGACTTGCACGACCAGGTTGAGCGCGGCGGAAATATATTGGCGCATCGCGCGTTCAGGCAGCGCGATACCCGACAACAGCATCATCATCTCCAGGCGCGCCAGCGAGTCGCGCGGATTGTTGGCGTGGATGGTCGCCATCGAGCCGTCATGCCCGGTTGACATCGCCTGCAACATGTCGAGCACCTCAGCGCCCCGCACCTCGCCGACCACGATCCGGTCGGGCCGCATCCGCAGCGTGTTCTTGAACAGCTCGCGCTGGGTTACCTCGCCCTGGCCTTCGATATTGGGCGGGCGCGTCTCCAGGCGCAGCACGTGAGGCTGCTGGAGGCGCAATTCGGCCGCGTCTTCGATCGTGATGATGCGTTCGGCCTCGGGTATGAACGAGGACAGGCAGTTGAGCATCGTGGTTTTTCCGGTGCCGGTACCGCCACTGATTATCACGTTAAGCTTGGCGCCGACCGCCGCGCGCAGAAAAGTCACCATCTCGGGGATAAGTGTGCCGCGCTGCACCAGATATGAGATGTCATTGGCGAATGCGCCGAAGCGCCTGATACACAGGGCGGGCCCATCGATCGCCAGGGGCGGAATCACAGCGTTGACGCGCGAACCGTCGGGCAAACGCGCATCGACCATCGGCGCCGCTTCATCGATGCGCCGTCCCACCCGTGACACGATACGGCTGATGACCTGCATGAGATGCTGGTCGTCGTGGAACCGCACGTTGGTTTTGGCCAACTTGCCCTTGCGCTCGACAAAAGTTTCGCTGTAGCCGTTGACCAGGATGTCCGATACCTGGTTGTCCTGGAGCAGCGGTTCCAGCGGTCCCAGGCCGAGCATCTCGTTGGTGGTCATCTCGATCAGCGCGGCCTGATCGCTGTCAGTCAGCAGCAGTTTTTCCTCGGTGATTATCTCCCGGATCACCTCGGTTATCTGGCTCAGCAGCGAGCTGGGCCCGACCTCATCGAGCTTGCGCGGCCCGATTCGATCGAACAGCCGATCCTGCACCCGCCCCTTGAGCGACTCCAACAGTGTTTGCGCCCCTGAAGGTGCGTTTTTGCGCGCGATGCCACCGTTTTCGATCAGTGACGGCTCCGCCGCGGTGGGTTTTACGCGATACTGCAGCCGGTCAATTAGTCCCATTGCTGTCACCTTTGCGGGCGCCAAGGCCGTGCAGGAGCTTGCCGAACAGGGCGCGCCGGGGCGCCGCGGAATCATCGGCGTAGGCGCCATAAAGCTTGCGTGCCAGCTCTTCGAGGCTATCGCGCAGGAGGGAAGAGCTGCGGATTTGCCACAGGTCACGCCCGGTTACCTGCTGCTCGCTGAAGGACTTGTCGTCGCGCGGCAGCACCGCGTAGATCGCCTGGCCCAGGGCCGCCTCGATACGCTCGGTGGTGATCGGATTGGCGGCCGTGTGGCGGTTAAGCACAAAGCTGGGTTTGACGTCGCGCAGCCCCAGGCGCTGGTAGAGTTCCAGGAAGCGCTGCGCGGCGCGGATTGCCGTGACGGTCTGATCGATGATGTAGAGCAGATGGTCGGAGCGCTCCCAGGCCACGATCGAGCTTTCATTGAGATGGGTCCCGCAGTCGACCAGGACCACGTCGAACAACTCGCGCAGCACCTTGAGGGTGGCCTCGACGGTGGCCGCCGAGATCAGTTCCGCCTCTTCAATGCGCTTGGGCGCTGCCAGCCAGTACAGACCTGAGTCATGCTTGCACAGCACCGACTCCAGGCGGATCGAGTCGATCGAGCTGGTCGGATCGGCCAGCTCGCTGAAGGAGTGATCCGGATCCTGGTTGAGCAGTACGGTCAGCGGCGCGGCCTGCAGATCCAATTCCACCAGCCCGGTGCGCTTTTCAAACAACCGATGGATCGCGAGACCGAGGCTGATGGTCAGATGGCTGACGCCGACGCCGCCGCTTACGCTGACCAGCGAGCAGACCAGTTTGCGCTGCATTCCTTCATGGCGGCGCGACAGTTCGGTCATCCGGAACAGGGTGTGATAAGCCTGCTCCGGCGCTGGCGGCATGCCCAACACGTCGTCCGCACCCGCCTGCAGCGCGGCGCGCAGCGACTGCGGCGACGCGTCCGACACCAGCGCTATGATCGAGGAAAAGCGCTGATCGAAATTGTGGCGGCGCACCTCGTGACGCCAGGCGTCGGGGTTGGAGCTGTCCAGGATGAGCATCAGGATGGCGTGCTTGCCGGGCGCCGCACCTTCGGCCAGGAACTCAATCTCGAGTTCCCTGATTTGGCTCAGTATCGACTCCAGCGCGTTGCGCTGGGCATCGTCGCCGCCAACCAGCGCGACATAAATCGGGCGCAGCCGCCCGCTCTTGCGCGGCTGCCCATGCTCTTCAAGTTTGATCTCCTCGTTCATTGGAAGCGGGGCCGCGAGGCGTCAACCGGGCTGACCGGGCGCGTGCGTATCTCCTCGGGAGTAAGCGGTCCGTGTTCGGTGGGCAGCGCCACCCGGACGCCGGCCGGGATCGGCCTGATGATCTGCGGCGTTACGGTCATTACCAATTCGCTTTTGGTGCGATGGTAGTAAGTGTGTTTGAACAGGTAGCCGAGGTAGGGCACGTCGCCCAGGAAGCGCGTCTTGCGCACCTCGGAGTTGATGTTGTCGAGTACCAGGCCGGCCAGAATCAGCGTCTGGTTCTCCCTCATGCGCACCAGCGTCTGCGCGCGGCGGGTGACGAAGGCCGGCACGTTGAAGCCGAACATCTGCACCCCCTGCGTATAGTCGGGCTGGGAAAATTCGGGCGCGACCTTAAGCTCGATCTCGTCGTCGTCGATTACGGTCGGCACGAAGATCACCGAGGTGCCGAATTGCTTGAAAACGATCGAAGTGTTGAGCGCCTGCGCGATGACGATCGGGATCTCGCCGCCGGAGAGGAACTTGGCCTGCTCGCCCGAGGCCGCGATCAGCATCGGCTCGGCCAGAATTTTGGCCAGGTCGTGCTGCTCGAGAATTTGGAACATCGCATTGGTTGTCCACTGGCCGTTGGTGGAGGCGAAGCCGTAGCTGATGCCGGTGGACAACAGCAGCGGAATAAGCTGGCCGCCGACCGGAAAGACCCCGTTGGGGGGCAGCGCTACAATGGTGCCGGCGCCGCCGCTGGCGGTGAGATTGGTCTGAACATTGTAGGGAGTCGCTACGGCGCCCTGCAGACCCACCACCGAAATCCCCGCGTTGGACAGCGCTGCCGCTATATCCAGCCCTTGCTCTTCTAGGCGGTTGCGATCCAATTCCGCCACCACCACGCGCAGTTGAACCTGCTGCGGACCGCCCTGCTCGACCCGCACCGGACGCTCGAAGTATTCGCCGTCGTCCTGCCATACCGAAAGCGTCGTGGCGCCTGGCTTGTGCGCCACCACCATCACCTGGCTGGGACCGACCACGGTGACGTCGGCGACCTCGGTATCCGCGACCGCCACACGGGTGAGCGCGGTCGGGAAGTCGAAGATTCGCGAGGCGCCGGCAGTCAGCTTGAGTGTCGTGGCGGGCAGATAATGTTTAGGGGCAGGGCCGCCCGGTGGCAGTTCCAGGGCGTTGGCTGCCGGGTTTTGTGTGTATCGAATTACCGCCGGCCGGGCGCTATGTGGCATCGGCGCGGCCGCGTCGCCGCTGAGCGGGCTGGCGGCGGGGGCGCTCGCCGGCGCGGCTGGCGCCGCAGCGGCGGCTGCGGGATAACTCGCTTTGTCCGGCGGCGCGCCACTACCGGCAGGCGGTGGCGCGACCGGTGCGGCCGCTGGCGCGGCAACCGCGCTGCTCTGCGCCTTGGCCGGGTGGTGGTTGGCGAAGATATCTCCCGCCGGATGGGGCGCGGTGCCCGCTTCCAGCGGCTTGCCGGGCTGCGACACGGCTGAGACCGAGATGTCGTAGGTTATCGATTCACCATTGTCGAGCCGGGCGCGGACACGTCCGCGTCCCGCCTGTGTTGCCAACACAGAGCATTTGCCCGGCCCGCTGCATTCCAGGACAAAGGCGTTGGGATTGTCGATGAACTTGACCTCCGGCGTGCTGTCGGCCGACAGGTCGGCGAGCATGAAAGTCTCGCCCGCCTTAAGCCCCACCGCCATCGCCTCCTGCGCGCGGCTCGCCGATGCGAGCGCCAACAGCCCAGCGATAAGGACCGCCAGCGCTGACACCGCCGGTCGTGCTGCGGACACCAGACCTTGGGCCAGCGACTGATGCCGGCTCCGGCCGACAACGGCAGATTGCCCGCCTGGGTTCCCGCTTCGACCCGGACGTCCCCCATCCTTAGCCATTTGCTGCTTTCCCCCTTACCTTCGGCGCGATCCGTTTCCGCTTACTGTGCCGGCGCCCCCGTCTCAGGCGCGCTGGCCGCGGCCGCCCGCGCCGCGCCCGGCGCGCTGACGGAGCTAAGCTGGCCGGTGGTTGAAAAATGAACCGTCTGATGCTCGATACCGTTGCGGATTACTTCGACTGCCCGGGCGCGTGCGCGGCGCGCCGGCGGATGATGATCGAGCGGCGGCGGCGGTGCGGATGGCGCCGCCGGCTCTTCGATCGGCCGCGCGCCGAGCAGCGCCAGCACACTGACGCCGCCGGTGGCAGGTTGCTCCTGGTCGGCAAAATTGCGCATCGCCAGCGCCAAAGTCCCCAGCCGGCTGGCGGCCGCCAGCCGCTCGGCTTGCTCCGGCGTTACCAGCAAGGTCACCACCTTGGCCTGATGCGGTTGATCCGGCCCGCCTTCCAGGGTCTGCGCGATTGCCAGCACGGTGATGTTTTGCAGCACGATTTTGCTGAATTCCGTCCCCGGGGATCCCGAAGGACCGTTTAGAGGCACCGATACCAGCACGTCCACGCGCGAATGGGGCAGGATAAAACCCGCCATATCGCTGACGTCGTCCACCGCGATTGACATCGCGCGCATCCCGGGCGGGATCAGCAGCGGCAGCACACCACCGGTCTTCTCCGGCTCCAACAGCGCCGCCGTCACGATCGGCTGATTGACGCCGAGCGAGGTCTTCACCACCTTGCCCGCCACCGATTGAAAGTCGGTGTACGCCCCTGGCGGGACCTGGTCGCGCGGCCAGGTGCTCAGTCGCAGCGCGGCGTTGTCGACCGTCTCGCCCGGCGTCAGCGCCCGCGCCGCGACCACGATGCGCTCCGTGCTCTGGCGCAGCGCCGCGATCTTGGCCTCCTTGTTTTTAAGCGCGGAGTGGACCAGCAGCGCGGCCATCAGGGCCAGCGCCGCCGTGAACAGGAAGAAAGTCACCCGCCGGCTCATCGCCTGCCAACTCCACTCGATTTGCCCAAGCCCATCGAAACCAACCCCCAATCGCATTGTGGCGCGTTATTTTTCGAACCCTGCCGAATGCCCCAAGTGAACTGCAAAGTGGATGTGAACATCGAACTAAGCCGCGGCTGCGTAATTGGCGCCGCAGCCTGATATCTAGCGGAGAGCGCGGCGGGCAGATAGTCATTGATCCACAACGAGTCGATCCAGCCGTGTATATTATTTACTTTCCGGTCTCAAACACGCGTCGCCAATTACTCCTCCAATATGCGCGACCGGCGACCGCCTAAATTCCGGGCCATTCTCCGGTCGCGCCCTGCGCCAAAACTCCAGCTGCCGACCCGGGCGGCCACGGGCGCGCAATCAGGAAATTACGCAAGGGGGAGCCGCTGGCCGACTCTCCCGTGCCTCAAGCGCCCGCGATCCCGGCTCTACAAGCAGGCTATAACCTTGTTCACCAGCGCCACGATGGTTGTTCCCAACGTGGTATAGGCTACAATAGCCACGATTGCGATGGCGGCCAGAATCAGCGCGTACTCGGTCATGGTCTGACCTTCCTCTTCGCGATGATAGCCTAGAGCGTTAGTTATTTTGCGGATCATATTTGTCTCTCCTCCTACATGCATGCGATAACTTCGTTGACCAGGGCCGTTATGCTGCCTCCCAACGTTGTGTAGGCAACAATCGCCACGATCGCGATCGCGGCCAGGATCAATGCGTACTCCGTCATGGTTTGGCCGCGGTCTTTGGCCCTGACCGGCGGCCCTTTGACCTTAGTAACTGAGTATTTGACCACGACGACCTCCTCGATTTCATTGGGTCTCGTCAGCCTCAATCACCAGCAATCGCTATGCCATCAGCGGTTGGAGTCAAATTACTCAATATTTACGGGCCGCCCGATACTTCAGCTCCTGCATCAGCCCCAACTCAAGGCAATGAAGACGCGGCGGCTGAAGAGATTTATGAGTCGCGTCGATACACACTTCGAGTAGTGGCCATCAACATTTAGCCTTCATCAGCTTCAAGGTGCTTCATTTGTTGCAGGACTGGTGCGAAAGGGAACGTTCGGAAAGTACTTCCAGGCGAGCCTCCAAGGCTGCGCTTACTCGGATATGACAGGACGGTGGCACCGGAGCGATGGCCAACCCTCCTTGACACTGAGCGTCGTTATGTTGCCATTTGATAGTTTGTTAGATAATGACGAATCTGGGGCCTCTGCAGTTTTGCTGATTCATTGCGGCCGCTACCATCCTATCGGATGCTCTGTCCCATGCGACGATAATGGAAGCGAGGACTCGGATTATTCTGAAACGAATCCGATCTGTGGTTTGCTAATTGGAAAATAGTGCAGCCCTCCGACGCGAGAGATAGTCGGCGGGAATCAATTGCATCGACAATCTTCAGGGGGTGACGCTGGTGTCAGTCAGAGTGCTCATAGTTGATGACTCGCCGTTCGCCAGAAAGGTAATACGCGGCCATCTTGAGGCGTTCGGATGCATAGTCGTGGCCGAGGCCGAAAGCGGCATGCAGGCGGTTCAGATGTTCCGCGAGCTCAAGCCGGACCTGGTGACGTTGGATGTGATGATGCCCGTGATCGACGGAATCGACAGCCTGGTGGCGTTCCGCACGATGCGCCGGGAAAACCCGCAAGCCGCCATCCTGGTGGTTAGTGCCGTTCCATTTGAAAAGACCCGCGACACCTTCACCGAGGAAGGTGCCCTGGGTTATGTGATAAAACCGTTTACCAAATTCTCATTCGACCAGGTCCGCTTGCGTCTGGGGCGCGTCTTTCCCGAGCTTGACCTGCGGTGACGCGGGTGTGCGGGTGTTGCCGGCCGCGCCCGCTCGCGGTGATCGCGCTGCTGGCCGCTGCTGCCGCGGTCTACGCCTACCATGTCGGCCGCGCGCCGCTGGCTGCCAGTGAGGCGTACAGCGCCCTGGCGGCAGCGCAGGCGTCGGTGGAATCGGTGGCGCGCAGCGCGTTGAGTCTGGACCCCGGTAAACCGGTCTTGTATCACCTGCTGCTACACGGGTTTTGCCGGGTCGTGGGGCAGAGCGAAGCGGCCTTGCGATCGGTTTCGATCGCCTTCGGCGTGGCAGCGGTTTACTTCGTGTTTGCACTCGGGCAGGAGCTGTTCGGCTTTGAGGTTGGATTCTGCGCGGCGGTGCTGTGGGCGTTCAACCCGCTGGCTGGGGTGCTGGCGCGATGGGCGCGGATGTACAGCATGTTGATCGCCCTTGCTCTGGGGCATGTGCTGGCGATGGAAAAAGTGCGCCGCGGATCGGGTGTCGCGATGTTATTGGGAGCCGGCGTGGTGGGCAGCGCGATGCTTTACGTGCATTTCGGCGCGATACTGATTGTGGCCGCCGACCTGGTGGTGATCTTTCGTGAGTTGCGGCGCACCGGGACGAGCCGCTGCTGGCCCGCAGCGGCAATCGCCTGCATCCTCTTTTTGCCCTTCGTTCCGATCACGATCGCGCAAAGCCGCGCGCTGCTGTTCGGCCATTGGATGGACTGGCTCGGCGTTAGCAAAGGTTCCCCTTCGCAAATGCTGCTGTTCGGGTGTGGGGCAGCCGCTGCGGTGTTGTGGCTGGGTTTGGCCGCTCCGCAGGCGGAGCGGCGGCGCGAGGGGTTGCAGCAATGCCTGCTCTACGCACTGGTGCCGATGCTCGCGCTGGCTGCCGGTTCGGCGCTGGTGCGGCCGATGTTCGAAGTGCGCTACGTCAGCCCGTCCTTTGCGATGCTCGCAGTGGTCGCCGCCTACTGGCTCGATTGCGGCGGGGCATGGCTGCGCAATCTGGGTACGGTCGCAATCGGCGCGTTGTCGCTGATGCTGCTGCCGCTGTGCTATGGCGCCCCGCGCGACCCATGGCCGGCCATCGCGGCTAAGATTGGGGCGGTCGCCAATCCGTCCGAGCCGATCTTTTTCGAAGCAGGGTTCTTCTCACCCGACGGCCAGGTTAATCCGTTTCCGGACCAGGGGTTTCCGCAAGGATTCTTTCGTGTACCCTTCGATTACTATTTCCATGGCGCCAATCCGCGGGCGGTACTCCCGGCTGCGCAACCCGCCGCGGCGCGAAAGGTTATCGCGGCGCAGCTTGGCCACGGCGGCGCCTGGCTGGTAAGCGCGAGGAAGTGGCCCGATGCGTTGGCTGAACTACCTCGCGGTCGGGATTGCCGCCTTGACTACTCGGGCCGGTTTTCGAGGATTTCCGTCTTCCACGTCAAGCCGGTGCCAGACAGGTAATGCTCTCTCCGCGCTCCAGTCAGACGAGATGGTCCGCCGCCTCATCGAGGGCCAGTTTCACCCGATCGCATTCGACGCTTAGTTCCTCGATCATATGATCGGCCCCATCAAGCGCGCCGCCGCGTACGACGCCTTCAATCTCGATACACAGCCGCTGCATCTGCTGCGCACCGAAGGTGCCCGCGGTGCCCTTGAGCCGATGGGCCGCCTGGCCCACTGTTTTCAGGTCTCCATGGCGGCGCCCATCGAGCATCCGTTGGAGTTGCTCAACGGCCTCATCGGCGAACAAATCTCGCAGTTCGCGGAACAGCGAAGCATCTTCCTGCAAAGCGGCGATGGTGGCTGCGTCGACCACGCTGGTTTCAATTCCGTCCACGGTCAGTACCTCGCATGCAATTTGCCTTTGCCAGGAAGCGTCGCGCCACGTGCTCAGGGTCGCCGCCATGATCCTTCGCAAAGGTTGACGACACATTGAGCAAGTATCATTCCCCATCAACGAAGGTGATTATCCCCAACCATAGCCTAATTTCGCTCGTTTGTCTGCCCAGCCGGCCTACCGGTAAAGGGCGAAAACCTGATGTCTCGACCAGAGATCTGGCTGTAACGCCATGGCAGCCGGGCGAACCCCGGCTCCCAAAACCCAACGCAAGACGCGCTTCAATCCAAATAGCATGCCTGTGTGTTCGTCACAGCAGTTCCGTAGTCTGCCTATTGTCATGCGGCGAGGCGGAACTTATAAGATTCTGACAAATTATGGCACACACGGTTATTAACACATGCCCATCGCGCGACCCTTATCGCCTGGGCCGGTCGTGCATCAATCTGTTTTTCGGCGGTGGCCGCGTGCCGTGGGCTGTGGTTGCGGCGCTGACGACCGCGCTGTGGACTTTCACAGGGCCGATGACATCACGCGCATCAGGCGATTCGACTGTCCCGCAGGCGCCGGCAGCGTCCGGCGCGGCCCCGGCGCCGTCCCCGGGCGGCGGCGCGTCATCTCCGTCGACGACACTCCCGCCGCCTGCGGCTGATCATGGCGAGTTCGACGTCATCATAAATGCCGGCATGCTTCCCGACCTGCGATGGCCGAACTTCACCGACTACCGTAGCTACGTGAAAGCGTTTTACGAGACGGGTGGGTATGCGCTGGCCTGGACCGCTGGTGGTCGTCCAACTCCGCAGGCTCAGGGCATGATCCAGCAATTCAAGCAGGCGCAGTTAAAAGGGCTTAATCCCGAGGACTACGACGCGTCGCGATGGGACGGACGGCTTGCGAAGCTTGCGCCCTCGGCACCCAATCCATCACAGACAGATCTGATCCATTTCGACCTCGCAATGACGGTTCTGGCGATGCGTTTTGCGTCCGACCTGCATATCGGGCGCATCAACCCGCAGCATTTCAAGTTCGCCCTCGGAGCAGGGCCGGAAAAGCTCGATTTGCCCAACTTCGTTCGTAATCGGCTGCTATCGACGCCGGATGTGGCGGCGACGATTACCAGTATTGAACGTCCCTATGGCGGTTATCGGCGGGCCGAGGCCGCCCTGGCGAATTACTTGAAGCTCGCCACACAGGGCGACGGGCAGCCGGTTCCGACGCCGCAAAAAAGTCTGCGGCCCGGCCAGACCTTTAGCGGAATGCCGCAGCTGGTCAGCCGGCTGCATCAACTGGGCGATCTGACTTCGATAGACGACCCCGCAACTCAGGGAGTGGTCTATCAGGGCGTCGTAGTGGACGCGGTCAAGCATTTCCAGACGCGTCACGGCATGGAGCCCGACGGCGTGCTGGGCAAGAGCACCATAGCGGAAATCAACCGGCCGCTAAGCGAGCGGGTAATCCAACTTCAACTGGCGCTGGAGCGCTACCGGTGGCTGCCCCTGGATTTCCCGCAGCCGCCGATTCTGGTGAACATCCCCGAGTTCAGGCTGCGCACCCTGCGCCGCGCGGAGGGCGGCTTCCTGACCATGAACGTCGTGGTCGGCAAAGCTTATCGGCACAAGACGCCGGTGTTCGCCGACGAAATGCGCTACGTCATTTTCCATCCGTACTGGAACGTCCCGCCGTCGATTGCCAACGCTGAACTCTTCCCCAAGGGTTCCACCTATCTGGCCAGCCACGGCTTTGAAGTTGTCGATGGCCAGATTCGCCAAAGACCGGGGCCCCGCAACGCGCTGGGACCAGTCAAGTTTGTGTTTCCCAATTCCTACAACGTGTACTTGCACGGCACTCCGGCGGTCACCTTGTTCTCCCGCGCCCGGCGCGATTTCAGCCACGGCTGTATCCGGGTGGAGGATCCGGCGGCGCTGGCGGCCTGGGTGCTGCGCGACAAGCCCGGTTGGACCCCGGATCGGATCCGTGCAGTGATCAAGGGCAGCGAGACCATACAGGTAAACCTCGACAAGCCGATCCCCGTGCTAATCCTGTACAGCACCGCGGTGGTGGAGCCCGACGGTGAGGTGCGCTTTTTCGACGACATCTACGGCTACGATTACGAATTGGAAAAGGCACTGGCGGCAGGCTATCCGTATTCGAGCTGACGCCGCGCGCCCCGCCATCTTGCGCGCTGTCCGGACCGCATCGCCTATTTTCACCGGCTTGGCTTAATCCGTAATAGATGTTATCTTTATTTTGCTCTTGTCGGGCAATGTATTTTTCTTTTTACAACGGCAATGCCCAAATGGCGACTTTTGACTTAAGCATCACATCGATCCGCATCGCGGGGCGATTTTATGCGACTTGGCAAGTTCGAAGCGGTAAACAGAGGCGCCAAGCTCCTGAGATCTTTCTGACCCAGCGTTAATTCCGATGTCGAACAATGCCACGGAAACGGCCGAAAGTCGGCCCCGCGTCGCGGCTCAGCGCGGCGGAGAGAACGGCTATTTGATCCGCTTCAGCGGCGACTGGACCGGCAAGCATCGGTTGCCGCCGGTTGAAGAACTGCTAACCGACATCGGCCGCACCCGCCCACACACGGTAGTGGTGGACGCGCGCGGCGTGGGCGCCTGGGACAGTTCCTTCGTTGGCTTCATTTTCGACTTGGAGGCGCGCTGTGCCGAACTGAAGGTGGCGTTGGAACGCGGCTCGCTGCCGGCCGGCGCCGGCCGGCTGATCGCGCTGGCCGACGCGGTGCCCGAAAAGGCCGACGCGCGAGTGGTTGCCGCACGCGACGGATTTTTCGCGGCGCTGGGTGAAAAAACCACCTCCATAACGGACGCCGGCGCGGCGCTGTTTGATTTCCTGGGCCTGCTCGCCATCGCCTTTGGGCGCTTCGTGACCGGCCGCGCGCGCACCCGGGTCGGCGATATCTTCGAGCAGATGCAGGTGTGCGGCGCCGACGCGCTGGCGATCGTGAGCCTGATCAGTTTTCTGGTGGGCGTGATCCTGGCCTTCATGGGCGCGGTGCAATTGGAGCGCTTCGGCGCGTCGATCTACGTGGCCGACCTGGTGGCGATCGGAATGCTGCGCGAGATGGGCGCGATGATGACCGCGATCATCATGGCGGGCCGCACCGGGGCCGCCTTCGCCGCGCAGTTGGGCTCGATGAAGGTGGCGCAGGAGATCGACGCGCTGACCACGATGGGAATCTCGCCCGTGGAGTTTCTATGCCTGCCGCGGGTGCTCGCCTTGTTCCTGATGATGCCGATTCTGTGCGTGTACTCGGACCTGCTCGGAATCGGCGGCGGCGCTTTCATCGGCGCGGTGATGCTCCACGTGTCGCCCTCGGCCTATTTCCACGAAACCATGAGTGCGTTCACGATGGCCGATTTCACCATAGGAGTGGTCAAGGCGGCGATTTACGGAGTGCTGGTCGGCTTCGCCGGATGCTTGCGCGGCTTTGAGTGCGGCGACAGTTCCTCGGCGGTCGGCTTTGCCGCAACTTCGGCGGTGGTCACCTCGATCGTGATGGTGGTCGTGGCCTGCGGGATTGCGGCCTTCGTTCTTAACCTCGTTGGAATCTGATCCGCCGTGGCTGAGCAAACTACCATGTCCAATGGCCGCCCGGTGCATATCCGGGTCAGGAACCTAACTATCGCCTTCGGCAGTTACGTGCTGATGCGCGACGTCAACTTCGACGTAGGCCACGGTGACATCTTCGTGATTATGGGCGGCAGCGGATGCGGCAAGAGCACGCTGCTGCGCACGATGGTGGGCCTCAAGGAGCCGGCCAGGGGCGAGATTATCTACGGCGATTTCAATTTTACCAACGCGACCGAGGAGCGGCGCGAGGCGTTTCTGCGCCGCTGCGGGATTTCTTACCAGGGCGGCGCCTTGTGGAGTTCGATGACGCTGGCGGAGAACGTCGCGCTGCCGCTGGCGGAATTCACCAGCTACTCCGCCGAGGAGATCCGCCGCCAGGTCGGACTGAAACTGGCGCTGGTCGGACTGCGCGGTTTCGAGGATTACTACCCCAGTCAAATCAGCGGTGGGATGCAGAAGCGGGCGGCGCTGGCGCGGGCGATGGCGCTGGACCCGGAGATCCTGTTCTTCGACGAACCGTCGGCGGGGCTCGATCCTATCAGCTCCTATCGGCTGGATCGTTTGATCCTGGAGCTGCGCGACAGTCTGCAGGCCACCGTGATGATCGTCACACACGAGCTGCCCAGCATCTTCAATATCGCCAGCAACGGAATAATGCTCGACGCCGAATCCCGCACCATGATCGCGCAGGGCGATCCGAAGGTGCTGGCGGCCACTTCAAAGGACCCCAAAGTGATCGAATTTCTCAGCCGGGGACAGGAGCGGGCGGACAAACATGCGTAGATTCAGCGCCACCGCGATTGGAGTTTTTGTTTTCGGCGGCCTGCTGATTTCGCTGGCCGCGATCGCTTACGTCGCCTCGGGCCGCCTCTTCTCTCACACCACCAGGTACGTCTGTTATTTCGCCGGCAGCGTCAACGGACTCAAGGTCGGCGCGGCGGTCAAATTCAAGGGCGTGGAGCTCGGGCGGGTGGTCGCGATAAGACTGTCGCTCGCACAGCCGGGCGAGAAGAGCGTGCCAGCGTGGAAGATCAATCCCAACAACATCGCGCTGCCGGTGATAATCGAGCTCGAAGAGCGCCAGCTCTTGCGCAAAGGCGGCTCGGTTGACTTCGGCAATCGCGACAATCTTCACGCCGCTATCAGGGAAGGGCTGAGAGCGCAGCTTTCGATGGAAAGCCTGCTGACCGGGCTGCTTTACGTTGATCTCGATTTCTATCCCGGAACTCCGTTCACACTCTACGAGCCACAGGACTCTTACATCGCGGAGATTCCAACCCGTCCCACCGATTTCGAGCGCTTCCAGAAAAAGCTGATGCAGACGGTCGGCGACCTGCAAAAGGTCAATATCGGGGCACTTGCCGACGCCGGGACGCGCGCGATGAACGCGGTGACGACGTTGGCGGAGAACCCCGATTTGCCCAAATCGATTGCCGCACTCCACGTCACGCTGGACCAGGCGCAGACCACGCTGGTGCAGGCGCGCTCGACCATCGGCGATGCCCAACTGGCGATTGGCGACATGCGCAAGCTGTTGGTCCGCGTCGAGACCGACTTCGGTCCAATGGAGAGCAAAATAACCGACACCCTCAATAACGTGGACAAGACCCTGGCGACCGCCAACAACACGCTCGACGGCATAGGAACCGTGGTCAATCCAACTTCTCCGCCAATCGTCGAACTCAATCGCACCCTGGTTGAGGTGCGCGAGGCCGCGGCCAATCTGGCCGATCTGAGCCGGATGCTGAACCGCAATCCGAGCGTGCTGATTCGGGGCCGATATATTCCCGACGAGGACAAAAAGTGAACATCCATCGCTGCCTTGCGGTGATCGTCGCGCTGCTGGCCGCGTTGGCGGCGCCGGCTTGTCATATGCTGGATCCCCAGCCCGACCCGACGCAATTTTACGTGCTGACCCCGATGGGCGATCCGCCCCAATCCATGGTAGCCACCGCAAAGTCGGCCATCACGATTGGACTGGGCCCTGTCAACCTGCCCCGTTATCTCGAACAGCCCTGGATGGTGATGCGCGGAGAGAGCAATCGGCTCTATGTATCGGCCCATGATCAATGGGGCGAGCCACTGCGCAACAGCTTCAAGGATGTTCTGAAGCAGGACCTTTCATTCGAACTGAGCGATGACGAGATCGTGGATTATCCCTGGTACCGGACGACTTTGGTGGACTGCCAGATCATCGTTGACGTGATTAATTTCGAGGTCGACACGTCCACCAATACCGCGAATATCCGCGCGCAATGGGAGGTGGTGAACTCCCGCAACGGGCGCACGCAGGCGCGCGGACAATTTGTCGCCGCGCAAAGCGTGGGGCAGCCCTCGGGCCTGGATCGGTCCGCCGCACTCAGCAAGCTGGTCAGCGGCCTGGCGCAAACGCTCGCGTCGCAGGTGCGCCGGGGTCCGACGCTGGTGCGGGGAGGACCCGCGGCAGCGTCCCGCCAGGTAGCGTTCGGGCGGTAGTCTCCGCATCGTCTCTCCCTTTATTCCAGGGGACAGTGTTGGGGGGGTTCCCTGCTCGCCTCGCAGCTATTGCAGCGTTCAACCTTTAGCGCCGCACCGGGATGAGCGCGCGCAGCCGCGGCTCGCGCAAGAAAAGGCCAACCCATACGAGCACGGCAATAACAACGGGAAGAAGGAAGAAGGCATCCTCCAGGCGCACTTGAGTTGCAATTGCGCCGCCCAGGTAGCCGGTCAGCAAGATCGCACCGAGAACCGTTGTTGACGGAATCACGTAAAGCACCACGCAGAGCAATTCGATGATCCCGAGCGGTAGCACGAGACCTGCCGGGTAGCCGACCCGTGCGTTCGCCTCCATGGCGACTGCCGTTTTGGCGACTTTCACGATGCCGTCGAACAGCAGGAACAGCACGAGCAGGGTGATGATGATACGCCCGGCCCACATGCTCGTCTTCGAGCTTGAAGCAATCCCAGCGCCGGTTGGATCCGATTGCATGACGTTTGCCCCTAATGCGACGGGAGGTCCGGCAGCTCGACCAGCGGGCGAATTTCGATTGTGCCCCGGCGCGCCCCGGGAATCTGTCCGGCGATCCCGATGGCCTCGTCCAGATTGGTGGCGTCGATCAGGTAATAGCCCCCAAGTTGCTCGCGGGTCTCGGCAAACGGACCATCGGTCACGACCGTCTTGCCATTGCGCACGCGAACGCTGGTCGCGGTCGAAGTCGGCTGCAGCGGAGCCGCGGCTATGTATCGGCCGGCGGCGCTGAGATCCTGCAGGAGCTGGCCGGATTCTTTGTAGCAGTGCTCGCGCTGGGCCTGGTCCAGCGCCTGCTCGTTCTCATAAATCAGCAGCATGTATTTCATTCTGCATCTCCTCAATTAAGTCGAATGGCGCGCGCCCGGATCGACATCCCCGCCAGATGGTTTTTCGGTCCGAATCCCGGTCGATTTGCCGCAACGCCGGTCGACTAGGATGTGTCCAGCGAGCCGTTTCTTTCAACCAAACCAGGAGATGGTCTGATGTCAACTCAAAGCTTAGCCGATACCTTCTTTCACCGCGCCCCAGCGCACGATCCGGAAGTTTTCCTGGGACTCCATGCAAAGATGAATCATGAACGATCCACGTCCTCGCGGGAGTTCAACGAATTCGCGCGATGGTTAAGCACCAGCGCACGCCTGGCTGAAACCCCGTTCAATGCCGGGACAGCCTGGATGGCGGCGACTTTCGTCATCCTCGGATTTCTTACCGCGATGCTGATAGTGTCGATCGCGATCACGGTTTGATCGCTGTGGATGTGGTCGCAACCTGCCTGCGTCAGCGGGAGGGGATACATGATTTTCGGACAGCTTGCGCTGGTCGTTGCAGCTCTGTTCTCTGGCGCGGCGGCCTATGTCAACCTCGCCGAACAACCCGCTCGACTTATGCTTGACGACCGGGCATTGCTGGTCGAATGGCAGCCAGCCTACAAACATGGTTTCGCGATGCAAGCCCCTCTTGCCGTCATCGGCTTTCTGCTGGGACTCCTGGCCTGGCGTTATACCGATGACTGGCGATGGGTCATGGGCGCGATTATCCTGGTCGCCAACTGGCCTTTCACCCTGCTTGCGATCAAGCCGACCAACAACAAACTCATGGCCACCGATCCATCCCAAGCCGGGCCGCAAAGCCGCGCGCTGATTCAGACCTGGGGGCGCCTGCACGCGGTTCGTACCTCGCTAGGCATCGGCGCGACCTTTACTTTCCTGTGGGCTTCGTTGAGTTAGGCTGCAACTTCAGGCACGCTGCGGCCTGGCGGATGTTGCTGCCTCTTGCGGAATCAGGACAAACATCGGATTGGCGTTTTCGTAGTCAGTCGCTCGGGCGCGAATTAACGGATTGGTAACAAAAGCGGGCTGACTACCGAAAGAATACATGATTTTCTGTCGACTCCGATCTTAAGATTGGCGGCACAGAAGTTGCCGTACCTAACATTGCACAGTTTCGCCACGCGCGAGGGAGGTTGACCTTTTGTCCCACGATGCCGGTAAATTGAAAACGGACAAGATTGGGTCCGGCTCGTACGAAGCCTTGATCGCCCAACTGTGCGACATCCGCGCTTCGCTGGTTAAGCTCGAGTCCGATTTCATCAAGCAGCTTTCGAGCGTGCATCCCGCATGGCGTAAAAGCGCCGCCAACCTGCTGCACTATCTCGCGCTCAGGCAACACGATATCCGGATGTTGCAGGAGGAGCTTGCGGTGCTCGGTCTTTCCTCGCTCGGCCGCACCGAGGCGCACGTCATGAGCACGATGGATGCTGTGCTCGCCGTCTTGCATCGCCTGGCTGCGCGCCCCCTGCAGGTCGCTGCGCACGGCGAGTATGCCGGATTCAATGAGGGCGCATCCTTGCTGGCCGCACATACGGAAGCGCTTCTGGGACCCGCGCCTGGGGGTCGCGGTGTCCGGATTATGGTCACCATGTCGGCGGACGCGGCTGACGACTACTCGCTGGTGCGCGAGCTGGTCGCGCATGGGATGAATTGCATGCGGATAAACTGCGCGCATGACGCGCCCGAGATATGGGCGCGAATGGTCGAGCATCTCGCCCGCGCCCGCCGTGAGCTGGCGCTCCCATGCCGGGTTCTGATGGATCTGGCGGGCCCGAAGCTGAGGACCGGACCGGTGAAACAAGGACCGCAGGTCATCGTTTGGCATCCCAAACGAGACGTCCTCGGGCGTGTCGTGGATCCGGCGCGAATCTGGCTTGCACCTGAAGATGCTGGCGCGGCACCGCGTGGCGCTGCCGCGTGGCTGCCGGTATCGGCAGAATGGCTTAAGAAGGTGCGTTCAGGAGATCGCATCCGCTTCAAAGACGCCCGCAACCGGCGCCCGGGTGCTCGAGGTCCTGGAAAGCTCGGGCGGCGGACGATTGGCTCAATGCGATCAAACCGCCTACGTTACACCGAACATCGTTCTTTCGCGGGTCGACACGCACGGACATATCGGCCACGAAACCAGGGTCGGACCTTTGCCGCCGCTGCAACAAGGTATCATGCTCAAGAAGGGCGACCGGCTCGTCGTGACGCGCGAACCGCTTCCCGGATGCTCCGCACGAATCGACGCGGCCGGCCGGACACTGAGTCCGGCGGCGATTTCGTGCACTCTTCCCGAGGTCTTCTCGCAGGTGCGCACCGGCGAGAGCGTGTGGTTCGATGACGGCAAAATCGGCTCCATCATCCGGCAGGCCCAATCGGACAGGATCGAGGTCGAGATCACTCATGCCGGCGCCAAGGGCAACCGCCTGAACACAGACAAGGGAATCAATCTGCCGGACACAAAGATTGAGCTTCCCGCGATCACGCCGAAAGATTTGGAGGACCTTCGCTTTGTCGTCGCACATGCCGACCTGGTCGGAATGTCGTTCGTGCGCCACGAGCGCGACATTTATGAACTCCAATCACGACTGCGCGAACTCAAGGGCGATCGCCTGGGAATCGTGTTGAAAATCGAAACCCGGCAGGGCTTCGAGCGCCTGCCCAATCTGATGCTGGCGGCGATGCGGCAGAATATCGCGGGCGTGATGATCGCGCGCGGCGATCTGGCGGTGGAATGCGGCTACGAGCGGATGGCCGAGGTGCAGGAGGAGATGTTGTGGCTGTGCGAGGCCGCCCATATGCCGGTGATCTGGGCCACCCAGGTGCTGGAATCGTTGGCCAAGAAAGGTCAGCCCTCGCGCGCGGAAATCACCGACGCCGCGATGAGCGAGCGGGCCGAATGCGTGATGCTGAACAAGGGGCCGCACATCGTCGAAGCGGTCACCGTGCTCGACGACATACTGCATCGCATGCAGAGCCATCAGGCCAAGAAAAGCGCGCGCCTGCGCCGCCTGCACGTAAGCATGGTGCGGGAGTCAACAGAGCCAGACTGAATCCGGAGCTCTACGAACTTCACTTTCCACGTTTTGAACCGCCGCTGATTCCCACCTGCGCCGTACACGGCGCAAAGATCGGCCTCTTGCCGTCGAGCACATCGGCTGTGCAGCCCGGCCGCTGGCCAGCCTCCAAGCTTGTTAATGAATCCGCCCGCGGGATATAGCACCGGCTGGGCGCGGGAACCGCACGGAAAGAGCGGCGAGGTTTTAGATGCATTCCCGTCAGCCAGGAGGCTTATGACAAAGCGCGACGGCGAGGCCTTGATGGTAATCGTCAGCTTGTTTTTCATCCTCTTCGTTATGATTGGGGGCAGCGTGAACTCGGTCGGGGTTTTTTTGGTGCCCTTCATGAAGGAATTCGGCTGGACGCGCACTCAGGTCTCGCTGGTTCCCACCTTGCTCGGCATGTCATTGGGTTTCGTCTCGCCGCTGGCCGGCTGGCTGCTGGATAGAATCGAAGCAAAGCTTGTCATGACGGTTGGTGCCCTTATTGCGGCTGGCGGATTTGTTGCCGCAAGCCGCGCCGAATCTTTGCCCGCATTGATCGGTGGCTTCGTTGGGATCGGCGTAGGCGTAGGCGCATCGGCCCTGGTGCCGTGCGGATTTGTCGCGGCAAAGTGGTTCGTCGCGCGCCGCGGTGTTGCGCTCGGCGTAGTGATTGCCGGAGGCGCGGTAGGCGGGATGGCCATGCCTATCGCATTGGATCGAGTGATCGCACATTGGGGATGGCGCCGTGCGCTGTTAACGGTAGCCGTCATCGTCGTCGGCTTCGTGATCCCGCTGATCCTGGTTACGATTCGAACGCCTCCCCGCTCCGAATCCGAGACCGCCAGCACGCAGCCTCAAGAGGCGGGTGTGGAACTCAAGACGGCGCTTACGAGCGGCTCCTTTTGGAGCCTGGCGGCCACGCAACTATTGGGCGGCGCCGCGTTGGGCGGAGCTTTCTATCATTTGGTGCCCTACCTGGTGAACGCCGGCTTTTCGAGCGCAAACGCCGCGCTCGTTACTGGAATCCAGGCCGGTTTCATAGCTCCCGGCGTGCTGATTATGGGAGCGCTGGCCGATCGTATCGCCGCACGATGGGTGTTGGCGCTGTCCCAACTCGTGCTTGGAGGGGCGACTTTACTGCTGCTTGATGTCAGCTCCGGCCCGGCGCTGCTGGTGGCCTTCGTAGTTGCGTTCGGCCTGTCTGCCGGCGCCACGACTTCGGTGACCCCGGCGTTGGTCGCGCAGGCATTTGGTTTGAGGCGCTTCGGCACAATATCCGGACTGCTCGGGATGGCTCAGACCGCGGCCGCGGGCCTGGGTCCCCTGATGGTCGGACGGCTGTTCGATCTTACGGGCAGGTACACAACCGCATTCCTGGCCTGCGCCGGTTTACTGTTGATAGCATCGGTCGCCGCCGTGGGCGTGCGCCCCGTGCAGGAAGTTGCGTGCGCGCCGGAGGCGGCGGCTCAGCTCTGAATGGCTCGGCACTCCGATTCAGACTCGTTTGGGCGCCCCTTTGCTTGCAGCTTATAGCGCTACTTGGGTACAAGCTGTCCGATAGCACAAAGGAGGCAAGCCATGGCCGCTGATCTGGAGGCGCGTTTGAAGGAAGTCGAAGCCCGTCTGCAGGAGCTTGAAGATCAGGAAAAGATTCGCGAATGCCTGTCGCGTTATTCCTTTAACGCGGATTTGGGGCGTTCGGAGGAATACGTCAACAACTACACCCAGGATGGAACAATCGATCTCAGTCCCGAGATGAAGTGGGCGGGTAAGGAGCAGCTTACCGACTTTATTGCCAGCCCGAAGGGCGGGCACAAGGCGATCGAGGGCCGTTGCCAACATACCTCGATGAACTATTTCATCCGGGTCAATGGCAACAAGGCGTGGGCCGAGGGCTATTCAGTGGTGTTCCTGAAAAAAGGAGATGCTTACGAAGCCTTCACTTGCGGATTCAACCATTGGGATTTCGAAAAGCGCGGCGAGCGGTGGTACCTGAAATATCGCCACCGCCGCCCGGTCGGCGGCGAGGAGTGGGGCGGCAAAGTGATCCGGGAGTACTTGAAGTGAGCGGTTGCGTGGGACAGAAAGCCTGTCCCACGTAATTGTAGAAACTCCAAGCTGGAGGCGGTGTCCCCCTCGGCCGGACTCACCGCGCGTCCGGCTGCGGGCCGCGGATTACCTTGCCCGGCAGCGCGCCGGTTGGCTGGCCATCCTGCATGATCACTTCACCGCTTACGAGCGTGTACTTGTAGCCGTCCACGCGCTGGATGAAACGGCGGCCGTTGGCCGGCAGGTCGAAGACCATTTCCGGCATGTAGAGCCGCAGGTTATCCAGATCGATCAGGTTGAGATCCGCCTTCATCCCCGCGGCCAGCACACCCCGATCTTTAAGGCCGTAGAGCTGCGCCGTGTCATGTGTCTGGCGTTTGACCGCCATTTCCAGCGGCAGCCCGGGGCCGCGCTTGCGGTCCCTGACCCAGTAACTGAGCAGGTAGGTCGGCAACCCGGCGTCGCAGATAAGTCCGCAATGAGCGCCCGCGTCGCTCAGACTCAAAACGCATTCGGGATCGGTGATCGTGCGCCGCAATCCCTCGAAGCTGAAGCCGTGGTAGAAGAACGGCATGTAGATCACTTCGCGTCCGTCTTTTTGCAGCAGCGTGTCGTAAGTGACTTCTTCCGCCGACCTGCCCTCGCGCCGCGCTCGCTCGGCGATGCTCATCGCGCGGGTCGGCTCGTAGTCGGGCGGATCTCCCAGTGGAAAGAAGTTCTCAAAATTGGTTACCAGACCAAGCGTGATCCTTTCCCTGACCGCCGGACCCTCGCGCAAAAGCTGCGCGCGGATTTCCGGGTCGCGCATCTTTGCGACGCGCTCCGCCAGCGGCAGATGAGCCAGGGTCTTGTACGTACGATGAGTGATGAACGGATGCAGGGAGCTTTGCAGGCTCAGCAACTGTCCGGGAAAGCGCACGCCCACCTGAGTTGCGACCTGCGCGCCGGGAATTTTGCGCAGCTTGACGGAATCCACGAAGCTCTCGATGCTCAGGTCGCCCAGCACGCCGAGTAGCGAGATTGGGCGCCCGGTTTCAGCCGACAGCTCGAACATCCAGTCCAGCGCCCGCGGATCGCCGAGGTCGGTCACCACTTCGAAGACCCCGTGGCCAACCTCGCCCAGCACCCGCCCCAATCCGAAGAGTTCTTCGACGGCGGCAAAGGTGCCGGGCACGAATTCCTTGGTCTTGGCGCGATGGATCTCCGTGCGCGACGTGCTGATACCGAGGGCGCCGGCTTTGAGCCCTTCGCGCGCGACCGCCGCCATCGCGGCGATATCATCCTCGCTAGCGGCTTGGTTGGCGGCGCCGCGCTCACCCATCACGTAAGCGCGCACGGCGCAATGAGGAATTTGAGTGCCGACGTCGATTGCGCGACGGGTTCGCGACAGCGCGTCGAGATATTCGCCGAACGATTCCCATTGCCAATCGATTCCCGCGGCCAGCGTTTCCTCCGGGATGTCCTCCACTCCGACCATCAGGTTAACCAGGTAGTCCTCGCGCCCGCGCCGCACCGGTGCAAACCCGACACCGCAGTTGCCAATCACCACGGTCGTCACGCCGTGCCAGCTCGACGGCGAGAGGTATGGGTCCCACGACACCTGTCCGTCGTAGTGAGTGTGGATGTCCACCCATCCGGGCGTTACCAGCAGGCCTGACGCGTCAATCTCGCGATGGCCGGCTCCGGCCTTGCCGCCGGCACCGCTGATGACGCCACCGTCGATCGCGATATCGCCGAATTGGGCGGGGGCGCCCGTGCCGTCCACGATTTTGCCGTTACGAATCACGATGTCATGCATGATCGGGCCTCCCGGAATCGTCAGCGCAGATAGTGCTCCGCGCAAAAGCTTGCGATGCTTGCGTACCATAAGGCGGCGGTTTTGGAAACGTTGTCCTTCCCGGACGGTTGGCCATCGGTTTTGATCTGCATGAAGTCAACGGCTTTTCGGCGCGACATCCGAGTGGTAGAACCAGTTGCATAAACGTTCACTCGCGTCGGGCTATATCAGCCCTCTAATTATCAGCTCCGGTCGCGCTGCTTCGGTTCAAGCGGGAGGGACCTATGGAGACGAAAAGCAGGCTGTTCGAAATGTGCAAGGGCGGCGAACACTCGACCTGCGAGGGTGTTTTTGAAGTTCCTGGCTCCCGGCCGCGCTCAGCCGACAACCCGCGCGGCGTGCTGCGCCACGAATGCTCCTGCGAATGCCACAAAACGGCCGCGGCCGCACAGAACAAGGGCGAAGGATAGGCCGCGATCAACCCGACTTTTATTCCGCTTTTTCGTAACCGCGCCATGCCCGCACCCTGGATGTAAACGGACGTCGGCCGGCCTCCGTCTTTAGTGTTGAAAGGCAGCAAAGGAGGCTGGCTATGAAATCCCTGAAGAAACTGGCACTGACTGGAGTGGCGCTGCTGATGCTGGCCATTCCGATGACGGCGCGAGCGCAGGAATGGCGCGCCCCTTACCGTTACCGGTACGGATGCCCAATCGTTCATCGCGACATCGCCTGGGACCGCCACAACTTGCGCGCTCAATGGCGCGATATCGGACGCGACCGCGCCGCACTGCGCTATGATCGCGCCAATGGTTACTGGGGCGCGGCGCGAGCCGAACGCGCCGACATCAGACACGACTATTTCAACGTCCGCAGGGACCGCTACGACCTTCGCCGCGACTACTACTAAGCACCAGGTCGCGGCTCAATGGGGCGGGCACTGCTGCCCGCCATCGTTCCCCAACAACCCTCCTTCCTCGTAAAGCGAAGCCCGGAGCATCCCGCTCCGGGCTTCGCTTTTATTCCTTCTTCGGATCCGAGCAACGTCAGGGCCCCGTGTGATCTCCCGGCTGCAACTGTTCGGCTTGCGTGCGCAGTTCGGTCAGCAGGTGCTGAACCTGGCTATCTTCCGGATCGAGTTCCGCCAGCCGACCAGCATAAATCAATCCCTGCCGCGGCTGGCCTGCTTTGCCGCACAGGCTGGCCAGTGCGGCCAGTGCGTCGCGATCGAATGGATGTTTGTCCACGTCCGCGCGCAGGACATCGATCGCCTCGTCGGGATGGCCGGCGTCATCCAGCGCCAGTCCGTAGGCATAGGCATCGCGTCCATTGGACGGATCCAGTTTTGCCGCGGCGGCCAGATGCTGGAGCGCTTCCTTCCGGTTTCCCTGGCGGACCAGCAACAGGCCTAATGCATGCTGGAGCGCCGCATCGCCGGGCGTTTTCATGACCGCCGCGCGCAGCACCCGTTCTCCGTCTGACTCGCGGCCGAGTTCGCGGTAGAGATCGGCCAGATTTACCGCCGCGGGCGCGAAGGAAGGTTCCAGTTCCAATGCGTCGCGCAACTCATTCTCGGCCTTGTCGAACTGTTTTTCGCGGGTGAACAGCAAAGCGAGATTCATGTGCGCTTCGGGGCGGTCGGCATTCAGTTCCTGCGCGGCGACATACTCGACGACGGCTGCGCGCAGCGCGGCGTCACCGTTGGGCAGAGCCTTTGCGGGCGCGCCGGCCAGCACCTCCGCCGCTTCAATCCGCACCGTGCGGACCGGGTCGTTGAGCAGCGGCGCCAGGATCGGCGCACTGAGATTCGGGTCGGCCTCGGACAGGGCGCGCGCGGCGGCGCGCCGCACCAATGAGTCGTTATCCGCGACACTCTGGCGAATCGGATCGAACCCGGAAGGATCCTCGAGGCTGCCTATCCTGGCCAGAGCACTGGCTCGGGCAATGGCGGGCTGACCATGATCTGCGATCACTTCGGCCAGTAACCTACCGGCGCCGGGGGCGCCGAGTGTTCCCGCGTTGAGCGCCACGGCGAAACGCTGGAAGCCTGCCGGAGTGTGACCGTACCACTTGCGCACGGCGTCAGCGGCCCATTGCGCCGGTCTATCGCTGTGGCAGCCGTTGCAGGCATTGGGGACGCCGAGGGACACCGACAGGTTGGGGCGCGGGATGCGAATGCTGTGGTCGCGGCGCGCGTCAATCATCATGTACCTGGTGGAGGGCATGTGACACTCCACGCAGTGCGCGCCGGGCGAACCGGTTTGATGAAAATGATGCGAGGGCGAGTCATACTTGCCCTGCGCATGACACTGGAAACAGACCTGGTTTCCTGCGGCGCGCAGCCTCAGGCTGTGCGGTTCGTGACAATCGCTGCAGGTCACACCGGCATGAAACATCCGGCTTTGAATGAATGAGCCGTATTCGTAATCCTCGGCTTTGATTTGACCGTCGGGGTAATACAAATCGGCGTCGAGCAGCGCCACGCGGTAGTCGTCGCCCGCCGGTTGGCCATGCACGAAGTCTTCATGGATCTGGCCGCGGCGCGAATGGCATCGGGCGCACATTTGGATTGCGCGAGATGACACCCGTGGCGCTCCGCGGCGCGCATTGCCCGTGGCCGGATCGATTCGCCAGGCTGCGTTCTGACGTTCGTCCAGCGCAATCAGCAAGCCGTTGCCGCCTCCGCCCGGCGTCCGGGAATCGTACTTGCGCGCCCATGCGACATGTTCGGAGCCGGGACCGTGACATGCCTCGCATGCCACGTTGATTTCAGCGTAGGTGGTGGCGTAAGTCCGGGTGCGAAAATCGTAGTTCTTGCGGAGGTTGGTCGAATGGCAGTCCGCGCACATGAAATTCCAGTTCTGATCCGCGCTCGTCCAGTGCAGCGGATTGCCGGGAGACACTTTCTGGCCCGCATACAGGTAAAACCATCGCTGACCGCCCTGCGCGCGCGGGCGGCTGTCCCAGGCGATTCCCAGCGCTTGCAAGCGCCCGCCGGGCATCCGGATTAGGTACTGTTGCAGCGGCGCGACACCGAAGGTGAAGCTGATTCGATAATCATGCAAGGCCCCGTCGGGGCCGTCGGTATGCACGAAGAATCCACCGTCGCGTCGAAAGAATCTGGACGCAACGCCGTTGAACGTCACTTGAGCGCTTTGGAAATTGCCCAACACGCTCGCATCCACAGCCGGCTGCATCGCGAGTTGATGATGCGAGCCGTTCCATAACTTCAACTCACGCTCGTGGCATCCGCCGCAGACCTGGGCGCCGACGAATTGTGCCGCGGTCGCTGTTCGCCCGCCGCCAGCGAGATTCTCTCTTACCTGCCGCAGGAGATTGATCCGGTAGAAGAGCAGCGCCAGGCCGGCGGCGGCCACGCAACCGATAGTCAGCCGTCTTCGCCACAGCCAACGGGGCGGCCGCGCGTGCCCGCTATTGCGCCTTGCAGATAAGGCGCCGGATTGCGGCGCGGCGCCGCCTGGCTGCAGCGGTTTACCTCCAGGCGCGCCGCTTTTATTTCTCTTGTTTCGCTTCGCCAAAACCGGCCTTTTCTCTGGTCGACGCCCAAACTAGGAAAGCACACACGCGCAGGCGCGGACCAGATGCCGGCGGCGACGAGGCCGGGCATTATCCTTTGTGCAGTTCGTCTAAGGGTCTTGATGCCGAAGCAAAAGCGCGGCCACGGAACTGGCCAGGTCAACGCCGGCCAGGCGTTCGAAGTATGTAAAGCCTGGAGAAGGGTTTACCTCCAAACAGTAAAGTTCGCCGCCGGGTTCGCGCCGCAGATCGATCCCGGCAAGCAGCAGGCCCATCCTATGTGCCATGCTCGCCAGCTGCTGCGCTATGCTGGGTTCGAGCTGAACCACTTCCGCCTCGACGTGTCCTCCGTCCGTGGCCGCGTAGCGGTAATCATCGCGGTCGGAGCGGATCGCCAGCGCGTGCACCTGGGCTCCGATAATGTGCACCCGGATGTCGTCGCCAGGGATGTAGCGCTGAAACAGGGTTGGACAGCCGGCGATCGCGTCGAGTTCCCGCATTCGCAATGCGTCCAGACGCCGCACAACGCTGCGCACGCCGCTTATCGACTTGTAGATGACATCGCCATGGCGCGCTACGAAACTCCGGACGCAGTCCGGGTCGGTCGTGACGATCGATTCGGGCACGCGCAGGCCAAATCGTCCAATCCATCGCGCCTGCAGCGGCTTGGAGTTGTTGGGCGCCATCGCCTGGGGGCGGTTCAGCACCAGGGCGGAAGTGCAATCCGCCCACGCAAGCATCGTCTGCATGAGGTCGCGCTCCTGCGCTCCGCCTGGGTTGTCAAGCTGAGGGCGCAGGTATGCCGCAGTCACATCGTTCAGCAGCAGCTCGCGTCCGGGCAATGCCAGGCAGGCCTCGGCGCGGGGCGACCATGGCCGCGCAAGCCGGGCGTCCGGTCCAACGAGGACGTAATCGGCGCCCAGGCGGGCAAGCTGCGCCGCCGCCGCGCGCAATGGCGGGTCGGAGGGCAATCCCCACAAGACGATCACATCGCCACCCGTCCCGCGGCGACTGCTCGCGCGATTGCGTCCAGGCAAGAGGTAGTCAGCGGCGGCCGAAGCGACACGCGGATCAGACCCCCGTCGCGCCGGCACAGCACGGCATGCACCAGGTGAACGGGAGCCAGGGCCCCCACCTGACGCGCGGTATTTACGAAATTCTCTGCCGTACAACCGCTCCCGAGCGGCGCTCCGTCGAGCATGGATATTCCCGTTCCCTCGCCGCAGTCGGGGTGCTCGCCCACGCATGTCGCGATTCCGGCTGCGGTGGCGGCTCGGAGCCAGTGCTGCTGCGACCATGACGGTCCCAGCAGGCTGATTGCGCAGGGGCGGTTGATAACGGGGCACGGCAGCGAGTCCACTATCGCCGCAAGGAATGCGGTCATTTCGGCCGCGGCGTAGTTGCGATCGGCGGCGTTGACGTGTTCGAGGTCGCCGCTTTGAACACGGGCCAAACGCGTTATGACGCCGCTTACCTGGCTGGCGCGCAGGACACCACGAGAGGTCACCAGGCGCGTGCTGCCCGGATCGCCATCCTCCAGGCGCCATCCGGGCTGCGACAGATGCTGCGGCACGACGACCGCCATGTCATTGCGCTCGGCAAGCAGCTCAAGGGCCGGATCGGCCAACGAGGTGAAGGCGACCAGCACCGTCGGCCCGAGGTCAACGGCCACGCCGCTTGCGCGGATTCTTGGGCGGCACGGGTTTTGGCTTCGCCCGCATCGGTTGCCGGCCATTGCCGCCATCAACCATCTTCGCGGGCATTCCCTCCATCTTGACCTGGCTCGCCAGCACCTGTGCATCGATCGGGTGAATCGGCACCGCAGCGAGCTGGCCCGCGGAGACTTGCGGCAGTTGGGGCCGCTCGTTGGGTTTGATGAACGTACGCAGGCCCTCGGTGCCGCGCGCCAGATTATCGACCGCGACAGCCAGGCGCTGGATCAACCAGGCGGGGTCGCCGCGCTCGATCGGTCCCGGATCGATTACGTCGCTCTCCTTGATTATCTCCAACTCTTCCTTGACGATGATGTCGATCTCGGGCTTCAGCTCCTTGAACAGCTTGGTGTTCACCACTTCCATCCAATGCCCCACCGACGGAACGTCCAGCGTCGCTCCGGTGCCAGGGTCGACGACCTGCGCCAGCGCGAACACCAGGTACGCACCGGGCGGAACCAGGTTGTCGTTGTCTGGCACCGTCGCGGTCAGCGTGTTCGCGGCGCGGGTGAACGTGAGCCCGACGTAGCGCTGGTCGGTGTTGAAGGCGTGCGTCGAGGATCCCGCGCGCAGCAGCGCGACCCTGCTAATAGACGCGGCCTGGGGGCTGGTCAGAGCAAACGTGCGCCCGACGCCGACCGAGCCGCTGCCCAGCGAAATGATGGGACGATCGGGCCGTGAGAAGTACCAGGGCTCGAAGATCTCGATCCGGAGCTCACGGTTGTCGACACCTGGATCCTGCGGATTGGTGGGTTCCGGAGGGTTGGGGTAGTTGGCCGAGTCATGAAAGCTCCAGTCGCATCGTTTGTTGGAGCCCGCAAACCACACTCGCCCGTCGGGCATCAGCAGAGCGGTCGAATGATAAGCGCGGGTCACGCTGGTCTGGACCGGCAGGGTCACCCATGAATTGGTCGCAGGCCGGTAAATCTCCAAGGGATACACGGGATGGCCTTCGTCGCCATAATGCTCCTCGCCGCCGGAACTCAGCACCTCTCCGGTCGGCAGCATGGTCAGCGTGCCGTTGAGCCGCAGGGGAGTGGAATTGCTTATCGTTCCGGTCACCGGCACGTTGCGCATCCCGGTAGCGGTCCACGAGGGGGAGGCGACCGACAGGTCGATAATCTGGGGTTGCGCGATATTGGCTGCAATTATTCGCGGCGCGTAATCCTCCTCGGGCAGCAGAGGCAGCAGCGCCGAGCTGTAGGCGGAGAAGCCCATCGCGTCAAACGGAGAAGCACATACGTTGGTGGGAGCGGGATCGCCGATCCTCCAGGTGGCGCATTGCCCGTTCATCGGTGTCACAAAGAACACCCGCCCATCCGGCAGCAGGTGCAGGCGCGGATAAAGCGTGTCCGTGTTGTATGGCAGCACGCCCTCCACCGTCCAGTACGATCCCGCCGAGTTGAAAACCTCCAGGTTGCGGTTATTGTCGGTGCCGGCGGCGTTAAGCCCGCTGACCGCCAGAACGTGGCCGGACCCCAGCGTCAGCAGGGTCGGGTACCAGCGGCCGTCGCTCATCGAGTCTACCCGCGCAAAGGCGGCGCCCGCGGGCTCAAACTGCCACGCGTCGGGCGCGCCTTCAAACCCGTCGAAGCGCAGCGTGCCGCCCGCAATCAGCAAATTGCCGCCGGGCAGAAAGGCGTGGCCGCAGCAGAAGAGGTCCGAGATCCCGGGCGCCGGCGTGCACGCAGACACGGCAAACGTCGCACAGTCGAACAAGCGGGCGTGGTCGAACAAGCCGTGGGCAAACTGTCCCGGGTCATGCTGGTCGCCGCTGAAATAAACGATCTTGCTGTTGGACAGCAGCGCGGCGTGAATGGCGAGAATCTGGGCGTAGGAATTCTGCGTGGCGGCCGACGCCCCGTCGGGAACGATAAAACAACGCATTGTTAACGCCTCCAACGGAGAGAGCTTGGAACGTTCAGAATGTAGAGAATAATAAACGCTGCGACAAGAAGGCCATTCAGTATCGTTATTTCAGCCAGGCACATTTCGCTATGGACTTTTTTGCCCGAACCGCGTCTATTGCAAAAATGTGAAGTTGTCGCGCCCGGTCTCCACGCCTGCGCTGTGTGGTACCAAGGTGCCATTTTCAGGATCGTCTCTTTGAGATAGTTATGAGCGTGAAGTTCCCGATGGACTGCAGGTCCCGGAGCCCTTGCTTCCCTGTCCGGTGCAGGGCTTTTCCAATGCGGCCATCCAGAAAGTGTTGGCGCGGGCTCGCGTGGCTGCCTGAAAACTGAGGGGTAGAAAATGAGCGTCAGTCAATTGCAAACAAAACAGGGCAAGGTGTCCCTGGACCGCAGCGATTCAACCCTGATGCTGCGGTTGTCGGGTCCGTGGCACTTGAGCCGCGACCTACCCGCCGCTTCAGTGGTCATTCCCGAACTCGGAAAGCAGCCTGTGCCCAAACGTCTAAGCTTCGACACTTCGGCGCTGAGCGGATGGGACAGCGGTTTAGTGTCGTTTCTTCTTGAAGTGGAGTCGGTCTGCCGTGAGCGCGGTATCAAGGACGACCGCGAGGGTTTGCCCGCCGGCCTCAGGCGTCTGATCGAACTTGCCGAAGCGGTGCCGGAAAAGGAAGGCACGCGCTCCGCCGCCAAGCGCACCCCTCTTCTCGAACGAATCGGCGACTGGATCCTCGCCTACAGCGTCGGGATGGCGGATTTTGTCGGCTTCTTCGGCGACCTCTGCCTGGCGTTCGGCAAATTCGTCCGCGGCAAGGCGCGCTACCGCAGCGTTGATTTCATGGAAGTCGTACAGCAATGTGGTCCGGAGGCGGTCGGAATTGTGAGCCTCATCGCGTTCCTGGTCGGTGTGATCCTGGCCTTCATGGGCGCCGTGCAACTGTCGCAGTTCGGCGCGTCGATCTATGTTGCCGACCTGGTGGGAATCGGGATGGTGCGGGACATGGGCGCGATGATGACCGCGATCATCATGTCGGGGCGCACCGGCGCGGCCTTTGCCGCCAAACTCGGCACCATGAAGGTGACTCAGGAAATCGACGCTTTCACGACCATGGGAATCTCGCCGCTGGAATTCCTGGTCCTGCCGCGGGTTCTGGCGCTGCTGGCGATGATGCCGCTGTTGTGCCTGTTCGCCGATCTGGTCGGCATTTTGGGCGGCGCATTTGTCGGGGTGACAATGCTGGACTTGTCGCTTTCTGTTTATATGCGCGAGACGGTTTCGACTTTTACCTTTGTCAACTTTATCGGCGGCCTGATAAAAGGAACCACCTACGGCGCGCTGATCGGTCTTGCCGGATGTTTGCGCGGCTTTCAGTGCGGCGATAGTTCGTCCGCGGTGGGCGACGCCGCGACCCAGGCGGTGGTGATGTCAATCGTGATGGTAGTCGCGGCTTGCGGCACCTTCGCGGTCGCTTTCAATATTCTAAAGATCTGAGGACCTGGCGATGCCGGATAGCACAACACCAGTGGGCGCTGCGGCCAAAGGCGGCGAGCCCCACATAATCGTGCGCGACTTGACCATGGCCTACGGCAGCTTCGTGCTGATGCGTAACCTGAACTTCACCGTCAAACGCGGCGACATCTTCATCATCATGGGCGGCAGCGGATGCGGCAAAAGCACTCTGCTGCGTCATCTGGTCGGTCTGAAGGAACCGGCAACCGGCGACATCTTCTATCAGAACTTCAATTTCACCGCCGCCCAGCCCGAGGAGCGCGAGCTAATGCTGCGCCGCTTCGGCATCCTCTACCAGAGCGGCGCGCTGTGGAGTTCGATGACGCTGGCCGAAAACGTCGGGCTGCCGCTGGGCGAGTTCACCGACCTCAATCCCGACCAGATAAGGAAGATCTCTTCGCTCAAACTCGCGCTGGTCGGGCTTAAGGGATTTGAGGATTTCTATCCCAGCGAGATCAGCGGCGGCATGCAAAAGCGCGCCGGGCTGGCGCGCGCGATGGCACTGGACCCCGAGGTCCTGTTTTTCGACGAACCTTCAGCCGGATTGGATCCGATCAGCTCCCGCCTGCTCGACGAACTGATCCTCGAGCTGAGGGACAGTCTTGGCGCTACCATCGTGGTGGTCACCCACGAGCTGGCCAGCATCTTTACCATCGCCAACAACAGCGTCTTCCTCGACGCGGAGTCGCGGACTCAAATTGCAACCGGCGATCCCCACGAGATGCTGGCCCATTCAACGGACCCGCGCGTGCGCAAGTTTCTAACGCGGGGAGCAGAAAAAGACGGAGCAGCAGAAAGTCATGGCTAAACGGGTAAGTTCCGCCGCAATCGGGGGCTTCGTTCTGGCGAGCCTCGGCTTGGCAATCGTCGCCGCGCTGATATTGGGTTCCGGTAAATTGCTACAACGGCCTCACGATTTCATCTGCATGTTCAACGGCAGCCTCAACGGCTTGAAAATCGGCGCCGCGGTCAAGATTAGGGGTGTTCAGGTCGGCACCGTAAAGCAGATCTCGCTGCGGTTGCATCCCGGTGACGGCGAACTTCGCCAGATAAGTCTGGCGCGTCGGCCGATGCCGGTCATTCTGGAGCTTGACGAGCGGGAATTCAAATCCAGGGGCGGCGCAGCCACCCAGTTCGGCCAGGATGAATTGGACAAGTTTATAAAAGCGGGCCTGCGCGCCCAATTGCAAATGGAAAGCCTGCTCACAGGTCTGCTCTACATCGATCTGGATTTTCACCCGCACTCGCCGGCCAACCTTTATGTCGAACCCGGCAGCGGTCCGTATCCCGAAATCCCCACAATCCCAACCCAATTGGAGCAAATCCAGCAGGATGCGGCAAAAGCCCTGGCCAAGATCGAGAAGGTGGACTTCGAGAAGCTGATTAACGCGATCACCGGCGCCGGAACGGCGGTGAAAGACTTGGCCGGCGACCCCGAGCTTCACCAGGCTATCGCCTCGATCAATGGGCTTGTTGGAGACCCGGACTTAAGGAGGGCGGTCAATCAACTTGACAACACCCTGGTCAGCGTCAACAAGGCCGTGATTGCGGTGAAAAACACCGTTGATAGGGCGGGCACCAGAATCGATCCGCTGATCGCCAGCTTTGAGAAGTCCTCTGGAGATTTGCAGACCGCACTCGGACAAGCGCGCTCCACCCTGGCTTCGGCTCAGCTGCTGCTGAGTCCGGGCTCGCCGATGGCCCACAGGCTGGATACAACGCTCGAAGAGCTGTCAGACGCATCACGCTCGATTCACGATTTGGCCGACTACCTGCAGCGCAATCCGAGCGCGCTGATTCGCGGCAAATACGTGTCCGACGGCAACCGGTGAAAGCTATGAGGAAACCTGCCTGGGTATTGACGCTGATTGCATGGTTGCTGGGCGCGGCCGGATGCACCATCATGGCGCCGCAGCCTGATCGCACGCAGTACTTTGTCCTGTCTCCGGTGGCCGCCTCCTCCAGCAGCGTAGCCCCCGCGTCGACGGCCTCAACCGCGCACCTTTCAATCGGGGTTGGACCGATCAAATTTCCGGACTATCTCAAGCGGCCGTGGGTGGTTACGCGCGCCGCCTCCAATCGCGTGATGGTCTCCGATTTCAAGCGATGGGCCGAACCGCTCGATAAGAACTTCGAAGGTACGCTGGGCCAGAACCTCGCCCAGATGCTGGGAACCCGGAAAATCATCTATTACCCTTGGTACGCCGACACTCATGTTGACTATCAGGTGGAGGTCTGGGTTTCGAACTTCGAGACGTCGGAGGGTGGCACTTCGTCGCTTTCGGCGGTATGGATAATTGCCAATCCGAAGGACGGAACCGAACTGGCTGGCGGTCAGGCCAGTGCGAGCGCTCCGGTTCAGCCCGGCGACGACGGCCCCTCGGCGGCGCTTAGCACGGACCTCGCCGAGATGAGCCGCCAGATCGCGGATCGGATTGGCGAACTCAACACGATGAAGCCGGCGGCGGCCCTCAATTCTGCACGCCGGCCGCACCGCGGATAAAAGCTGCTCTTTTCGTTAGAAAAATTTGCCAGTCGGTGTAATAGTTAGGAAACCGCAACGGGCCGTCGAGGGCAGACGTTCAAAGGTGAACCGACGGGGGAAATCGCGAAGCTCGGCGCATGCAACGGCCAGTCGGCGCTGCGGTGGCCGCGATTGCGTACGGACCCGCCCGATGGTTCGTGCGGTGCATGTTTCCGGGACTAAAACCCTCGCCGTAGCCGCAACTTTCTGCGCCCTGGCGATCGTCCAGCCGTGGTGCGCGATGGCCCAACAGATGGCGCCGCCTGTCAGCCCGCCGGCCGCCACGGATACACCCACCGATGCGGCCTCTATGCAAGGCGTCCACGACTACCTTGACACGAGCACCGGCCCCGTCGAGATTTCCCAACTCGGTATCATGGCGCGCGACGCGCATGCCACTTTGGAGGATGGCCAGAAGGTCACCGGCGTGGCAGTCGTCGATATTTCCGACAAGGGCGCCGCCGCAAAGGCTCTAGGGACACATCATGTATCGCACATGGTCGTCGGCGGCGCGCTGCTGGGAGCGGGGGTCGCGGCGGCAGTGTTGTTCCCGCCAGCTCTGATTGGTGTCCTGATCATTGCCAACAGCCACGTTGGGATGTCTTACGACCTGGTGATAGGCGTGGACGGCTTCAGGGTCAGGAACACGATGGAGTTGATGCAAACCGTAGCCGACGTGCGGCCCGGCGACACGCTCTACCTGGCAATCGTGCGCGGCGGGCACCGCGTGCAGATTCCCGTCCAGATGCCTGAACGGATTCAGTAATTCACCGTTGGAAGCGCGGCCACGAGCACGATCCGCCGATCCGCAATTCTCCTCAAACGCTTCCCGCATGATTGTACGGAAGTCTAATTGTTTGATACATCCCTTCAGCAGCGAAAACCGCCCCGGAGGAGAGCCGTGAGACGATATCTTTGTGTAACTGCCGCTTTCGCCATCTTGGTTGCAGTTGTCAGCGCCGCCGGAACCGCGCGTGCGCAAAACGATATCAGCGGCCTATGGACGGGAACGACGCGGGTCACACCACCGTGCTCTTTCTCCTCCGGCAGATGCAACGCGGTCAACAACATCACTTTCAGCATCCAGCAAAACGGCAACCGCTTCAAAGGCAAGTTCACCTGTGCGTATGGCAACTTGAACTGCCGCAACGGCGGTGCGGATAACACGGGCAAGATCGTTTCAGGAAGGATAAATGGCGCCGATCTCCGGATATCGGTCGTGGTTCCCGCCGACGTCTCGAATTGTTATTACAACGGCAGGGTACTCTCGCCGAATTCAATTCGCGGCGCCTACTCCTGCTACCAGGGAGGTGAGCTGCTGGAAGAGGGGATATTCGACGTAAAGCGGGGGGCGGCTGGCTAGGAAGTTGCGCCTCGCTTTCTCCGTGAGACACGCCGGAAAAATCGCCCTGTCCTGCCTGCTTGGGTGCCAGGCCTTGGTTTTCTGTATGCTCGCCGTCAGCGGATATTTGTCAACTGCCGCCGCGGGCGGCGGTGCGGCCCCGAGTCCCCCGGCAGCCGCCAACGCCGGACCTGCGGCAAACCCCAGCGCAGTTGCGTCACCGCATGCCTCGCCGACACCGGCCCCGCATCATCGTCACCGCCGGCGGCACAGATACCATAAGCTGCCCAACATTCCACCGGTCCCGCCGCCCTCGATGCCTTAACGTTCGTCTATTTTCCTTCGTTGATGGCCTTAATCGCCGCGGCCAGGCCCGGATACCATTTCTCGTGCTTGGGCAAATCGTCGTTGAGATCAAGCCACGGCGCTTTTGACTTGATCCATCCATGGCGCAGATCTTCGGTGGGCGAACCAGGCCACGCACAGTCGTCGATGGTGGCGGTCGAAACCGAGATCACGTTGGGAAACGCCCCCATTTCACCCGCCACGTGCGTGCCGCAGTTCTTGCAAAAGCGCCGCGATGCGCCGCTTGAGGTGCTGAACGCGCCCAAGCTCTCGGCGCCGCTGTCCCAGTGAAAGGCGCTGCGCGGGAACATCGAGTAAGTGACAAATGCGGCGCCGTGAATCCTGCGGCAGTTTGAACAGTGGCAATGATGAGTGTAGCCGGCCGGCGCTGTGATCGTGTACCGCACGTTGCCGCAAAAACATCCGCCGCTAACCTTGAATGACATTTTCTTCACCTCAAAAAATGCGCCGCGGCGCCGGTCATGGCCTAGTCAGATCGACGATCTTGCTCAGATCGGTATAAACGCGCAGCCGCTCGATCTTGTCGCCCGGAATCTCCCACACCATGCAGGCGTCGTTCTCATACGCTCGGCCATTGACGGCGCGGCCGCGATGGGTCGCCTCGGCGATCACGGTGATGCCAAGTTCGTAAAAATGATGGAACTCGGCCTGCTGTCCCTCGGGGAACAGGCTTTCGCGCGCGGCGGCCACGCGGATAGCGTTCTTGCCCCGCCAGGGATTTTTGAAATTGCCAGCAGGATACCAGGTCACGTCGTCCGTCACGCATTCGCACAGCGCGTCGAGATCGCGGCGCATCCAGGCCAGCCACATCCGCCGCGCCAGTTCGGTCCGTTCTCCGGGCTTCATCGCATCGGGTCCGCGGTTGGAACCGCTCATGTCAATTTGTAAACGCGGGCCGCGTTTTCACCCAGAACTCCGCGCCGCGCCGAATCGTCCATTCCGTCCACCAATCCTTTAAGATCCTCCATGTAGGTGGCCGGGTGATTGGAATGCGGATAGTCGCTGGCCCAGAAAAATTTGTCGGGACCAATCAGCCTCGTCAGCGGCGCCACGCAGCGCTCGAACGGATCGGCGGAAATGAAGCACTGGCGCTTGAAGTAGAAGGACGGCTTCTCGCTCAGCCGCACCGAACCGCCCGCTGTGGTGCCGCGATAAAGCGCATCCGTCCAGTCCAGCCAGGAGCCGATCCAGCCGGCACTGGATTCCAGAATCACCAGCCTGAGCCGGGGAAAACGGTCGAATACGCCGTAGGCGAAGATGCTGGCCAACGCCATCTGGACTGCCGAGACGCCGCTGGCGTTGAAGTACCAATCCGACCAGTTCACGTCGTCAAAGCGGTGATGCACGCTCAAGGCGGGATTGTCCAGCGAGGGGTGCAGCGCCAGCGGCACGTCGAGGTCCTGGGCCGCGGCAAAGACCGGGTCGTGATCGGGATGGCCATGGGACTTGCGGTTTATCGTGTAGCAGTAAACCCAGGCGCCTTTGCATCCGTCCTTGACCGCGCGCTCCAATTCCCGCGCGGCGGCCTGCGGATCGGCCAACACCAGGTGCGCCACCGGTATCAAGCGTCCGCCGGAGTCGCGGCAGAAATCTGCAATCCAACGGTTGTAAGCCTGCGCGTACGCCTTTGCCAGTTCCACGTCGAAGACGTGCGCCCCCCACACCAGTCCCAGCGTCGGGTAAAGAATTGCCTTGTCGATTTTTTCATGATCGAGCAGTTCGACGCGTTCCTTCGGGTCCATGGTGCCGAAACCTGCGCCATTGAGGTAGGTCGCATCCTCGCCAAGGCCCCGATCGAAGGCGGGCTGACTGCTCTGCTTGATGACGCTTTGGCGGCGGCGCTCGTTGAATTGGCGGATGCCCGAATCGCCCAGTTCATTGAGTCGCTTCATACCGCCCAGCGATGCGAGAAAAGCCGGCGGCACCAGGGTCGATGGCTTGCCGTCGATTTCCAGGTATTCGCGTCCTTCGTCGTTGGCTGCGATGCGCATCGCGCGGCCGCGGAATCCCGGCTCGATGTAACGCACCCACGTATCAGGGGGCTCCAGGATATGACCGTCGGCATCGATTACCAGTTCTGTGGCCATAACGACCTCCTGCGGCAGGTGTGCGTAATATAAGCCTCAGCGGCCGGCCCCACAAACCACATCCACGATCCGCTTTCGCCTTGGGGCTGCGCGACGCTCGGGCTAATATCAAGCGCCTGAAAGACTCGGCGCGTGAATCGTCGAACCCGCCGCCAAACCCGGCCGAGAACCTAAGGAGGTCAAACATGTCGCTGGCAGGCAAGACCGTTGTGATTATCGGCGGAAGCTCCGGAATGGGCCTGGCTACCGCCAAAGCGGCGCAGTCCGAAGGCGCCAAGGTCGTCATCACCGGGCGCTCCGAGGAGCGGCTGCGCAGCGCGCGCGAAGAACTGGGCCGGTCGCCGCGCACGGTAGCGCTCGACGCCGCGGATGAGGCAGGCACGCGCGCACTCTTCGAGGAACTGGGCAGCGTCGATCATGCCTTCATAACCGCGGCCACCCTTACATTCGATCCCAAACTCGCCGCCGACAGCGCGGCTATGAGATCGGCGCTTGATACCCGCTTTTGGGGCGCCTACTACGTCGCGAAGTATGCTGCTCCCAAGATGCCGGCGGACGGAACGATTACCTTCACCACCGGGACCGCGGCGCGCAAGCCGATTCCCGGCGCAGCAGTGGTGTCGGCATCGTGCGGCGCGGTGGAGGCGCTCGCTCGTGCGCTGGCTATCGACCTCGCTCCAATTCGCGTGAATACGATCGCGCCCGGACTTATCGATACTCCGCTGCACGAAAAGATGAGCGGCAAGGAGCGGGCGGCCAAGCAGATCGCCGCTATGGCGGCGCGCCTGCCGGTCAAACGCGCCGGCCGTCCCGAGGATATCGCGCAAGCCGTCCTCTTCCTGATGAAGAATCCGTTCGCGACCGGCATAACCTTGACCGTCGATGGCGGCAATCTGCTGATTTGAAGCGTGACGGCTTTATAAGAAAGGGTCTTCTGCATTTCGAGTAGGTGAAAAATGCCTGGTCGCGGTGCTAAGCCGCGCGGGACAAGGGTTTGGGAGCTTTGTTAAGACGGAGAAATTTGGCATGAAATGGCGATGCGCAAGCGACGATTGCAGGATGCGCATAGCTTCCCGGGCTTCCAGCCGTTGGCCACCGTGCGCGGTGTGTTTGGTGATCCGCAGGTGCGCATTGTGCAGCTGGTGCGCCGGCGAAAAAAACGACGTGAGGCGTGCGGGAAAGCCCATCGGGCGTTCTACGATCAGCGGCCCCGGTGGGTGGGCGATCTGGCGTGTGGCGATACCCGGATTTACTTGAAGCTGGCGGTGCGGCGGGTGTAATGCCGCCGGTGTGGCACGATGAAGCAGGAAGGCCTGGGCTGGCTGGCCGACGATCCGTTCTATTCTACGCGAAGCGGTTCGCGTTCTGGGTGGGCCGCCGCTGCCGAGTAGCCACGATCAAGGATGTCGCCGAGGAGACGCATCTCGATTGGCGCACCATCAAGAGCTTGGAGATGCAATACATGCGCGCGCAGCTGCGCCGCGCCGGGACCCCGGCCCCCCGCGCTATTGGCATCGACGAGATCTCGGTCCGCAAGGGGCGCACGTACCGGAGCGGAGTCAGCGATCTGGATCGGATACGCCCGATCTGGTTCGGCGGCACGGACCGGTCGGAAGCCAGCATGGACGAGTTCTTCGCCTGGTTCCGGCCGAAGAAGTGTCGGCGCATTTAGTTGGCGGTGATGGATATGTGGAAGCCGTTTCGCAATTCCACCAAGCGCCACGCGCCGCAGGCCAACATCCTGTTCGACAAGTTCCACATCATGCGCCACCTCGGCGATGCCCTCGATACGGTGCGCAAGCGCGAGTACGCACGGCGTGAGTGGCAACTATCGACGGTTCATCAAGTGGCAGAAGTACACGCTGCTCTCGCACCGGAGAACCTGACGCTCGACGGCCTCCGCGCCCTCAAGCAGTTGTTGACGCCAACAAACGACTGAACACCGCCTACCTGCTCAAGGAGGCCTTCGGCCAACTCTGGGATTACCGCCGGGAGGGCTAGGTGCGCCGCTTCTTCGAGAATTGGACAGCGGCGCTGAAGTGGCAACGCTCAAGCCGTACGAGAAGTTCGCAGAGCTGATCGAGTGGCACTGGGACGGGATTGCCGCCTACTGTCGGCCCGAGAACAAGGTCTCTTTGGGCTTCGTCGAAGGACTCAACAACAAGCTCCGCGTCATCCGGCGCCTTGCCTACGGGCTGCGCGACGAGGAGTATCGAAATTAAGGTCCTGACCTGCATCGTGCCCAAGCTCTGAGGTCGCCGGCACGCGCCAGCGGGCCCGGTGCTTACCAACACCCAGCCCCACCGCGTCGCCTGGCTCGTTACCGGCCAGCGCCCGCCCCGTCCTCAACGCGCGGAATCGTCAAATCTGCAGAAGAGGCAAAACTCATAAAAGGGAAGAAAACCATGGAAGAATGCGATCTCCTCGTGCTGGGCAGCGGCACCGGCGGCAAAATTCTTGCCGGGACCTTCGCACAAAAGGGACAACGCGTGATTGTGATCGAGCGCAAATACGTGACCGGTTCGTGCCCGAACATCGCCTGCCTGCCCAGCAAGAACATCATCCACAGCGCCAAGGTTGCCTCGTTCTTTTATCGCAGCAACGAATTCGGCATCAGCAAAGAGAATGTTCGCATCAACATGGCAGCCGTGCGTGAGCGCAAGCGCAAGATGGTGGTGAAGATTGTCGACAGTTTTCGCGACCACTACTTCACGAAGAGCGGCGCGGAACTGGTGATGGGCACAGGATGCTTCGTGGGCCCGAAAACCATCGAAGTTGCCTTGAACGACGGCGGGACACGCACATTCCGTGGTAAAAATGTAGCCGTCAATACCGGGTCGCGCGCCACGCTTGAGGCAATTCCGGGATTGGCCGAGGCGAAGCCGCTGACCCACATCGAGGCATTTGAACTTGATCACATCCCGAAACACCTCCTGGTTCTGGGCGCTGGTTATGTCGGACTCGAACTTGCCCAAGCCTTTCGCCGTTTCGGCGCCGAGGTCACGCTGATCGACCGCAATGGCCGCCTCGCGCACCACGAAGACGAAGATGCCTCGCAGGCACTTGAAGAAATGTGCCGGGATGAAGGCATCACCGTCGTCACGAATGCAAAAATAACCCGCGTCGAGGGCAACTCCGGCGATTGGATCAGACCCCTCGGCTCGCGCGACGGAGCCGACCTTTCTCTGAAAGGCACCCACCTGCTGGTAGCCGCAGGACGTACGCCCAATACGAGCGGCATCGGCCTCGAAAAGGCGGGCGTGGAGACGACCGACCGCGGCTATGTGAAGGTGAACGAGCGTTTGCAGACGACCGCCGAGGGTGTTTGGGCCATCGGAGATTGCGCCGGAAGCCCACAGTTCACACATATCTCGACCGATGATTTCAGGGTTGTGAGTGACAACATCGCCGGCGGCAATCGCGTGACGACCGGCCGCCAGGTTCCGTTCTGCATGTTCACCGACCTAGAGTTGGCCCGTATCGGACTCAGCGAAACGGAGGCGAAACGGCGCGGCATCCCTTATCGCGTTGCCAAGTTGCCCGTGGCTGCCGTCCTTCGCGCGATGACGATTTCTGAAACGCGCGGATTTATGAAGGTGTTGATCGAGGCAGAAAGCGACCGCATCCTCGGATTCACCATGTTTGGCGCCGGCGCTGGAGACGTCATGGCAGCCGTGCAGATGGCGATGCTTGGCGGATTGCCGTACACCGCGATACGCGACGCGGTCATCGCTCATCCCACCATGCCGGAAGGGCTTATCCTCCTCTTTGGTAACGTCCCCCCCATCTCCGTGCACGCCGCCAAGCGTGCGAGGTAGTGCCGGGATGCTCGTCACTCGAGATACGGTTAGACACGGCCGCTTTGGAACGGGTTGGAATAAGGCGCAGGGCAGGACCCCGTTCGTCTATTTCGTATGAGGTCATCATAGTTGATGGGTCAGTCATCAAGGAGAAATCATGAATCGCCGGCCGAATTCTTGATCGGTTCAAGGCTCACTTCGGCCAGGACAACGTCTTTATGGACGTCGACGGAAACAACCAAATCGTACAAGGAGACAGATCGTGAAGAGGGAAATTATCCGCGTCGAACCGTTTGACAGCAATTTCGAGAAATGGGGTGTGCCGGTCTCGACCTGCACTCGCGCCGGCGACATGATCTTCGTCTCGGGTCTGCCGCCATTTGATCCCAAGACCGGAGAACTTCTCGTCCACGCGCCTTTTGAACAGCAGGCCGAACGCTGCCTCGAAGAGTTGAAGACGGCACTTGAGGCGGCAGGATCCGACCTCGAGCACGTCATGAAGGTCAACGTAATCTGTGTAAGCCCGGAGCGCTTCAAGGCATTCAACGAAATTTACAAGCGCTACTTTCCCAAAAATCCGCCAGCCCGCATTTTCTTCTGTGTGCCGGTATGGACGGGCCCATTTGATATTGAAATCGAGTGCATCGCGGTCCGGAAAGACTAAGAGCAGATGCCACGCATTCCCCACGGCAAGAAGCCCAAGAGTTTGCCCTGCGTGCTCAGCACGGAGGAAGTGGCGTCGCTGTTGACAGCGGCTCGTTACCGGCCCGCGCCGCCCCTGCCCCGTCTTCAACGCGCGGAATCGTCAAAATTCACCCACTCGATTTGCAGAAGAGGCATAAAAAAGAGCGCCCCGGCTCCTGTCCGGGGCGCTCCCTTTTCGCGTCCGTACGATAATTGATCCCTACTTCATGATGCGCGCCAGCGAACCGGGGAAGGCCCAGGTCGGCGCGTCGCGCAGGTCGGCGCTGATCTTGCTGCCAAACTGCGTGGGTGCGTCAACATTCGATGACGTCACGTGCTGGTTTTGAAAATCCCACATTATGTCGACATTGGCGGAGTGGAAGGTGGTCTCGTCGCCGGTGTCGATTTTCAGCGGCCGCATCGGGATCATATTGAACTTCCAGAATTTCATATTGACATCGTAAAAGTCCCATCCAACCTGGGTCCAGGTGTCGGGGTCGATATATCCGACCTTGTGCCCGTAGCAGTAACTGCCCATCGACGGCAGCGGGCTGGTATCGACCACCATCACGTTGCGCAGTTCCCATTTGCCGACTTTGGGACCCGGGAAGGCCGGCACGGAACTCTTCAGATTATAATTCTGGTTGTTGTATAGCCCAGGGTCATCGGCATGAACGATGAACAGCATCTTCTTCTGGCCCAGCAGCCTTACGTTGAAGTTCGGGATTTGGAAGGCCATTCCGTCCGAGTTGTCGTCCTGGACCCAGTCGGTGCCCAGAATCGGCGAGCAGCGCGCGGCACTGGACAGACGCAGGGAGCGGCGCAGCGAAGGCAGGAAGACATAGATCTCCTGTACTTTCTGCGGGTCGTCGGGCTGCTGCGCTAGCTGCGTCGTGTAGCGGGTCTGCTCGGGCGAGAGCACAAAGTAGCGCGCGGTCTGCAGATATCCCTTGCCGTAAGGCGGATTGATCGGCGAGTCCGGGTCGCTGATATGGCTGAGGCGCCAGTAAACCACCTCGGTGTACTGCCCAAAAATGTTCTTGAAGCGGTCGATCAGGCTGGTATTTGTCGTGTAGCGGTAAATGGGCGGGATAAATCCGAAGAAGGCGTTGTACAAAACCTGTTCCCCCGCCAGGTCTCCCTCTGGTTTGGGAAATGGAACGCCAGCCACGTAGCCTTCCGCGGTGTAGCCGCCGCTATCCACCTTTCTCAGCTTGGTCTGACCCGCGTACTTTTCCGTGTCCTCCCGGAGCCTCTTGGCCATCGGAATCGCGACAGTCGGGCCGACCTCGATCGCGAATTCGGGGCCGCTTCCAACCCGGAACGGGTAGCTCTGGCTGAACATCGCCTGCACCCCGATTGGCATGAATTTTTTGTACTGCTGCCAATTCTGCAGCGTTATCCGGGTGCCTGGCGTTATCGTGTCCGGCGAGCTGGCTGACGCCATGGCATCATAGCTGGCCTGATCGTACTTGATCTGGGCCTGCGCAGCGCCGGCGATGCCTGACGCCAGCAAACCGCATAGCAGTGCGTACGAGAACTTGGATCTCACTCAACTTTCCTCCGTGTTGTTCCGGCTCGTGTTCCGGTTTTGTTTCCTCAGGGACCCATAACAAGCGCGCCGGTCCGAAAACTTTCGGCTGCGGCCGCAATTCGATGCTAAAACCGTGCCGCTGAACAACGGTTCAGTCAAGCATTAGGGTATGCGAACGTCGGCTGCAGTAAAGCCTGATAAAAATAAATATTATTGGCCAGTCCCACTCAATTTCCACTCGCCGGTGTGGGGAGAATTTGAACGCAACCAGGCCCGATCTGTCGCCCGCCTCCCGGGAAGGGTAAACTCCGGCGAAAGTGGGAACCCGACGATGCCGTACTTCGATTCCGATTCGGTTAAGCTTCATTACCTCGACGAGGGAGCCGGACCGCCGGTCGTATTGATTCATTCGATGGCCTCCAACATCCGGCATTCGTGGGTGGAAACCGGATGGGTTGAAAGCCTGCGCTCCAGCTACAGAGTCGTGGCGATGGATTGCCGAGGGCACGGGCTGAGTGCCAAGTCCGATGACCCCGATTTCTACACGGCGGATCGCATGGCTGATGATGTGGTGCGTTTGCTGAATCACCTAGATATCGGGCGCGCGCTGATCGCAGGCTATTCGATGGGCGCGTGCGTGGCGTTGAACGTTGCGGTGCGTTACGGCGAGCGCGTACGCGCGATGGTGATCGGCGGGGTCAGTTCGCGCGCTTACAAGGAGCCGCCGCGCGAGGATCTGGAGCGTTTGGTGCAAATCCTGCGCGCCGAAGATCCCACCTCATTCACCGACAAGGCGGCCCTCTTCATGCGCTCCTTTTGCCTGAAGAACGGCAACGATCCGAAAGCTCTGGCCGCATTTTCGCTGCATCGCCGTCCCGACGTGGAGCAGGCCGAGCTCGCCTCCATCAGCGCGCCGGTTCTGATCATGGCCGGCACACGCGACGCGGTCGTGCAAGGCGTCGATGAACTGGCGGGATCGATCCGAGACGCGCGAGTGATGACCCTTGAAGGCCGCACCCACCTCGACGCTCTGGCCGACCCACTATTCAAGCAAGCCGCAGCGGAGTTCTTCGCCGCCGCATCCAAATAGGAGCCAAGCGCTCCTGGCTGAAAATGGTGAGCAGACGGCCGCGCCTGCCCTCGATGCGCGAGATTTTCCGCGCCGCTGTCAATATTTTCCAATTATCTTACGGTTCGGCTCAGACCAGCACTTGTTCCTGGCGCAGGCGATCGATCTCGCCAGCCGAATAACCCAGCAATTCACTCAGGATCGAATCGGTATCCTCGCCTAGCATCGGGGCGGCTTTGCGCACTCGGCATGGAGTTGCGGACATCTTCCACCCGATCCCGGCATGGATGCGTCTGCCGACTGCCGGATGCGGCAACTCGACCTGGTAGCCGCGCGCTCTCATGTGCGGGTCTTCGACGAGGTCCTTGGCGCCCAACGAGGGGAAGGCGGCCACTCCCGCGGCTTGCAGGATTTCGGTTGCTTCCCATCGATCGCGCGCCGCGGTCCAGGTTTCGATGATGCGGTCGAGTTCCTCCTCGCTTTCTTTGCGCAGCGCGGCGGTTTTGAAGCGCGGGGCATCGGCGAGGTTGGGTTGTCCGATCGCATCGCACAGCGCGCGCCATTCCTCCTCGCTGCCGACCGCGATACTCACCCACATATGCTCGTTGCCGCGTGCCTTGTAGCAGTTGTGCGGCGCCATCCAGCGATCGTGGTTTCCAACCGGATGCGGCAGGCGGCCATTCACCGCGTATTCGAGCAGGGCTTCGGGGATGATGCTCAGGACCGACTCCAGCATCGCCAGGTCGATATGCTGTCCCCGGCCGGTGCGTGCGCGATCGATCAAGGCGGCAACTACCGCCAACGAACCGAACATCCCGGAGGTCGGATCCGGATATGCCATCCCGCTGCTAGGCGTGCGCATCCCGGGATAACCGTTGACCAGCGTGAAGCCCGACACCGCCTCGATCAAAGCGCCGAAGCTTAAGTGTGTGCTGTAGGGACCGGTCTGCCCGTAACCGGACATCGAGAGCATCACCAGGTCGGGTCTGAATTGGATCAGCGTTTCATAACCAAGACCCATGCGTGCGATCGAGCCGGCGGCATAGTTCTCCACCACGACGTCGCAATGGCGCACCAACTGGCGTGTGACCTCCACCGCCCTCGGCTTGGCAAGGTCCAGCGCGATGCTGCGTTTGCCCTGGTTCCATTGATTGAAGCCGCCGGCCCGGTTGAGGTCCTTGATATCGTCAGCCATCGGCAGGGTACTGCGGTACATGCAAGGACGGCGCGAGCTTTCCACCCGGATCACGTCGGCACCCAGGTGAGCCAGCTGCAGTGCCGCATACGGACCAGCCCATACCCAACTGAAATCCAGTATGCGGATTCCGGACAGCGGGCCGCTATCGGACGCGGCGCCGGCGGGTTGCGCTGTCCCGACTGCCGTGGGCGGCCCCGCGCTGTGCCCGGAAAGGAAGGCGGTGTTGTGTTCGCCGAGCCGCGGCGGAGCGCCATTTGCCTGCGGCACGTCAAGCAGCCGCAGGGCCGGCCCCGGAACCTGGATCTCGCGGCCTTCGCCCAGCGGTATTGAAACAAATGCGCGGCGTGCGCGCAGATGAGGGTCGGCGTAAACGTCGGCAACGGTATTGACCCGTTCGATCGGCGCCGGCAATTCCTGCATCCCGCGGCACAGGTCTTTCACCTTCCACTGCCGCGTCCAATCCTGCACCTTCTCCTTGATCACCTCGCCATGTTGGAAGCGGCCGATGCCGTCCTGGTAGGCCTCCTCGAGCGCCCATTGCGGATTGCCCATGAATTGGACGAAGCGCCGCCAGATATGGTCGCCGTAAATCGTCATCAGGACCTTGCCGTCCGTGCATTCGAATACGTCGGCGGGCTGAGGATTGAAGCGTCCGCCCAGCCGCGTGATCTCCTTTTTTGCATAGCTGTAGAAGGGCCAGTTCAACTCGATCATCGGCGCCAGGCATTCCTGCTGCGAAAGATCGATCATCTGTCCGCGGCCCGACGCGAGCCGGTAAAGATACGAGGCCAGCGTTGCCAGCGCGCAATGGATTCCGCCCTGGAAGTCAGCCTGATGGCCAAACAGCTTGACCGGCGCAACGGATGGGTCGGACGCGGCCGCATTGCCCGACGCCAATCCTCCCGCGTGCTGTACATTGAGATCGTACGCGCGGAAGCCCGCGCGCGGCCCATTATCGCCGAAAGGAGAAATCGTGCTGATGATCAACCGCGGGAAGGCGCGCTCCAATGCGTCCGATTTCAAACCCAACGCATCCCGGTCCGGGGGCGGCACGTTATGAATTAGGATGTCGGCGCCGGCCAGCAAGCCACGAAGTTCACGGTCCGCGCCGGTGCGGAGATCCAACGCAACGCCTTTCTTGCCGGCGTTGAGATAAGCGAACAGGCCGCTTGCGTTGGGGTCGGGGCGATCGCCGGAAAAAGGTCCACGGCTGCGGGCGACGTCGCCCTCCGGCGGCTCGACTTTCACTACTTCCGCTCCCAACTGCAGGAGCAGCTTGGCCGCGAATGCCGCGGACACACCCTGGCCGCATTCGATCACCCGCGCTCCCGAAAGCGGCCCTGATAAGGCGCGGCGGCCGGCGGACGCAACTGAACTCGCCATTAGCTTCTCCTTTCTGCGGTCCACATATCAGGGGCCGCTCCATTCTGACAACGGGACGGTTCGAACCATCAGATTAGCGTTGCCGCAAGCCCACGCCCGTGGTTAACTCGCCCCAGCCAGGCAAGGTCCCGGAATCTGAGGCCGGCGGAAACAACCGGCACGGAAACCTCCACGAAAGAAGGAGTTCGACCATGTTAACTCTCGAAGGCAAGACGGCGCTCGTAACCGGCGGCGGCGGCGGGATTGGCCGCGGTATCGCCGAAGCGCTGGGGAGTCACGGCGCCCAAGTGGTGGTGGCAGAGCTTAAACAAGAACGCGCCGACGCCGTCCGCGCCGCGCTGGAGGCCGCCAAGGTTGATCACATGGTGGTGAAAGCGGACGTACGTCAGGAAGCCCAGGTCGCCGACTTGATGAAAAAGATCGAAGAGCGCTTCGGCAAGCTCGACACCCTAGTCAACAACGTGGGTACGGCTTCGCCTCCCAAGCTGTTCGAATTCACCACCAACGAGGACTGGGATTTCGACTATCAGATCAATCTGCGCCATATGTTCCTGGTCACGCGCGCCGCGATTCCTCTGATCCGCAAAACCGGGGCGGGCGGCAGCATCATCAATTTTTCCTCGATCGAGGCATTCCGCGGCATTCCGCTGATGACCGCCTACGGCGCTTTCAAAGCCGCCGTGATCGGATTCACACAAAGCCTGGCGCTCGAACTCGGCCATGAAGGAATCCGGGTCAATGCGGTCGCGCCCGAAACCACCGAAAGCGAGGCGATTCAGCCTTCGAAATGGATCCGTCCCGAGGATCAGGGAGCGATTGCCAGCGCGATTCCGCTGGGCCGCTTTGGAACGCCCGCCGACGGCGCCGGATGCGTCGTCTTCCTCGCCTCCGACCTTTCCGCATGGGTAACAGGCACCACGATCCATCTGGACGGCGGCGCGCTGGCCGCGGCCGGATGGCATCGGATGGGCAATGGCGTATGGACCAACGCACCGGTCATAAGCAAAGGAGCCTTGCATCTGGGCAGAGGCGCAAAGAAATAGACAATCGGGGGAAACGACGATGAAAGCTGTCGTCTGCAAAGCTCAAAATCGGCTTGCTGTTGAGGACGTTCCCAAACCCCAGGCGGGCGCCGGTCAGGTGCTGCTCAAGGTGCGCGCGTGCGGCATCTGCGGCTCCGATCTGCACGCGCTTGAATACGGCTTCGCCGAAACCGGCGGCGTCGGAACACGCTTTGCGCTGAGTTCGGTCGGCAACATCATGGGACACGAGTTCTGCGGCGAGATTGCCGAAGTCGGCGCCGGTGTAGATGCTTTCAAGCCGGGGGATCGCGTGACCTCGCTGCCGTTTCTTAACTGCGGCGAATGTGCGGCATGCCGCGCCGGCAAGGTTCTCGAATGCCGCGTGTTTCGCGTCATCGGCTCGGCGGAGACACCGGGCGCCTACGCCGAATACGTCCGCTGCGGCGCGGGCAATCTACTCAAGCTTCCCGCGCAAGTCAATTTTCGCCAAGGCGCGCTGGTCGAACCACTGTCCGTGGCGCTGGGCGGCGTCAATCGCGGGCGGCTTGCGGCCGAAACGCCATGCCTGGTGATGGGCGCGGGGCCGATCGGCCTGGGCGTGCTGATGTGGCTTAAGGCAAAAGGTATCAAGACCATTGTAGTGTCCGAGCCTTCGGCAAGCCGGGCAGCTTTGGCACAGCAGGTCGGGCCGAGCATGGTGGTAAATCCCCGCAAGCAGAACCCCGCGGAAACGGTGGCGCAACTAGCCGGAAGCCCGCCCTCCGTCGTGTACGAATGCGTCGGCGCCAAGGGTACGTTGGCGCAGGCTACGGAGTTCGCCGCCCCTGGCGGTCAGGTGGTAGTAATCGGCTACTGCATGGTGCCCGACGAGATCAACCCGCACGAATGCATCAACAAGAGCCTGACCCTCGACTTTTCCGCCGGCTACACGCGGGCTGACTTCGAGACCACGATCGATGCGCTGGCCACCGGCCGGATAAAGGCGGAGCCGATGATCACTGACGTGGTTTCGCTCGACGAGGTGCCCGCGATGTTCGAGCGGCTGCATCAGCCCAACGGTCCGGCCAAGGTGATGATCGAGATGTGACCTTGGATCGCATCCCGATCGTGCGGCTACTGGTCGCCGTACAGCCGGGTCAATGTTCCGGCAAAGGGCGCCGGAAGCCAGCTATCGCCGAAGGGCCAATTGATGAATCCCAGCGAGGCGGACGTGCCGCCATCAACGTGAATCGTCGTTCCCGTCACGAATGCCGACAAATCCGAGGCCAGGAAAAGGACCGCGTTGGCCAGGTCGTCGGTCGACGGCGAAGACTGCATGGGGATGTACATCCGGAAAGATTCGGCCTGCGCGCGCCTTGGCACCTTGGCCATCTTCTCCCGTTCCTCCGGCGGCAGGGCTACGGTATTGCCCTCGCTCGGCGTGGTGTCGGGCGCCAGCGTATTGACGCGGATGCGCTCAGGGCCGAGTTCCGCGGCCAGCGCGCGGGTGAAATTGGTCAAGCCCGCTTTGGCACCGGCGTAAACCGCGAACGTCGCGGCTCCGCGATGGGCCTCGATAGTGGTGAAGTTGATGATACTCCCGCCGCGCTTGCCCTTGCGGATCAGGGGAATGGCGTTGCGCAGCGAATCCAGCACGTAACCGTAATTGCGCTGGATATCCGCCGCACATTGCTCGGCCGTCGCGTCCATGAACATGCGCCGGGCAACGCCTCCCACCACGTTGACGACGATATCGAGCCGATCGAATTGAGCCGCCACGTCATGGTAAAAGCTGGTGAGCTGGGCCGGCTCGACTGCGTTGGCCTTTTTTGCCAAAACGCGGCGGCCCATTTTTTCAACCGCAGCGCGTGTCGTTTCCAGCGCATCCGCCTTGATGTCGCAAAAGGCGATGTCAACACCAGCGCCGGCAAGTGATAACGTGACCGCGGCGCCAACTCCGGCAGCGCCGCCGACCACGGCCGCGACCTTGCCCTGCAAATTTGCGCGTTCTTCGAGCAGTCCCATTGAAGCCTCCTGTGGTGCTAATGCCCGCTCGATCGGCGGCCACGGGCTGTTCGCTCAGATCTGAACTTCGCCTTCGAAGCAGTAAACCCGCGGTGCGTCCGTCAGCGATTCGTCCAGGCTGAGCAGTTCGTTTAACGATCGGCCGCGAAGCACGTCGGGCCGGAAAATACGGATTTCCATCCAGTCGCGGTCGGGCTGCTCGCCGCGGGCCGCGAAGGTGCGGCCGGCCATGTAGCCGCATAGTCCCGGCAGATTGCGGTTCGAGTCGCGATATGAGCGTACGCGCGCCTCATCGGCGCGATCCGCCAGGTTGTACATCAGCGCCGCGACAATACAGGGCTGCCCCGGCCGGCGTCCGTCAAAGGATGTGACCGCTTCGCCCTCGCACGCACTCACCACTGTGCCAACGATATGCTCCGCGCTGTCCGCCATCAGTTCGACCCCGATCGGACAATCGAGCGAGGTAAGTCCGCCCTCTGCTGTATCGTATCCGAACAGCACGGCGCGATAATGGTCGGGTTTGGCGTGTGGCGTCGCGAGCAGCTTGCCGGTCAGGTACATCCGCACGCCCGGCAGTAGGCGGGCGAGCCGGACGTGATTGTCGAAATAGTTTTTGTCCTCGGCCGCCAGATCGCTGCTTCTAAAATCAAAGCGCGCAAACATCAGGAACATCACGAGGCTCTCCCTTCAATGCTTCGCCGCAGGACGTTAGCCCATCCATTCCTCGACGCGCACCCATTCGTGGCGCTGCACCGATTTCTCAACCGACTCGATTACCACCATGTGCGCAACACCGTCGCTGAAGTCCGCTGGAGCAACCGGACCGACACCGAGCCCTAAAATCGCATCGCGAAACGCTGCCGCCTGCATGATGTACTCGGGCGCGCCGCTGACCATGTTGTGAACCGCGTCATAGGCGGAAGTTTCCCCGGAGCTCGGCAGCACATCCAGCGCCGACGGCACCGTGAGGTCGGCGGGAGCCGGCACCACGCGCTTGCCGCTGCGGTCCGCAATCGACAGCACCGGCTTGAAGGTCTGCGGATCCAATTCGATCGAGGCGGTCGCCTCGGAGCCGCTGACGCGCGTGACGTTGGCAAAGTCCCAGGCCCGGCAGCTTCCCTGCAAGACCCCCTGCAAGCCGCTGCGCAGGCGGAAGAGGATATTGTAACCGTCGTCGGCGTTCATATCCCGATCGCTGCCGAAGGTCAGTTGCGCGCAAACCGACTGGAACTCGCCCAATGTGTAGCGGATTATGTCAATCAGGTGCGAGGCCAGGTTGCGCAGCCATCCCCCGCCGCTGAGCGACTCGTACCACCAATCCGGAATTCCCATCTTCGCCGGGTCGGCGCAGATACTGGCGTCCAGCACGAACGTCGCGTGACGCAGCGCGCCCAGTGTGCGCGCCCTGATCGCGCGCCGTAGCGCAACTTCCGCCGGACGAAAGCGGAACTGATGCTCCAGCATGTGCACCACGCCCGCCCGCCGCGCCTCGTCAAGCATCTCCGCGGCCTCCGCGGCGGTCAGCGCCAGTGGTTTTTCGCACAGCACGTGCTTGCCCTTGGCGATGGCCTGCAACGTAAACGGCTTATGCGTCTGGGGCGGACTTGCAATCACGACGACGTCCAGGCCGGGCAGCTCAAGCGCCTTGTCAAGAGATGTCAACGCTTCGGGCACGCCAAAGGCTTTCGCGCGCTCGCGCGTGCGTTTGGCGTCGCGTCCAACCAAAGCCTTGACCTCGAAGCCCGCGGCGCGCAGAGCACGAACATGCGCCTGGCAGCCGAAATTTGTTCCGATGACCGCAACGCGCGGCCCGGTTGAGCTGTTATCCATTTTGAATTCACCTACTCTCGCGTCCCTCTTCACAACTTTCAGGGTGCCGTATCGAAAGTCAACCTACGCCTGCGTGGCTGGCAGTCACCGGGCGCTCGCCGCGAATCGCCAAACGGCCCGACATTTCGCAAGCTGTTCGTTGAATTCTATCCTCCGACGAGACCCGAGATTCCCTGCCGGAAGAGATCAACCAAATGCTCGCGCGTGGGGATCTTCGACAGCACTTCATGGATCTCAGGCATTGCCAGGCTGCGCCCGAGGCGTTTGCATTCAAGCGCCATCGCAATGCTCTTTTGCAGGTCATTGGGTTCTGCCGATGCCTGCGGCGATACGGCCGCCGCGGCGTCCTGGCCCGGCTCTATATGAGGATGGTCGGAGCGCGGTTCGGAAAGCGTCAGGATGTTTGAGAAAGTCGGCGCGGCCTTGATCCGGGCGCTGGGCAGCATCACGGATGCGGGTATCTGGAGCCAGTCGCGCAGTGTCGCGAGGATCGAAGTGTGGTCAAGCGGGACCTGGGTCGTTGAACGGAACACCGTACCCGGCTCGATATAGGGCGAGACCGCCACCGCCGGTACCCGAACGCCAAAGCGGTCGAAACCAAAGCCCAGTTCGCCGTGGCGGCTCGCGTCGTCGGGCGGAACTGCACCGAACGGCGGCGCAACGTGATCATAGCAGCCGCCATGCTCGTCATAGGTTATAAGCAGCAGCGACTCGTTCCATCCCTTTCCGGAACTGACCGCTTTCCACACCTCGTATATGAACTGCTCCCCGAGCCGGACGTCGTGCGGCGGATGCTCGTCGTTGGGATTGTGGATGAAATCGGGCTCCACGAAACTGTAGGTCGGCAACGATCCCTCCGCAGCCCGGCGCTTGAACGCGTCAAAACCCTGAAAGTGGCCATTGAGCGCCGGGTTCCAAAGCTTCGGCAACTGCAGCCGCGTAAACCACAACAGCGGAGAATCCGTGAAAATTCCCCAGGTCACCCGTTGATCCCAGGGCGCCGTCAATCCGTCAAGTACGTTAAAGATTGTGTTGATATTGTAATGAAAAGGATCGTTTGGCCAGTTGTTGACTTTGCCCAGCGCAGTCCCCAAATGAGCGAACGCCCGGTTGGGCCAGGTTTGGGTCGGGCTCGACGCGAACCAGCGATCGCAAATAGCGTAATTGCGCGCCAGCCCGCTAATCACTGGAACCTGATCGGGCGAATAGCACTTTAGTATATCCTCGGGCTTCTTCGATTTGTTTGCATAGTCGAGATAGAAGCCCTTCATTTGACCGGGATTGGAGGAAGAAGGCGGTTGATATGAGCCGAAGAGCTGGTAGGTCATATGGTTGAAGTGCTCTTCCGGGTCAGGATTGGGCGTGGTGAAGTCGGTTATTCCCGTCCCTACCGGAATCTGCTTCGGAGCCGCCTGAGCGGTGAAGAACTCCTGGTTCCCCGGGTTCCAAAAGTCGGCACCTTTCTCCACCAGCCCCTCATAGGTCGTGGGAGAGCCGGCGGGCTGAGGCGGTATGTTGATCGGCGGGCGATTGTTATCGGCGGCGTAAAGGTAACCTGCGATGTTATCGAAAGAACGGTTCTCGAGCATCAGCACTACCAAGTGTCGGATTTTGTTCATTCCCATTCCTAATCACTCCCAACAGTGGACGCACCCTAATGCAAACCGTCCATTTTTTCAAAGCGCAGGAGTCTAGAGTTGTCAATCAAAATCAACCGTTATCGAGTGGGTAATCACAGATACACCTTGGCGTGAAGCAGGTTTAAGAGGTCCGCACGAACGAACGGGAGGAACCAGGGGATCCAGCGGTGCATCGCCGCAGCCGGCGCCGTAGCATTTGGTTAGCCTCCTCCTGGCTCATGAACCGGCGCTTGACTTTCCAGCGCGGCAAATGTTACCAGCAGAATCGGGATGATGTCGCGAAACAGCGGTGGGGACTGCTGTCTAGCGTATACATAAAACCTGCTGTCTGCAGGTAAGGGGTAAGTGATGAAGAATCCGAGGCTCCTATGGGGGACCGTGGTTACAGCGGCGATTTTTGTCTGTCTTGGCGGGTTGGCCAACGCGCAACTGAGCTACGACGTCGCAAACTACAAGGCGCTGGCCGATGCCGACTCGACCGATACGATTCCGGTCGGCACCAAGATCACGCTCCAGAACTGGCAGCAGTACAAGAAGTTCATGCAAGTGTGGACGCAAGCGGCGTATTCGGGCAAATACAAGTGGCACGTCGGATCGGAGCCGGAATACACAATCGAAGTGGGGCCCACACACCACTTTCCGATGTACCAGAAATTTATCGAGGACACCGAAAAGTACGGCGGTCAAGCCCAGCTTGTACCTTTATCCAGTGGTGGCTTCAGCTGGAAAGGGTATGTAGCCGGTATCCCGTTTCCCCGTCCCACCGAACCAAACCTTGCGGCCAAGCTCACCTACGACACATGGGCCAATTTTCGACCGAAGATAATGGACTTTCGTGCTTATAATTGGTTAGTCGATAATTACGGCAACGTCACCAATCTGGAAAGCGATGACTCGTTCTTTCGGTTGATGCACTTGAGCGATCCGCCGGGCGGACCAATCAACGTGCCCTCCGCTAGTGGAACTTACTATGCCAGCCGCTTTACAGTCGTGCTTCCCGAGCAGTCAAAGTATACGACGGAATTGACATTGCGGCCGGACGATCCGACGAGGGTTGAAGAAATCTATGTATTCCTTCCGTCGCTGCGCCGCTCCCTGCGCCTGTCAAGCGCGGCGCGATGCGCTCCGATCCTCGGTACCGATTTCGTTGAAGACGACAATGCGTGGCTGCCGCCGAACTTCAAGGTCACACTGCTCGGTAAGAAAAAATTGCTCGCGCCGATCATGGAATACGACAAGGCCTTTGAGCGGAGCTCCTACCTACAGCCTCCCACTGCCTTCCCTGGATGGCCGAAACACAGCGCAATGAAATGGGAGTTGCGTAATTTTTATCTCCTCAACCTGGAATGGCTAACCTCATTGGGCCCGTACTGCTACTCGCAGCGCGTGTTCTACATGGATACCGAAACCAACGCCGCGACTCCGCTTGAATCTTACGACCGCAACGGCAAATTCTGGAAGGTCGTGTGGATCGTTTCCGCGCCGATTAATTTCAGAGGGCAGCACACCTTGATCGAGATAGCCAGCATCGCTCAGGTCAGTGGCGTCGACTTTCAAAACTCGCACATAACCGCAACCGTCGAATCCCCGACCACCATTGACGAGGATGGCGCCGGCACTGCCGCTGGACCGGTGCCGCCGCAGTTTAGAGATGTCGCCGACGTTACCACGCCCGGCAGCCTGTCGCGCATCATGAAGTGAGACAAAGCCGTATCAGGCAAAAAGCGGCGGATGGGATCTGACATCCGCCGCTGATGGTTTGTAGATGCTTCCAAACGCGATTTGAAGCGGCAAAGTGGCCGGTAGCACCGCAGCTAATCCGGTCCCTGGGGGAACTTAAATGCTCTCTAACCTACCGATTACGACGAACGACCTGCTGGTCATGGGTGGCGTGCTGGCCGTGTTCGTGGTGCTCAGCGCTCTCGTCTTCTACCGGCGGGGGAGTTAACCGCGCGCGGTATTGCTACCCCTGCAGCGCAGCGGCGCCGCTCACCAAAGCTTGCGCCCAGCGTCCACGACCAGGGTCTGGGAAGTCATCAGGGCGCTATCGTCCGATGCGAGAAAGACCGCCGCGCCCGTCATGTCGCGGGGCTCCATCGTACAGCCCAGCACCGCCTGCTCGCGCAGCACACCGATAAATTGCTCGGGTAGCGACTTGAGCGTCGCCTCGGACAGGACCACGCCGGGAACCAGCGCGTTGACGCGGATTTTGTACGCCCCAAAATCGATTGCCATCGCTTGAGTCAGATGGACAACGGCCGCTTTTGACAGACCGTAGTAATATGCCCGCCGCACATTGCTTTCGCTGATAGTGACAAACTTTGCCCCGCGCGCGGCGATTCCCGGCCATGCCGCGTTTGACGCGATATTGATGATCGAGCCGCTGCGGCGCTTGATCAAGTGAGGCACCACCGCCCAGGTCGCGGTCAGAACTCCGAACACATTGACGTCCATCACCTTGCGGCCGTATTCGATTGAAGCGTCGGCGAGGTCGATGTCGTAGTAGAGAGCGGCATTGTTGATGAGCGTGTCGATGCGGCCAAACCGGTCGTTGATCTGACCGGCGATTTCCTCCATCTGCTTTTCATTGGTGACATCGGCGTCGAAAACCACGGCTTGGCCGCCATTGGCAGTGACTTCTTTCTGCACCTCGCGCGCCTGCTCGACGCGCTTGTCCAGCAGCGCCACCGCGGCGCCTTCCTCGGCGAAACGCAGCGCATACTCACGCCCGATACCCTGTGCCGCGCCGGTGATTATTGCAACTTTGTCCTTGAGCCTCATGAACGTCATACCTTCGCCGTCAGATGCCATAAACCCTGGCGGCGTTGTTGCCCATATAACCGGCGATCACATCCTGTGGAAGCCCCGCCTCCGTAAAACGCGCAAGGGCCGCGCCCGCATCCGACGCGTCGTGATGCGGGTAGCGCGAGCCCCACGCGCCAATCGGCTTGTACAGTTCGTAAGCCGCCAGCGCAGCGCTCTCCCACGGATTGAGCGTCACCAGGTAGTTGCGATCGTAAAAGGTCTTCTCCGTGTCCAGATTGATGTTCTCGTACATATAGAAGATTGCCCAGTTCGAAGTCTTTTCCAGCATCAGGCTGACCCATCCGATCCCGCCGTGAGTGTAGGCAATTTTGAGACGGGGAAAGCGCTCCGGATGGCCGCAGTACGTGAACGTACTGCCCGCGATCGCATTGTCCATCGTGTACGAGATCGCTTCGGCCACGCGATGGCCGACCCTGAGGTTGGCGGCGACGCGCTCAACGTAGGAGCCGGTCGACGTCCACTCCGCGTTCGCTACGCCAGGGGAGGCATGGATCGAGGCCGCCAGCCCCGCTTCCTCGATCTGCCCCCACAGCGCATCGTAATAGGGATGGTTGAGGAAGCGGCCTTCGAAAAACACCGGCCGGATCGACACCGCCTGAAAGCCGAGGGAGGCGACGCGCTGCAATTCCTGGATGGCAAAGCCAACATCCTGCAAAGGCAGGATAGCGGCGGGAAAAAGCCGCTGGGGCGCCGCGCTGCAGAAGTCGCGGACCCAGTCGTTATAGGCGCGGGCTAGCGCCAGCGCAACGTCGGGATTCTCGACCGCCGGGAAGTATTCGCCGAACAGCGTGGGAAAAATCAACGCCTTGTCCACGCCCATTTCATCCATATCGGCAAGGCGAGCGGCGGCGATGTTCGCCCCCGGGTTGATCGGATGGGGACGATTCGGATCCATGGCGCCGATCTCTTCGGGCGTCATTCCGGGGCGCCAGATCGCGGAGCGGTTTATGCGCCCGGAATGCATCAGCGGCGCTTGCCGCCCGTTGAGGATCACGCCGGCGGCAAACTCGTCCTCATGGTAGTAGAAGGCCGACCTCGCCGCCACGCGGTAAGCGGGGTCGAGGTATTTTTCCCAAACGACGGCGGGTTCGAATATGTGGCTATCCGCGTCTATTACTAACAAGCCGTTTTTCATTTCGCCCTATTCTACCTTTCGGACGATGCGTATTGATTGTGTTTTGAAGTGTATAAGTCACCCTGCCCTCTCCCACATTAAGTCGTGGGGAGTGTTTAGGGTTAGCGATACACTTCAAGTACATGCCACTGCTGCCTCAATACCGATTTTCCTGCTTGACCTCCCGCTGCCACCAACTTTGAAATTCCTCGTCCTCCGCGGGAAACCAGTCAGGACGCTTGATCGGCGGCGCTTGCTCCCTAACGAACAGCTCCGGGTCGATGCCATAGAAGCGGCGCGCGTTGCCGCCCAGCATCTTGGCTTGCGCGCTTTGCGGAACATTCGCCCGCTCCATGTGCCGCATCGCTTCCCACACGTCTTCCGCGTCGGGATGGTACATATCCGAGGCCCACACCCCGATATCTTCGAACTTCCTGTAGGTGCGAAACACCAGGTCCTCGTCGGACTCGAAGGAAATCATGCACTGCTGATTGAACGCTTCGCCGGGCAGACGCTTGAGCGGGGCCTTGCGCTCGTTGGCGTAGAGTTTCACCATCAGGTCGCAATGCTCCAGCAGCTCCGGCAGCCACGCCGCGTTCGATTCGAAGATCGCCATTTTAAGCCGCGGATATCGATCGAAGAATCCGGACAACAGTACCTGCGCCAGCCAGGTCATCGCTTCGAAGATGAAACTGAAGGTGGAGCCAACGATCACCCGTCCCGTGCCGGCGCCGGTCCGCGTCAGAATGTCGCCGGGCGAGATCGGCTTGTCATTCACTTCCATCCCGACGCCAAGCGGCGGCGTGAAAGTGTGCATCCCCAAAACCATCCCGGTCTCTTCAATCGCCCTGAACAGCGCGTCGGTATAATTGGCGCCGAACATGCCGTGACTGGACGAGCGCTCGGACCCCGGATCAAGCCGGTTCGGATACAAACCGCCCGCGTCGATCGGCCTTAGGAGGGCGACGCGGAAGCCCAGCTTGGCCACGCGATAAATCTCCTCGACCGCAAGGCGGGTATTCTGGAGCGCGAAAATGGCGGCGGGGAAGAGGCGCCTCGGCTCCGCCTTGCACCAGTCGTAAACCCAGTTGTTGTAAGCGCGGGCGAAAGCCGCCGCGCCCTCGGGATTCTCGACGAAGTACAGGTTGTTGATCAGCATGGTCGGGATAACCAGGACCTGGTCGATTCCCATCAGGTCCAGATCGCGCACGCGCACGTAAGGATCGTAGGCGCCGCGATGATCCAGGTAGGAGACCTGCTCGTGACTGAGCCGCGTGCGCATGAGTCGGCGCTTGACGCGCTTGTTCACGCCGGGGCCGCTCACGGTGAGCGCGTTGAGATTGATGAACTTGGGACCGCTGCCCTCGTTGTTGCCGCTCATGACCATCTGGCGCTCGTTGATGAATCCGGTCGCGCCCTTGCACCAATAGGCCCGTTTGACGACGTCGCGATATTCGGGCTCGACGTACTTGTCCCAAATCTCAACCGGGTCGTTGATGTGAGCGTCGCAGTCGAAGACCGGAAAGCTCTTGCGCATCCGCTGCTTGCCGTTTTCCATGGCCGCTACCTTTTGTCAGCGTAAATTCAGGCGAACATCCCAAAATGGCGGCTCATCGCCGCGGGCCAGTTCGTTCTCGAGCAGCACGCCGCATCCGGGGCAGACATAGCTGCGGTAGACCATCGCGTCGTCGAGTTCCTGGCTGGCGTCTCCATACAAGGTGTCGTCAAGCTCGTTCAGACTGCCGTCGATTCGGCCGCATCCCTGCTTGTAGTTGCCGGCGGCGTCGCACAGGTAGTGCCCGCAGCCGGCGCATACAATGTAGGCGCGGCCGTCAACCTCGGTCACCTTCAACTCATCACCCATCCGGAACAACAGCGTTTCGCCGCCGTTGGGCGCAGGTGTTTCAACCAGGCGCAACGGCGCCTGCGCGCGCGCCAGCCGCTCCTGCCTTATCGCCGTGCGGCGCTGTTCGGTTTTGGCCACGTCAACGCTATCGCCGGCCGCAACCACGCCATAAATTCGCTCAGCCTGCTCAAGCGGCAATCCGTCGCGGACATCTTCGAGCACCGCCTGGGGATCGCGTTTGATCGGATCGCCATAGCCGCCTGTCGATCCGATATCCATCACCCAGACGTCGTTGCTCAGCAGCGGTACGCCAACGCTTTTGGGCGGCACCGCTTTGAGGTCGGCGACTTCGCGCAGCGCTTCGAGCGATCCCGGCAACCGGCCGCCGGTCATAACCCGCTCGATTCCACAGTCGTGCGCGGACATAAAAAACCCGGCCTGTCCGCAATGCCCGCCCCACAGACCGTTAGCGCCCGGCAGGCTCAGCGGAATGCTTGCGGCCGACATGTATTGACTTTGCGTGCCGCGTCCAGCCCATCCAACCACCACGCTGCGGCCTCCGCGATGTTTCCCGTGACCGAAACCCAGCGAATAGCGTCGAAACAGGTAGAGGATCGGACTGGCCTGCTCCCACACTTCGCAATCGCCGGCCTCGCTGCGCGGAATTGTATAGGTACCGCCCTGATCGATTCCGTCCTTGAAGGAAAAGGCCCCGCTGCCTTGCGCAAGCTCGTCGAGCGACACCGTTGCGTAAGGCTGACCCCACTGGTCGATACCCGACATGCCGGTCCACACACTGCTGGCTTTGACCGCCATCTGGTTGGTGCGCAGTTCCTGGTCGCACGACAGCATCTTGGAGAGCAGCGTAGCGCTCATCGCCACCGACGACATGATGCCGAGCAGGTTCGAGACCGCGCCGCTGCGATCGATGCAGTTGATAGTGCCGGGAACGGGGCAGAAGGTGGCGTGCTTCAGCACGCCGCCGGTGCAGTAGCGATGGTCCCACGCCAGCAGCGCGGCCATCGAGTTCGCAATGGCCGCGCGCCACGCGCCGAAGCTGCAATTGGCCGAACCGAATTCGGTTTCAGTGCCTTCGTTGGAGAACGTCAACTGGTCGCCGGTCTTGGTCATCGTCATCGTTACGCGATGCGCGCGCCGGTCGCCCTTGCTCAACGCGCCCAGGTAGGTGACGTCGTGCCAGGTTCCGTCGGGGAGGCGGCGCAGCCGCCGAGATACCGCCGCCGATGCGTCGTCGATTATCTTGCGCATCGCGGCTTTGACCGTGGCCGCTCCGTAGCGCGCGACCAGTTCCCTGGCGCGGTTGATGGCGGCGTGAACTCCGGCAAGCTGCGAGCGCAGGTCCAGCGCGAGCAGTCCGGGAATCCGCGAATGACGTCGGATCATCTGCTCGACGTCCACGCGCAGACGGCCCCGCTCCGCCAGCTTGATCGGCGGTATGGGAGTCGCCTCGCCGTAAACGTCCTTGGCCTCGACGCAAAAGCTGCTCGGCTCGGTGCCGCCGATGTCGCGCACGTGAACCGAATTGAACACCCAACAAAACAGCGCGCCATCGATAAACACCGGCGCAAAGGTCTGCACGTCCATCTGATGGCTGACGCCGATCAGCGGATCGTTCTGGAAGAAGACGTCGCCTTCCTCGATACCTGGATTTTCGCCGCGATTCTCCAGCGTCCATTGCACGACGATATCGGCCACGCCCGCGAAGTACTGGACATAGGGCGCGAACATTACCGCTTCACCGACCTCGGTCTGAATCGACGTATTCAGATCGTTGGCGAAGCTGGCCACGGGCGAGGCGCCGACCTTGCGGATCGTGTCGGCGTGCTCCTCGTTGAGAATCCACAGTGCGTTGCGGATCACCTCAAACGCAATCGGGTCAATGTCGGCCTCGGTTTCCGTATGCAGCCGCACCTTCGGGCTGATGTTGAGCTTTTCCCGCGGCGCGTAACTAAGCGTGAAGCCATCCCAAACGCGGGGATCGAGCGCGCGCGGGGACGGCGTTTGCGCCCGGTCTTCCACCGCGGCGGGCAAGGGGGGAATCGATTGTCTGGTTTGTTCTTCCATCAGGCTATACCCGAATTCTTACACATTAATCAAAAGGTTGCCGAAACGATCAACCTCAGCGCTCTGCCCAGGCCGCACCGGCACGGTGGTGTGCGGCAGCTCGATAATCGCGGGGCCGGAGATGCGATGCCCGGCGCGGATCAGGTTGCCGTCGAAGATGGGGGTGTCTGCATGTTGTTCAATCTCCCACCAGTACACCTGGCGGCGGTTTTTGATCTTGGGCGTGGTCCTGCGCCTGGGCGCCGCGCCATGCGCAAGCTCGACCTGCGGCAGCACACCGACCGCCTTAAGCCGCAGACGCAGCACTTCGACACCCGCCTCGCGGTAGCCCGCGCCTTCACCATAACGCTGCGTGTACACCGCCTGGAAATCGTCGATAAGGCGGGCCGCATCGGCCGGCGCCAGGTTGCCCTCCGGAACGCCGATTTCGAGATGAGAAACCTGCGCGCAATACTTGATGGCGATACTGCGCTCCAGCACCATGCTGGACTGATCGAAGCCCTGCTCGCGCAGGCGCTGCCTGGCATGGCGCTCCATGGCGGCGTAGGCGCCGTTGAGCGCGTTCACGTCGAGGGGCTCGCGCAGGTAGAGATTGCGCTCGTGGAGATGAACCATTCCGCCCACGAACGTGCCCAGCGCCGACCACGCCGCCGCGGCGTTGCCCAGCGGTACAGCAACCTTCTTGACGCCCAGTTCGCGTGCGTACATGGCGGCGTGGGTGGGACCGCTGCCACCAAACGCGAAGACCACGAAGTCGCGCGGATCGTATCCGCGAAACAGCGTAAGGCGGCGAATCTCGCCGGCCATCCGCGAATCGACGATACGGCAGATGCCAGCCGCGGTGTTCTCCAGGCTCAGTCCGAGCGCGCCGGCCAGCCGCCCGATCCCGAGCCGCGCCGCTTCGACGTCAAGGCGTCGCTGGCCGCCCAGAAAATAGTCCGGATTGATGATTCCCAGCACCACGTTGGCGTCGGTGACGGTAGCTTCGTCGCCGCCCTTGCCATAGCACATTGGACCGGGCTCGGCGCCAGCGCTGCGCGGCCCGACTTTCATCGTATTGCTGGCTGGGTCGATGTAGGCGATACTCCCGCCGCCAGCGCCGATCGATACCACGTCGATCATCGGCAGGCGCATCTCGAACCGATCGAGAATGGTTTCGTTGCGAGTCATCGGCACGCCCTTGTACACGATGCCAACATCGAAGGTCGTGCCGCCCATGTCGGTGGTTATGATGTTCTCGTAGCCCATCTTGGGGCCCAGCACGCTCGAGCCCTGAACGCCGCTTACCGGGCCGGAATCGATCGTGTACAGCGGGGCGGCGGCAACTTCGGCCGGCGGCACGCATCCGCCGACGCATCGCGCGAACATTACCTCCGAGCCGAACCCGCCGTCGCGCGCGCGGCTGTTGATGCCCTCGATATAGCGGCCCATCAGGGGACCGACGTATGCGTTGAACAAAGTCGCCACGGTGCGGCCATGCTCGCCCAGAAACGGCGCAACCTCGCACGAGCAACTGATGAACAAATGCGGCGCGATACGCGCGGCCAGGCGCTTTAGCGCCAGCTCGTGATCGGGCCTCTGGAAGGACCACAACAAGCAGATGGCCAGCGCCTCGATTTCCTTCGACACCAACCGTTCGATCGCCTGCTGGGCCTGCGCTTCATCCAGCCTTACAACCACTTCGCCCTTGCAATCGACGCGCTCCGTGATCTCTTCGATATAGTCTCTCGGCACCAGCGGGCGGGGCTTTTCCGAAGCCGCCATGTACAGCAGCTCGTCCACGCCGAGCCCCTTGGAGCGGCCGCTTCCGTTCATGATGAACAACGACTGGCCGTGACCCGCGGTCGTAAGAAGTCCGAGCTTCGCTCCGCGCTTGGTGACGATCGCATTGGTCGCGGTGGTAGTGGCGTTAACCAAGATCCTGGTCTGCGCGAGAAATTCGTGCGGCGTCAGGCCAAGATCCGCGGCTGCGCTTTCCAACGCAGCGAAGAAGCCCTCGGCCGGATTGGCCGGGGTGGTCGCCGCTTTCGCGGTGGTAAACGAACCCTTGGCGGGGTCGAACACCGCGCAATCGGTGAAGGTGCCCCCGATATCCACGCCGACAATGTAATTCATAATAATAATGATCCGCTGTATATCTCTCTCGAAGGCGAAAATCGACGATCATGGAGCGGTTGAATTCCCGCTTTTCGGCGAATTCGGATAGGTTGAGCTTGACGGATTGGGATAGATTGAGCCTGCAGGCGCCGCATGACGGCGCTTGCGCGATTTCCGATGGTGCCGCCGGCGATCCTGCTGATCGATCAGGTAATTGATGCGCGCAATGTCCGCGTCGATCGCCTTGGTGTCCTCGCGTACGGTTTTCTCCACTTGATCGGCGGCGACGTTCGCGTCGCGGGCGGCCTTTTCGGCGGCCGATGCCGACGCTTCGGCGCGATCGGCCGCGGCGTTGGCTCGCGCAGCAGCGAGCTGCGCTTGCTCGGCGGATTTGTTTGATACTCCACAGCCGGCTGCCATGAGTGAAAAAATCAGCAGCGCCGTTGCCGCCCAGCATTTGGTTGCGCGATAATTCATTGCTCTCGTTTGCTGCCTTGTAAGCTAGCTTGCTGCGGGCGTCCAGTCAGCGCCCGGCTATGAAGAAGGAACCATCATGGAATACGCAGGAAAAGTCGCGGTAGTAACCGGCGCCGGAAGTGGAATCGGCAGAGGCCTGGCCGGAAAGGCCGGAGCGGTGGGCATGAGGGTGGTGGCTTGCGACGTCGATAACAAGGGACTCAAGACCACCGAGGAAAATCTGACCAAGTTGGGAGTCGAGGTCCTGGCCCTGAATACGGACGTCACCGATTACAACGCCGTGGCCAAGGCGGCGGATGCAGCGTACGCACGCTTCGGGCGCGTCAACCTGCTATTCAACAACGCCGGGGTGCTGGTCAGCGGAATCTCGTGGGAGCGCAGTCTGGAAGATTGGCGATGGAACCTGGATGTCAACGTCATGGGCGTCATTCACGGGATCAAAGCGTTCGTACCCAGGATGATTGCCGGCGGCGAAGAGGGGATCGTGATCAACACCGCTTCGGTCGGAGGTTTGACCGCGGGTCCGTTCCAGGGCCCTTACATCACCTCGAAATACGCGGTCGTCGGACTAACCGAAGTCTTGAATGCGGAGCTTTCCGTGTTGCATCCGAAGCTTCGCGCGGCATGTCTGTGTCCGGGGGAGGTCTCGACGCAAATCTTCCGCTCCGAGCGAATCCGGCCGGAGAAATTCGGTGCCAGGGCGGCGTCGTCGCAGCAGGTGGACGGCCAGATGCATGACTGGCTCACGAACCTGGTGGAGGGCCAAGGCATCCCGCCGCCTGAACTGGCCGAGCGCGTATTTGCCGCGCTGACGGCGGGAAAGTTCTGGATCTTCCCGCATCCGCGCTTCAAAGAAGCTTTCACCAACCGCTACAACGCGATGATGAAAGACGAGGCCGTTCCGACCCGCTTGCCTCGGACCTTGGCCAAGGAGTGATCCGACGCGGCTACATGACGACGGACGATTATCTAGAGGTTAGCGCCGCGTACGACCGGGTCGCTCTGGCTGGCTAACCGATGATTGCGGCCGTAAACCAGGTGAGTGCCATCATCGAAATTAAGGGTGAGGGTGTAGCTGAACGCCCAGTTCTCCTCGCCCACCGGGTCGATCTTTATCATGTGGTACCCGCCCTTGACGTTGTCCTTAGCCGTCGCGCCGTCCACCGCCAGGGCGATTGGCCCATTGTCCGTGAAATGTTTGAACTCGCCGTAGGTTTGGATCGGGTCGTTTTTTGCCGCGATCGTTCCGTCCTTGCAGTAAACCTGAATGATCAGCCGGGTACTGGGTTTTTTCCCTTTGCTTTCCGTCTTGAACTCGATATGTCCGTCCTTGAGTTTCGCGGTTTCATGGGCAGCGGCGCCGCCGACCAATAACTGCAAGCCGACGATAAAGACAATGGCCTGGACAACATGTTTCATTCTTCGCTCTCTTTCACGAATCGCGGCGCCCTACAGATCAGGATAATTTGCTGGTAACATTAACGCCGAACTGGATTGAAAGCTAATTCAGTCCGGATAAATCAGAGGCCGTTCGTTGTGATCCGGCGCACGTAGTCTTAAAGGCAATCCTTATCGCAAGGGAGGCTCCGGCAATGTCCCAAGTGCGGGAAGACGACTCCGGCGGCAACATGAAAGTTGGCCCGGTCGCGACCGACCTGCTGTTTGAAAACGCGCAGGTCAAAATCTGGCAGATGAATCGCGGGCCGAAGCAGGCATTCTGGCCTCATTATCACAATCACGACTACGTCCTGTTTCAGATCACGGACCTGCTTGGCGCCAACGACGGCGAGGAAGAGCACAAGCGGGTTTGGGAGTCGCGCTCGCAGACGGCGGATGACGCGGCAGCCGAAGGCGAGCGCAAAGGCACGCTGCTGCCGGCGCGCGGCGTTCATTACATCCCGGGGACCGGATGGCTTTCGCCGGGGTTCATCAATCTGGGCGACAACCGCTTCCTCGCCGCTTTGATCGAGATCAAGCGTCCGCGCGGCGGCGGTCAGGAACAGGTCGGCTACGCGCGCAGTGACGCGCTCGCCGGGCAGGAGCCGCGCCCGGGCTCTGTGCATCTGCTGGAGAACGACCGCGTCCGTGTTTTCGAAACCACGCTCGACCCCGGCCAAAGCGATCAGTTCCGGGAGCAGCTCGACGCCGGCATCTATGTAATCAATGGGGGCAAACTTCGCATCATCGAGGAAGACGACAAGGGCAATCGGCGTTCCTTCGAGCAGGATTATCCAGGCGTCAGTGGATACTTCCTGCCGGGCGGGGTGCGCCGCCAGATCATCAATATCGGCACCACCAGCTATCGCCAACTGAGCGTCGAAGTGAAGTAGGCTCGATCCTGCAGGGGACTCACGCCCTGGGCCAGTGCGTTCTGCACGGCCGCGGATCCAGCGGAGGAGCCGCCGGCTTTGCCATAACCGGACGCCGGTAAAAGCCACCGACGGCACTGCTACCAGCCGGGTGCAGCACGCGAATCAGGTTGCCGTCCCATTCGGCGGTCATGCGGCCACCCGCGCCGTCGGTTTCCAGCGCGGCGTCAGACCGAAAACAGGGCTGCTCTTATTGAATTTTCAATCCGGCTTCCGTCAGGCGTTGTTCCAGCAGGGGCAAACGATCGTGACCCCAGAATGGTTCTGCCTTGAAGAAAAACAGCGGGACGCCGAATACCTGGTCCTGCTCGGCTTCGTGCTGAGCCCTGGCCCAAGCTTCCCGGCCTGCACCTGACAGGTAGCTGCTGTACTCCAAACCGGACAGGCCGATAGCGGCGACCGCGCCTGCAATTGCGTCGGGTTGATCTATTTCCAGCTCGCGGCGAAAGAACAGTTCGTACACTTTGCGGCTATACTCGTGCAGACGCCCTTTTTGCTGGGCAAACAGTCCTCCGATTAGTGCCGGCGTGGAGTCGTAAACCTTGAGCGGTCCGCGAATGATTATTCCGCGCGGCGCGGCCCATCGCCGCGCGTCGAGATATGAGTATTTAGCCTTGTGCTCGGAATATATACTTCTCTCGCCCTTGCCCTTGATCCGGAGCTGAAAAGGAATCCAGCGCACGCTCACGCGGTAACGCTGCTCAAGGGCAAACGCCGGATCGAACACCAGATAGGCGAACGGGCTCTTGTAGTCGGAGTACATTTTGATTTCCGCGGATTCCACAGAACCTCCGACTCCAGGAGCCTTCCTGAACTTATCGCGTCACTGCATGCGCTGGGAGCGGACCACCTGGCCTGGCAGCGCTCCGGTGTGCCTGCCGTCCACGTAAATCACTTCACCGTTGACGACCGTGTAGTTGATACCCTGCGCCGTCATCACGAAGCGGGCGCCGCCGCCCGGCAAGTCGCGAATCTGGTGCTGGCGCATCTTGGTGTCGATCTTATCGAGGTCGAAGATCACCACGTCAGCGGCCATACCTGGCGTGAGCCGTCCGCGCCCCACCACACCGAAAATGTCGGCGGGATTCGACGTCATCAACTGGACCGCGCGCTCGAGGCTGAAGAGCTGCTTTTTGCGCACCCAATGGCCGATCATGTAGGTGGGATAGCCGGCTTCGCAATGCGCATCGACGTGCGCACCGCCGTCGGACAGCCCCACCATAGTGCGCGGGTCGGACAGCAGCGAATCCATCCCGTCCTCGCTCATCGGCATATCGGTGAAGCGGGTTTGGATATCGTCCGCAACGGCGAGGTCGAGGAAGGCGTCCACCAGATCAACGCCGCGCTCCTGCGCTATCTGGGTGAGCGGTTTGCCCTCGTAGGATTTCAACTCCGGCTTTTGCACCTCTTCCACGCGCATCCGCTTCAAGTCCGGACGGGCAACTCTGAGGCTCATGTTGGTGCGGAATTCGTCGCGGAAAGCCGGGTCCGCGTACTCCTTTTTCATTACCTCGATAGGCTTGTTGAGCACGCGCTTGAACGCCGGCAGAGCCGCAAAGCTGCCGGGCGTACGCAGGTCAACGTTGCGCACCACTGGCACGGCCGAGACCTGGGGAATCCCCCCGCGTTTGACCAGCGGCTCGACCCGGGCGAGCGTCTCTTTATGATTGTGGACGAATACCGCCAGCCACGTCACCGGACGGCCGCTTGCGGTCAACAGCGCGTCCAGCATCTTGTAGTCTTCGTCGCCGAAATTGCCGGTGACGTTGAGGTTGAACTCGATCACGCCGCGGCCCAGCTCTTTAAGCACGCTGGCGTACGCCACCAGTTCCTCCATGCTGGCCAGCCGCGAGGCGAGAGGACGTCCCTGGTAGCCGACGTGATTGGCCGCCTTGCTGGTGGACCATCCGAGGGCCCCCGCCGCGATCGCGCCATGGATCAATTGCCTGATTTGCTTGATCTCTTCGGGACGCGCGGCGCGGTCCATCGATTCCTCGCCCATTATGTAATGGCGAAATGGCGTCAGGGGAGCCAGGAAGCCGACGTTGATCCCAAGTTTGTGCTGCGCGGCGGCGTCGATGTATTGCGGGAACGTCTCCCACTTCCAGGTGATGCCGCGCTTGAGCACGTCGAACGGGATGCCTTCAACGTTGACCAGGTCCCACGCCGCAATCTCCCGCATCTCGGGCTTGCAGGGCGCAATCCCCACGCCGCAGTTGCCCATCACGGTGGTCGTCACGCCATGCCATGACGAGCACGTGACGAGGTCGTCCCACCAGATCTGGGCGTCGTAATGGGTGTGCGGATCGATAAAGCCGGGAGCAACAATCAGACCGCCGGCGTCGATAGTTTTGGCGGCTCCATCCTTGATTTTGCCAACCTCGGCGATTTTGCCGTTGACGATCGCCACGTCCGCCTGGACGCGCGGAGCGCCAGTCCCGTCAACCACCGTCCCGTTCTTGATCAACAGATCGTAGGCCATCGATGTTGTCCTCCAGCGTCACTCCAGATGAACGTCCCACACCGGCGCTTCATCGGCGCGGACCAGTTCGTTTTCCAACAGCACCCCGCAGTTGGGGCACAGATACTCACGGTACACTATCGGCACGTCGAACTCGTTGGCGGGATCCGGAAACAGCTCCGCGTCGATTTCCATCAGCGAGCCATCGATCCGCGCCGCACCAAGCTTGTAATTGCCGCTGCCGGCGCAGATGAAATGGCCGCAATCCCGGCAGGCGATATAGCGCTCCGGACCGATAGCCACCAGTTCAAGCTCTTCCGCCACGTCATGCAAACGGGTCAGCGGCGTCCCGTTGGGGCTGGGCTGCGGTGACAGCGCATCTTGCGGCGGCGACGCACGCCGGATCCGCTCGGCGCGGATCGCTTTTTTGCGCTCTTCGCTGGCCGGCGCGTCAATCGCGCCATCCTTTATGATTACGCCGTAAATCCGCGCCGCGACTTCGGCGCTAATGATTTTGTTTGCCACGTCCTTCAGCACCAGCTCGGGATCGCGCCGGATCGGATCACCATAGCCGCCGCCCGAAGATACCGATTGCACCATCACGTCGCTGTCGAGCATCCGGATGTTCGCGGTTTTGGGCGGCACCGCCTCCAGGTTCCACAGTTCATTCAGCTCGCGGCTGGTGGCGGGCAGACTGCCGTGCTTGAATCGGGCGCGGATATCGGTGCCGGGCTGGTAATGACACAGGCCCGACTGGCCCCAATGCCCGCCCCACAATCCATGACATCCAGGCAGGCTTACCGGCGCCGACACGTTGCTGAACACCTGCTGTTCGGTCCCCTGCCCGACCCATCCCATCACCAGTCCCGAGCCGCCGCGGAACTTGCCATGGCCAAAGCCCGGAAAGCTGCGCCGGTATAGATACATGATGGGATAGGCCTGCTCCCACGCCTCGCAGTCGCCGCTCTCCGCGCTGGGCATGATATGCGCGGAACCCTGGTCGAGCCCGTCCTTGAATGAAAACGCGGCCATCCCGTGCGCGATCACGTCCAGAGTGATGCTCGCGTAGGGCTTGCCCCACTGATCGACGCCGGACATCCCGGCGAACGTCGTTCCGACGCTGCCCGCCATCGCCATCTTGCGCAGTTCCGGGTCGGCAACCATCATCTTCGACGCCACCTTGGACGCCTGGAAGATCGTCATCATGATTGCCTGTAGATTGGAGACCGCGCCGTTGCGGTCGATGCAGGTGATGGTGCCGGGGACGCCCTCGAACTTCATGTGGCGCAGCACGCCGGCGAAACAGAACCGGTGATCCCAGGCGAGCATCGAGCAGAGCGAGGCGAGGATCGCAGCGCGCCAAGCCGCGTAAGAGCAGTTGGACGAGCCGACCTGCGGATCGGTGCCGTCGTTGAAAAAGGTGAGCTGGTCGCCCTGCTTCTTCATTCCCAACCGCACGCGATATGCGCCGCGGTCGCCCGTGTACATCCCGCCAAGGTAGGAAACGTCAGTCCATGTTCCGTCGGGCATTCGGCTTAGGCGCTCGCCCACGGCGCGGCTGGTATCGCGAACAATCTTGCGCATCGCGGCCTTGACCGTGGCCGCGCCGTAGCGCCGCACCAGGTCCAGAATCCGCACTCGCGAGGCGTGAATCCCGGCCATCTGCGAGCGCAAGTCCAGCGCCAGTAAACCGGGCAGCCGCGAGTGGCGCATCAGCGCGGCCTCGATATCGGGCCGGATACGCCCGCGCTCAACGATTTTCAGCGGCGGTATCGGAGTGGCTTCGCTATAGATGTCGCGCGCGTCAACGCAAAAACTTCCCGGCGCGACTCCGCCGATATCCCGCACATGAATCGAATTGAAGATCCAGCAGAACAACTCGTCGCCGACGAACACCGGGGCAAAAGCCTGGAAGTCCATCTGGTGGCTGACCCCGATGAGCGGGTCGTTCTGGACGAACAGGTCGCCGTCGTGGATGCCGGGGAACTCGCCCAGGTTCTCGATCGTCCAGCGCACCACCAGGTCGGCCATCCCAGGGAAGTACTGGAGGTAGGGGGCGAACACCACGCCGTCGCCGACTTCGTCCTGGATCGACGTATTGAAGTCGAAGGCAAACGTCGTCACGGGGGAAGAGGAAACCTTGCGGATAGTGTCGGCCTGCTCCTGGTTGACGATCCACAGCGCGTTTCGGATGACTTCGAAAGTAACAGGATGAATCGACTCCGCCTCCTCCCTGTGCAGCTTCAGGTTGGAGGAGACGCGGAGCTTGGGGCCGGGGATATAGCTGCGCATCCGGCCGTCCCATTGATCGGCGCGGGGAGCTTCGCTGTGCGCGGTGCGGCGCTCAGTCTCGGGCTCGATCGAGTGTGGCTGTCCGGCCATAAAGTGCCCTCGTGCTGATTCAGTTTGTACAACCCCGCGAGCTTCGCGGCAATCATCATCATACTCTACGCAGGCGTTGTGGGTAGCGCGCGAGAAGCGCAAAAAAAGAGCGGTGAAAGCGAGAGAACCGTCCAGGCGTTCGTCTCATTGCTCGCTTCCCTTCCCCGCTTCTCTCCTCTCCGTTTTCTTCTCTCACTGGCGCGGACATCTTTAGATGTTTAAGCCCCGGACATTTCCAATGTTTGTGACACGTTTTCTTGTCTCACTTTTCGGAACTCGCCGAATTCGCTACTCTGGCGTCCCGCTGCCGAAAAGGAGAACCACAGCGTGGCAACCTCAACCAGATGTCCGAATGCCGGAGAACCTGTCGCTGCGGCAGGTTGGAAAATCACCCGCGTGGTCAATCCTTCGCCATTGTACGGCTCCAACGGGATGCGCCTGGGGCCTGACGGATGGCTATATGTAACGCAGGTATTTGGCAGCCAGATCACGGCGATCGATCCCGCCACCGGCGAGCTGCGGATTGTCAGCGCGCGGGGCGGACCGATCGTCAGCCCCGACGATTTGGCTTACGACTCCAAAGGTGTGATGTACATAACCGAGTACCTCAACCAGCGGGTTTGTGCGCGGATGCCCAACGGCGAGGTACGGGTGATCTCCGATCAGGTTCCGGGCGCCAACGGTATTACAGTTCATAACGACCGTCTGTTCGTCGATGAATGCCGCGCGGGCGGACGTCTGCTGGAGCTTTTTCCTGATGGGCGGGCGCCGCGCTTGATGGCCGACGGGTTGGCGATGCCCAACGCGTGCGCCGTCGGTCCGGACGGGCTGCTGTATTTCCCCGAAGTCTTGAGCGGCGATATCTGGCGCGTGCCGCTTAACGGCGGCGAGCGAGAGCGATTCCTCAACGGACTTCACACTCCGCCGGCGCTTAAGTTCGACAACCGCGGTGCGCTGATGGTACTGGAGTCGCACACCGGCGACGTCACGCGGATCGATCTGCAAAGCCGCGAGAAGACACGGTTCGCGACCTTGGAATCCGGACTGGACAACTTTGTAATTGCGCCCGACGACCGGGTGTTCGTCTCCAGCTTTGCGCATGGAGGTCTGTGGGAGATCGCGCCCGACGGACAAAGCAAAGTGCTTCTGCCCCATGGCTTGATCGGCCCGTGGGATTTGACGTGGGCCGGCCAGACGCTCTTCATCGGTGACGGACCGAGCCTGATTCGCACGCGCGCGCAAGGCGGATGGGACCGCGCCGGATGGGTTGGCGATCCGGGCTTTCCCGGCATGATCCGCGGCTTGTGCGCCGGACCCGGCCGCGCGTTGCACCTCACCACGACGGTCGGGAGTATCGCAACCTTTGACCCGGATACGCACAGCGCCGAAGTCCTGGCTAGCGGGCTGGACCGTCCGCTGGGTATCGATCGTTCGCCGCGCGGCTCATTGATCGCGGCCGAGAACGGCATCGGGCGGATTTTGGAGATCACGCAGGGCAAGGAACCCAAGCCACTCGCAAGCGGACTCAACTTTCCAACCGGGGTAGCCACAGCGCCCGACGGAGGATGCTATGTGAGCGAAACGGGCGCCCATCGCGTAGTCAGGATCGATGGCGGCACAGAGGTCTTGGCCGAGGGACTCGATACGCCGCAGGGACTGGCCGTGGCGGGCGACGCGCTGTTTGTGCTCGACGCTGGGGCGCGGCAATTGCTGGAAATCGGGCTCAAGGATCGATCGCGCAAACTGGTCGCATCCAACCTGCCGGTCGGCAGTGGCGGCGGTTTGCCGGTCAAACCGATGCCCGGAATTCCCGGCATTTTCCCCGGCCCATTCGTTCCCTTCGCTGGAGTAGCGGCCGGACCGGTGGAACGGGCTTCACTGCCCGTCATCTACATCGCGGGCGATGCCGACGGCAGCGTCCTGGCGCTGACTCGCAACGCCCGCTGAGCTGTCAAATCGGAGGAACAACATCATGCCCAACGCACCAAAGACCTGTATGGCCGCATTGCTCAAGGCGTATCGCGAGCCGCTGGAGGTTGAAGAGGTGCCGCTGCCCCCGGAGCTTGAAGCCGGAGCAATGCTGATCAAAAACGACGCCAGCTCGATCTGCGGCTCGGATATGCACGCATGGGAAAGCCCGCCTCCCGCCAGCATGGGGATTGCGGTGGAGCTGCCGGTGGTGCCGGGGCATGAGATGATGGGCCGGATAGCGGATCTGGGTACTGTGAGACAAGACTCGCTGGGCCGGCCGCTCAAGGAAGGCGATCGCATCATCTGGAGTCCGGGGGTCTGCGGGCGATGCTTCTGGTGCACAATTGCCAAGCGACATTCGCTGTGCCCCAATCGGCGTTACTACGGAGTGTCGTCGGTCAAGAATTATCCGTATGTAACGGGCGCGTTTGCCGAATACTCCTACGTGTTTCCCGGCTCGGGCCTGGTCAAGGTGCCCGACGCCGTCAAGGATCATTGGGCGTCGGCGGCTTCATGCGCGTTGCGCAGCGTGGTGCACGCCTTTGAACGTCTCGACCCGCTGCGCGAGCCGGAGATCGTGGCGGTGCAAGGAACCGGACCGATCGGGCTGTTTTCGGTCGCGATGGCGGCGCGCTCCGGTGCCGCAAAGGTGATCGCGATTGGCGCGCCCGCGGATCGGCTTGAAGTCGCTAAAAAATGGGGAGCCGACTACACGATCGCGGTCAACGTGCCCCACGCGCAGCGCGTCGAGCAGGTCAGGGAGCTGACCGGCGGACTGGGCGCTGACCTGGTAATCGAGGGATCCGGCGCTAAAACCGCTTTTACCGAGGGCGTCGAGTTGGTGCGCCGCGGCGGACGCTACCTGGTAATCGGCCAGGTTGGCCCCGATAGCGTCAACTTTCTGCCCGCCAACGTGGTCGGCAAGGAACTCGATATCATCGGTTCGCTCTCGGGCAACGTGTCGGACTACTACAAGGCGCTTTGCTTTTTAGATAACAACCGCGGGCGCATCGATTTCGACGCGATGTTCCCCAATCGCTACAAGCTGAAGGACATCCATGCGGCTTTCATGGCGATGCACGATCTGCGCGACATCAAGCCGGTGATCTTGTACGGGGCATAGCCCAAGCCGAAAAAGAATCCTGCAGCCCTGTTGTCTCTCCACCGGATCGATGGCGGGACGGCGGCCCGCACAACTTTTTGAGTGCCCCTCCCCTGCAGTAAACCTGTTTTCCGAAAAGAGCCAGGTGAACTACGGCGCCGAAATCTCTGTAACCGGCAAATTCTCCGGCATCCCGCCAATACTGACCGCGCAGCGCGAAGTTGCGTTGAACGCGACCAGCGCAATCGCCAGATGGGCAAGCTGCGCCGGTGTGAAGTGCTGCTTGAGGCGCGACGCCAGTTCGGCGGTCACCCCCTGCGGATCGAACAGGTACGCGTCGGCAAACGCAATAGCCAGCTTCTCCTCGCCGGAAAGGCCACTTTCCTGGTATCCGTCGCGAATCTGATCGACCTTGCTCTCGGTCAGGCCGTCGCGGCGCGCCACGTCGTAGCGAACGCTCTTGCAAAACTGGCAGTTGACAGTGCGCGCGTTGCGCAGGCGGACGATTTCCAGCAGCGACGCCCGGACCGGGCTGCTGCGCCACGCGTGACGGTTGAGGCTGGCAATCTGCTCGACGGTTTCAATCACCAGGCCCAGGGCGCTGTCGCGGATCGGATCTCCGGTACTCCCCTGCGGCGCTTGAACTCGGGCAACGGCTCCCATTGGCTTCTCCTCGGAACGTCAATCCTGCATGCGGGAATAAATCAATGCGACGCGGATGCGGCCGTCGATAAAACCCAGCGCTTCGATCAGCGCGACGTAACCGCTCTGCCCCAGCCGCGCGATCACCTCGCCCGCCACGTCGTCGGGAATGGACTGCGGACTGGCGTGATACCATTCGGTGAAATTCAGCACGGCCCGCTCGGTTTCCGAAAAGGCCGGGTCCTTCATCCAATTCTGCCGCAGCAGACTTTCGATTTTCGCTTCCGGTAATCCCTGCCTCAACGGCATCCGCAGCGCCAATTCAGCCTCCGCGTGATGGAGCCGCGCGAGGTCAAGGCGGCACAACTCAAGCGTGGAGGCCGGCACATGCGGCTGATTCCAGATCGCGCGCCACACATCTTCAAAAGGCGCGGCCGCCTCGCCTGCCACCGTCAGTTTCTCACTCACATTGGCGCTTGTTACGCTCATCGTTCGCATTATGCCTTATATCACGACAGACTTGCCGGCGTCTCAGTCCACGCGCACGCGAAGTTCGCGCAATCCTCGCGAAAACACGCTGCCCGTGTAGCGGGGAACGAAATCCGAAGCGAGGCGCAGGCGCGGAAAACGCCGCAGCATCTCGCTTAATACCACGCGCCCCTGCAACCGGGCGGGAGCGGCGCCGATACAAAAGTGGATACCTTCGCCGAATGACAGATGATCGTTGGGGCTGCGCCGGATGTCGAATGTCTCGGGGTTTCTGAACTTCGCAGGGTCGTAGTTACCGGCGCCGAGCACCAGGTAAACCGGCTTGCCGGCCGGAATCTTCACTCCCGCAAGCTCGGTGTCGCCGGTGGTGAAGCGGATATGGGTGTGAACGGGCGGATCGTAGCGCAAGCTTTCTTCCACGGCGCCAGGGATAAGCGACGGATCGCGACGCACCAGTTCGAGCTGATGGGGATGCGTCAGCAGGTCATGGATAATGTACGAGATCATGTCGCCGGTGGTGCTGAGCCCACCCAGCAGCAGCACCCAAACCATCCCAAGCAGTTCCTGCCGGTTGAGCGACCCCTTCTCGTCGTGGGCGGTGATGATAGCGCTTAGCAGGTCGTTGCCCGGAATGGCGCGGCGGCGGTCGAGATAATCGAAAAAGAACGCGCGCAGATCATCCAGGCTCTGGGTAAATTCAGCGGGTATCGGCTTGCCCGGCTTCAGCGCACCGATTGCGCGGGTAACGTCCTCGAGCTTGCGAATCGAGCTGAAGTCTTCCTCAGGCACGTTGAGCATGTGCCCGAACACCATCATCGGAAGCTGATCGCCCAGGACCCTGACGGTGTCGAACTCGGCTTCGCCGGCAGCATCAAGCAGCCGGCCCACCATGGCGCGCACCGCTGGCTCCATTTCCTCGATCTTGCGCGGTGCAAACGAGGGCGCGACCATCCGCCGCAGCCGGGTATGCACCGGCGGGTCGCGATGGGCCAGGGTCGGCGTGTCCCAGAACACGTTGAAGCGCTCGGTGCCCGCGACCACTGGATTCTCGATCGAAAAGCGCCGGTCGTCGCGGATTACTGTGACCAGGTCGTCGTAGCGTGCGACGATTGTAGTCAGCGTGCCGATCTCGCGCTGCACCGGCGGTCCCGCGAGCAACGCTTTGTAGTATGGCACCGGGTCGTTGTGAAAGTCGGCGTTGCCCGGATCGAACTTAAGCCGGAGCGACAGGTCCGCTGTGGCGGCCGTTTGTTCACGATCGATCGTGGTTGACGTTCCCATCGCGATGATCCCGTTGTGCGGCGCCTGATGCCGAACGGTTTACGCCGATTGCGCGTAAACCGCGTCGGCCGCGGCCAGAGCACGGCCGCGCGCGATCTCGAGGCCCGCCACACCAAGCAGATGCTCAAGCGCGTTCAGCACGAGCACCACGTTCTCGCGCCGCGACGATTCGCCCATCAGCCCGATGCGCCATACCTTGCCCTTGAACGGCCCCAGTCCGGCGCCGATCTCCATATTGTATGTGCGCAGCAGCGCGGTGCGGATGCTGGCTTCATCAATTCCATGCGGCGCCTCGACGGCGCTCAGTTGCGGCAGCCGATGCCCTTCCTGCGCCACGAACCTGAGCCCCATCGCCCCCAGGCCGGCTTGCAGCGCGGCGGCGTTTAGCCGATGTCGGCGCCATCGCGCCTCCAGCCCCTCCTCGATCACGATGCGCAGCGCTTCGTACAGCGCGTAATTCATACTGATGGGCGCAGTATGATGGTAGACGCGCTGGGCGCCCCAGTACTGCGCAATCATCGAAACGTCCAGGTACCAGGAGCGGCACTTGGTTTTGCGGGCTGCCATCGCCGCCGTCGCGCGTTCGCTCAGGGTCAGCGGCGCCAACCCCGGCGGCGCGCTGATGCCCTTTTGCGTGCAACCGTAGCAGGCGTCAATTTGCCATTCGTCGATATGGACCGGGATACAGCCCAGCGATGTCACCGCGTCCAGCACCATCAGGGCGCCGTATTGATGGGCCATGCGCGCGATCTCTTCGACGGGCTGCAGCACCCCGGTGGAAGTCTCCGCGTGGACGACGGCTACGACCTTGGGGCGTTTGCACGCTTTGAGCGCCGCTTCGATTTTTGCCGGCTCGACGATACGGCCCCACTCCGCCTCGACCCGATGCACCTTCGCGCCGAGGCGCTCGGCACAATCGGCCGCGCGGGTCCCGAAAACTCCGTTGACACCAACCACCGCCTCGTCGCCCTCCTCAATCAGGCTTGCGATGGCGGATTCCATTCCGGCGGAGCCGGTGCCGGAGACCGGAAAAGTGATTTCGTTGCTGGTCTGAAAGACGATGCGAAGGAGCTTTTTGATCTCCTCCATCAGCGCGATGTAATCGGGATCCAGATGTCCCAGCACTGGCGACGCCATAGCCCTCAGGACCCGCGGACTTACATTGGAAGGTCCCGGCCCCAGCAGAATGCGGGCCTGCGGATTGAATTCGGGAAACTGCTGCACCTTGCCGTTCGCTCCTTTTCGTCCTCGCGGCGGCCTCCGGCCCAAGGGCGGACCTTGCCCCAAAATCAGCGAAACAACGGCCGCGCGAAAGTCCTATTATGGCCCGATGAGCGCTGCCAAAGAAGTCCGCAATGGCTCGCGCAGGGACAGGTCCATGGTAAAGTGGAGCGCGATGGCAGAGGGCGGACAGACCACGATTGAAGTCGACGGCGCCCTGCGCGAGGAACTCGAAGCGATCGTCGGCGCCAGTGCCGTAGTGTCGCATCGCAGCGAACTCAAAGTTTACGAATGCGACGGATGGACGATCGAGAAGAGCGCGCCAGACCTGCTGGTGATGCCGCGTACCACCGCGCAGGTCAGCGCAATCCTCAAGGCGCTCTACCGCCGCGGCCTGGGCTTCGTACCGCGCGGCGCGGGCACCGGCCTTTCCGGCGGATCACTGCCGCTCGCCCCGGTGATGATTTGCACCTCGCGCATGAACCGTATCGAGGCGATCGATTTGGCCAATCGCCGGATCGAAGTCCAACCTGGCGTGGTAAACCTGCACGTCACCGACGCGGTCAAAGGCCATGGTTATCTCTACGCGCCCGACCCCTCCTCGCAGAGCGCGTGCACGATTGGCGGGAACATCGCGGAAAACTCCGGAGGCCCGCACACGCTGAAGTACGGCGTCACCACCAATCACGTGCTGGGCGTTGAGCTGGTGCTGCCCGACGGCGAGGTGGTCGAGCTGGGCGGCCCGGCGGAGGAAAAGCTCGGCTACGACCTGGCTGGCGCGGTGGTCGGTTCCGAGGGCACGGTCGGGATCGTAACGCGCGCCATCCTGCGCCTGATGCGCGCGCCGCAGAGTTACCGCACGATACTGGCGTTGTTTGACGACGTCGACGCCGCCACCCGCGCCGTCTCGCGGATCATTGCCAGCGGTATCGTACCGGGCGCAATCGAAATGATGGACCGGCTGATCATGGACGCGGTTGAAGCCGCCTTTCAGGTCGGCTTTCCGCCCGGCGCCGGCGCGGCCCTGATCGTCGAGCTGGACGGGTTGACGGCCGGCCTGGACGCTCACTGCGCGCGGGCGGCCGAGTTGGTGAACGCGGGCGGCGCGACCTCGGTTCGGATGGCGCGCGACGACGCCGAACGCCAATTGTTGTGGAAGGCGCGCAAACGCGCTTTCGGCGCCGTGGGCCGGCTCGCCTCAAACTATGCTACCCAGGACGGCGTGGTGCCGCGCACGCGGCTGCCCGACATTTTGCGGGAAATAACTGCTATCGCCGCGCGCTATCGCCTGCGTATCGGCAACGTCTTTCACGCAGGCGACGGCAATATCCATCCGGTCATCCTGTATGAGGAGCGCGACGCCGACGAGACGCGCCGGGCAATCGAGGCCGGGCGCGAGATCCTCAAGGCCTGCGTCGCGATGGGTGGAAGCCTGACCGGGGAGCATGGAATCGGCCTGGAGAAGCTCCACGAAATGCCGTTGCTGTTCAGCCCCGACGACTTGCGTGTGATGGCGGAGTTGCGCTCCGTGTTCGATCCATCCAATCGGTCCAACCCCGGCAAGGTTCTGCCGCAACCGGGCTCATGCGTCGAGGTAGCCGCGCCGCGCCGCCAAGTCCCTTTGTGAACTTCTCGATATGAGTTCCGACCTGCATGCCGAGTTGGGCAAACTGCTCGATTCCGACCGTGTGCGGCCGCCGCGCGAATACGAAACGGCCATCGCGCGCGTCGTCGCCGAACCGGCAAATTTGTCTGAACTCGGGGAATTGATACTCAAATGCGAGCGCGATCGCGTCATGATTGCGCCGATTGGGGCATGTAGAACCATACTTCATCTGCGCTCGCAGCCGGTCGATGCCGCCGTTTCCCTGGTCCGGATGCCACCGACAATCTCCCACGAGCCAGACGACATGACCGTAGTGGCCGGCGCGGGAATTACGCTTGCTGCGCTTGCCACGGCGCTGGGCCGGCACGGCCAGTATCTGCCGGTCGATCCCGCCTTCCCCGAGCGAACCACGGTGGGCGCGATGCTGGCTGCCGCACAAGGCGGTCCCTTGAGGCTCTCGGCCGGAACAGCGCGCGATTTTCTAATCGGTGTGCAGTTTGTCGGTCATGGCGGACGAATTGTCCGCGGCGGCGGGAGGGTGGTCAAAAACGTCGCCGGCTATGATTTGATGAAGGTGATGATCGGGTCATTCGGAACGCTCGGAATAATCACCGAAGCCACCTTCAAGGTCCGGCCGCTGCCGGAGGTCTATGTGGCGGTGCTGAGTCATCATGCCGAAATGCTTGAAGGGTTCGAGGCCGGGTTTCGATTGCATGAGGCACTGCCGCTGCTCCATCTCGAACTGCTGAGCCCCGGACTGCGAATGCCGCTCGCCCGCGATGGACACTATCTGCTCGCGGCTGGTGTCGGCGGCAATCGTCCGGACGTTGACTACCAGGTTGATGAGATTCGCAAGACGCTCCCCGGCAGCGTCGTTTTGGAAGGTGGCGACGCGCAAAAGTTTTATCGCGCCGTGCGCGACGTGGAACTGCCCGAGACCTCCGTGAAAATGCAGATTTCAGTTCTGCCGCGCCAACTGCCCGCTTGCCTAAAGGCGCACGCCGCCCATTTTCGCGCCCACGTCGCCTCGGGTGTCGCGCAAGCCGCGTTGAACGGCGACGCGCAAGCCGTGGTCCGGTTGCGTAGCGCGGCTGTGGTCGCGCGCGGCAACGCGCGCGTGCTGGCGATGGACCCGGCGCTGCGCGGCGCGGCCTTTTTCGATGAGCCGGCAGCAGGTGTCCTGAAACTGATGCGCGGGCTTAAGACGGCCTTCGACCCGGCGGGAATTTTCAACCCCGGATGTTTCGTCGGGGGCATCTGATGGACGCGCGCGCGCAGGTACAGAAAAGCGGGCCGGCACGCGATGTGGTCGATTACGAATTGCTGTTCGATTGCGTCCACTGCGGGCTTTGCCTGGAGGCTTGTCCCACCTACATTCTGACGCGTGCCGAAATGGATTCGCCGCGCGGACGCATCTACCAGATGAAGGCGCTGGCTGAAAAGCGCCTCGACGCGGACCCCGACGTGGTGCAGCATCTCGACTTCTGCCTCGGATGCCGCGGGTGCGAGACCGCTTGTCCCTCGGGCGTCCATTACGGCGCATTGATCGAGCAGGCGCGCGCATGGGTGGAGAGCAATTACCGCCGCAACCTGGCACAGCGGTTGCTACGATGGATCGTCGGAAGCCTTTTCCCTTACCCGGCGCGGCTCAGGATTTCACTGACGCCGCTAAAGCTCCTCGAACGGCTCGGGTTGAGGCCGATGCTTGAGCGAGCGATGCCGCGGGCGGTTCGCGAATGGCTCGAGCTGCTGCCGCCCCTGGCCGGCGATGAAGCCGAAGATGGGTCCACCTTGCCGGCGTCCAGCGGCGATCGCGGTTGTGTAGCGGTGCATCGCGGATGCGTCGCGCAGGTACTGGCGGACTCGGCCAATCGCAGCGCCGCCAGGCTGCTCGGTGCGGCGGGCTACGGGGTCGTCGCGCTGGGCCAAACCGTATGCTGCGGCGCGCTCGACCTGCACAGCGGCAATCGCAAACGCGCGCTGCAATTCGCGCGCGCCAACGTGCGCGCGATCAAGGACAGCGGCGTGGATTTCATTATTTCCACGGCTTCAGGCTGCTCCACCGCGATGGCTGAATATGGCGAGCTGCTCAAGAACGATCCTGAACTGGCAGAGACCGCGCGCGAGGTGTCCGCGCGGGTCAGGGAATTGAGCGGGCTGGTGCTGGCGGGGCGCCAGCCGGCTTTCGGTCCCCTGCGATGCACGGTGACGTACCACGACGCGTGCCATCTCGCACATGGACTCGGGATCCGCGAGCAGCCGCGCGCGCTGCTTCGATCGATCCCGGGCCTGAAACTGGTAGAGATGGAATCATCCGACCTGTGCTGTGGATCGGCGGGCAGTTACAACCTTACCCATCCGCAAGCCGCGCGCGACCTGGCACAACGCAAGGCGGATTCGATCGAAGCAACCGGCGCGGACTACGTGGTACTGGCAAATCCCGGATGCCAGTTCCAGATCGCCGCCGAACTGCGCCGGCGCGGCTCCAAGGTAAAAGTCGTGCATCTGGCGGATTTCGCCGCTCTGGCAGCCGCTGATTCGAGCGCCTAAGGAGCCGCCCTTGGGCGCGCGCGACCGGCTGGAAAGCCGGTCCCACGGGAACCGGCTGTCTATTGCCGGGGTAAAATTGTGAGGCGGGCGCGGTAATCAACTCTGCCGCCGCGGCGCGCCTCGGCCCTGCGGATGAACAACCTGAGCACGTATTCGCCGCTTTCGGGCAATGTACCTTCCCAGGCAAAGGAATTAGTGTTGTCGCTGTTCAGCAGGTCATGGTCGCCTTCGGATTCGTCGGCCGGATAGAACCGTACAATCAGCCAATTTATGCGCTTTGACGTTACTTCGAGTTGCGCTCTCTGGCCCTGGTTGGCGCGCAGCGCGTATTCCTTCATGGCCCAGCCCTTCAGCGTGCCTTGAAGAACAGTTGATGAGGTTCCGGGCTTGAAGTGGATTTGCTCGGGCTGCTCCGCCGCCGCTGCCAGCAGCCCGGCAGACCGCACGCCGAAAGACACAACGGCGACAATGAACAGCACGCGAGCCGCGCGCGCGACGGCGCCGGACATGCCGTAGCTGCACGGACGCATCGGGCGCCACCCGATTTTCATCGCGGCCGCGCTTGGACCCTCACGGCTCGAGCGGGAGATTATAGAACTCGATCGCGTTGCGCCGCCCAATCCGGATCCGATCCTCCAGCGGTACGTCGGTGAAGTGGCCGCTCAGCACGTCGGCCGAATTGGGCCACGCTCCGTCAAAATGCGGGTAATCGGATCCCCACATCAGATTTTTTATGCCGATGATGTTGCGGTTGAACACCGCGGTCTTGTCGCGCATGAAGGTACATGCGATCTGGTCGTGAAAGATCTGGCTCGGCAGCCGCCTGGACTTGATGTTGTTGGCGAACCCCGCCCAGCCCTGGTCGTGCTCGAAGCGGTCGTCCATCCGTTCCAGGATTGCCACCGCCCATGAGGCGTCGTTCTCCACCGAGATCAGCTTGAGGCGCGGATGGCGGTCGAAAAGGCCGGAGAAGATCATCGCCGCGACGGTGTACATTGTGGGGCCAAATCCCAGCGAGAAGTCCGCGAAAACATTGTCGGTGTAGGTGAAGCCCTTGCGGCTGGCCGCCACGTGCAGACTGAGCGGGATTTGCAGGTCCTCGGCCGCCGACCACAGCGGCTCGTAGACCGGGCTGCCGTAGCCGGGGTTCTGCGCGATACTGATCATCGCGCCGCGCAGACCCATCTTTGCGCATCGTTGAAGCTCCGCAACCGCCCGCTCCACCGGCTCGACGGGCAGCATCGCCACTCCAAAGAAACGCTTGGGCGCTGAGGCGCAGTAGTTGGCCAGCCAATCGTTGAACGCCTGGAAAATCGCGTACTGCAATTCGAGGTCGGGAATAGAGAAAAAGGTCAGTCCAAAACTGGTGTAGAGCAGCTCGCCGTCAACACCCTCGGCGTCCATCTCCTTGATGCGCGCGAACGGGTCGTAGCCGCCGGCGGGAACGTCTTCCCATCGCCCGACGAACCCGAACCCGCGCATCCTGGGGTTCTTCCATTTTGGCTGGGTCGCAAGCAGGCCAATCCCCTGACGCTCGGACAGCGCGCCCTCGCAGACGAAGTAGTCGGAGTCATCTTCGTGGACGATTTGCGGCGCCCGATGCAGGAACCTGCGGTCAATTCTTTTGAGCCACAGGTCGGGCGGCTCGGCGATATGGGAGTCGGCTGAAACCAGCTTGAATGGCAGTGAACTCATGTGTTCCTCCAACCCGATTTGATTGCGATGCAAAAATAGTCGCCCAGCGGCATTTCGCCAACGCCGCCTGCCGCGGCGAGCGGGTCAATTGTCGTCGATCGTGCGGCCGGCTTGCAATAACTCCTCATCCTTCCGCAAATCTCTTGTTACACGTCCACCTGCATTCCGCGTCCGCCGTCGTCGAATATCAAAAATTTTTTTGAACAACCAAATTGCCAGCCCTGCGGTTTCGCGCGTTTCCAACGCCGCCTCTGCCGCATCGTTCGCAAATTTGGACTGCTCGCCGGCGGTCGATTCGCTAAAGGATCGCTGCACGTTATGTCATGATCGGCTTGGACGATCGAACCGTGGCTCTGATGAGGTGAAGAATGAGTCGTGCGGAGATTGTGCGCTCGATGGCTTGGGTTGTGGCTCTGTTGGCAGGGATGCATGGGGGAATTGCCAGTGCGAACGATGACGTAATCGCGGCGGCAGGTCACAATAGCTCCGCAGCGGGTTTGAGCAAGCCGAGGGCGGAAAACGCGGCGCCCTTGTTGCCCTACCCGAGGTCGGTTCCCTGCCTTCCTGCCGAGGGTCAGGGTCAGGGCGGCAACCATTTGTCGGCCGCGATAGCCTCGGCCGGGCTCCTGCCTTGTCCATTATCCGTCCCCTGTTTCACCACCGAAGAGGATGTGGATTTACCGCTCAGAAGAAACTCTGTCCCGGCATCTGGTATTCAAACGCGAATTCAACCCGCGCGGAGATTACGAAGGGTTAAAACACCCGCTTTCCGTTCGGCATCCAGGCCAGTCACCAACAGGAGCAACGTGAGGCTTGCGGCCGCTGTGGAAGAATCGGCCGGACCGCGCGGGTCAGCCGCGACGCCCCGCGGCATGGCGCTGCGAGACGACGCTGCATATGAGCGGCGCGCTCGAATATTGTTGAGTGACGTCGAACGCAAGCTCGACGGGGTCGATCGCGCGCAACTTAATGAGAACAAGCTCCAGGCTTATACAAAAGCCGTCGATTTTACGCATGAGGGCCGTAAAGCACTGCGCGCCAATGACAATCTTGCTGCCTGGGCATTTGCCGAAAAAGCGCAATTGCTGAGCGCAAATCTCGGTACTACTCGCAATTAACGGAGTTCAGGCGCCCTTGGTAATCCGCCAAAGCGGCGGATTGCTCGCCCTACCCGCCGCACCGCGGAGGGCTGGGGAAGCCCACTCACAGCAGCCGCGCGAGTTGGGAAGACGACGCTTCGCTGCTAAAGTATCGGCGTCGCGCAATCGCGGGCCCAGGCCTGCATGATAGCGTGTCCGCACAGCCCATGAGCAACGCTCCCGAACTGGCAACTTTTCCGCGCGGCGCAAAACGCCCAACCGCCATCGACGAACTTGCCGCCGCCATTGAAACCGACGGCGGCGCTGCTTTGGCCGCCTACCAGGAGCCACTGGGCTCGCGCTGGCAGATTTTCGCACTGATACCTATGGCGATGCTGAAGCCGACGCCGTTTCAGCGCGACCTGTCTCCGGCTCATCTCAAACGGATGGGCGAGGTGATGAAGAAGCTGCGTCGCTTCACCGAACCGATTGTGGTGGTCCGCGCCGAGGACGGCTACTGGACTCCCAACGGCAACCATCGCCGCGCCGCGGCCATCAAGCTTGGCGCCGAAACTGTCCCCGCAATCGTGATTCCGGAATTCGACGTTGCCTACCAGATTCTGGCCCTCAATACGGAAAAAGCGCACAACCTCAAGGACAAGTCGCTCGAAGTCATACGGATGTACCGCGCCCGGCTGGAAGCCTCGCCGCGCGCGGCCGAGAAGGATTTCGCTTTCGAGTTCGAACGCGCGCACTTTGCCACCCTCGGAGTCTTGTACGAACGGAGTCCGCGTTTTTCGGGCGGCGTGTATGCGCCCTTGCTAAGCCGCGTTGACAATTTTCTCGCCAAGCCGATGCGAGAGGCGATCGAAGAACGGGAAGAGCGGGCGCAGCAGGTTGCCCACGCCGACGAAGTGCTGGCCGGCCTGGTGGCAACCGGCAAGAAGCGCGGCCTGACTCATCCCTATCTGAAGAACTATATCGTGGCGCGATGCAATCCGCTGACGCGCGCGCGCAAGAACCTTCCGGCCTGCCGCGCCGCGTTAAACAGCCTGGTCAAGGCGCTGGAGGAATTCGACCTGGGCAAGATCAACTTCGGCCAGGTCCGCAGCGCGGCACAGATAGCCGCCGCCAGCGCAGTCGAACCATGACGGCAAAACGATCAGGTTGAACGATGCGCCGCCGGCGAGGCGAGCAAAAGCCCTACATTCGGCCCACAAAAACAGGTGTGAGCAATGACGCGGCGGATCCGGCTGGGGCTTCATACTCCCATTGCCAGCCGGACCCGCTCAGCGCGCGGTCGGTTTCTTCCCAGGGGTCGTCAATTCTCCCGCGGGCTCCTGCGCCGCTCGCGATCAGGGGGCTAAATCGACACAGATCTGTCCCGTGATGTCCTCGGCAAACTGGCCGGAAATCAGATCTTCTATTCCGTCAAACGACAGAGCGCCGGTGGCGCCGGCGAGCTTGTCCGTGGCGCTCGTGACCGTACCGGAAACGTTGAACGCTCCGGTACTCAAGTCGAACGGGCCGGACACGGAAGCAGTGAGATTTCCGTGGTTGGTCGTGAACACCACTGATCCTGAAATGGTAAAGACAGGCGCGGTACCTCCGACGATTGCGAAATTCGCCTGGGTCGTTCCATGCAAGAGCCCGCCCCCAATCACGTTGGCCTCGGTCATCCCGCCGCCAAGATCCTGACCGGCAGCCTTGGCGTTGATTTGGTGGCAAGAGATGGCCGCCTGCGCGGATCGAACCGTTGCAGAGCTGAGTAACGCTGCAAAAACAAACAGGCCGACAATCCTCCTAGATGTTCTGACGTTTAGTGGCTTCATCGGAAATCCTCCTGCGATTGGCTGACCACTGCGGGTCGCAGTTCCGCGGCGTGAAAAGGAAGGGCACTAGTGTGACAAGGCAGGGCACGAATGTGCCCGGACGAGGTACAAATTCCGAATGCGCGGACTGGGCAAGTTGAAGAAGGAGAGAAGATGCGGGATGTTTGCCTCGAACGGGCGGCCGAGATGGACGGCTAGCCCGCCTGCCGCCCACGTCTCAGCGGCCGCGTTCCGCAAGCCCGCAGGTGAGTCGCGTCCCCGGCCGGGTCTCGCGTGCCGATGCCGTGGGCGGCCAAGGAGGATGACGCGGTTAAATTTCCGCTGCTCGCGGGTTTGCACGCCGCGGCGATTTGCAATCGCCCGGGGTTCAGTCCAGGGACGCGGCTACGATAGAACCTGTGCGGGGTCTCACCCAGCGTCGAATTCCCGACGGAGGATTGAGCGAGGCGTTCTGTTCCCGTTTTTGAATCGACTGCAGATAGGCAACCAGGGCTGCGATGCCGCCCTTGACCTGACCTTTCCGCCCGTCGCCATAACGCCAGGCCATTTCACCCCAGACCGGCATATCCCGCGGCCCGTGAGCTTTGACGTCCGCTCGCCCGTCGATAAAGCGGGCGATCTGATCTTCAGGCAGTGGGTTTCCGTACCGCTCCGAAAGAAGACGCAAATTCGATGGCGGCGTCGTTAGCGCGGGAGCGACCGGGCCTTTGCCGTCGGCATTGAGCCCGTGACAGGATGCGCAGTAATTGATGAAGAGAGCACGCCCACGCGCGATCGTCCCGGAGCTCGAACCCGCAAAGACGGTTCCGTCCAACAACAACAGTCCAAGCAGGGAAAGCATCCACACCTGACGACGCATCATCACCGATAACATCAATCCGGATCCTCCGATTTCAGCCCCGGAAGCGAGGCGGCATCTCCAGCGTCAGCCCTGGCGTGCAACCAAGGCAACGAAATCTCCCTCTGTGAGGATGCCGACCAGGCGTCCGTCCTTGACGACCGGCAGGGAGCCAATCTTCCGCTCCATCAGCACCCGCGCCGCATCCGCCAGCGGCGTTTCGGGAGTGGTCGTAACCACATCCGTCTCCATTACGTCCTTGACCAACAGCGTATCGAGCACCTTTCGGCTGGCGTGCTCGCCATAGCCGAGCGCTCGCGCCAGCGCTCCGCGAAAGAGATCCCGCTGAGTCACCATCCCCACCACCTCTTTTTCTTCATCATCAAGCACGGGCAGGTGGCGAATACGGCCCAGTTGCATCACATCCTGCGCGAGGCTCAGCTTTTCGTTCCGTTTGAGCGTGGTGACTTCCGAGGTCATGACGTCCCGAACCAGAGTCGTTTTCATCCTTCGTCTCTCCCGGTTTCAAAACTTACGAGCTTTCTTTTATATCTTGAAGGTCGAACATGCCACGCCGGGCCCGTGCTTTCATTCCTCTGCAATCAGAAGCGCGGCGCCGACGTTAACCAGCGGGCAGGCGTCCCCGCTCGCAGCCGTTCATGCCGCTGATGGAGTTCGTTACTTGATCACGCTGTTATGTTAAGCTACGAATCATCGAGGCAATGCTTACCGGGATAAATACCTCGGCGCTCAAGGTCGTCCGTTCTGTAGCGGTGGCAGCTTCTCTCATCGCCTTGGTGATGCTGTTGGCGTTCCCGGCGTTGAAGGCCCGTCATTTCAACGAAAGCTTTCGGTCTTCTCAAACGCTGTCCCAAATCCAGCGCCATATTTTCGTTGCTCAGCCCGAAGCGGGGCCCGCGTTACTGGCCGGAACTTACAGCGCCCCTTTTGCGCTGATGGTTAATCTGGATGCTGCGGCTGAGATGCCGATGGCGGGCTTTCAGTTGGCGAATTGGGTGCCACTGCCTCGCCTGTTGTTGCGGCTCAAGCTCGGTTCGTCGCGCGCCACCGCGTCAGATCCACTCCTTTAGACCTCGTTAGAGTGATTTCCCGTTCGCGTGCACGCGCACGCGGCTGGCGATTTCAAACGGCGCTCAATCCTGAGCCGCCGAACAAAATCAGAGGTACTAAAGATGTCTGCTTTATCGATAAATTTCAGATTCTGGAGCGTTGTTCCGGCGGCAGCGCTTTTCTTGGTGGCATTCCTGGCGACGGGCTGCGAGCAGTCCACAGAGTCTTTCAGGGAGATTCGAAACGCCCAGGCGACGAATCCCAATGCGCCCTCAGAGCAAACCGCCGACCTGATAAACCGGTTGCAAAGAGCGAAAGAGATGGACCTGGGCCAGGCTCATCGAGCTGATGTTTCAGCGGTCGGGTGGGAGGACGACATGATTCAGGCGGGCAAGGCCGACAAAGCCGCGAAGGAACTCTCGCACGGCATTGAAGTTTCCCAGTCCGAACTGGACGACGCCCTCTTTGTTCCGCCTGCCTCTTTGTCCGGGAGCGAAAGGGCCCGCCTGATAAACCAGGTTCAACAGGCGATCAGGGCCGATCAACATCAGGAAGATACAGTGACGGCTTCGGCCACGATGGGTGGCTCCCGTTATCCAACCAGATCGATGGCCGTGCTCGAAAATCATAAGCAGATGGCCGAAGGCGTGCTCAAAGACCTCGAAGTGGGAGAGGATGTCCATTGGCAGACCCTGAATCAGGCCACGCAGGCTGCTCGACCGCAAGACTAGGTCCCGGACCCTATGAAACGCGGCCGGGCTTCTTCCCGAAGCCCGGCCGTCTTTCGGAATTGAATGTTGACCTCGGCCCCCGGGTGACAGCGCATCCGTTGGACAATCCTGGGCTCGAAAGCCAAGCCTGACGCCTAGAGGCCGCGAAAGGCGATTTCAGATAAATGCCACCGCCACAGTCCTTGACAAAAATCTCGCCGATCTATAGATAAGCTGCTCGATAGGATATGCTGCGCAATAAAACGAAGTACGCGTTGAAGGCTCTTGAGGTGCTTGCCAAGGAGTTTGGCCAGGGCCCGGTCTTAATCGCTGAAATCGCGCGGCGCGAAAAAATATCTCCGAAATTTCTGGAGCTCATTTTGCTGGAACTTAAAAATCAAGGGATCCTTCAAAGCAAGAAAGGCAAAGGCGGCGGTTACTTTCTTGCCCGCGATCCTCATGCGGTGAGCGTTGGGCAGGTTGTCCGAGTGATGGAAGGTCCACTTGCGCCGCTGCCATGCGTCAGCCGAACTTCTTACCGGCGCTGCACCGAATGCCGTGACGAGCGGAGTTGCGGCATTCGCATCGTCATGAAGGACGTTCGAGACGCTACCGCGAAGATCCTGGACTCGACCAGTCTCGCCGACGTTCTCAAGCGGGTCGAGGCGGTCGTACAGGGCAAGGAAGGGATAAGCTACTCGATCTAGTTTTTTGCCTGATTAGCCTAGTAAGAGGATAGGGTAAATCGTATGAGGCTGGGAGAAGACAGAAAAGCTGAAGCCATCGGTGCCGACGGCGACGAAATGCTCGAAAGAGCCATGGGTGAGATCCTTCGCTCAATTAGGAATGTCCGGTTTGGCTCAATCGAGATCACCATCCACGACTCCCGGGTGGTCCAAATCGAAAAAAAGGAAAAAGTGCGATTTGCCCTGGCCCATCCGGTCAAGGGCCGGCTGAATCTGTAAATCACGATTTAACGCGTCGACCAGTCATCTGGAGACAAAAGCTGATTCCTAGGATCTGACCGGAACACCGGAAGCATCCTGCATGATACGATACGAAAGGACGAGGGATGAACTACCAGTGGTTGCGGTCTCACCGCTCAATCGCTCCGGCTGTGCTTGAAGACAAGCCGGACCCGCCCGGAAAAAAACCGGCCTTCAAATTGCGAGTCCTGGGAGCGTGCATGCTCATGGCAATGAGCGGCTGCACCCTCAGCACGACTCGCTATGGATGGCCCGGGTCCTACGCTCCCGCAGGTATTCCAAACGCCCAGGATTGCGTCCCGATCCATTTTGGACAGCCGACCGATTTCGCCTGTCCGGGTGGGAAGGTCTACACCGCGCAGCAACTCAAATCGCTGCGTCAGGAAAAGACCGACAGTCGGGTAGCGTCTGCCGGCTACTAAAGACACCTGTTCAACGCCTGCGCGGGTGTGCCCGCAGGATCCCCGCGTGATGGCTTCACTAGGAGCTAGGGAAATTCATGTTCAAGCGATGGAGATTACCAATCGCCGCGCTCGTCCTGATTTGCGATTTGGCTTTGCCGATGGCTGGGGGGACCGGATGGGCGCAATCAGGGGCTGTGCAACTGTGGGTAGATACCCGAACACACCAGGTATTTACCGAGTCGGGACCGCATCGCGTGCGGCTTAATCTGCCCGGTACTCTAACCGAGGATCAGTTAAACCGTGAACTCGAGGCAAAGGTCCAGGAAAAAACCGAAGCCATTGAAAGCCAGCTGAGCAAACAGCAGGCGGTAAGCGCTTCGCTGGCGCAGCAGAATTCCGCGCTGACTCAACAGGTCTCCGCGATGAAGCCGGATTGGAAGAGCTATGCGCAGGGTTTTGCGAAATACCTGTATATCGGCACAGTCTTCTACGGCGACTACGCTTTCTATACTCACACCGGCTTCGGTCCGTCATGGGTTGATAGCAGTAATTTCCCGGGACAGGGAAATAATAATTACAATTCCTTCGATATAACCCGCACATACATCAATTTCCTGTTTAGTCCCACTAAGAATTTGATGTTTCGCTTCACGCCGGACGTTTACCGCATGGTTGGGGCGGCCAACGATAGATTCGGAGAATCCGGCGCCATAGGAACCACGCTTGACGGCAATCTCGGGGTCCGATTGAAGTATGCATACGTCCAGTTCAGGAATTTCCTGGACGGCAACGAGCATTTCACGGGCGCGACTCTCAAGTTTGGGACTCAGCCCAATCCGTTCATCCCATGGGAAGAAGATCTCAACGGCTATCGCTTCGTCTATGATCCGCCATGGAACTACGTCGGTCTTTCGTCCGCCCAGACCGGGATCGGCATCAGCGTGCCGTACAAGATCGGCGAGAAGACCTACATCGACGACGAATTCGGTGTTTACACCAACGCCAACTATAAACAGTTGGAGCAGACAGACACCAAGCAGGTGATGGCGCGCGTGAGCGCCTATCCATTCGGTGCGCTATGGCGCTTCGACGGGTTGGGCTTCACCGGCTTTTATAACTACGGCTACGGGAATACCACCCCGGATCTTTCCAGCGTGCCAACCGCACTCAAGGGTCCGAATGCCTATATCGAACGCGTTGCGGCGCTGGTACATTACACCACGCCGGAATGGCAGTTGGCGGGCGAGTTTGATTGGGGTCACAACGCCTTTTCAACCGCCAATTTGTGGTCGGGGAGCGGTCCAGGTGACGCGTTCGGTTTCCCCACCTGCCTACCGGCTCAGACTGCCCCGAATAGTTGCACCAGTCCCAAGACGCCGCCGGGTCTGGGCACGCCTGGCTTTGCCGATATAACGACCCTGGCGCAGGCATTACTCAATAATGGCAGATCGGTCCAGGAGGGATTTGCCTTCTTCGGGCGTTATCACATTCCGACCACGCCGCTGACGTTGTTCGGTATATTCCAGTTGTTTCAGCCCAACACCAACGTCTCTACGGATCCTTTCGATTTTCAACGTTGGATCGTAGGAGTCAGCTATCAGTACAATGAGTATCTGCGCTTTGCGATTGATAGCGATAACCTGGATTTCTATCACAGCCAGTTTGCGTTCCCCACCGCCGAGGCGCTGCAGTTCAACAGCGCGGCGAAGTTCACGCCGCTGAGCGCAAAGGCTATTCAGAACGTAGTGCCGCGCGATATCCACGCGATCTTCCTGCACGTGGAGTTCGATTACTAGGGGAACCCACGGAAGAGCGGATCCATGGGCGGGCGTCCGTACAAGGGCGCCCGCCAAACGAGGACAGCAGCGGTAAAGGGAATACAGCAGATCCTATGAGCTTCAGAGCGACTTTCATTATTGCGTGGGCTATCGTCTTGAGCGCAGCCGCAGGTTTGCCATCTATTGCGCGGGCTCAGCAATCTATTCTCAATGTATCCTACGATCCCACGCGCGAATTGTACCAGGAATACGACGCCGCATTCGTCGCGTACTGGAAGAAAAAAACCGGCCAAACCGTAACGGTAAATCAGTCACACGGCGGTTCCGGCAAGCAGGCGCGCGCCGTTATCGACGGGCTTGAGGCCGATGTGGTGACCCTCGGCCTTGCATACGATATCGACGCGATTGCCGGCAAGGCAAAGCTGCTGCCGGCCAACTGGCAAACTCGCCTGCCCTACAACAGCACACCCTTCACTTCGACGATTGTCTTTTTGGTCCGCAAGGGTAATCCCAAGGCGATCAAGGACTGGCCCGATCTAATCAAACCGGATGTCTCGGTCGTGGTCGCCAACCCAAAGACTTCGGGCGGAGCGCGATGGGCCTACTTATCGGCTTGGGCATACGGGTTAAAGTCCGGCGGCAATAGTGAAGCTCACGCCAGGGAATTCATCACGCAACTCTACAAGCATGTCCCGGTGCTCGATTCGGGTGCGCGCGGCGCCACCACCACCTTCGTCGAACGTGATATTGGCGATGTGCTGCTCTCCTGGGAAAACGAGGCCTACCTGGCACTGAAGGAAAACGGAAAAGACAAGTTCGATATCGTCTATCCGTCGGTGAGTATGTACTGCGAGCCGCCAGTGGCTTTGGTCGACAAGGTCGTCGATCGCCGCGGGACTCGCGCGGTCGCGCAAGCCTACCTGGAATATCTGTTTTCACCCGAGGGTCAGCAAATCGGGGCCAAGAACTATTACCGGCCGCAACTGAAATCGGTGCAAGCCGCATTTCTCGCCCAGGACCCGAAGACCGACCTTGTAACAATCAAGTCGCTTGGAGGATGGAATGACGTGCAGCAAAAGCACTTCGCCGACAACGGCGTCTTCGATCAGATTTATCAGCCGGGCAGTTGATGAGCGTACAAGCTCAGCCGGCTAATCCCGGCCACAGGGCCGCGACGGCCGCGGGACGCCAGGTCAGGAAGCGCAATATCCTGCCCGGCTTCGGCCTGTCGATGGGAATTACCATCGCTTACCTGTCGCTGATGGCGTTGATCCCCCTGTCGACTGTGTTTTTGAAAACCGCGGGCATGGGATGGGGACGATTTTGGAGCGTCGTCACCTCACCCCGGGTACTGGCGGCCTACCGCCTGAGCTTTACTACTTCATTGGCAGGATCGGCATTCGACGCTTTTGCAGGCCTGCTGGTCGCCTGGGTGCTGGTCCGCTATGAGTTTGCGGGCCGCGACCTGGCCGACGCGCTGGTCGATTTGCCATTCGCATTGCCCACTTCGGTCGCGGGCATCACGCTCACCACGCTGTACACAAGCAATGGATGGATCGGTAAATACCTGGCCCTGGCCGGTATCAAAGTCGCCTTTACGCCGCTTGGGATCACCGTTGCCCTGGCGTTCGTTGGCTTGCCGTTCGTGGTCCGCGCCGTGGAGCCGGTGCTGCATGACCTGGAGCCCGAACTCGAAGAAGCGGCTGCGACTCTGGGCGCCAACCGATGGCAAACATTTCGCCGCGTGATTGCTCCGGCTCTGATGCCACCGATGGTCACCGGTTTCACGCTCGGCTTCGCCCGCGCGCTGGGTGAATACGGTTCGGTGGTGTTCATTTCCGGCAACATGCCGATGCGCACCGAGATCGCCCCCCTGCTCATCATGACCAGGCTGGAGCAGTTCGATTACCAGGGGGCAACAGCGATCGCGTCGGTGATGTTGGTCGCCTCTTTCGTGATTTTGCTAACCATCAACCAACTGCAGCGGTGGACGGGCAGATTTTACGCCGCCTGAAAACGGAGATGGAGTAATGCCCGCGGAGTTGAGCCTGACTGCCTCATTTGAACGCGCGCCGGCGCGCTCCGCCACGACTGAGCCGGCCTGGGTTCGCGCCATCCTCATCGCGGGCGCCATGATCGTGCTGCTGCTCTTCGTCCTGATACCCCTGTTCTCGGTATTTTATTACGCGACTCGCAACGGGATTGCGGCCTGCCTCTCGGCAATTGCACAAAGCGACGCGCGCTGGGCAATCGCTTTGACGCTGTTTACCGCATCGATCGCGGTGCCGCTCAATACCGCGTTCGGGATTGCCGCATCATGGGCGATTACCAAGTTCGATTTTCCCGGCAAGAATGTCCTGATTACGCTGATCGACGTTCCCCTCGCCGTCTCGCCGGTCATCTCGGGAATGATTCTCGTGCTGCTGTTTGGAGCCCAGGGAATCTTCGGCGCATGGCTGCAGAGCCACGATATTCACATCATTTTCGCGCTTCCCGGCATCGTGATGGCGACCGTATTCGTTACCTTTCCTTTTGTCGCGCGCGAACTCATTCCAATCATGGAATCGACCGGCAGTGAAGAAGAGGAAGCCGCACTGGTACTGGGAGCCGGCGGGTGGCAGATGTTTTTTCGCGTCACGCTTCCAAATATCAAATGGGGCTTGCTGTATGCAGTAATCATTTGCAACGCCCGCGCGATGGGCGAGTTCGGCGCGGTATCCGTGGTTTCCGGAAGCGTCCGGGGCAAGACCATAACGATGCCGCTGTTCGTGGAAATTCTCTATAACGAATACAACCTCTCGGCCGCATTCACGATCGCTTCGCTCCTGACCTCATTGGCGATCGCGACGCTCATCGCCAAACGCGTCGTCGGACGCAAAGCTGTCGCGGAGACGGCCGTGCACGCAATTGTCGAACCTCGGAGGAACCCTGATGAGCATT